>Ga0213823_1000166_pt1 | contig 70724 bp, 54 predicted proteins | sample MC6MC0907MG_FD_179887 | JGI IMG/M metagenome (GOLD analysis project Ga0213823, IMG submission 179887) | Enriched soil aggregate microbial communities from Iowa State University, Ames, United States - MC6-MC0907-MG | ecosystem: Environmental > Terrestrial > Soil > Unclassified | place: USA: Iowa...
CGAACAAGCCATGGATCACCGCCAGCAGGTCGGCACCGTGGGCGACCAGCGGGGCGGCGTTGTCGAGGGTGATGCCGCCGATCACGGCGATCGGCAGCTTGACCTTGGCGCGGGCCTGCTGCAGCAACTCAACGTTGGCGGCGGGCGCACCGGGCTTGGTCACGGAATTGAAGAAGCGGCCAAAGGCGACATAACTGGCGCCCTCGCTGGCGGCCTGCGCGGCCAGTTCGAGGCTGGCGTGGCAAGTGGAGCCGATGATGGCATGGCGGCCCAGCAAGGCGCGGGCCGGGGTCAACGGGCCGTCGGTCTGCCCCAGGTGCACACCGACGCCCAGGCGGGCCGCCAGTTCGGCATCGTCGTTGATCAGCAGCTGGGTGCCATAGCGCTCGCAGAGCTTCATCAGTGCTTCGGCTTCGCGCAGGCGACGGGCGGCATCGTCACTCTTGTCGCGGTACTGCAGCAGGCGCACGCCGCCTTCCAGTGCTGCCTCGACATGGGACAGGAAACGGCCGGCAAGCAGCTGGCTGTCGGTGATTGCATACAGGCCACGTAGCGTCATCGGAAAGCCTCGTATCAGGAGCAGAAGTCCAGGGGCAGGCGGCGCGGGACGAACTGGCCCTTGCCCAACTGCTCGGCGTCACGCAGGGTGCGCCAGGTGTAGTCGAGTGCGCTGCGCACGGCGCTTTGCAGTGCTTCGCCCAGGGCCAGGCGGCCGGCGAGGGTGCTGGCCAAGGTGCAGCCCGAGCCGTGGTAGCTGCCCGGCAGGCGCTGGCAGGTCCAGGTGTGGCGCTGGCCGTCGCGGCTGTACAGGCGGTTGTGGATTTCGTCTTCGTCGCCGTGACCACCGGTAATCAGCAGGTGTCTACAGAACGGTAACAGTTTCTCGGCACACTCGTCGGCCGTGCCTTCGGGCAGTTCGGCCAGGATGCGCGCCTCGGGCAGGTTTGGCGTGGCGATGGCGGCCAGTGGCAGCAGGCGCTCGCGCACGGCATAGCCAACTTCGTCCTTGCCCAGGCGGCCACCGCCACCGGCGCGCAGCACCGGGTCGCAGACCACCGGCAGGTGCGGGTGAGCACGCAGCAGTTCGGCGACGGTGTCGACCATTTCGATCGAGCCGAGCATGCCCAGCTTGACCGCAGCCACCGTGGAGTCGGCCAGCACGGCGTTGGCCTGGGCCAGCACCCACTCGCGGTCGAGCACGCGGAAGTCGGAAACGTTGACGGTATCCTGCACGGTCAGGGCGGTCACCGCGGGTGCGGCATGACAGCCTTGGGCGATCAGGGCTTCAATGTCTGCCTGCAAGCCGGCGCCGCCACTTGGGTCGTGGCCGGAGAGACAGAGGACAACGGGGCGGGAGCTGTAGGTATTCATGGTCGGCGAGCTTACCACCAAACCTATTTGCGCGGATCGTCCTACAAACGGCTTTTGCTGATCGATAGGTCAGTTTTGTTTTGGTTGGGTGCCTGAAAGTGCTGATCTAGAGCCTTTTCTGTCAAAATTAAAGTGGCCCCTGGCCAGCGTGGAAAGCTATGCTAGAGTGCTCGGATAACTCGATAAACGGGCTTAGCCGGATTTCGTCGTCTCATAGGGATAGGGGGCCATCGCGACGTGACCGTGCAGGCCATGCTGGGGCTGTATGCGCTATTTGCTGATTTTGCTTCTGGGCTGCTTGCCCGCGCTGGCCGCTGCGGTCGATTTCGACGCCAGCACCCGGCACCTTGCGCTGGGCAAGGTCATGCAGGTCTATGAAGACCGCACTGGCAGCGCCAGCATTGCCCAGGTCACAGCGCCCGCGTTCGCCAGCCGTTTTCGCGCACACCGCGAAGAGGTGCTGAACGCCGGCTACTCGACGTCGGTGTTCTGGCTCAAGATCGATTTGCGCTACCAGGCCTCGGCAAATGCCTTGCCCCGTCAATGGTTGCTGGAGCTGGCCTACCCGCCGCTGGATCACCTCGAACTGTACCTGCCCGGCACCGATGGCGCTTATCGCCTGGCCCAGCGTACCGGCGACGCCTTGCCTTATGACAGCCGCCAGATCCGCCAGAACAACTACCTGTTCGAGCTGCCCCTGCAACCCGGCCAGGCCACCACCGTCTATTTACGCCTGCACAGCCAGGGCTCGGTGCAGGTGCCGCTGGCGCTATGGTCTGCCGAGGCCTACATGGAAGAGCAGCCGACCCGCCTGTATGTCCTGGGGATGATCTACGGCGTGTTGTTGGTGATGCTGGTGTACAACCTGTTCATCTACCTCAGTGTGCGCGATGTCAGTTACCTCTACTACATCCTCTACATCGCCTCGTTCGGCCTGTACCAGGTGTCTGTCAATGGCGCCGGGGTCGCGTACTTCTGGCCGGACAGCCCGTGGTGGGCGAATGCGGCCACTCCACTGTTCATCGGTGCGGCGGGGCTGTTCGGCTGCCAGTTCGCCCGCCATTTCCTGCGCCTGGGCAAGATCAGCCGCGGCTTCGACCGCCTGCTGCAGCTGTTGATGCTGGGTGGCGCACTGGTGATGCTGCTGGCGGTGAGCATGCCCTACGGGATTGCCCTGCGCATGGCCACGGTGCTGGCGCTGTTGTTCACCGTGAGCATTTTCACTGCGGGGCTGTACGCCTGGTCGCGAGGGCTGCGCGTGGCGCGCTGGTTCATCATCGCCTGGACGGCTTTTTTGCTCGGCGGGCTGGTCAATACCCTGATGGTGCTGGGTTACCTGCCAAACGTGTTCATTACCATGTACGCCAGCCAGCTTGGCTCGGCGCTTGAGGTGGCGCTGTTGTCACTGGCCCTGGCCGACCGCATCAACAGCATGCGCGAACAGCAGGCACAGACCTTGCGTGACACCGGGCGGGCGCTGGAGCAAGTGAACCAGCAACTGGCCAGGAGCAACCACCTCAAGGACGAGTTCCTCGCCACCGTCACCCACGAGCTGCGCACGCCGATGAATGGCGTGATCGGTTCGCTGGAGTTGATGCACACGTTGCCCATGAGCGCCGAGATGGCTCAATACCACCGTACTGCGGTCGGTTCTGCGCAGAACATGATGGACATGGTCGACGATATCCTCACCCTGACCGAGCTGCAGGCCGGCCGGTTGCGCGTGCAGGCGGCGCCGTTCAGCCTGCGTCGCCTGCTCCAGGACCTGCGTGCCGGCTACGCCGGAACGGCCCTGGGCAAGGGGCTTTACCTGAGCCTGGACATCCCCGCCGAACTGCCGGACGAACTGCTGGGCGATGCCCACAAGCTGGCGCGTTGCCTGGGTTGCCTGGTGGACAACGGCCTCAAGTTCACCCACCAGGGCGGGGTGATGGTGCAGGTCCGCGGCCGCCGACTGGGGCCGGACAGCCTGGCACTGACCTTCACCGTGAGTGACAGCGGCATAGGCTTCGATGACCTGGACCAGGCGATCCTCTACCAGCGCTTCTTCCAGGTCGATGGCTCGATGACCCGGCGCTACGGCGGGCTGGGCATCGGCCTGTCGATCTGCCGGCAGATGGGCGAAGTGCTGGGTGGCCAGCTGGTGCATGAGTCGACGCGAGGGTTGGGCAGCCGTTTCGAACTGACCTTAAATGTGGCGATTGCACAGGTGCAGGTGCCGCCCGGCATCGCGGTCTCGGGGGCAACGCGTTTCTAGGCGCTGTACGAAAGGTGTCCGCACCCGCCACGTTTCGCCTTGCCTGGCCTTCGCGCCAATACATTTCATGCAGACCCTGGCGGGTTGAAGGGATTGCAGTCGCTGCTACACGTTTAGTCATTTTTGTCACTTTGACTCCCCCACAGGGAGTGCTTCACTGGGGCTATCAGGCATACCCGGCCTCAGGAGCTCGCGATGAACCTGCACCAGTACGCTGAAACCCACGAAGTCACCAACCAGCCGCCGTCCCTCGACGGCGCCAACCTCTACCGCCTCGACCTGCCGTTGCAGGAGTGGTCGCGGCGTTTCGGGGCCGGTTGGGCCGAAGCGCGGATCGACGCCTACGGTGCCTTGGCCGGCGGGCCGTTGATGGCCGCAGGTTTCCTGGCCAACGCGCACAAGCCGGAATTCAGCAGCCATGACCGCTACGGCCATCGCATCGACCTGGTGGAATTCCACCCCGCCTACCACGAGCTGATGCGCACGGCCGTCGAGCACGGCCTGCCGTCGTTGCCCTGGGCCGAGCCACGCCCTGGCGCGCACGTGGCCCGGGCGTCGATGACCTACCTGCACAGCCAGGCTGAAGCTGGCACCGGCTGCCCGCTGACCATGACCTTTGCCGCCGTCCCCGCGCTCAGGCTGCAGCCCGAGCTGGCCGAATACTGGTTGCCGAAGATCCTCGCCCGCGAATACGACCCACGCAATGTCGGCGACCGGCACAAGGCCGGGGTGACCATCGGCATGGCCATGACCGAAAAGCAGGGCGGCACCGATGTGCGCGCCAACACCACCCGCGCCTACCCGGTCGGCAGCCCCGGGCCGGGCCAGGCCTACGAACTGGTCGGGCACAAGTGGTTCTGCTCGGCGCCCATGTGCGATGCCTTCCTCACCCTGGCCCAGACCGACAAGGGCCTGAGCTGCTTCCTGCTGCCACGTCACCGCCCGGATGACCAGCGCAACCAGTTCTACATCCAGCGCTTGAAGAACAAACTGGGCAACAGCTCCAACGCATCGAGCGAAGTGGAGTTCCGTGGCGCGTTGGCCTGGATGGTCGGCGAAGAGGGGCGGGGCGTACCAACCATCATCGAGATGGTGGCGATGACCCGCTTCGATTGCATGGTCGGCTCCAGCGCCCTGATGCGCCAGGCGTTGACACAGGCCACGCACCATTGCGCCCACCGCAAGGTCGGTGGGCGGATGCTGAGCGAGCAGCCGCTGATGCAGAACGTGCTGGCCGACCTGGCCCTGGAGAGCGAGGCGGCGCTGGCCTTGAGCCTGCGCATGGGGCAAGCACTGGAGCAGCTCGATGACCCGCAGCAGGCACACTTCGCCCGGCTGGTCACCGCGGTGGGCAAGTACTGGATCTGCAAGCGCGCGCCGGCCATGATCAACGAGGCGGCAGAATGCCTGGGCGGCGCCGGGTATGTGGAAGACAGCATCCTGCCGCGGCTGTACCGCGAGGCGCCGGTCAACTCTACCTGGGAAGGCTCTGGCAACGTGCAGTGCCTGGACGTGCTGCGGGCGTTGTCCAAGGAGCCGGGCGTGCTCGATGCGCTGTTCGCCGAACTGGGCGATGGCCATGGCGACCCTCGCCTGGCCGCGTACATCGGCAATCTCAAGGGGGCTTTCGCCGACACCAGCGATATCCAGTACCGCGCGCGGCAGCTGACCGAGGATATCGCCCTGGCCCTGCAGGCCAAGCTGTTGCTGGAGGCCGGTAACGCAGCTGTCAGCGATGCGTTCATCGGCAGCCGGCTGGCAGGGGGTGGCCGCGCATACGGGGCGTTGCCACGCGGCGCTGATGTCGAGGCGCTGGTCGCGCGGGCAACGCCGGTCTGGCCAACATGACAGGGGATGTTTTTACCGGCGAAGGCAGGCAAGATGGCTGACATGCATGTCCAGACAGGAAGCACAGTGTGAGCCACGCCTTTGTAGTCGTTGATACTCCCGAACAGGCCGTCGACCGTCTGGCGGCCCTGCATGAACAGGCCACCGGGGCCCTCAGCCAGGCCCTCAAGCGTTACCTGAAGGACCGCACCGAGCCGGATGCCGACGAGCGCGCCGTGTACCGCTACCCGGCGCTGCGCCTGACCTACTACAGCCACGGCGAAGTCGCCGCCACCACCCGCGCCTATGCCAAGGTCCAGGTGGCCGGTACCTACAGTGTCACGGTCACCCAGCCAGCGGCATTTCGTGGCTACCTGCTCGAGCAGTTGCGCCCGTTGATGCACGACTACACGGTGACCGTTGAAGTCGGCGTCAGCGAACAGAACATCCCGTATCCGTACGTGGTCGACCAGGGCGATGAGCTGGCCGGCAGTGGTATTACCGCCGCCGAGCTGGCGCGCGTGTTCCCCAGCACTGACCTGTCCGCCGCCACCGACAACATCGCCGATGGCCTGTGCGACTGGGGCAGCGCCGAAACCCTGCCGCTGGCACTGTTCGACGCCGCCCGCGTGGACTTCTCGCTGCGCCGCCTGGTGCACTACACCGGTAGCGACTGGCGCCATATGCAGCCGTGGATCCTGCTGACCAACTACCACCGTTATGTTGACCAGTTCATCAGCCACGGCCTCGAACAGCTGCGTGAAGACCCGCGCTTCGTGCGCATGGTGCTGCCGGGCAACGTGGCGATCGAGAAAGGCATGGACCACGGTGAAGCGCAGGCCCTGGTGGCCAGCGTGGTGTGGCACCGCTACCAGATGCCCGCCTACCACCTGATCGCCGCCGATGGCGATGGCGTGACCCTGGTCAACATCGGTGTCGGCCCGTCCAACGCCAAGAACATCACCGACCACCTGGCCGTGCTGCGCCCGCACTGCTGGCTGATGATCGGCCACTGTGGCGGCCTGCGTCAGTCGCAGACCATCGGCGACTATGTGCTGGCCCACGCCTACATGCGCCGTGATGGCATCCTCGACCGTGTGGTGCCACCGAATATTCCCATCCCCGCCCTGGCCGAGGTGCAACTGGCGTTGCAGGAAGCGGCGGCGCAGGTCACCGGTGAGCGTGGCGAGGAGCTGAAAAAGCGCCTGCGCACCGGCACCGTGCTGACGTACGACGACCGTAACTGGGAGTTGCGCTGGGCCCAGGAGCGGCCACTGATCAACCTGTCGCGCGCCGTGGCGGTGGACATGGAAAGCGGCACCATCGCCGCTCAGGGCTATCGCCTGCGAGTGCCTTACGGCACCCTGCTGTGTGTGTCCGACAAGCCGCTGCATAGCGAGATCAAGCTGCCGGGCTCGGCCAACGCCTTCTACAACCGTGCGGTCAGCCAGCACCTGAAGATCGGCATCGCCGCCCTCGACCTGCTGCGCACCGAGCTCAATTCGCTGCACTCGCGTAAACTGCGCAGCTTCGATGAGCCGCCGTTCCGCTGAGGATCCATGCCACTGCCACCCCGTTCCAAGCCGCGCCGCCCCCAGGCGCGGCCTGCCGCCGGCCCACGTCGCCAGCCCAAGGCGCCGCCAGCCGAGCCGCGCCTGATCCTGTTCAACAAACCGTTCGATGTGCTGACCCAGTTCAGCGACGGTGAAGGGCGCGCAACACTCAAGGACTACCTCGATATCCCCGGCGTTTACCCGGCCGGGCGGTTGGACCGTGACAGTGAAGGCTTGCTGCTGCTGACCAATGACGGCAGCTTGCAGGCACGTATTGCCGACCCTAAGCACAAGCTGGCGAAAACCTATTGGGTGCAGGTGGAGGGCGAGCCGAGTGATGAGCAGTTGCAGCGGCTGCGCGACGGCGTCGAACTTAACGACGGCCCGACGCTGCCAGCTGAGGCCCGGCGCCTGGACGAGCCGCAACTATGGCCACGCAACCCCCCGGTACGGTTTCGCAAGAGCGTGCCGACCAGCTGGCTGGAGCTGGTGATTCGCGAAGGTCGTAACCGCCAGGTGCGGCGCATGACGGCGGCGGTGGGGCTGCCCACCTTGCGTCTGGTGCGGGTGAAGATCGGCGATTGGGCGCTGGATGGGCTGGAGCAGGGGTGCTGGCGCGAGGTCGCCGCCAAGCTTTAAACCCCTTCGAGAAACCCCACCACCACGCTCTTGATGATGAAGGCCAGTACCCCGAGCCCCAGCACGAAGAACAGGATCATCGTGCCGAACCGCCCGGCCTTGGACTTTTTCGCCAGGTCCCAGACGATGAAGCCCATGAAACCGATCAACACGGTGACCAGGATGATCATCATCCATTCTTCGAATACGGCGGGATCCATCTGTGTTCTCCAGGCAGGCTGAGCCGCCGAGTATACGCCGGGTAGCCAGTGCGTTTAACGAAGGTGGGTCAAAGGAAGCTCGGTGCTCGCCAGCACTTGGTTGAGCACGAAGCTTGAGCGTACGCTGGTGACGCCTTCGATCCGGGTCAGGCTGCCGAGTAGCAGTTTCTGATAGTGGTCCATGTCCGGGACCACCACCTTGAGCTGATAGTCGGCATCCATGCCGGTCACCAGGCTGCATTCGAGCACCTGCGGCAGGTTGCGGATGGCCGCCTCGAATGTCTCGAAGCGTTCCGGGGTGTGCCGGTCCATCCCGATCAGCACATAAGCGGTCAGGCTGAGGCCCAGCTTTTTGCGATCGAGCAGGGCGACCTGGCGCGAGATATACCCGTCGTCTTCCAGCTGCTTGACCCGACGCGAGCACGGCGATGGCGACAGGCCGATGCGTTCGGCCAGCTCCTGGTTGGAGATGCGCGCGTCGCGCTGCAATTCGGCGAGGATGCTCAGGTCGTAGCGGTCAAGCTTGCTCATGGAAAAGGCCTTTTCTGTTCAGATTGCGGTGAATTATCAATCCAGGGTTAAAAATTGCGCAAGTGCTATTTATCTGAGCAATCTTCGCAATCCTCTGCCGGCACCGCCCCGGTATCTTTATCCACAGAATCACTGCCCGGACATCAGTCCACGGCGACGCGCCCTAGGCGGGCGGTCGCGGCCAGCGCATCCAACAGGATGCCCCAGGCCCCCGGGCTACACACCTTCCAGAAGACGGTGTGAGGTGAGCCGGCGCCACAAGTGCCGAGCACGGACGACAATTCCCAAAGGGAGGCCAACGGCCTCCCTTTTTTCATGTCCGCGATTTCATCTGGCTAGCCGCTGTGGGCGCGGTAGACTGGCGGCAAGCCGTTTTCTTTACCGTGAGGAACAACATGAAGTCGCGCATCTGGCAGTTGGCAGGTGTTGGTTTGCTGGGTTTGAGCATCAGCCTGGGGGCACTGGCCCAAGGCCCGGACGAGGGGCATGGCGGGGGTAATGGCCGGCAGGACCCCAACGGCGGTGGCGAAGGCCGCTCGCCGCTCAACTCGCGCGACGAAGTGCGCCAGACCCAGCCTGCACGGCAGGGTTATTACCAGGACATTCCGCGGCGCAATGGCGACGACCGTCATTGGCAGGCTGGCGGCCCTGGGCAACGGCCCGGCGGCGACTGGCAGGGGCGCCCGGATGGCCACGGCAATGGCTGGGGGCCAGGGCCGCAATACCGCCCTGGGCACAGTGTCGATCACTTCCCGGACCGCTCCTGGAAGGTGCCATACCGGGGCGAGGACTATTTCTACTCGGGTGGCTACTGGTATCGCCCACACGGTGGTCGCTACATCGTGGTAACCCCGCCCTACGGCGTGCGGGTCGGCTACTTGCCATCCTATGCCCGTGAAGTCTGGCTAGGGGGCGCATTGTTCTTCCTGGTGGCCGACACGTACTACCAGTACCTGGCTGACAGCCAGCAATACGTGGTGGTCAGCCCACCGGCGGTCGCACCGACACCCGTGGCGCCAGCGCCCGCAGGCAACGCGTACGACGTGGTGGCCTACCCCATGTACGGGCAGGGGCAGGAGCAGCAGGACCAAGACCGTTACCAGTGCCACCGCTGGGCCGTGAGCCAGTCAGGGTTCGACCCGGCGACCGCGCCCTACGCACCACCGGGCAACGTTGCCGACACCTACCGGCGAGCGCTGGGGGCCTGTTTCAGTGGCCGGGGCTATAGCATCAACTGAGCCTCACACCGGGTCGGCATGCACCATCACATCCGCCTGTGGATAACGCTGGCGGATCACCTGGGAGGCCTGCACGCACAAGGCGTGCGCCTCATGCAGCGGCAATTGCTCGGGCAGCTCCAGGTGCAATTGAATGAACCACTGGTTGCCCGACACTCGCGTGCGCAGGTCGTGCACGCCCTTCACTCCGGGGATGCCGAGCACCAGCTCGGCCATGCCCTCGCCGATATCCCCGGGCAGCTCCTTGTCCATCAGGATGGCCGTGCTTTCGCGGGCGATCTGCAGCGCGCTCCAGAGGATGTACGCGGCGATACCCAGGCCGAACAGCGCATCCAGCTGTGGCCAGCCAAAACGTGCCAGCAGCAAGGCCAGCAGGATGCTGCCGTTGAGCAGCAGGTCGGAGCGATAGTGCAGCGAATCGGCGCGTACGGCGGTTGACCCGGTCTGGCGAATGACCTTGCGCTGCAACGCCAGCAAGGCAAGGGTCAACACCAGGGAGAGCAGCATCACGCCGATGCCGATGGCGGTATCACCCAAGGGCTGTGGCGAAAGCAGGCGTCCGGCGGCCTGGACCCCGATCAGCACTGCGCTGACCCCGATGAACATTGCCTGCGCCATACCCGCCAGGGCCTCGGCCTTGCCATGGCCGAAGCGGTGGTCGTCGTCCGCCGGGCGCAGCGCGTAGTGCACCGCGAGCAGGTTGAGGAACGAGGCAACGGCATCCAGTGCCGAGTCGGTCAGCCCGGCCAGCAGGCTGACCGAACCACTCAGCCACCAGGCCACGGCCTTGCTCAGCACCAGGATGCAGGCCACCGCCAGTGATGCGCGGGTGGCCAGGCGTAACAGGCGCTGGTGTTCAGCCGAGGTGGTCATGCCGTGGGTGACTTCCTTGTGGGTTTCAGGCCGACGGCACCGTGCCGAATGCCGCCAGCTGCTCGACGCTGCCGCGGTGCTGGATCAGCCGCGGGTCATCCAGCGGCAGGCGCTGACCCAGTTCGCTTTCCAGGATAGCCTGCAGCTTGAGGTTGTCGACCTTGCCATCCGGGCTCACGGCTTCGCGCAGTTTCTCTGGCGCCACTTGCGCCGTGGTGCCGCCGGGGTAGTAGATGGCACCGGTGGCGAAGTCGACGCCAAAGGCGATCAGGCCTGGGATCACGTAGAACAGAATGCCGATGGCATCGAGGGCGACGATGACCGGGTCGACCTTGCCTTCGATCTGCCCGCGGCGGTCAGGGTAGAACAGCGTGCCACAGGCCGTCAGCTGGGTCAGCAGGGTAGCGATGAGGGCGCCACCGATGACGCGGGAGGGGATGCGCATGTAAATCTCCGAAGAAGGTGTGCGGCGGGCTGGGCGATGCGCCAGCACCTGATGCTAAGACCATGATAGAGCAGGCTGGGTTCGCCGTTATACTCGCGTCACTGTTCGAGGACCACCATGATTTCTTTACCAATCGATGCCGTTTTGCCGGCCCTGCGCCAGGCCCTGGAAAACCGCCACGAAGCCGTGCTTGAAGCACCGCCCGGCGCCGGCAAGACCACCCGCGTGCCGCTGGCGCTGCTGAATGAAACCTGGCTGGCAGGGCAGACCATTCTCATGCTCGAACCGCGCCGGCTGGCGGCGCGGGCGGCGGCCGAACGGCTGGCCAGCGAGCTGGGGGAAAAGGTCGGCGAAACCGTGGGCTACCGCATTCGCCTGGAAAGCCGGGTTGGGCCGAAGACCCGCATCGAAGTGGTCACCGAAGGCATCCTCACCCGGCGCTTGCAGGCCGACCCCGCACTCGAGGGCGTGGGCCTGCTGATTTTCGACGAATATCACGAGCGCAGCCTCGATGCCGACCTTGCCCTGGCGTTGAGCCTCAATGGCCGCGAGCTGCTGCGCGATGACCCGCCGCTGAAAATTCTGCTGATGTCGGCCACCCTCGAAGGCGAGCGCCTGTCACGCCTGCTCGACGATGCGCCAGTGGTCAGCAGCGAAGGCCGCATGCACCCGGTGGATATCCGTTGGAGCCGGCCGTTCCAGTCCGGCGAGTTCATCGAGCCACGGGCGGTGGACAGCGTGCTGCAGGCGTTGGCCGATCAAACCGGCAGCGTGCTGGTGTTCCTGCCGGGCCAGGCCGAGATCCGCCGGGTTCACCAGAGCCTGCAGGAAGCGCTGGGTGAACGCCCCGACATCCTGCTCTGCCCCTTGCATGGCGAGCTCGACCTCAATGCCCAGCGCGCCGCCATCGACCCGGCGCCCCAGGGCCGGCGCAAGGTGGTGCTGGCGACCAACATTGCCGAAACCAGCCTGACCATCGATGGCGTGCGCGTGGTGATCGATGCGGGCCTGGCCCGGGTGCCGCGCTTCGACCCCGGCAGCGGCATGACGCGCCTGGACACCCAGCGTATCTCACGCGCCAGCGCCACCCAGCGCGCAGGCCGTGCGGGCCGTCTGGAGCCGGGTGTGTGCTACCGCCTGTGGTCCGAGGCCCAGCACGACCAGCTGGCCGCCCATGGCAGCGCCGAGATTCTGCAAGCCGACCTGGCCGGCCTGGCCCTGCAACTGGGCCGCTGGGGTGTCACGCCGGAGCAATTGCGCTGGCTGGATCAACCACCTGCCGCAGCCTTCTCCCAGGCCCAGGACCTGCTGGCACGGCTAGGTGCGTTCAAGGGCGGCAGCCGCGACAACCTCAGCGAGCACGGCCAGGCCATGGCCGAACTGCCGGCGCATCCACGCATCGCCCATTTGCTGTTGCGTGGCCAGGACCTGGGCCTGGCGGCGATGGCCTGCGATGTCGCTGCCTTGCTGGGCGAGCGCGATATCCAGCGCGGAGGCGGGGCCGACCTGCACAGCCGGCTGGCGCTGGTCAGCGGCGAAAGTAAAACCAGCCGGGGCGGCCAGGGCGGTGTGCAGCGTGCTCGGCAGTTGGCCCGCCAATACCGTGGCCTGCTGCGCGGCAAGCCCGGCGCGGCGGTTGCCGACCCCGATCACCCACGCTGGCTTGGCGCGTTGCTGGCGTTGGCGTACCCCGACCGGGTTGCCCAGCAGCGCCGCGAAGGCGGCGCCGAGTATCGCCTGGCCAATGGCCGCGCCGCCTTGTTCGCCGAGGTGGATGCGTTGATGAAATGCCCTTGGCTGGTCATCGCCGATCTGGGTAGCCGCCAGGGCCAGCGGGAAGAGCGTATCTACCTGGCTGCCGAGTTCGACCCGGCACTGCTCGACGATGTGCTGGCCGAGCAGGTCGAGCGCCTCGACGTCCTTGACTGGGACGAGCGCGAGCAGGTGTTGCGTGCCGAACGCCAGACCAAGGTCGGCGAGCTGGTACTCAGCCGCGAACCGCTGCCTGGCCTGGATGAGGAAGCCCGGGCCAACGCACTGCTGGGCCTGGTGCGGCGCAAAGGCTTGAACCTGCTGACCTGGACGCCAGAACTGCGCCAGTGGCAGGCGAGGGTGGCGCTGTTACGTCAACTTGACCTGGGTAAAGAGGGCCACAGCGAATGGCCTGACTTGGGCGACGAAGCGCTGCTGGCCAGCCTCGAAGACTGGCTGCGGCCTTACCTGGGCAAGGTCTCACGCCTGAGCCATTTCGCTGCCCTGGACCTGTCCTCGATACTGCGCAACCTGCTGCCCTGGCCGCTGCCCCAGCGCCTGGACGAATGGGCCCCCGTGCACCTGGCCGTGCCGTCCGGCTCGAACATTCGCCTGGATTACAGCGAAACCCCGCCGATCCTAGCCGTGCGCTTGCAGGAGCTGTTTGGGTTGGCGGATACGCCGCGCATCGCCCAAGGCCGCCAGCAGGTCAAGTTGCATCTGTTGTCCCCGGCTCGCCGGCCAGTGCAGGTGACCCAGGACCTGGCCAATTTCTGGCGCACCACCTATGCCGAGGTCAAGAAGGACCTCAAGGGGCGTTATCCGAAGCACTACTGGCCGGACGACCCGCTGGTGGCCGAAGCCACGGCGCGGGCCAAGCCGCGAGGCACCTGACGTTTCAGTCAGACTGTGTGGCGTTGCCGGCTTCGCCTTCCAGCAGCATGAACAGGCGGTAGAGCACCACGGTGCTGAACAGCTGCAGGAAACCGCTCAGGCTGTTCATCGCCAGCTCCATGCCAGGCGATGGCTCCGGGAAGGCCATCAGCAGCAGGCCGTCGATCAGCCAGATCGGTGCCAGCACGCCGACCACGCAAATCATGATGCGCATGAAGTGCCCGGTGGTCATGCGCGCGCTCTCGCGCATCGACTGCACCACCGGCAGGCCGCGCAGCACCAGCAGGTACTCGGCGAACACCAGGTTGATCATGATCCACACACCAGGGACCACCAGCAGCGCCAGGCCGGCCATGATCAACAGCGAGCTGATCAGGATCAGCAAGGCCAGTTGCGGCCAAAGCTGCACCGCGCGGGCGAACAGGTCGCGCCTGGAGATGTCCTGGCCATTGCTGCGAGTATCGAGGTAGAGGATCATCGCCGCGCTGTACAGCGGGTAGAGCAGCAGGCTGATCAGCATGCCGTAAGCGGGTGAAGCCTGGTCGCCCATCTGCCGGTACAGCAGTTGGGTCAGCAAGGCTTCGAGCACCACCAGCGGCAGGCACAGCGGGATGATGCTCGCCAGGTGGCGGCGGAAGAAGTACAGGGAGTCGCGCAGAACGCTCAGCGGATTCATCAGTCAACATCGCATGGCAGTAAAAGCAGGGGCCTAACTTTAGCCCAGCGCAGTCATTTGCTGAAAAAACTTTCACCGCCCAAGTGATTGAATCCGCGGCCCGCGCGCCCCATCTTTGACACGTCCGATGTCCCGCTTGCCCATGAGGAAGCCCATGAACACTGAAGAACAAACCGTCATCGATGGCCTGTTTGGCCGCATCAAACAAGCTGAAGACCCAAGCCAGCCGCGCGATGCGCAGGCGCAGGCGCGAATCGAGGAGCACCTGCGTCAGCAGCCGGCGGCGCCTTACTACATGGCCCAGGCAATTCTTGTGCAGGAGGCCGCGCTCAAGCGCCTGGACGAGCAGAACAAGCAGCTGGAGGCCGAGCTCAAGCAGGCCCGTGCCCAGGCCGAGGCCAGCCGCGCCAGCAGCAATAGCGGTGGCGGCTTCCTGTCCAGCATCTTCGGCGCCGGTGCGCGCAACCCGGAGCCCGCCCAGCAGCCGCAGCGCGCCAGCGCGCCGGTCGCCTCCAGTGGTGGCTGGCGCGAGCCAAGCGCGCCGGGCTTCTCCCCGTCGCAGGCGCAGATGCAACAGCAACAATCCGGCTTCGGCGCGGCGCCCGCCCGCAGCGGGGCAGGCAGCTTCCTTGGCGGCGCGATGCAGACCGCTGCGGGTGTGGCCGGTGGCGTGTTGCTGGCGCAAGGCATCAGCAGCTTGTTCAACCACGACAAGCCCGAGGAAGTGGCCGAGGTGATCAAGGAAGAGCCTGCGCCAGCCAGTGATACCGGCGGCTGGAGTGACCAAGGCGGGCAGGAGCACGTGGCCGACAACGGTGGCTGGGGCAACGACCAAGGTGGTTTTGCCGACACCGACTACGGCAGCGATGACGGTGGCTTCTTCTCGGACGACGATACGTACGTCTGACCGGTCTGGCATACTGGCGGCATTGCTGGGGGCGCTAAGCGCCCCAATTCGCGGGCAAGCCCGCTCCCACAGGTATCAGTGCGATCTTGGAGATCGCATTTACCACTGTGGGAGTGGGCTTGCCCGCGAATACTTTCAGACGAGGGAGGTTTCAAGGTGAAAAAGATCGCGCTGTTCGCCGATGTGCAGAACCTCTACTACACCGTGCGCCAGGCCCACGGTTGCCACTTCAACTACACCGCCCTGTGGAAGGACGTCAGCCGCGAGGGCGAGATCGTCGAGGCGGTGGCCTATGCCATCGACCGCGGTGACAGCAAGCAGCAGCAGTTCCAGCAGATCCTGCGCAACCTGGGTTTCGACGTACGCCTCAAGCCGTACATCCAGCGCAGCGATGGCTCGGCCAAGGGCGACTGGGATGTCGGCATTACCCTCGATGTGATCGACGCGGCCAGCCGGGTCGACCAGGTGGTGCTGGCCTCCGGCGACGGTGACTTCGACCTGCTGCTGGAGCGGGTGATTCAGCGCCACGGCACCGAGGCGGTGGTGTATGGGGTGCCGGGGCTTACCGCACTGTCGTTGATTCGTGCCGCCACCCGCTATGTGCCCATCGAAGGTGCGCTGTTACTCAAGCATTGAAGGTATTGTCATGGAACGAATCGCTGTCATCGACTTTGAAACCACGGGCATTACCCCCAGTGCCGGCTGCCGCGCCACTGAAGTGGCGGTGGTGATGCTGGAGAATGGCCGCATCGTCGAGCGTTACCAGAGCCTGATGAACGCCGGCGTGCCGGTGCCAGCCTTCGTCGCCGGGCTGACCGGCATCACCACCGCCATGCTGCGCAGTGCACCGCCAGTGGACAAGGTAATGAGCGAGGTGGCCGAGTTCGTCGGTGAGACCCCGCTGCTGGCGCACAACGCCGCCTTCGACCAGAAGTTCTGGGACTACGAACTCAGCCGCATCGGCCGTAGCCGCCGGCAATCCTTCGCCTGTTCGCTGCTGCTGTCTCGACGCCTGCTGCCAGCGGCGCCGAACCACAAGCTGGGTACCTTGACCCGGTGGGCCGGGCTGCCGGACACCGGCGCGGCGCACCGGGCCATGGCCGATGCCGAAATGGCCGCCAACCTGCTGCAACACCTGGCGGGCGTACTGCGCCAGGCTCATGGCGTGCAGCAGCTGTCCCACGATCTGCTCTGCCGCTTGCAGAAGGTACCCGCAGCGAAGGTCCGCGATACCTTGGCCAAGTTCTGCTGATGAGCACAGGCAAAGTGTGCCGTTCAATTCGAGCGGTTTTGTAACTTATCTTCACTTGTACAGACTTCTGAATAAGCCCGCGCAACCGCTTAAAGGCGAAATCTGCAAGTAGGCCGGGGTGTTGCGGTAAACTTGCCGCCTTCGCTGAACCCCTGACGGTATTGCCATGAATTTCGCCAAACTCGGCCTGATCGAACCCTTGCTGCGCACCTTGCAGCAGCTGGACTACACCACCCCGACCCCGGTCCAGGCCCAGGCCATTCCCGCCGTGCTGGCCGGCCGCGACTTGATGGCTGCGGCCCAGACCGGCACCGGCAAGACCGCCGGTTTCGCCTTGCCGGTGCTGCAACGCCTGGCGCTGGAGGGTGAGAAAGTTGCCAGCAACTCGATCCGCGCGCTGGTGCTGGTACCCACCCGCGAACTGGCCGAGCAGGTGCACAACAACGTACGCGAATACGCCGAGAACCTGCCGCTGAGCACCTATGCGGTGTATGGCGGGGTCAGCATCAACCCGCAGATGATGCGCCTGCGCCGTGGCGTCGACCTGCTGGTGGCCACCCCGGGCCGTCTGCTTGACCTGTTCCGTCAGAACGCAGTGAAGTTCAACCAGGTGCAGACCCTGGTACTCGACGAAGCCGACCGCATGCTCGACCTGGGCTTTGCCGAAGAGCTGCAGTCGGTGTACGCGGCGTTGCCACGCAAGCGCCAGACGCTGTTGTTCTCGGCCACGTTCTCCGAGCAGATCCGCGTGCTGGCGGGGCTGGCGCTGAACGACCCGCTGAGTATCGAAGTCAGCCCGCGCAACGCTGCCGCCACCACGGTCAAGCAGTGGCTGGTGCCGGTGGACAAGAAGCGCAAGGCCGACCTGTTCTGCCACCTGCTGCGCAAGCAGCGCTGGACGCAGGTGCTGGTGTTTGCCAAGACCCGTAACGGCGTGGACCAGTTGGTGGAGCGCCTGCTGGGTGAGGGGGTGAACGCCGATGGCATCCACGGCGACCGCCCGCAAGCCACGCGCCAGCGCGCGCTGGACAGCTTCAAGGCCCGTGAGGTTCAGGTGCTGGTGGCCACCGACGTTGCCGCCCGTGGCCTGGACATCGATGACCTGCCGCTGGTGGTCAACCTCGACCTGCCAATCGTCGCCGAGGATTACGTGCACCGCATCGGCCGTACCGGCCGTGCCGGCAACAAGGGCGAAGCGATCTCGCTGGTCTGCGCCGACGAAGTGCAGCAGTTGGCAACCATCGAAACACTCATCCGCCAGACCTTGCCGCGCCATGAAGAGCCGGACTTCATCCCCGATCACCGGGTGCCGATGACCGATGCCAGTGGCCAGGTGATCAAGAAGCCGAAGAAGCCCAAGAAGCCGAAAGAGAACAGCGCCAAGCGCGGTTTGGGTCGCTGGATGGACAGCGGAGACGAAGCGCCGGTCAAGTCGGTGCGCAAAGTGCCGAGCTTCAACACCGGGCCGAAAAAGCGCAAACCTTGAGCGTGTGGGGCCGCTCTGCGGCCCCGGCATTCTGTCAGGTAGCCCGCACCAGCCAATCTGCCGCCGCCTGCCCGGCCCGCAACCCGCTGGCAAAGCACGCCGTCAACAGGTACCCCCCGGTCGGCGCCTCCCAGTCGAGCATCTCGCCGGCACAGAACACCCCAGGCAGCCCCTTCACCATCAACCCTGCATCCAGCCCTTCGAACCGCACGCCGCCGGCACTGCTGATCGCCTCGTCCAGCGGCCGCGTGCGTACCAGCGTGATCGGCAACGCCTTGATCGCCCGCGCCAGGGCTGCCGAGTCGGCAAACGTCGCCTGATCGGTCAGTTCACGCAGCAAGCCCGCCTTGACCCCATCGATGCCCAGCTGGCTGTGCAGATGTTTGGCCATCGAGCGTGAACCGCGTGGTTTTGTCAGCGCCTGAGCAATCTTGTCCACAGGCTTGTCCGGTAGCAGGTCGAGCAGCAAGGTGGCCTGGCCCTCGCGATTGATAGCCTCGCGCAGGGGGGCCGACCAGGCATACACCAGGCTGCCTTCGACACCTTGCGCGGTGAGGATGAACTCACCCTTGCGCGGCGCGTTGCCAGGTACGCTCAGGGCAATGTTCTTCAGCGGCGCGCCGGCGAACTTTTCCTTGAGCAACGCGCTCCAGCCCGCCACCTCGAACCCACAGTTGCTCGCTTGCAGCGGCGAGATATCCACAGCCCGCTCGGCCAGCAGCGGCTGCCAGGCGCCGTCGGAACCCAGCCTTGCCCAGCTGCCACCGCCCAGGGCCAGCACGACAACATCGGCCTTGACCTGCAATTCACCCTGTGGATAAGCAATCCGCAAGGCACCCTCGGCATTCCACCCCAGCCAGCGATGCCGGGTGTGGATAACTACGCCGCTGTCGCGCAGGCGCTTGAGCCAGGCGCGCAGCAGCGGCGCGGCTTTCATGTCCGTGGGGAACACCCGGCCTGAGGTGCCGACGAAAGTTTCGATACCCAGGCCGTGGATCCACTGGCGCAGGGCATCGGCGTCGAAGCCCTGCAGCAGCCGGTCGATCTCGCCTTGGCGCTCGGCATAGCGCGCCACGAACTGTGGATAAGCTTCCGAATGGGTGATGTTCATGCCGCCGACGCCCGCCAGCAGGAACTTGCGGCCCACCGACGGCATGGCGTCGAACACCTGCACGGCCAGGCCTCGCTGGGCCAGGGCTTCGGCAGCCATCAAACCGGCGGGGCCGCCGCCGATGACGACGGCGAGGGGAGGGGATGCGGGGCGAAGATCGGACATGGTGGGCGACAGGCTGTGGAAAAGTTGCCCATTCTAGCCCAGCAAGGCCCATGGAAGCACTGAACAAAAAATGATCAGTCTTCTGCAGGGCACGCTGGGCATGGGCTGCAGCCGCTTTCACTCAGGTTATCCACAAGCGGTTCCACAGTCATTGTGAACAACTCATGACCTTTGCCGCGCTGTGATGGAGGATGCCGTGGCGCCTGGCCAACGCTTCGCGGTCCTTGCTATAGCCACCGCCGATCACGCCGACCACTGGGATATCCCGGCCCAGGCAGTGGCGCATGACCTGCTCGTCGCGCGCTGCCAGGCCGGCATCGGTCAGTTGCAGGTAACCGAGCGCATCGTCCTTGTGTACGTCCACACCCGCGTCGTACAGCACCAGGTCAGGTTGATACAGCGGCAACAGGTAGTTCAGCGCGTCAGTCACCACCTTCAGGTAGGCGGCGTCGCCCATGCCGCGCGGCAGGGGGATGTCCCAGTCGCTGTGGGCCTTGCGCGCCGGGAAGTTCTGCTCGCAGTGCAGCGACACGGTGATCGCGTCCGGGGTGTCCTGCAGGATGCGCGCGGTGCCGTCGCCCTGGTGCACGTCGCAGTCGAAGATCAACACCTTGTGCACGCGCCCCGCCTCCAGCAGGTAGCGGCTGATCACCGCCAGGTCGTTGAAGATGCAGAACCCGGCCGGGTGGTCGTAATGGGCATGGTGGGTGCCGCCCGCCAGGTGGCAGGCAAGGCCGTGCTGCAACGCCATCTCGGCGGTCAGCAGCGAACCGCCCACGGCGCGCACGGTGCGCCGGGCCAACGCTTCGCTCCAGGGCAGGCCCAGGCGGCGCTGGTCTTCGCGCGACAGTTCGCCGTTCATGTAGCGTTCGATGTAGCCGCGGTCATGGGCCAGGGCCAGAATATCGTTGGGGCAGATTTCCGGGCGCAGCAGGGCCTGGTCGGTGGTGAGCCCGCTGTCGACCAGGTGGTCGCGCAGCAGGCGGAACTTGTCCATCGGGAAGCGGTGCTCGGGCGGGAACTCCGGGCTGTAGTCATCGTGGTAGATCAGCGGCAACGGCATGGTGGGTTCGCAATCAGGGCCAGCGCTGATCTTGCCAGTAATTGCCGGCAGCGTGCTATTGCCCGGCGGATGCCAGCACGCGTTGCCAGTCCGGCTCATTCAGCCGGCCCAGTATGCGCGCCTTGCCATTGCCATCCACCGACACGAACAACGCGCTGGCATAGCCACTCTCGCGCTCGCCACCCACCACCCGCTTGTCGCGCTGGAAGTGATCGATGCACCCGTTGTGAGTCACCAGCACCAGGTTATGCCCCGGTTGCTTGCGCGCCATGGCCTCCTTGGCGAACTGGTTGTCGCAGCTTTCTAGCCAGTCTTCGCTCGTTACCGCCTGGCCGAGGATGAAGTGGGCGGTTTGCCGGGTACGCAGTTTGGGGCTGCTCAGCATCTGCGCATTGGCAAGGCCCAGATGGCGTAGGCCCTGGCCAACCCGCGTCGCCGCTTCGCTGCCCGCTCTGGTAATGCCGGTGGGGTCGTCCAGGCACGGCCCTGGCGCGCTGTCGCAGCGCTCGGCATGGCGGATCATCACGATCACCGCACCCTCGGCCCAGTCCTGCAGCAGGCCGCTGTCGCTCAACTGTTGTTCGTTGCCAAGGTCCACGATGTGCGTCCTCGTCGCCAGCCAGGTGCCCAATGCCGCCACGACCATGCACAGGCCAAGGGCGGCGCCGAGGGCCTTGCGTGACAGCCGTCGCTTGCGCCGGGCGTGGATGGCGGAGTGTCCCAGGGTGTTGCTCTGCAGCATGCGTGGCTCCGATGGCATGGCCGCGCTTGAGGCGGCGGGGGATGGCGGCATTGTGCAAAGGGGCCTGTCGGGGCCGGGTGAAGGCGTTGTGAAAATTGCATTTCGCCTACGCTGTAAACTGCAGGACAGTAAAACCGGAGCACACCCCATGACCCCTATCCGCGAACTGGAAAGCGCACGCCTGGTGCTGCGCCAATGGCAGGACGACGACTTGCGCGAGTTCGCCGCCATGTGCGCCGACCCGCAGGTGATGCGTTACTTCCCAGAACCCCTGACGCGGCTGGAAGCGGCGGCGCTGATCGGCAGGATCCGTGGGCACTTCAACGAATACGGCTTCGGCCTGTGGGCCCTGGAGCGCAAGGACAGTGGGGCCTTTATCGGCATGACTGGCCTGCTCAACGTCAACTTCGACGCGCCGTTCGCACCGGCCGTGGAGATCGGCTGGCGTCTGGCCCGACGGCATTGGGGCCTGGGTTTTGCCAGCGAGGCGGCGTGGACGTGCCTGCGTTGTGCTTTCGCCCAATTGCGCCTGGAAGAGGTGGTGTCGTTCACGAGCGAGATTAATCTGCCGTCGCAGAAAGTCATGCAGGCCATCGGCATGGTTCAGGACCTGCAAGGCAGCTTCGAACACCCGCGCCTGCCCAGCGGCCACCCGCTGCGCCCCCACGTGCTGTACCGCATCGACCGCGCTCACTGGGAGCAGACCCTGCGCGCTGAATGAGCCGCCATGCGCGGTGCCAATGACAAACCCTGTATCATTCGCCTTCATGAGAGCGCCGTAGAGCTGTGATGCCTTGCTAGGAGAACCCCCGATGAGTCATGTGTTGGACGACCTGGTCGACCTGTTGAGCCTCGAGTCGATCGAGGAGAACCTGTTCCGTGGGCGCAGCCAGGACCTTGGCTTCCGCCAGCTGTACGGTGGCCAGGTGCTGGGCCAGTCACTGTCGGCGGCCAGCCAGACGGTCGAGGACGCGCGCCATGTGCATTCACTGCACGGTTACTTCCTGCGCCCGGGCGATGCCAGCCTGCCAGTGGTGTATTCGGTCGACCGCGTGCGCGATGGCGGCAGTTTCAGTACCCGGCGGGTAACGGCCATCCAGAAGGGCCAGCCCATTTTCACCTGCAGTGCGTCGTTCCAGTACGACGAGGAAGGCTTCGAGCACCAGGCGCAGATGCCTGACGTGGTCGGGCCGGAGAACCTGCCCAGCGAGGTCGAGCTGGCCCGCGCCATGGCCGACAAGCTGCCCGAGCGCATCCGTGACAAGGTGCTGTGCGCCAAGCCCATCGAGATACGCCCGGTCACCGAGCGGGACCCGTTCAACCCCAAGCCTGGCGACCCGGTGAAGTACGCCTGGTTCCGCGCCGACGGTAACCTGCCGGACATCCCGGCGCTGCACAAATACCTGTTGGCCTATGCCTCCGACTTCGGCCTGCTGACCACCTCGCTGCTACCCCATGGCAAGTCGGTGTGGCAGCGCGACATGCAGATCGCCAGCCTCGACCATTCGCTGTGGTTCCACGGCAACCTGCGCGCCGACGAGTGGTTGCTGTACGCCACCGACAGCCCCTGGGCCGGCAATGCCCGTGGCTTCTGCCGGGGCAGCATCTACAACCGCGCCGGGCAACTGGTGGCGTCGTCCACGCAGGAAGGCCTGATCCGCCACCGCAAGGACTGGGCATGAGCCTGGCCGATATCCGCAACTGGGTGTTCGACATGGACGGCACCCTCACCGTGGCGGTGCATGACTTTGCCGCGATCCGCGAGGCGCTGGAGATTCCGCCCGAGCATGACATCCTCACCCACTTGGCGGCGCTGCCCGCGGCAGAGGCTACTGCCAAGCATGCCTGGTTGCTGGAGCACGAACGTGACCTGGCGGTTGCCTCGACGGCAGCCACCGGCGCGGTGGAGCTGGTACGCGAGCTGGCCGGGCGTGGCTGCAGGCTGGGCATCCTTACCCGCAATGCGCGTGAGCTGGCGCATGTCACCCTGGAGGCGATCGGCCTGGCGGACTGCTTTGCGGTCGAGCATATTCTTGGCCGTGACGAGGCAGCGCCCAAGCCTAACCCCGATGGCTTGCTGAAGATTGCCAGTGCCTGGGGCGTGGCGCCGAGCGAGCTGGTGATGGTCGGCGACTACCGCTTCGACCTGGATTGCGGGCGTGCGGCCGGTGCGCGCACGGTGCTGGTGAACCTGCCGGACAACCCGTGGCCGGAGCTGGTGGATTGGCATGCCGCGGATTGCCGGGCGTTGCGGATGCTGCTCGGCTGAATTTTTCGGTTGTCATTGCTGGCCCTATCGCCGGCTTGCCGGCGAAGAGGCCCGCGCTGTCTATGCTGAACCCCACTTTCCTTTGAATGGAGCACCTGGCCATGACCCGCAAAGCCATCTACGTGCAACCCGGCGGCGGCTACGACAAGGTCGAAGTCGGCAGCAGTGAAGCGGCAGCACCCCAAACCGGCGAGATCACCGTGCGCCTGCACGCCAGCTCCCTCAACTACCACGATTTCGCCGTGGTCAGTGGCATGTGGGGCCCGAGCGAGCGGCGTATCCCCATGGCCGATGGCGCGGGCGAAGTGACGGCGGTCGGGCCGGGCGTGAGTGAATTCAAGGTCGGCGACAACGTGGTCAGCACCTTCTTCCCCGACTGGCTCGACGGTCAAGCGTTGGTCGAAGGCTTCGCCAGCGTGCCGGGCGACGGCATCGACGGCTATGCCCGTGAACTGGTCACGGCCCGCGCCACCGCGTTCACCCTGGCCCCCAAAGGCTACAGCCACGCCGAGGCCGCCACCCTGACCACCGCCGGCCTCACCGCCTGGCGCGCGCTGATGAGCGATGATCACCTCAAGCCCGGCGACACTGTGCTGGTGCAAGGCACCGGCGGTGTGTCGATTTTCGCCCTGCAGTTCGCCAAGCTGGCAGGCGCCACGGTGATCGCCACCTCATCCAGTGACGCCAAGCTCGAACGCCTCAAAGCCTTGGGTGCCGACCACCTGATCAACTACAAAACCATCCCGGCCTGGGGCGAGAAGGTGCGTAAGCTCACCGGCAACCGCGGCGTCGATCATGTGATCGAGGTGGGCGGGCCGGCGACCCTGGAGCAGTCGATGATCGCCGCACGCATCGGCGGGCATGTGTCGTTGATCGGCATTCTCACCGGCGTTTCCGGCCAGTTGCCGCTGGTGCAGGCGCTGGTGCGGCAGATCCGCCTGCAGGGCGTGCTGGTGGGCAGCCGCGCGCAGCAGCAGGCGATGGTGCGGGCGATCGATGCCAACGGCTTGCGGCCGGTGGTGGACAAACACTTCGAACTGGAGCAGATCGTCGAAGCGTTCCGTTATCAAGAGAGCAACCGGCATTTCGGCAAGATCTGCCTGACCTGGTAATCGGCTTTACTGTGTAACCACGGCCTTACAAGCCACTACATTTGCGCACATCGGTAGGGGAAGGCGGCTGGCTAGAATGCCCCGCTTCAGATGCGACTGATTCTCTTCAAGAGGATTTCCCCGATGTGTTTCTCCCTCCGTACCTGGCAGCGCCTGCTGCCTGCCTTGATGCTGCTGGCCACCTGCGCCGGCTTTTCACCCACCGCCAGTGCCGTCCAGGTGACCGATGTGCTTGGGCGCACGGTTGAGCTCGACCATGCACCGCAGCGTATCGTGCTGGGCGAAGGCCGGTTGTTTTTCGCCCTGGCCTTGCTCGACCGCGACAACCCGTTCCAGCGCGTGGTCGGCTGGCAGAACGACATACGCCTGCTCGACCCGCACACCTACCAGGCGTACGTGCAGAAATACCCGCAAATCGCCAACTTGCCGCTGATCGGCCAAGCCTCCGAGCAGAGCGTCAGCGCCGAGCAGATTCTCGCGCTGAAGCCGGACTTGGCGGTCTTCAGCATCGCCGGCGAAGGGCCGACCCAGCACAGCCCGGTGGCCGAGTTGCTGGAAAAGGCCGGGGTGCCGGTGCTGTTCATCGACTTTCGCGTGCACCCGATCCGCAATACGCGGGTGAGCATGCAGGCGCTCGGGCAGTTGCTGGGGCGCGAAGGTCAGGCGCAGGACTACCTGAGGCTGTATGACCGCCACCTCCAGCACATCACCGACAGCGTGGCCGGGCTCAAGGACAACGAGCGGCCGAAGGTGTTTCTCGAATTGCTGGCGGGCGTGTGGCAGGCGCCGGGGCATACCACCGGCAAGAGTGGGCTGGGCAGTGTGGTCACAGCAGTCGGCGGGCACAATATCGCGGCCGATGTGGTGCCGGGTGCGTTGGGCGACGTGAGTGTCGAGTACGTGCTGCAGGCCGACCCGGATGTGTACATCGCCACTGGCAACCGTGCGCCGGGTGTGCTGCTGGGGGCCGGTGTTTCGGCCCAGACCGCGCGTCGAAGCCTGGCGACGATCACCGCGCGCCCGGCCTTCGCACCGCTGCGGCCGATCCTCGAGGGTCAGGCGCATGGCCTGTGGCATGACTTCTACAACTCGCCGTTCAACATCCTCGCCGTTGAAGCCATGGCGCGCTGGATTCACCCCGAACGCTTCAAGGATGTCGACCCGCAAGCGACGATGGCTGAGATCAACCAGCTGTTGAACGTAGGCCTGGACGGCCAATACTGGATCGACGCCAAGTGACCGCGCTGGCCCAGGAGGGCGCGGCACTGGCGGCCTGGCACTACCGGCGTCTGCTCTGGCGCCGGGCATTGCTGGTGTTCGTCCTGGCACTGCTGTTGGTGCTCGCGGTGCTTGGCGACCTGGCCAGCGGTGCCTCGGGCATGGGCCTTGGGCGTTTGCTGCAGGGCGTGTTCGACCCGGCGACACTGAGTGCCACGGAACGCGTGATCATCTGGAACGTGCGTTTGCCGTACTCGCTGATGGCGGTGCTGGTGGGCGCGGCACTGGCGCTGGCGGGGGCCGAGATGCAGGCGATCCTCGACAACCCGTTGGCCAGCCCGTTCACCCTGGGCGTGTCGTCGTCTGCGGCACTTGGCGCATCGCTGGCGATTGCCTATCCGCTGGGAGTCGCCTGGCTGGCGCCGAGTGCGCAGGTGACGTTGATGGCATTCGTCTTCGCCTGCCTCTCGGTGGTGTTGCTGCAAGCCATGTCGCGCGTGCGCGGCGCCGGGGTGCAGAGCCTGGTGTTGTTTGGCATTGCCTTGGTGTTCAGCTGCAATGCGCTGGTGTCGTTGCTGCAGCTGCTGGCCACCGAGGATGTGCTGCAGCAGCTGGTGTTCTGGACCCTGGGCAGCCTGGCGCGGGCGGATTGGCAGAAACTCGGCCTGCTGGCCCTGGTGCTGTTGCTGGTGCTGCCGTTCTCGCTGCGCGCGGCGCCGGCAATGACCTTGCTGCGCATGGGCGAGGAGCGGGCGCGCAGTTTTGGCGTGGATACCCGGCGCCTGCGCTTTGCCTCGTTGCTGCGTATCAGCCTGCTGTCGGCCACGGCGGTGGCGTTCGTCGGCACCATTGGTTTCGTCGGCCTGGTCGGGCCGCACATCGCCCGCTTGCTGGTGGGCGAGGACCAACGTTTCCTGCTGCCGGCCAGTGCGCTGGTGGGCGCGTTGATGCTGGCGCTGTCGTCGATTGCCAGCAAGCTGATCATGCCGGGGGTGATCGTGCCGGTCGGTATCGTGACTGCGCTGGTGGGTGTGCCGGTGTTCGTGGTGTTGGTGTTCCGTCGAGGGAGGGCGCTGTGAGCCTGTCGATCAACGAGGTTTCGGTGGCCTATGGCGCCCGGCAGGTCCTGCATGGCGTCAGCCTGCCAGCGCTGCCGGCGGGCAGCCTGGTGGCGCTGGTGGGGCCCAATGGCGCCGGCAAGTCCACCTTGCTGCGCGCGCTGGCAGGGCTTGAGCGGATGAAAGGGGTATTGCGCCTGGATGGCCAGGATGTCACTCGGCTTGGGATTGCCGAGCGTTCCCGGCGCCTGGCCTATATGCCTCAACAATTGCCGCCGGGGATTGCCCTGGGGGTGCTGGAAAGTATTGTTGCGGCGTTGCGGGTGAGTGGGGCCGACAACCTGTTGGGCCATGCCTTCGATGCGCTGCGTCAGCTGGGCATCGAAAGCCTGGCCGAACGCTCGCTCGACAGCCTTTCCGGTGGCCAGCGGCAATTGGTGGCGTTGGCGCAGTTGCTGGCGCGTAACCCGCAGGTGTTGCTGCTCGACGAGCCGACCAGCGCGCTCGACCTGCATTATCAGTTGCGGGTGATGGCGGCAGTGCGTGAGCGGGTGGTGGCGCATCGGCTGTTGGCGGTGGCGGTGCTGCATGACATCAACCTTGCGGCCAGCCAGGCGGACTGGCTGGTGGTGCTGCGCGAGGGCAGGGTGGTGGCGTGCGGGGCGCCGGAGCAGGTGCTCAGGCCTGAGGTGCTGGCGCAGGTGTATGGCGTCGAGGCTCGGGTCGAGCGGTGCTCGCAGGGGCGATTGCAGGTGCTGGTGGATCGGGCGTTGGCCTGACCGCCGCGCATGGCCTGTGCCGGCCTCTTTGCGCGCTCGTACCGCGAATGGGCTGCGAAGTGGCCCCTAGTCCGGCAACAACCGGTCCCGGCTGTTGGAAAGGTGCAGGCAGATCGCGGCCCGCGCTGCGTCCGGGTCTTGCCGGCGGATGGCATTGAGGATCGCTTCATGTTCCAGGTTGGCCAGGTACGCATGCCGGGCCAGGTTGGCCCCAGCGCGTTCGGCGATGGCCATGCGGTTGCGCGGGATCAGGCCATTGCCCAGCTGCGCCATCATCTCGCTGAAATACAGGTTGCCGGTGGCCTCGGCGATCAGCAGGTGAAAGCGCCGGTCGGCTTCGATGCAACTGTCGCCCGCAGCGGCCAGGTCCTGATAGTCGTCCAGCGCCTGACGCATGCGTGCCAGTTGCTCATCACTGCGGCGCCCTGCCGCCAGGGCGGCGGCCTGGCCTTCCAGGCCGATGCGCAACTCCAGCAGGTCGCGCACGCTTGCGGCATTTTCCACACCCACCCGCAAACCGGCCTGTGCCGGCCGCGCCATCACGAATGTGCCGATCCCGTGGCGTGGTTCCACCAGGCCTGAGGCCTGCAGTTTCGACAAGGCTTCGCGCACCACGGTGCGGCTGACGCCGTGCTCGCGTACCAGGGTGTTCTCCGAGGGCAGTTTGTCGCCCGGCTTGAAGGTGCCCAGCAGGATTTGCTGGGTCAGGCTGGAGACCAGATCGTGGGCACGGCTGTGGCTGTGTTTGCGGGGCGGCTGGGACATGGGCTGAATCTGCCTTACCAATTAGCTTGTACGACAAGTTAATCGATAAAAATAGTTTCTGCCGTTTTTTTCGCTGCCTGCGGTATCCATCAGAATAACGTTAGGCGCGTGATCGCAACTTTTGTAGGTTTTATCAGCTTGTATTTTGCCTTTTAGGCGCTAATCACCATCTTGTCGTACAACTTCGCTACGCCTATGCTCTGGCCCACTGTCATGCCAGACCCCTCGACCCGCACAAAAACAATTAGTGGGAGATCCACCCGTGAACGAAACCCTCGATCCGTCTGCCCGGAATGGAGGCGACGTGCTGGCCAGCGCCGTGGCCAAGGTCAAGCGCCACGTCCTGCCGCTGTTCGTCATCATGTTCATCGTCAACTACCTCGACCGCGTCAACATCGGCTTCGTCCGCCCACACCTGGAAAGCGACCTGGGTATCAGCGCCGCCGCCTATGGCTTTGGCGCCGGGCTGTTCTTCATCGGCTATGCGCTGTTCGAAGTGCCCTCCAACATGCTGCTGCAACGCGTTGGCGCCCGCCTGTGGCTGACCCGCATCATGTTCACCTGGGGGTTGGTGGCCACGGCCATGGCGTTCGTGCAGACCGAAACCCAGTTTTACGTGCTGCGCTTTCTGCTCGGGGTTGCCGAAGCCGGGTTCTTCCCCGGGGTGATCTACTACTTCACCCGCTGGTTGCCGGCGGCCGAGCGCGGCAAGGCGATAGCGATTTTCCTCAGTGGCTCGGCACTGGCCTCGCTGATCTCCGGCCCCTTGGCCGGTGCGCTGATGCAGATCCAGGGCCTGGGCATGCACGGCTGGCAGTGGATGCTGTTCATCGAGGGCATGGCCTCGGTCACCCTGTGCTTCTTCGTGTTCTTCTGGCTCGATTCCAAACCGCATGACGCCAAGTGGCTGAGCAAGGCCGAGCAGGACGCGCTGGTCGAGACCATCGACCGCGAGCAGCGTGAGCGCGAGGCGGTCGGCGCGGTCAAGGTGTCGTCCTGGCGCCTGCTCAAGGACCGCCAGATCGTGCTGTTCTGCCTGATCTACTTCTGCATCCAGCTGACCATCTACGCCGCCACCTTCTGGCTGCCGAGCATCATCAAGCGCATGGGCGACCTGAGCGACCTGCAGGTCGGCTTCTTCAACTCGATCCCGTGGCTGATCTCGATCATTGCCATGTATGCCTTCGCCGCAGGCTCCACACGCTGGAAATTCCAGCAGGCCTGGGTGGCGGGTGCACTGGTGGTCGCGGCCATCGGCATGTTCATGTCGACCACTGGCGGCCCGGTGTTCGCCTTCGTCGCGGTGTGCTTTGCCGCCATCGGCTTCAAATCGGCCTCGTCGCTGTTCTGGCCGATCCCCCAGGGGTACCTGGACGCACGCATCGCCGCGGCGGTGATCGCCCTGATCAACTCGGTCGGCAACCTCGGCGGCTTCGTCGCGCCCACCACCTTCGGCTTGCTGGAGCAGCATACCGGCTCGATCCAGGGCGGCCTCTACGGCCTGGCCGTGACCTCGGTGCTGGCGGCCATCGCGGTGTTCTTCGTTCGCCTTCGCCCCAAGGGCGCCCCTTCCCAAGAGCTCAAGGCGCCTTCGGCCCTGAGCCAGACCCACTGATGACTGCGAGATAAAAACCATGAACATGCAGACAACTCCCGCACTCCACACCCGCACCCCTGTGGTCACCGACCTGCGCGTGATCCCGGTGGCCGGCCATGACAGCATGCTGCTCAACCTCAGTGGCGCCCATGGCCCGTTCTTCACCCGCAACATCGTGGTGCTGCGTGACAGCGCCGGTAACACCGGCCTGGGTGAAGTGCCCGGTGGCGAGAAGATCCGCCAGACCCTGGAAGACGCCCGCAGCCTGGTGGTCGGCCAACCGATCGGCCACTATCAGCGCGTGCTCAATGCCATGCGCCAGACCTTCGCCAACCGTGACGCCGCTGGCCGTGGCCTGCAGACCTTCGACCTGCGCATCACCGTGCATGCGGTGACGGCCATCGAGTCGGCGCTGCTCGACCTGCTCGGCCAGCACCTCAACGTGCCGATGGCGGCGCTGCTCGGCGAAGGGCAGCAGCGCGAAGCGGTGAAGATGCTCGGCTACCTCTTCTACATCGGTGACCGTCAGCAGACCGACCTGGCCTACCGTAACGAAGCCGATGCCGATGACGACTGGTTCCGCCTGCGCCACGAGAAGGCGCTGACCCCAGAGGCGGTGGTGCGCCTGGCCGAGGCGGCCAAGCAGCGCTATGGCTTCAGCGACTTCAAGCTCAAGGGCGGCGTGCTGCGTGGCGAAGAGGAGATGGAAGCAGTCACGGCCCTCGCCGAGCGTTTCCCCGAAGCACGCATTACCCTTGATCCCAACGGCGCCTGGTCATTGAAGGAGGCCATCGCTTTGTGCCGCGACAAGCACGACGTGCTGGCCTATGCCGAAGACCCATGCGGTGCCGAGAACGGTTATTCGGGCCGTGAGGTGATGGCCGAGTTCCGCCGCGCCACCGGGTTGCCGACTGCCACCAACATGATCGCCACCGACTGGCGGCAGATGGGCCACGCGATCCAGCTGCAGTCGGTCGACATCCCCTTGGCCGACCCGCATTTCTGGACCTTGCAGGGTTCGGTACGGGTGGCACAGATGTGCAACGACTGGGGCCTGACCTGGGGTTCGCATTCCAACAACCACTTCGATATCTCGCTGGCGATGTTCACCCAGGTGGCGGCGGCGGCGCCGGGTGAAATCACCGCCATCGACACCCACTGGATCTGGCAGGACGGCCAGCGCCTGACCCGTGACCCGCTGCGCATCGTCGACGGCCATGTGCGTGTGCCGGAGCGCCCGGGGCTGGGTGTTGAGCTGGACGAAGACCAGCTGGCCAAGGCCCATGAGTGCTACCGCAGCATGGGGTTGGGGGCGCGGGATGATGGGGTGGCGATGCAGTTCTTGATCCCGGGGTGGACGTTCGACAACAAGCGGCCTTGCCTGGTGCGTTGAAGCAGCTGGCCCCTTCGCGGGCTTGCCCGCGAAGAGGCCGGTGCAGGTTCACCCGGCTTCAAAAAACGCCCGTGCCATCGCCACAAATTCACCCAGCACCGGGTTCGGGTTGTCCCGGCAATACGCCATGAAAATCTCTGCCTGCTGGTCCATCCCCACCAGCGGCCTGAACACCACCTGCTCCAGCCGCAACGCCTGTGCCGAAGCCGGTACCACCGCACAGCCCAGCCCGACATTGACCAGGCCCAGGATCGAATGCGTCTGCCCCAGTTGATGCAAATACCGGGGCTGCACCTCATGCCGGGCGAACAGATTGGCGATGCGGTCATGGAAGTAACGCCCTTCATTGGCGCTGTACATCACGAACGGCTGCTCATCGAAGTCCGCCGGCCGGAGCCGCTCGCGTGCCGCCAGCGCGTGCCCGGCGGGCAGGGCGGCGACGAAGGGCTCGCGGTGGATCGGCAGGTACTCCACGCGCGCGCTGGGCAGTACCTGGCGCACCAGGCCAACGTCGATCAGGCCTGCTTCGAGGTCATGCACCTGGGTCGCGGAAATACGCTCGCTGAGCACCAGCTCGATGTCGGGGACGGTCTGCCCTGCATGCACCAGCAAGCGCGGGATCATGCTGTAGGCACCTACCGCAGTGAAACCCAGCGTCAGCCGGCCAGCCTCGCCATGGGCGATGCGCCGTGCAGACTGGCTGGCCGACTCGGCAATCTGCAAGACCCGCCGGGCGTCTTCAAGAAAGCTCTGGCCGGCCAGGGTAAGCCGTGCCTGGCGGTTGTTGCGTTCAAGCAGCAGCACGCCAAGCGAATGCTCCAGCAGCTGTATCTGCCGGCTCAGCGGCGGCTGGGTCATGTGCAGGCGGGTGGCGGCGCGGCCGAAATGCAGCTCTTCGGCGACCGCCACGAAGCAGCGCAACTGGTGCAGCTCCATGATTCAATTCCTGAATTATTCGATCCAGCATCTATATTAGACCTGTATCGATTGGCGGCCTAGCATCGAGTCACGACTGAGCAATTGCCGGATGCCAACGATGAACAACCCCACCGTCGAACTGCTGCTGACCCAACCTGTGCCCGAGGCCATCGATGCACAGCTGGTCAGTGCCTACGCAGTGCACCGCCTGTACCAGCATGCCGACCCGCAACAGCTGCTGGCCGAGGTCGGCCCGCGCATCCGTGGCGTGGTCACCGGTGGCGCCAAGGGCCTGAGCAATGCCCTGATGGACCAGCTGCCCGCGCTCGAAATCATCGCCATCAGTGGCATCGGTACCGACGCTGTCGACCTGCGCCACGCCGCGGGTCGCGGCATTCATGTGACCACCACCCCCGGCGTGCTCACCGACGATGTGGCCGACATGGCCATGGGCTTGATCCTCAATACCCTGCGCCGTCTGGGCGAGGGCGAACGGCTGGTGCGCGACGGCTTGTGGGGCACGGTCAACCTGCCGCTGGCGCGCAAGGTCAGTGGTATTGCGCTGGGCATTATCGGCCTGGGTCAGGTCGGGCAGGCCATTGCCCGGCGCGCGGCCGCCTTCGACATGCGCATTGCCTACAACGGTCGGCGGGAGCAGCCGGGCTGCAGCTATCGCTACGTCGCCGACCTGGTCGAGCTGGCGCGCTCGGTGGATGTGCTGGTGGTCGCTGCCAGCGCCGATGGCGGCAAGGTGCTGGTGACGGCCGAGGTGCTCGATGCGTTGGGGCCTGATGGCTACTTGATCAACGTGGCGCGCGGCAAGTTGGTGGATGAGCACGCGCTGGTCGAAGCGCTGCGCGAACAGCGCATTGCCGGGGCCGGGCTGGATGTGTTCGTCGATGAACCCCATGTGCCACCCGCACTGCGCGACCTCAACCAGGTCAGCCTGCAGCCGCACCGTGGCAGCGCCACCCTGCAGACCCGTCTGGAGATGGGGCGGATGGTGCTGGCGAACCTCGAAGCCTGCTTCCGTGGGGAGGTACCACCGAACTGCGCGTAACGCCCATTGCCGGCTTGCCGGCGACAGGGCCAATAAGCAACACCTCAAGGCCACACCTTCTCTCCACAAGAACAATCGCTTCCACCGAGAAGCAAGAGGGTCCACATGAACAGCAAATCCGCCGTCGCCGCACCGCAGGCCGTGGCCGCGATCGGCCGCCATCGCTTCCTGGTGCTGGCGCTGATCTTCGTCATCACCGTCATCAACTACGCCGACCGCGCCACCTTGTCGATCACCGGCACCGAGGTGCTCAAGGACCTTGGCCTGGACCCGGTCATGCTCGGCATGATCTTCTCCGCCTTCGCCTGGGCCTACGCCCTCGGCCAGGTGCCCGGCGGCTGGCTGCTCGACCGCTTCGGCGCGCGCCGGGTGTATGGCATCAGCCTGATCCTCTGGTCATTGTTCACCCTGCTGCAGGGCACGGTCGGCTGGATGGGCCTGGCTGGCGTGTCGGCCGCGGTGGCGCTGTTCTCCATGCGCTTCATGCTCGGCCTGGTGGAGTCGCCGGCGTTCCCGGCCAACTCGCGCATCGTCAGTTGCTGGTTCCCCACCGGCGAGCGCGGCACCGCCTCGGCGCTGTTCAACTCGGCGCAATACATGGCGGTGGTGGTGTTCGCACCGCTGATGGCGTGGATGACCCACACCCTGAGCTGGGAGCAGGTGTTCATCTGGATGGGTGTGCTCGGCCTGCTGCTGAGCGTGGTGTGGTTCCGCCTTTACCACGAACCGCACAGCGCACCGGGCCTGAGCCGCGAAGAGTTCGACTACATGCGCGAAGGCGGCGCGCTGGTCGACCTGGAACAGGAACGCAAGACGGCCAAGAGCAAACCGACCCGCGCCGAGCTCGCGCAGCTGTTCACCAGCCGCAACCTGTGGGCGGTGTACCTGGGCCAGTACTGCATCACCGCGCTCACCTACTTCTTCATCACCTGGTTCCCGATCTACCTGATCAAGGGCCGTGGCATGACCATCATGGAAGCCGGTTGGGTTGCCGCACTGCCGGCCATCTGCGGCTTCACCGGCGGCATCCTCGGCGGCTTCGTGTCCGACTGGTTGATCCGCCGTGGCGTGCACCCGTCCAGGGCGCGCAAGACACCCTTCGTGATCGGCATGGCGTTGTCCACCACTCTGGTGCTGGCCAACTACGTCGATGGCAACGCGGCGGTGATCGCCCTGATGACCCTGGCGTTCTTCGGCAAGGGCCTGGCGGCAGTGGGCTGGGCGGTGCTGTCGGATGTGGCACCGAAGAAAATGGTCGGCCTGTGCGGTGGCGTGTTCAACGGCATCGGCAACGTCGCCGGCATCGTCACCCCGCTGGTGATCGGCTACGTGCTGGCCAGCACCGGCTCGTTCGACAACGCACTCTGGTTCGTGGCCGCCCATGGCGTGCTGGGGATCCTCGCTTACCTGTTGCTCGCCCGGCGCTTCGAGCGTACCGGAGAGGCGTAGGCAGACGCCTGAGCAACAGAGGCCCCGGGAGACCGGGGCTTTTTTGTGCCCGCCTGTTACGCATATCCAGATGAAAAACGAAACCTTCAAATGGCCAGCAGGCGTATTTGGGCATGCCATTCACGCCATCTGGCGTTTATGGAAAAGCGCTGTCGTGATCGAACAGTTCCGAGGCGTTCTCGTGTAATTTCCCACCGCCTCAGGGGGCTTAAATGAACCCCGAATTGCCGTGGCGCCTTGCGCTGTGACGCGTGCCAAAGATCAACAACAGTGCGCAAACAAGGTGTCGACTTATTGATTTCAAAGGAGATATTTTCGCCTACGCCTGCCCGTCCTTCCTTGTGTCAGCAAAAAGAGAACAACATCAATGAACACCGTGGGATCTGATGGCAACCTTGCGCAAGGTTTCAAGCCACGTCATGTAACGATGCTGTCCATCGCGGGCATCATCGGTGCCGGACTCTTCGTCGGCTCCGGGCACGCTATTGCGGCGGCCGGGCCAGCCACCATTATTTCTTACTTCGTGGCCGGCACCCTGGTGGTGCTGGTCATGCGCATGCTCGGCGAAATGGCCGTGGCACACCCCGACACCGGCTCATTCTCCACTTACGCCGACCAGGCCATCGGCCGCTGGGCCGGCTACACCATCGGCTGGCTGTACTGGTGGTTCTGGGTACTGGTGATCCCGATCGAAGCCCTGGCCGCCGGGCATGTGCTCAATGCCTGGTTCCCGCAGGTGGACAGCTGGATCTTCGCCCTGGCCTCGGTGCTGCTGCTGGCCTGCACCAACCTGTTCAGCGTGGCCAAGTACGGTGAGTTCGAGTTCTGGTTCGCCATCCTCAAGGTCACAGCCATTCTCTGTTTCATCGGCGCGGGTTTTGCCGCGCTGATGGGCTGGCTGCCAGACCGTGAAGTCAGCGGGCTGAGCGGGTTGATGAAAGAGTACGGCGGCTTCACGCCCAACGGCTGGTCTGCGGTGATCGGCGCGTTCATTACCGTGATGTTCAGCTTCATCGGCACCGAGGCGGTGACCATCGCCGCCTCGGAATCCAGCGACCCGTCGCGCAACATCGCCAAGGCCACACGCTCGGTGATCTGGCGCATCAGCACCTTCTACATCCTGTCGATCTTCGTGATCATCTCGATCGTGCCGTGGAACGACCCGCAACTGGCGGTGGTGGGTTCGTACCAGCGCGCGCTGGAGCTCATGAACATCCCCAACGCCGCCTTCATGGTCGACCTGGTGGTGCTGGTGGCGGTGACCAGCTGCATGAACTCGTCGATCTACATCGCCTCGCGGATGATGTACTCGCTGGCCAAGCGCGGCGACGCGCCGGCCTTCCTCAACAAGACCTCCAAGGTCGGCGTGCCCCGCGCCGCGGTGTTCGGCAGCACCTTGATCGGCGCCGCCATTGCCGTGCTCAACTACTTCGCGCCCAAGGGCGTGTTCGAGTTCCTGCTGGCCAGCTCCGGGGCCATCGCGCTGCTGGTGTACATGGTCATCGCCATCTCCCAGCTGCGCATGCGCAGGCGGCTGGAGCGCGAAAACGCCGAGCTCAAGTTCCGCATGTGGTTGTTCCCATGGCTGACCTGGGCGGTGATCATCTTCATTGCCGGGGCGCTGGCAGTGATGATGTACACGCCGGAGCACCGCGCGGAAGTGAGTTCGACGTTGGGCCTGGCGATCGTGATTTCCTTCCTGGGCATCGTCACCTCACGCGGCCATGAGCGTCAGGCAGCGGGCGCCCGCTCGCTCGGCTGAACGCTGTTCAAGCAGCAACCACGGCGGCCGTCTTGCGGCCGTCGTGAACTTCATCCGCGTGATATATCCGTGCCATCACTTTTTTCGTACACTCCGGCCACATCGGCTCGCAAGGGAGTGTGCAACATGTGTCGTGGGATTCGACTGGCTCTGGCCTTGAGTATGTTGCACCTGCCGCTGGCGCTCGCCAGTGAGGCCCCCGGCGACCCCTTGCTGGATACGCCAGCCGGCGGCAGCGGCGGCGGCGAGCACAACGCCCGCGGCGTGTTGCGCGCCCGTGACCAGGCGGTGCTGGCCAGTGAGCTGGCCGGGCGTATCGTCGAGATGCCTTACGCCGACGGCGAAGACTTCAAGAAGGGCAGCACCCTGGCGCGCTTTGACTGCTCGGCCTACCAGGCCCAGCTCAATGCCGCCCAGGCGGCGGTGCGCGCCAGCCGCGAAGAACTCAACCACAACCGCCAACTGGCCGCGCTGAAATCGGTCGGCCAGTTCGAGGTTTCGCTGGCCGAGGCCAAGCAAGCCCAGGCCCAGGCTGAAGCCCAGGTCTACCAGGTGCAGGTCAAGCGGTGCGTGGTCAGCGCCCCGTTCGATGGCCGTGTGGTGCAACGCCGTGCCCAGCCCCACGAAAGCGTCGCCAATGGCGCGCCGCTCCTTGAAGTGGTGGACAACCGCTCGCTGGAGATCCAGCTGCTGGTGCCCTCGCGCTGGCTGGCGCGGCTCAAGCCGGGGCAAGACTTTCAGTTCACGCCGGATGAAACCGGTCAGCCGCTGGACGCCAAGGTCAAGCGGGTAGGCGCGCGCATCGATGAGGGCAGCCAGACGCTGCTGCTGATCGGCGAGTTGCCCAGTGACGCCCGCGGCTTGCTGGCGGGGATGAGTGGTACGGCCAGCTTCGCGCAGCAGCCATGACCGCCGCCGTTCAGGGGGCGGCGGAGCGTGCCTTCGCCGTGTTTCTGGGGCTGCAGCGCCAGGCGCGGCAGGCCGCCAGCAGCGAGCAGTTGGCCTACGCCATGGTCAACGACGGCCAGGCGCTGTTCGGCTTTCGCCATGCCGCGTTGCTGATTGCCGGCAAGGTGCAGGCCCTGACCGGCATCAGCGTGGTGGAAGCCAACGCGCCATTCGTGGCCTTTGTCGAGCGTGCCGCGGGCAGGTTGCAGGCAGCGGGTGTCGCAGGCCAGGCGAGTGCGGTCGAGCCGAGCCTGCTGGACGCCCAGACGCTTGCCGACTGGCAGGCGTTGTCGGCCGGGCAGGCGTTCTGGTTGCCGTTGCATGACCGCCAGGGTGAAGCCTTCGGCGGGCTGTGGCTGGCCCGCGAGCAGCCGTTCAACGCCGCCGAGCAGGCCTTGCTGGTGCAATTGGGCGAAACCTACGCACATGCCTGGCAGGCGCTGAACCCGGTACGCCCCTGGCGCCTGCGCTGGCCGCGGCGGCGCGTGCTGGCGGTGCTGGCACTGGCGTTGCTGGTGCTGTTGGTGCCAGTGCGTCAGTCGGTGCTGGCACCGGCCGAAGTAGTGCCGCGTGGCGGCTGGGTGGTAGCGGCGCCGCTGGATGGGGTGGTGGCCGAGTTCCTGGTCAAGCCCAACCAGACCGTGGCGGCGGGGGACTTGCTGGTGCGTTTCGAGGCCACCACGCTCAAGGCCCAGGCCGATGTCGCTGCCCGCGCCCTGGGCGTGGCCGAGGCGGAACTCAAGGCCAGTACCCAGCGCGCCTTCAGCGATGCCGACTCCAGCGCACGCCTTGACCTGCTGGCCGCGCGCGTCGAGCAGAAACGCGCCGAGCTCGCCTATGCGCGCCAGCTGCTGGCGCGCAGCGAGATCCGCGCCGAACGTGGCGGTATCGCCGTGTTCGCCGATGCCGAGCGCTGGACCGGTAAACCGGTGCAGACCGGCGAGCGGCTGATGCAGCTGGCCGACCCGGCGCAGGCTGAACTGCGCCTGGAGTTGCCGGTTGGCGATGCCATCGCCCTGCAGCCGGGGGCCGAAGTGGCGCTGTTCCTCGACAGCGACCCGCTGCATCGGCACCTGGCACAGCTGGAGCGCGCCGCCTATGAAGCTCAGGCCAGTGCTGCCGGGCAACTGGCCTACCGGCTGGATGCAGCGTTCGTCGAGGGGCCGCCGCGCATTGGCCTGCGTGGCACCGCCAAACTGTACGGCGAACGCGCGCCGCTGGCCTATTACCTGCTGCGCCGGCCCTTGGCGGCCGTGCGTCAAGGGTTGGGCCTGTGATGTTGCCGGCACTGCGCGCCGACCTGCAGTTGTCCCCGGCGGCACCGGCCCTGGACGGCGCCCCGCAATGGACCTTGGCCGACCCCTTGCGTGGCCGTTACTTCAAGCTTGGCGCGGCCGCGGTGCGCTTGCTTCGCCACTGGTCGCTGGGCGAGCCGCAGCAGGTGCTGGCGGCCGTCAATGCCGAACCTGGCGTACCCCTGGATGCGGCGTCGGTGGAGGACCTGCTGACCTTTCTGGGCCACCACGACCTGCTCACCGCCCAAGACCCCCGCCAGCGCCAGAGCTATACGGTGAAGGCCGCCGCCAGCCGCCAGGGGCTGTGGCAGAAAGCCTTGCACCAGTACTTGTTCTTTCGCATCCCGCTGTGGCGCCCGGATGCCTTTCTCAACCGGACCTGGCCCGTGCTCGAACGCCATGGCGGCTGGATGCTGCGTGTGGGCCTGCCGCTGCTGCTGGTGCTGGGCCTGTTTCTGGTGATGCGCGACTGGTCGCGCTTCATCGCCACCTTCCCGCATTTGTTCAGCCTCGGCGGCATGCTCGCCTTCGGCCTGGCCCTGGGCTTTGCCAAGCTCTGTCACGAGTTCGGCCATGCCTACATGGCCAAGCGCGCCGGTTGCCGGGTGCAGAGCATGGGCCTGGCGTTCATGGTGCTGCTGCCGATGTTCTACACCGATGTCAGCGATGCCTGGCGTGTCAGTGACCGGCGTTCGCGGCTGCTGATCGATGCGGGCGGTGTCTTCGCCGAGCTGGTGCTGGCAGTGCTGGCGCTGCTGGCCTGGTCGCTGCTGCCCGACGGGCCGCTGCGCACCGCAGCGTTCATGCTGGCCAGCGCCACCTGGATCACTACCTTGTTGGTCAACCTCAACCCGTTCATGCGCTTTGACGGGTACTTCCTGATCAGTGACCTGTGGGGTGTGGAAAACCTCCAGCAACGCGCGTTCGCGCTGTGCCGCTGGCGCCTGCGTGAAGCGTTGTTCGGCTATGGCGAGGCGCTGCCCGAGCCGTGGTCGCCGGCCATGCGCCGGCGCCTGCTGGTGTGGGGCTATGGGGCCTGGATCTGGCGTGCGGTGTTGTTCTTTGGTATCGCCCTGGCGGTGTACCACCTGTTCTTCAAGGTGCTGGGGATATTCCTGATGCTGGTGGAGCTGGTGTGGTTCATCGGCCTGCCGGTGTGGAAAGAACTGCAGCAGTGGTGGCAGCGCCGCGGCCAGGCCCAGCCGCGCAAGGCCCTGCGCGTCGGCTTGGGGCTGCTGTTGCTGTTGGCGCTGCTGGCGGTGCCCTGGCGCGGTGGCGTGGAGGTGCCGGCGATGCTAGAGGCGTCGCGGGTGAGTGCCTTGCATGCGCCGGTGGCGGCGCGCGTGAAGCAACTGCAGGTGCGCGATGGCCAAGCGGTTGCTCAGGGCCAGTTGCTGCTGGAGCTGGAGTCGCCCGACCTGGACTCACGCCAGGCCATCGTGCGCCGCGAAATCGAGATTCTGCAGTTGCTGTTGCGTCGACAGTCCGGGCGCAGCGCCACCGCCAGCGATGCCGGGGTGATCGAGCAGCAGCTCGCCGAAGCCGTGGCCGAGTACCGTGGCCTGGCCGCACAGCGCGAACGCCTGCAATTGCGTGCGCCCCGTGCGGGGGTGTGGCGCGATGTGCCGAGGGACCTGCTGGCGGGGCAGTGGGTCAACCCTGCACAGACCTTGGGCCGGGTGGTGGAGCCGGGGCTGCGCCTGCGCGGTTACCTGGCCGAGGCCGACTTGTGGCGTGTGGCGGCCGGCAGTGAAGGGCGCTTCATTGCCGATGACCCGGCGCGGCCCGCCTTGCCGGTGCGCGTGGAACAGGTGGATGCCACCGGCGTGGCGGCGCTGGAGCTGGAGGCACTGGCTTCCGACCGCCATGGCCCGGTGGCCGTGCGCCGCGACGGCCAGCAGCGTGCCCAGCCGCTGCAGGCGCAGTACGGTGTGCGCCTGAGCCCGCTGGCTGACGTGCCCGACGTCGCGCAGCCGCTGCGCGGGGTGGTGGTGCTCGACGGTGCCCGTGAGTCGCTGCTGGGGGCCGCCTGGCGCCGGCTGGCGGCACTGGGTGTGCGCGAGAGCGGTTTCTAGGCCCCATTCACTGCAAGGAGCAGCCATGATCGACGTCCCGTTGCCGCTGTGTTCCCGACTCTCACTGGCCATCGACCTGCCAGCGTTGCTGCAGGCCCTGGCCCGCGTGGAGGCCGAGGCCTGGCAGGCGCATTTCAACCGCGGTTACCACGAGGGCGACTGGAGCGGGGTGGCGCTGATCAGTGCCGAAGATGCCCCCCTGCCGCTGGCACCTGGCCAGGGAGTGCCGCTGCAACTGGGCTGGTGGCAACAAGAAGCGGCGTGGCAGGCCGTGTTGGCGCCGTTTGGCACAGCGCTGCAGGCCGCGCGCCTGCTGCGCCTGGGCGAGGGCGCGCGGATCCACGAGCACCGCGACCCGGACCTGGGCCGCCCCGGCGGCTGTCTGCGCCTGCACGTGCCGCTGCTGAGCCCACCTGGCGTGGAGTTTCTGGTCGACGGCCTGCAGGTGCCCATGCGCGCTGGCGAGTGCTGGTTCATCGACCTGTCGCGGCCGCACCGGGTGAGCAACCCGGGGCCTGGCGAGCGTATCCACCTGGTGCTCGATTGCCTGGCCGACCCGTGGCTGCTGGCCTTGATCGAAGAGGGCTTGAAGCAAACGCCAGCCTTGCAGCTGGGCAGGGCAGCCCAGGCGTTCGCCTGCTTCCGTGAGCGTGTGGCATCGCAGCCGGCCTTGGCTGCGCGCCTGCAGGTGCTGGAGCGTGCCCAGGACTTTGTCGCCGAGGCCGTACGCCTGGGCACCGCGCAAGGCTTGGTGTTTACCGAGGCAGACGTCCTGAGCGCCATGCGCCAGGGCAAGCAGGCATGGAGCGATCAATGGCGAGTGTGAACCGTTCGACGGACTTTCAAGGCTGGCTGCCCATCCGCCTCTGGCGCAGCGACGCCGGCTGGCAGGTGGACTGGTGCTGGTTCGGCGAACGGCGCCTGGCCTTGCCGTTCTTTCGTGACGATGTCGACCGCGCGCTGCGGCTGCCCTTCAACCAGGCCATGCGCCGCGATACCGATGTCCAGGCGCTGCTCGACTGGCAGGCACACAGCCCGGGCCTGGCGCCCACGGCGCTGGTGTTCCACGCCTCGCGCTGTGGCTCGACGCTGCTTGCCCAGCTGCTGGCCAGCCAGGCGCACAACATCGTGCTGTCCGAGCCACCACCGCTGGACAACCTGTTGCGCGCCCCGCGCCAGGACCCGGCCGCCGCTGCCTGGCAGGCCGATGGCGTGCGCGCGCTGCTCTCGGCCTATGGCCAGCAGCGTCAGGGCGGTGAGCGGCAGCTGGTGATCAAGCTCGATGCCTGGAACATCTTCGAGGCACCCGTGCTGGCCGAACTGTATCCAGAGGTACCGCGGATTTTCCTGTACCGCGACCCACTGGAAATCGTCGTCTCGCAACTGCGTCAGGCTGGGATGCACCGGGTGCCGGGCCTGCTGGGGGCCACCGGGCTCGATGCGTTGCTGGGCGATACCCAGGCCCTGGGGCCGGTGGAATACGCCTGCCGGGTGATGGGTGAAATCCTCGCTGCTGGCCTGGCACTGTGCGAGCAGCAGGGGGGTATCGCGGTGAACTACAGCGAATTGCCTGATGCCGCCTGGGGGCGCCTTGCGCCACTGTTCGGCATACAGCCAGACGATGTGCCGCAGTTGCAGGAAGTCGCCGCCTTCGACGCCAAGCAACCGGCCATGAACTTCAGCCACGACAGCCAGCGCAAGCGGGACGAAGCCACTGATGAGGTGCGTGCAGCGGTGGCCCGTTGGGCCGTTGAACCCTATAAAGCCTTGGAATCCATACGCTTGCGAAGCCTGTAGAAACGGGTGTCAAAACACCTCAAACGGGTGTTTGAGAAAAAAGTGCTCAAGACCGCTTTGGGGTAGTGGCTATATGCCTTGTTCTTCGGCTACGCTCATCGAGATCGTGTAGGACAATTCACTTGGACGTGCGCCCCTCACCATGGGGTAACTTACGCAGGGAAGCCAGACCCGATGTCCATCCCCGAGGTGTGTCTCCGTCCCATGGAGGGCGCCGACCTGGCGTTCCTGCGTGATCTCTACGGCACCACGCGTGCCGCCGAAATGGCCATGTTGGCGTGGCCGCAGGCTGCCATCGAAAGCTTTCTCGACCAGCAGTTCCAGGCCCAGCACGACTACTACCAGGCCCAGTTCGCCGGCGCCGGTTTCTTCGTCATCGAAGCGGCGGGCGAGCGCATCGGCCGAGCCTACCTGTTGTGGACCGAGAGCCACCTGCAACTCATCGATACCGCCCTGTTGCCGGCTTGGTGTGGCCAAGGCATCGGCAACCGCCTGCTCGACCAGTGGCTGGCCCGCGCCGATGCGCAGGGGCTGAGCGTCGGCCTGCACGTTGCCGCACACAACCCGGCACTGCGCCTCTACCAACGCCATGGCTTTACGACGGTAGGTGAGAACGGCCTGTACCTGAAGATGCGCCGACCGGCGCTCGATACCGCGATTTCCCACGTCGACCGGGCGCACTAGCGGCGCCTGTCACGCGCATCAATTCCCGCGGGCCAGTGGGCCCGCTTTGCAGCGTTGTCATAGGAGAGCAGTAAATGAGTGAGCCGTTCCTGGGTCAGATCACATTGTTCGCGGGCAACTTCGCCCCTCGGGGCTGGGCCCTGTGCAATGGGCAGCTTCTGAGCGTCAGCCAGAACAGCGCGTTGTTCTCTATTCTGGGCACCACCTACGGCGGTAATGGCCAGACCACCTTCGGCCTGCCTGACCTGCGTGGCCGTGCGCCTGTCCACCCCGGGCAGGGCACCGGCTTGCCGGTGGTCGAGCTGGGTGAGGCTGCGGGTACGGCAACGACCACCTTGACGCAACTGAACATGGCGGCGCAGGTCGTGAACATTCCTGCCAAAACGGTATCGGTTGCCATCCCGGCAGCGGAAGGCGATGCCGACCTGGCGGCGCCTTCGACCAGCGGCGTGCTGGCCAAGCCGAAAGACACCACGGGTGCAGGCGCGGAGGTGGCCATCTACGCCTCGACGGGCAGCAACACCACGCTCAAGCCGTTCGACCTCAACATCCCGAGCGGCACCGCGACGACCAGCGGGGGCAACCAGCCGTTCTCGAACCAGAGCCCTTACCTGGGCATCAACTTCATCATCGCGACCGAAGGGATCTACCCGTCGCGTAACTGAGGCCGGCAGGTTGCAGGCAGGGCTGCGGGGCGTCCATCGGCGCCCCGCAGCCCGTTGCGGTGTTATCAAAAAGGACAGGCCGCCCGCGTATGCGGGGGCGGCAAGCACAACCCGCTTCGGGGCTGAAAGAGGTCATCATGGCATTCTGGAAACGCGGCAAGGACACCCACACACCCAACGTTTCCACGAACCGGCCGAGCCTGATTCAGGCCCTGGAACCGCGCATGATGTTCGATGCCTCGGTGGCCGTGGTGGCCGACCAGGGTGCCCAGGCGGCGGAGGCTGCAGCGGCCACGGTAGCCACCAGCAAGGACACCGCCACGGCCAGCGATACCAGCAGCACCCAGGACAGCACGAGCCATGAAAGCGCGCAGGACGCCGCGCCCGCCACGGCCCCGGCGACCACGGCGGCCGGCAGCCACGAAGTGGTGTTCGTCGACTCCGCCGTCAGCGACTACCAGAAGCTCATCGCCGGCCTGCCCGCAGGTGTTGAGGTGGTGGTGCTGGAAAACGGCAAGGACGGCATCAAGCAGATTGCCGATTACCTCGACGGCCGCAGCGACGTCACGTCCATCGACATCATCAGTCACGGCGACAGCGGCTACGTGTACCTGGCCGGCAATGCCATTTGGGCCAACCAGCTGGCCAGCCATTCCGCCGACCTGGCGCGCATCGGCGCCAGCCTGGCCGAGGGCGGTGACATCCGCTTCTTTGCCTGCAACACCGGCGCCGGCAGCGATGGCCAGCTGTTCGTCAGCGAAGTGGCACGGCTGAGCGGTGCCGACGTCGGCGCGTCGTCCGATTCGACCGGCAACCGTGCGGGTGAGGACTGGGAACTGGAGACCGTCTCCGGCGTGGTGGCCACCGGGGTGGGCGTGCAGCGCGGCGACCTGACGGCGTTCAACACCTCGCTGGCGACCATCACCGTGACCGACACCGATGCCTCGTCCACGGTGGTCAATGGCAAGGTGTCATTGGCCGAGGCCATCCAGGCGGCCAACACCGATACGTCGGTGGACGGCTCCACTGCCGGTAGCGGCAGCGACATCATCGTGTTTCACCAGACCTTGAAAGGGCAGACCATACGTTGGTCCACCGCCTCGGCGCTGTTGGTCACCAGCAACATCACCCTCAATGGCGATGTCGATGGAGACGGCCTGGGCGACATCATCCTCAGTGGCGACGTCAACAACAACGGTGCGCGCGAGGCACTCGAGGCGTCGGGGCTGCAGAGCAACAGCGGTGGCGTGCTGACCGTGCGCAACCTCGACTTCCGCTATTTCTCGGGCAACCTCACCGGTGGCGCGATCCGCGCCAACAACGGTTCGATCACCGTCCTGGACTCCAATTTCGAAAGCAACTCAGGCGCCGTGATCAACTCGGCGACCACTGCAGGCTCGACGGTGGTCGTGCGCAATACGACCCTCCACGACAACAGTGCGAGCATCGTGGGTGGCACCGCCATGGCTTCGCTGGTGCGCCTGGGCGGCGCCAACAACCATGTGCTGGAGAACGTGGCGATCTACAACAACACCGGTTCCTACGGTGCGACCGGCACCGTCGCCGCCGGCGCGGTAATCGTACTGAGCAACACGGGCGGTTCGGTGAGCATCGTCAACAGCACCATTGCCAACAACGTGTTCCTCAACACCAGCACCGGCAGCATCACCTCGGCCGGCCTCGGCTGGGTCAGCGGCCAGGCCGGCACGGTGACGGTGCAGAACTCCATCCTCACCGGCAACACGGTGAACGGCGTCGCGGCCGATGCCACCACGGGCAGCAGTTACACCGGCATCACCAACCTGGTCGGCACCACGGTCAACTTCGTCAATGCCGCCGGCGGCGACTACCGCCTGGCCGCCACCGCGACCAATGCCATCGACCAGGGCACCAGCAGTGGCGCGCCGGCCACCGACCTGCGCGGCTTTGACCGGCCGCGCGGGGGGGGCGTGGATATCGGCGCCTACGAGGTGCTGTACTCGGCACCGCCGGTGGTCGACCTGGACACCGGTACCGCTGGCAATGACAGCACGGTCAACTTCGCTGGCACGTCGGTGGCGATCGTGCCGAACCTCTCTCTCACCCAGACCGACGGCGATACCCAAGTCAGTGGCGCCACCCTGACGTTGAGCGGTGTGGTCGACGGCGCCAACGAGACGCTGTCGCTGAGCGGCGCGCAGCTTGCCCTGGCAGCGACTTATGGCATCACCGTGACCGGCTCGGGCAGCACGGTGCTGGCCCTGAGCGGCGTCGCCACTCTGGCCCAGTACCGGGCGATCCTCGCTTCGGTCACCTATGGCAACGCGGCGGCGGCCTACACCAGCGGCACGCGCAGTGTGACCGTCAGCGTCAACGATGACATGGGCAGCACCACCCGCACGGCGTCGGTGGTGGTGCAGCCGCTCAATGCCGTACCGGTGATCGGCAACCTCAACGGTGACAGCGTGGCCTTCACCCAGGGCAGCGGTGCGGTGCTGATCGATGCAGCCGGCAATGCCACCGTCAGCGACAGCGATTCGGCCGACTTCGCCGGGGGCAACCTCACGGCTTCGGTCAGCGCCAATGGCGTGGGCAGCGAAGACAGCCTGGGCATCCGCAGCGTGGGCACCGGCGCCGGGCAGATCAGCGTCAGCGGCAGCACGGTCAGCTACGGCGGCGTGGCCATCGGCAGCGTGGCCGGTGGCACCGGCGGCGCCAACCTGGTGGTGACGTTCAACGCCAATGCCACGGCTGCAGCGGTACAGGCGCTGGTACGCAGCATCACCTACGACAACGGTAATGCCGGCAATGGCATCGGCCAGGCCAGCCGGTCGATTTCGGTGACCGTCAACGACGGCGATGGCGGCACTTCCGGTGCGGCCTTGGTGCAGGTGATCATCCGCGAGACGGTGCCGCCAACGGCCACCATCACCCTCAGCGACAGCGCGCTGAAATCCGGCGAGACGTCGACCGTGACCTTCACCTTCAGCGAGGCGGTGACCGGCTTCACCACTGCCGACCTCACGGTGGCCGGTGGCACCTTGTCCGCCTTGAGCAGCAGCGATGGCGGCATTACCTGGACCGCCACCTTCACCCCGGCCGCCGGCACCACCGTCGCCAGTGCGGTGATCACCCTGAACAACACCGGCGTCTCCGACCTGGCGGGCAACGCGGGTAGCGGCGTCACCCTTTCGCCGAGCTTCAGCATCGACACCCAACGCCCCACGGCAACCGTCGTGGTCGCCGACAGCGCTTTGCGCATCGGTGAAACCACCCTGGTGACCATCACCTTCAGCGAAGCGGTGACGGATTTCAGCAACGCCGACCTGACCATCGCCAACGGCACGTTGAGTGCGGTGAGCAGCAGCGATGGTGGCATTACCTGGACGGCCACTTTCACGCCCGCCAGCAATGTCACCGATGCCACCAACCTGATCTCCCTGGACAATACCGGCGTGCTCGATATCGCCGGTAACGCCGGCACCGGCACCACCCAATCGAACAACTACAGCATCGATACCGTGCGCCCGACCGCCACCATCGTCGTCGCCGATACTGCCCTGCGCATCGGTGAAACGTCGCAGGTGACCATCACCTTCAGCGAGGCGGTCACAGGCCTGACCCTGGCCGACCTGAGTGTGGCCAATGGTGTTATGAGCGATTTGAGCAGCGGCGACGGAGGCATTACCTGGACCGCAACTCTCACTCCGACCAGCAGCATCACCGATGCCACCAACCTGATCACCCTGAACAACACCGGCGTGGCCGATGCTGCTGGCAACACCGGCACCGGCACCACCAACTCGAACAACTACAGCATCGACACCGTGCGCCCGACCGCGGCCATCGTGGTGACCAACACCAACCTGGCCATCGGCCAGACGTCGCAGGTGACCGTCACGTTCAGCGAGGCGGTGGCCGGCTTCACCAACGCCGACCTGACCGTGGCCAATGGCACCTTGACTGCGGTGTCCAGCAGCGACGGCGGGATTACCTGGACGGCGACCTTCACGCCGACCAGCAACATCACCGACACCAGCAACCTGATCACCCTGGACAACACCGGCGTGACGGACCTGGCCGGCAACGCAGGCTCCGGCACCACCGATTCGAACAACTACGCCGTCGATACCCAGCGCCCGACCGCCGTCATCGCGATGGCCGACACCACCCTGACCGTGGGCGAGACCACCACGGTGACCATCGTCTTCAGTGAAGCGGTGACCGGCTTCACCCTCGCCGACCTGTCGGCGCAGAACGGCAGCCTGAGCGGGCTGTCGAGCAGTGACGGCGGCATCACCTGGACAGCCACCTTCACCCCGCTGATCAACGTGCAGGGCGCCAGCAACGTGATTACCCTGAGCAACGCCGGGGTCGCCGACCAGGCCGGTAACGCGGGCAGCGGCACCACGTCCTCCGTCAACTACACGGTCAATACCCTGCAACCCACAGCGACGATCGTGGTCAGCGACACGGCCCTGCGCATCGGCGAGAGCAGCCTGGTGACCATCACCTTCAGTGAGGCGGTGACCGGCTTGACCAATGCCGACCTGACCATCGCCAACGGTAGCTTGAGCGCGGTTTCCAGCAGCGATGGCGGCATCACCTGGACCGCCACCTTCACGCCCGCCAGCAACATCACCGACGCCACCAACCTGATCACCCTCGACAACAGCGGCGTATTGGGCCTGAGCAGTGGCAACGCGGGCTCCGGTACCACCACCTCGAACAACTACGCCATCGACACCGTGCGCCCGACCGCGACCATCGTGGTCGCCGACGACAACTTGGCCATCGGCCAGACATCGCTGGTGACCGTCACCTTCAGCGAAGCGGTTACTGGCTTCAGCAATGCCGACCTGACGGTGGCCAACGGCACCCTGAGCGCCGTTTCCAGCATCGATGGCGGCATCACCTGGACGGCGACCCTCACCCCGATCAGCAACATCACCGACACCACCAACCTGATCACCCTCGACAACACCGGCGTTGCCGACCAGGCCGGCAACGCAGGCTCCGGCACCACCGACTCGAACAACTACGCCATCGACAGCCAGCGCCCGACGGCCACCATCGTGATCGCCGACAGCAACCTGACGGCCGGCGAAACCAGCCTGGTGACCTTCACCTTCAGTGAGGCGGTAACCGGCTTCACCCATGACGACCTGAGCGTAGCCAATGGCACCCTGGGCGCCCTCTCCAGCAGCGATGGCGGCATCACCTGGACCGCGACCTTCACACCGACCGCAGGTGTGCAGGATGCAACGAACCTGATCGTCCTGAACAACACCGGCATCGCCGACCTGGCGGGCAACACCGGCACCGGTACGACCTCGTCGGCCAACTACACCATCGATACGGTCGTGCCCACGGCAACCGTCATCGTTGCCGACAATGCGCTGCGCATTGGGGAGACGTCGCTGGTGACCATTACCTTCAGCGAGGCGGTGATGGGCTTCACCAACGCCGACTTGACGGTGGCCAACGGCACCCTCAGCGCTGTTTCCAGCACCGACGGCGGCATCACCTGGACCGCCACTTTCACGCCCACCAGCAATATCACCGATACCACCAACCTGATTACCCTGGATAACACCGGTGTGACCAACCTGGGTGGCAACGCCGGTGTCGGCAGCACCGATTCGAACAACTATGCCATCGACACCCAGCGCCCGACGGCGACCATCCTGGTGGCCGACACCCAACTGGCGGTTGGCCAAACCAGCACAGTGACCATCACCTTCAGTGAAGCGGTGACTGGCTTCACCCTGGCCGACCTGACGGTGGCCAACGGCACCCTCAGTGGGCTCTCCAGCAGCGACGGTGGCATTACCTGGACCGCGACCCTGACGCCCATCGGCGGCATCACCAACACCAGCAACCTGATCACCCTGAACAACACCGGCGTGACGGACCTGGCGGGCAACGCAGGCTCCGGCATCACCCATTCGAACAGCTACGCCATCGACAGCCAACGCCCAACCGCCACCCTGGTGATGGCCGACAGCGACGTGCGCGCCGGCGAGAGCACCACGGTAACCATCACCTTCAGCGAGGCGGTGACCGGCTTCAGCAATAACGACCTGACTGTCGCCAATGGCACCTTGAGCACCGTGACCAGCAGCGACGGCGGCATCACCTGGACCGCCACCTTCACCCCGACCGCGGGCGTGCAGGAGGGCACCAACCTGATCATCCTGGACAACGCCGGCGTCGCCGACCTGGCGGGCAACACCGGCACCGGCACGACGTCGTCGGCCAACTACGCGGTCAACACCGTCATCCCCACCGCCACCGTGGTGGTCGCCGACAGCGCCTTGCGGGCGGGCGAAACCACCACGGTGACCATCACCTTCAGCGAGGCGATCAGCGGCTTCACCCTGGCCGACTTGAGCGTGGCCAATGGCGTGCTGAGCAACCTGGCCAGCGCCGACGGCGGCATCACCTGGACCGTGACCCTGACCCCCGCCAGCAATGTCGAGGACGCCAGCAACCTGATCACCCTGGACAACACCGGGGTGGTGGGCGCGAGCTCCGGCAATGCCGGGGTCGGTAGCAGCGACTCCAACAACTACGCCATCGACACACGCGTGCCCAGCGTGACCAGTGTCGGCGGCCCGGCCGGTGTGTCCTACAACGCCGGCGATGCACTGGTGTTCGTGGTCACGGCCAGTGAGGCCGTGCAGGTGGCGGGTTCGCCGCGACTGGCGCTGGACATCGGGGGGCGCACGGTGTTCGCCGAGCTGATGGCCGGTGCCGGCACGCCGACCCTGGTATTCCAGTACATCGTCCAGGCCGGCGACAACGACAGCGACGGCATTCGCGTGACCGGCCTGTCGGCCAATGGCGGGGCCTTGCGCGATGCTCAGGGCAACGCCATGGACCTGACCTTGAATGGCGTCGCCGATACCGGCCAGGTGCTGATCGATACCCAGGCACCCACGGCAGTTGGCATCGTCACCCTCGACCCGTCGCCGAGCAACGCGCAGAGCGTGCGCTTCACCGTCACCTTCAGTGAGCGCGTCAACGGCGTGGACTTGTCCGATTTCAGCCTGGTCAGCAGCGGTACTGCCAGTGCCACGCTCAGCGGCCTGCGCCTGGTGAGTGACGGGGTGTACGAAATCACCGCGAGCGGCGTCAGTGGCACTGGCACGCTGGGCTTGAACCTCAACGCCAATGCCACCGCCATCAGCGACGTGGCCGGCAACCTGCTGGCCGGTGGCCTGGCTGGCGCGGTGTACAACATCGACCGCGACGTGCCCACGGTGAGCAGCGTCAGCGTGCCGGTCGGTGTGCTCTACAATGCTGGCGACACCCTGACCTTCGTGGTCAACACCAGCGAAGCGGTGATCGTCGACGGCGCCCCGAAGCTGGCGCTGGATGTTGGCGGGCGCACGGTGTACGCCGATTTTGTCGCTGGGTCCGGCACGCCGACGCTGGTGTTCCAGTACCGCATCCAGGCCGGCGACAACGATGCCGACGGCATTCAGGTGGTGGGGCTGGCGGCCAACGGCGCGACCTTGCACGACGCCGCCGGCAATGCCTTGAACCCAGGGCTGGCGGCGGTCGGCGACAGCGCACGGGTCATTGTCGATACCCGTGTGCCGAGCGTCGAATCGATCGTCCCGGCACCTGTCACCGGCAGCGGCAGCCAGGCGTTCACGGTGACCTTCAGTGAGGATGTTCGCGGCGTCGATCTGAGCGATTTCCAGCTGGTGTCGACCGGCAACGCCACCGGCACCCTGCAATCACTGGTGCAGGTCGACAGCCGCACCTGGCAGGTGAATGTCGCAGGCGTGGCCGGTAGCGGCAGCCTGGCATTGGCCCTGAAGGCCAGCGGCACTGGCATCAGCGACGCGGCCGGCAACGTGCTGGAAGATGGCTTTGTCGGCCAGGGCAGGGCGTTGCAGTCCAGCGACGGCGACCCGCAGTTCCGCGCCTACCCGGCCACGGCCCCAGGCTTGGCCAGCCAGCCGCTGCCGGTACAGATAGTGCCGGCGCCACCGTTGACGGCATTCCAGTCGCCGCTGCTGCCGGCGCCGCTGTTCGAGGCCCCGAGCGTGGGTGGCGGGCTGCCGCCGCTGGGCAATATCTTCATTCGCGATGGCGCCTTGGCGCCCAGCTACCTGGCGCAGGTGTTCGCCGGGCAGCAAGGCGGCTTCGGCATCGGCAATGGCTCCGGTGCGGGGTTCCTCGGTTTTGGCGGCGGCGATGCCAACGTGTTCGGTGCCAGCAGCCTGGCCAACATCTTCGACAAGACGCTGCCGGACGACGGCGGCCAGTACGAGCTGAGCGGCGGCAAACCCTGGCGCCAGGGCGGCGAGGGCCTGTCCGGGGCGCCGACGCTGGGCCAGCAGTTGCAGGCGTTCAAGGACGGCGAGCAACGTCAGGTCCGGGAGCTGGCGCTGGCGCTGGGGCAGATCGAAACCCCCGTGCCCGAGGCATGAGCCATGGGCACGGCGGATAACAACACAATAGACATCAAAAGGCAGTACCAGGGGGCGGTGGGGATGAGCAGAGCATCAAGGATTTTTGCGATCAGCATGTTGGCACTGGCCGTGACCGGTTGTGCGGTCAAGACCCAGCCGATCGAGCGCAGCGTCAGCGAACAGCGCGCGCGTAACGATCTGGCCAGCATGTTCAAGGGCCAGGAGGCACTGCAAGGTCCGCTGACCCTGCACCAGGCGATGGCTCGTGCGGTGAAGTACAACCTGGAGGCGCGCCTGAAGGTGATGGAAGAAGCCCTGGCCCAGCGCCAGGTCGACCTGGCCACCTTCGACATGCTGCCGCGCATGGCCATGTCGGCCGGCTATGCCGGGCGCAGCAACGTCAGCGCCGCCAGCAGCCGCAGCGTGCTGACCAACACCCAGTCGTTGGAGCCGTCGACCTCCCAGGACCGCGACCGCGACGTCGCCGACCTGACCATGGTGTGGAACGTGCTGGACTTCGGTGTCAGCTACGTCAGCGCCAAGCAGCAGGGCGACCAGCGCCTGATCGTGCAGGAGCGTCGGCGCAAGGTGGTGCAGACCATTATCCAGGACGTGCGCTCGGCCTACTGGCGTGCAGTCGCCGCCGAGCGGCTGCTCAAGCAGATCGACGCGCTGATGGTGCGCGTCGAACAGGCCCGCGACAACAGCCAGCGCCTGGGCGAGCAGCGCATCGGCGACCAGATCCAGGCGTTGAACTACCAGCGTTCGCTGATCGAGGCCACCCGCCAGCTGGAAGAGCAGCGCCGCGCCTTGTCGCTGGCCAAGACGGAGCTGGGCGCGCTGATCAACCTGCCGCCGGGTACCGAGCTGACCCTGGCGGCCAGCGACGACTACAGCGTGCCGGAGCTGAAAGTCGGGCTGGACAGCCTGGAACAGCAGGCCCTGGCCTCGCGCCCCGAGCTGCGCGAGCAGGACTACCAGGCGCGCATCAGCGCTGCCGAGGTGCGTAAGTCGATGCTGCGCATGTTGCCGGGCCTGGAGTTCTCCGCCGGTGGGCATTACGACAGCAACAGCTTCCTGACCAACCAGCACTGGGCCGACTACGGCGTCAAACTCACCTGGAACCTGTTCAACGTGTTGTCCGGCCCGGCCTCGATCGATGTGGCCAAAGCGGGTGAGCAGGTGGTCGAGGCGCGGCGCCAGGCAATGTCGATGGCCATCCTGGCCCAGCTGTATGTGGCCAATGCCAACTACAGCGAGGCGCGTCGCCAGTTCGCCACCAGCCAGCAGATGGTTGCCCTTGATCAGCAGATCGTCGAACAGCTGCGCAACCGCCACCAGGCCCAGGGCATTGGTGAGCTGGAGCTGATCCAGGGTGAGTTGAACGCCTTGCAGGCCGACCTGCGCCGCGACCTGGCCTACGCCGAGTTGCGCAACAGCTATGGCCAATTGTTCGCCAGTGCTGGCCTCGACCCGCTGCCGGCGACCCTGCCGTCCGACCAGCTGACCGACATCGCCCAGGCACTGGGCAACAGCGAAGCGCGCTGGCAGCGCGGCGAGATCACGCCGGAGTCGTGAGGCCCTGGGGTGGGAGGACTTGCTGCAGGACCTGCTCAAGCACATAGCCCAGCAGCAGGTCCTGCGACGCCTGCAGCGTGGCGCCGGCGGTGTCCACCACCAGCTCGGGGTGCTGCGGCGCCTCGTAGGGCGCATCGATGCCGGTGAACGCCTTCAGCTCGCCGGCCCGCGCCCGCCGGTACAGGCCCTTGGGGTCGCGCGCCTCGCAGGTGGCCAGGTCGGCCTTGACGTGCACTTCGTGGAAGCCGGCCTTGCACGCCTGGCGCGCGGCCGCGCGGTCGGCGCGGTAAGGCGAAATGAGCGCGGCGATGCAGACCAGCCCGGCATCGGCGAACAGCGCCGCCACCTCGCCGGTGCGGCGGATGTTTTCATGACGGTCGGTGGGGGAAAAGCCAAGGTCGGCGTTCAGGCCATTGCGCAGCACATCGCCATCGAGCACGTAGCAGGCGTGCCCCAATTGCTGCAGGCGCAGGGCCAGGGCCGTGGCCAGGGACGATTTGCCCGCCCCGGAAAGCCCGGTCAGCCACACCACTGCGCCGCGTCGTTGCCGTTCGCTTCCTGCGTTGTGCACGTGCAACCCTCCAGGCCGAAAGGCCCAGTGTAGTGCGGCTAGCGCACGCTTTCGAGGTAGCGCAGCACCGCTGGGGCTTTTTCGAAACGCCGGTACACCAGGCTCAGCCAGGAGCTGGCCTGGCAATCGGCAAGGGGCCGGTAATTTACCTGCGGCAGGCTGATGCGCCGCACCACCGACTCGGGCACCACGGCGATGCCCTGGCCCAGCGACACCAGGGTGATCACCGCCACCAGGCTGCCCGGCTGCGGCCCCAGGCGCGGTACAAAACCACCTTGCGCGGCAACCTCCAGCGTGCCGGAAATCTGCTCCGGGAGGATGAAGGTTTCCCCGGCCAGCCGCGCCGCTGGGATCTGCGCCAGCTCATTGATCCGCGCGCTGGCGGGCAGGGCGAGGACGAAATTCTCCTGGTGCAGGGCGATGGCTTCGACCTCATCGGGGATCTCCATCGGCGAGCGCACATAGGCCAGGTCCAGCAGCCCATCGCGAACCAGGCCCGGCAGCTCGGCCATGGGCAGCTCACGGATATTCAGGCGCACCCCGGGGTGCGCGTCGCTGAAGGTAGTGACCTGGCGCTGCAATATCCCGGAGTACGCCGCAGACGCCACATAACCCAGCTCGACATTGCCACTCTCGCCCCGCCCGGCCCGCTGCGCCCCCCGCTGCGCGGCATCGAACTGGCGCACTGCCTGCTCCGCCTCGATCAACAGCGCCTGGCCGGCGGCGGTCAGGTTGACCTCGCGCTGATTGCGCTCGAACAGGCGCACACCCAGCTCGCGCTCCATGTCCTGGATCTGCCGGCTGAGGGTCGGCGGGGCGATGCCCAGCTGCTCGGCGGCACGGGTGAAGTGGCCGTGGCGGGCGACGCAGAGGAAGTAGCGGAAATGGCGGATTTCCATGGCGGGCCTGTAGGCTGGGAGGTAAAGCAGATTGTCGCACCACCGGTGCGACAAATGCTCTGCTAATGGGGTTAAACCTGCAGGCAATAGTGTCATCACCGCTGACACGATTGCCACCGAAGACACAGGGAAGGGCGCCAGGCGTTAGCTGCTGGCTAACAAACCTGACTGCTTGGGCTAACACCGCTTGAAAAGGGTCGCGGTATGGTGAGGGCATCACTTCAAGGCTGATGCCTTGGCAGCAACGGCCGGCTGCGCCTATGCGGATAGCGCGGCCCCTGTGGCAGCTGGCTTGCCTGCGATGGGCTGCAGAGCAGCCCCGGCGATTTCACAGGCAATGAGCGGCCGCCATGGCAACCCGCCCTGCTTTCTGGAGCCCCACCATGCCCTCTGCGCGCTACACCTTGCTGACCGCCTCCCTGGTCTGCGCCCTGATCATCCTCGACACCAACATCGTCGCCGTCAGCCTGCCCAGCATCGCCCGCGACCTGTCCGGCTCGTTCGCCGACATCGAATGGGTGGTCAGCGCCTACCTGCTGGCCTTCGCCGCCTGCCTGCTGCCCGCCGGCAGCCTCGCCGACCGCTTCGGCCGACGGCGCATGCTGCTGCTCGGCCTGGCCGTGTTCGGCGCTGCCTCGTGGGCCTGTGGCGCGGCCCCGAGCCTACTGTTGCTCGACCTGGCCAGGGCCGCCAAAGGCATCGGCGCGGCCATGCTGCTGACCTCAGCCCTGGCCGCCATCGGCAATCGCTTCCACGAACCCCAAGAACGCCTGCGCGCCTGGGCCTTCTGGGGCGCCTGCATGGGCGCGACCATCACCTTCGCGCCGCTGCTGGGCGGTGTGATCGCCAGCACCCTCGGCTGGCGCTGGATTTTTTACATCAACCTGCCGCTGGTGGCCGTGCTCGCCCTGATGGTGCTCAGCAGCATCGAAGAATCGCGCGACAGCGCCGCCGCCCGGCTCGACCCCATGGGCAGCGTGACCTTCGCCGGCAGCCTCAGCTGTTTGATCTGGGCGATGATCGATGCCAACCAGGTCGGCTGGGGCAGCGTCGATACCCTCGGCCGCCTGCTGATCAGCGCTTTTCTGTTCAGCCTGTTCATCATGGTCGAACGCAGCCAGCCCCGGCCCATGGTCGACCTGCGACTGATGCGCAGCGGCCGCTTCATCGGCGCCCTGCTGGGCATGTTCGCCTATGCCGCTTGTGCGCAGGTGATGATGACCTTGTTGCCGCTGTACCTGCAGAACGGCCTGCAGCTTTCGGTGCTGGCAGCGGGGGCGGGGATGTTGCCGTTTGCCGTGGCGATGTTGCTGATGCCGCGATTCGGCATGCGCCTGGCCGTACGCTTGAGCCCGGCGCAGGTGTTTGCCTTGGGGTTGGTACTGGTTGGGGTAGGGAATCTGCTGTGTGCCTGGGCGGTCGGGCAGGGTGGCTACATCGCGTTTGCCTGGGCCAGTGTGGTGCTGGGAGCGGGGGCCGGGCTGCTCAATGGTGATACGCAGAAGAACATCATGGCCTGCGTGCCGCGCGAGCGGACGGGGATGGCTTCGGGGTTGAGTACGACCACGCGCTTTGGGGCCATCGTGATTGCGATCGGGGTATTCGGTGGGGTGCTGGCGGCGCGCAGTGGGCAGTTGTTGCGTGAGGCCATGGCCGGCGTGGCACCGGAGCATCTGGGTAAGGTCAGTGGTATGGCTACCCGGGTGGCTGCAGGGGATTTGCAGGCTGCGCTGTCGTTGCTTGACCCGAGGTTGCGTGAGGCGGTTGCGCCGTTGGCGCGGCACGCCTTTGCGGGTGGTTTCGAGGCGGTGCTGTTGACGGCAGGGGCTGTGGCGCTGGTGTTTGCAGTGGTAGTCGGGGTGTTGCTGGGGCGGCCGCTGCCGGAGGATGGCGTACAGGCCGTGCAAGTCGCGCGGTGAAAAAGGCACTGACGCGGTCAGTGCCGCTGGGACTGTGCTAGCTCTCAAGCGCCTGCACAGTCCGACACTTAGGAAAACCTGAACATCCCCAAAATTGCTGTCCTGCTTTCGCGCCTGATTTCACTGTACGCACCCGTAGCGCGCTACCGCATCTCGGGCATTGCCGCTCGGCTGTCGGGTCACTACGGCGCTGCAGGTTTTGAACGTGTTCTCGATGAGTAGCACGGCTGGGGGGGCGGCGGCCGTCTTGCAGAGCCAGTAGCATGGCATTGACCTCGGTCTCGCTGAACACAGGCTGCTGGAATGACTTGATGTAGCGGATAAAGCCGATGCCTTGGGTAACGTTGGCCGGAACATCCGTTTTGAAAGTGCTCCCACCGACGAAGGTGATGACCGAGTGAAGATGCTCAGGGCTGGCGCCCAGTGTGGCTTCCAGGGCTTTGAGGTGTTTGTAGTTCTGCCGAAGCGGGTTCTGGAACTTGAAGGTGCGTTTGTAGAGTTTCTGCGTCCATTGCGCCTGTTTCTCGCTGCCGAAAATCCAACCGCTCATATTCTTCGTTTCCAACACGAAGATGCCGTAGACAGAGAGGAACACGTGGTCGATTTGCGTGGTTCCGTCGGGGGTGCCCAGGGTGACATTGTGAAGGCGGCGGTAGGTTTGCTGGTCCAGTTGCCAATGAGCAAAGACGCGCACAAGAAGCTCGCCGATTTGCCCCTTGGCCCATGGGGATTTGAGCAGGGCGATTAGAAAAACGGCTGGAATAAACCAGATGAGGGTGCCCCATGCTTGGGCGATCAGAGGGGTGAAGTCCATTTCTAAGCCTTTCAGTGGTTGTGTGCCAGGTAGATGTTAACGAATTCCTGTGTCATGGCACCATGATATCGCTGCGCTCCGGTAGGGTGCTCGCGATGACGGGCGGTTTGGGCGTTTCCGAAAGGTTGGGGCTAGAACGCTTAGAGTCTGCAGAAGGGCTGAAGCCTTACTGGCTGGATTTTGGGCACAAAAAAAGACGTCCATGGACGTCTTTTTTTGATCATTTGGTGGGCCGGGGTAATTTGAAACCAGTCGATATCTAATTGTTTTGGCTAGTAAATAATTTTTTGGTCAACTTGCTTGGAATACCGGTTGGAACGCTGCGTGGCCTGGATTCCGATGGACGGTGCCTTTTTAAGAACCGTCCTCAAAAACGAATCGGGGCCAAATCTATCAAGCAAATGGTCGCACTGTTGATCGTAGCCCCTGCGCTCGCCGATACAGGGGCTGCTAGCAAAGGCTACACTCAACGATTGCTGTGTTGGTTAAGCCGACTCTCGAAGTATTGCGCCGTCTCTTTGTCGGTGCAGTACAGGTAGCAACCCTTCATTCCCCTTGTCATCAGGGTTCGGTACGTATTTTTGATGATCAGGTCTGTTTCACTTTTCGCGAGGGTAGGTTGCTCTTTCATCATTTTTTTCCAGCCGCGAATCGATTTATCGTGCTTGTCGCGCTCATCCGGGGATGTCACTACCTGACCGTCACGTACGACCAGATCTGGTCCGATAATCACCCCGATGTAGTCGACTTCCAAACCTTGGCAGGTATGAATGCAGCCAACCTGCTCAATGGAGTTCTCAGCGATGATCCATAGGCTGCCATCCTGATCCAGGTTCCATTGACGTTTGTAGTCACCAATCACGATATCAGCAGCGATGGGATCTTTCTTGCTCAACCAAGGCCAGCAATAGCCCGCGACAACACGAGCTTTGTTTCCGTGGTTTTTCTCGTTGATTGCGTCATGCATCGCCTGAGGTGAGTCGAACACCTTAAACTCGTACTCTTGGGTCTCAAGCGTCGGATTTGCCGTTGAGCGAATGCCCAGCGTGTCATCCAACCATGCCAGGTAACCGTCAGAACCACTGCAGCGAAACTGCGAAGACAGCAAGTGTTCTTCAACCACAGCACCCTTGGCTTTTGCAAAGGCGCGAATCGCCTGCTTGCTGCCGATATCGCTCAAGGTTACACGCTGGTCCTCATCAATAAAGAAAATGCAGCATTTTGCTGAGTCAATCAGCTCCTTGATCTGGTTCTCCCCAAGGTTTCCATAAAGCCCGCTTTTCTCATTCAGCCGGTGAGCTTCGTCCACGATAAGCGCATCGAATGTGTTGGGCTCAGTGTCGATGAATGCCCCAGAGCCTGAAAAGAAATTCGAGAAATGGCTGCGCTTGATGGTCCCAACCAGTTTGCTTTCGTAGACCTTGCGAGGGGCGGCATTCTTGGAGACGTATTTGCTCATCAGCTTCAATTCGGTGAGCTTCACCAGCAGATTGATAGCCAGAACAGTTTTCCCGGTGCCTGGTCCACCTTCGATTATCATCACCTTGGGTGCTTGGTCCGAGGCCTCGCTTGCCGCCGCCAGCGCCGACTCAAAAATTGCTTTCTGATCGTCAATCAATACGAATTCGGGTTTGCCTTTCATCAACCCCCCGAGGGCTTCGGCTAGCGCCTTGGACGGGCGAATTTTTCCTTCGGACAGCTCGTAAAGAACCTCTTTGTTGTCGCCATGACTTACATGCTTTTTCAGAAAGCTTCTGAGTTTACTGAGCTCTTCCGGGCCTTTCAGAAACAGCGGAGCCTTGCTGATGTGGGGCTCATAGTGGGGTGAATCTATGACCCCGTCGCTGACGTAGTTATGGAGGTAGGCACACGGACGGATTTCGATGCTTTTGTCATACACCGCCTCGTTGAAGCCTTCCAGCAGCGCTGCATAGGACCATACCTGATAGGACGGGTGAATGGTCTCAATGAGGCCGCCACCCAATGCCGTTTTGACGATGGCGTCTTTGGTGGTGGCGTTGGCCTTGCTCCATTGCTTCAGCTCGATCAGTACGGCCTTTTTTGCCTGGTTTTCGTCGCGACCGGTGAGTAGAAAGTCGATTCGCTTTGACGACTGCGGAATGTGCAATTCAATGGCCAGGCCTGCATCGCTCGGGAGGCCCTCATCTCTAAGGACCTTGGCCATGTACGTCAGGGACCCTTGCCACGACCTGATTTCCGAGGAGCTAACGTTCTTGCCGGTAGCTTCCTTGTAATGCCTGAGGATGACCTCCTCAATGTCATCGTTATCGTTGTCTTTAAGAAATTGCTGTTTGGTCGCAGCGTAAACGATCACGGGTTGTCCTTAGGTGCGTGTTGGTCAGAGTCGGTCGTACTTTTTGCTGCTGCTTCTGGCTTTATCCACTGGGTACTTCTGGCCATTCGAGGCGAGTTTCCGTGTCACCGCCTCGTTGAGGTCAATGCCGAGTACGCTGCTCAGGCGAACCAGGTACATCAGTACGTCCGCCAGTTCATCCTTGACGGCTTGGCCGATTTCGGGATCTGTTGCGGCGGAAATTGAGTCGGCATCGCTCATCCATTGGAAAATCTCGCACAGCTCGCCTACCTCGCCAGTGAGAGCCAGGATGAGATTTTTGGGAGAGTGGAACTGCTGCCAGTCGCGATCATCTGCGAAGCGCTTGAGGGCTGCGGCAAGGTTCGCGACCTCAACGAGTGGCGCGAATGAGCTATCTGAGTCAGTCACAGGGCGATCTCTTGGTGGGCTAACGTCTATAGGACATCCAGAACTGGATTGTAAGATCTTTCGCTGTTAGCGCAGCCTTTATGTGACTTTTTTTCTAGCAAGCCACTGGTCAGCCAATTGACTCATCGATCAGGACAACGGCCTTGGCAGCCAAATTGGGTGAGATCTGACTTCGCTATTAGTCTGAGCGTTTTAACCGACGCAGAAGCGATGCCTTGATATCGATTGAGACCCGTGCAATTAGGATGTCGAGGAGATCTTAAAGGAGAAAGGCTTAAGGTGGTTTTTTAGAGTATTGCATCGGAAAGTGTTAGCGGGAATTTGTAAACCTGCCAGCTAAAAATATGAAGTGGGCCGATCTCTTTGTGTCATAGACGTAATGGCTATTAGATAAAGTTTTGCGAGACTTTAACTTGAGCTGTAGCCATATTCTAATTGCTCTGAAAATTCTAGGGGAGCTGGATTTGGCTAAAATTCTTTAGTGCGTTAACTTCTTTTATAGGTGTGATTTTTTTTGAGGTGAATGGCAGGGGGTCGATTATTATGTTTTTGTAAATCAAAAGTTCTTTGGCTACAGGTCGCTGGAGGTGGCTTGAGTAAATAATGTTAAATGTTAGTGAGTCATGGTTTTTATAGATTTCTTGGATTTCATCACAATTATCGTAAGTTACAATGGTCGGGGACTGTAGTGTTTCTACCAGCTGGGCTATGCGCACATGGTCGTCGTGCTTGTAAAAGTTTGAATAAAGCTGGTCTGCTTTTTTATAATAAGGTGGATCAAGGTTTATAAGTGTATTCTTATCTTGTGGGATTTTTTTTATAAATTCTATTGCGTCGTATGAAGATACCGATATGTTATCTTTCATTTCGCTAATATTGAAAATTCGCTGTGCCAGATTTTCCTTGGTGTATCTGGCGTCTATCTTGTATTTGCCATTCTGCTTTTTCCCTCCAATTACACCGCCCGTGATGATGCCTGAACGATTTGTTCTGTTAAGAAAGAAAGTAGCAAACCCTAGTTCAAGCTCGGAGTGCTTTTGTGGGTTTAGATAGATTTCACGTTGGCGCTCTCTCTGGTCAATAGATACCTCTGTATCCATTAGCAGCTTTATGAAGCTTTTACTATTTTTTGTTACTGACTCCCAAAAGCTATAAATTGCGGGATCAATATCATTAATAGTAATATTTTTAACGTAATTATTGCTGAGCAAGTAAATAGCAGCTCCCGCGCCCCCTGCGTAGGCCTCAACATATGACCCACCCCGAATTTCGTTGCTCCTCAAAAGGTGAGCAAGCCAGGCGCCAAGCTTTGCCTTGCCGCCAGGGTATCGAAGAGGTGTCAACATTTATTTTGCTCGAGAAAAGCGTGCATTATATTAAATTCCAGTCGGGAAATCAAATCTTAATAATTGGGTCCTGATAGCTAGTGTGGTAGTTGTACAGAGCCTTAAATCGGTTTGGTTGTACATAAGTGAATTGGGTGTTATCGAATTTTAAAGTTAGACTGGTAATGTTCAGTTATCCAGTGGGTCAACTTACCTTCTCAGGAAGTAGAAGGCTTGTGGAGCCATGACTTACTCTAAGATAGAGAGTCTTGCGGAATCTAGTCCGTGCCCTAATGTTAATGTTTGCTTCAGCTTTGAAATAAATAGGTTTTTGAAGGCTTCGCAGGCCTGTGAGTTTTCTTTGACCCACAGTCGGTATGGGTTTTCAGAAACCTTTCCTTTTACCAGCTTCAGAAAGTCAGGGCTGTGAGCGAACTCATCCTTGAATAGACGCCGAAGCTTTATTGACTTTGGTTGGCCATTGTTTCGGTAGGCTTCGATTGTTGCCTGAAGGTCAAGCGTGGCAGTGGATCTGTTTATGGATAATTCATTGATTATTTTGTTAGCAGATCTCATAAAGACCGTTCTGCTATAGCGGAGTGAATTTCTCCAAAAGATATGAGTGGCCGGAAGGTTAAAAAGAAATTCGAAGATAAGTTGCTCTGGAGGGAGAACGCTCGGGAGGCAAATTATGGACCTGTACCGTTTGTCCACGTCGACGTCACCATCGACAACGATTAGGCTTCTTATGCTGAACTCAGGTACTTTGCGATCTATTAATTTTTTATATTCGTCGCAGCCTAGGCTAACCTCTTCCAAGCAGTTGGTTACTTTGCGAATTTTCCGATCTCGCACGATCGCGTTAAAAAAGTCATAAGTTTCTTTGTCCTCAAAGTACGTGTTGATAAGAGGAAGCGATATTTCATCGGAGTATTTTACTGTCTGCTCATTTAGGTCGGCGTATATCTCAGGCCATGAGTAATCTTCAAGTGAAGTAATGCTCCCAAAAGTGTCGGTTAAGTAAATAACTTTGTTGTCTCTGCTATTTACTTTAGATGAGGAGTGTATTTGCTCAATCATTATGGGGGAGTGAGATGTCATTATGACTTGCAGGTCTAGTGTCTTACATTCTCGATTAAGTATTTTGATTAGCTCGGACTGCGCCGCTGGGAACAAGCCTGCATCTGCCTCATCTATTAGCAGTAATCCCCCTTTGTAATCAGAATAGTCTTGCTTTAGTTTTTTGAATGAATAAAGTGCTTGCAGTATCTGTCCGGCATTATCTTCACCGGCTGAGACTGAGTTTTGGTCGTAGTTTTCTCCGTGTGCTGCAGCGGATTTGATGCTGCCGGTTGTTGTTGTTATTTTTGACGCTGTAAATTTCCCTAGTAACTCATGGTTTAGGCTGAGAAAGTCTTCTTCGTTGTCTTGTAGAAACTGAATGCTATGTTCTGAGTATTTGGTTCGAAACGAGATCGGGGTTAGTCGGTTTAAACTAAGGAATATAACTGGGTGTGTGGCATTTCTGCTTGTGTTACCAGAGGCTGATGAGTTTCCTCGCACTATTGGGCGCGGTAAACGCCGGTCTGCGTATTCGTATAAGCGTAAGCTAAAATCGGCTTCTTTTTTTGTATAACCATCATGAATAAAAATATCAGTGTCCATTGATCCAGACTTGTCAAAGGCTTTTGATAGTCGGAAATGGTCGGAAACCGTTGACTCAAATCTGTCGTCGGTCAATGTTTTGAAGTTGATTTCCTTGTCAAGCTCGTAGTCTTTGCGGAAGCTGAATACTTGTGCTGCTATGCCAAGTATTGTAGATTTCGATGTTCCATTTTTTCCACAAATCAAAGTTATCCTATCGCCGAAATTTATGGTGATATCAGATAGTCCTCTAAACGTATTAACTTTGATTTTTTTAATCTTGGTGACATTTGCTTTCGACATTGCACATCCCTGCGGTTGAGCTTGGTGAGTCTAGATTGAGATTTTCGATCGGCAGTTTTTCTTATGTTTATCGGTCCCTGACTACTATTGTTAGCTTTGAGCTTTGTTAGCACCTAAACCGCTGCGAACAAGCAAATCTAGCATTTTGCCTCCGGGTACCAAGCTGATTGACGCGTGCCTGTGGGCTAATGCAACTGGAACCAGGGAGTTGTCATATAGGTCCATCTCAAAATGCCGGATCAGATCGCATGCCCGCTCTACCAATGTTCCATACCGACTCATCTGAACTTTGGCTTTTGCGAAGGCTGATCCGCCGCCGCCAAATGTTTTGTCTTTAAATGGGTAGGGGATTGCGAAATTAAAAATTCGGCCAGATTCGGTTTTGAATAGAAAGTCTTGGCCGTAATAGGTTTCATTACCAAAATTTGCCGCAGGGGAGCTTCCGCCCGTTATGAATTTATTTCGATATTCATCATCAACGATTCGTAGCACTCCATCAGGTAAAAAGCGCTTCAGCAGAAGCGCGTGATCCATCAGAGCCCCAGTTTTTTGCAATCCAATCACAAGCATTGGTTGAAGTTGCATTTCTGCCAGTCGCATATTGACTTTATATATCAGCGCTTGTAGACGCTGGGAGAGTTTCGCAGGTTCACCAAAAATTCCCAACGGACCATCTAGAATGAATGCAATACCCGATAATGCCTCAGGTTGTGCTTCGAAAACTTGGGTTATGAAACCGGCAAGTAGAAGATGCTCAACTGCGTTCATCATCCTTGTCATAGCGCTAGCATTGTCGCCGAAGTCGCTAATTCCCTCATGCAAGCGCAAAAAGTCAGTGACGTAAATTTCTGCGCCACAGTCGCAGGATTTAATTAGGGTATTTTTGTCGAATGTTGTCCCGGGTTTGATTCCGCAGCAGGGGTTTGCCGAAAGGGTGAGAGTCTCACCATTTATCGCAACCAGCATTCTTGCTAGCACTTGCCCTGACTGACTTTCACTGCGATCTATACACAATTGATCGTACAGTGCGCGCCGAAATCCATCCCTAACGTTGTCAATACCACGATATCGGATATTGCTTCCAGGCATCACGAAAGTCACAGGTGACGCGGATCGGTGCATGTCTGCGACTTTGAAGGGATCGACAAAGCGGTTGCTAGGATCTGTCAGGTTCGCATATTTTTCCATGTCGACGAGAACATGGCTGACTTTCAAAAACCCAATTTGAGTACTTGGGAGCTTGTCGCTAATGGGGGTATCACTCTTACTCGCGTCCGAAGCAACTACGTAACGGGGCAGGTTAGCAAATTGGCCCTTAGGCGCAGGCATGAAGTGCGCTGCCAACTCCTTGGCTTCGGCATCGGTAGGCTCTCGGAGGTAGTTGCAATCGCCGAGAAACTTTTGGACATCGGGGTTACGAATAAAATCTGAGTGGCCGCCTTTGCCGGCTGTCTCACGGTTGTACGGCATTGCGTTACTCTCCTGCTCCTGATAGGGAGGCATGATGAATGCCTATGCCTTGCATTTCGAGTTTAATAGCTTCTGGAGTAAATCGATTAATTTGGGTCGGAATTACAAACGGTGCCGAAAGTGTCTTGATGCGTGCAAAACCCACATCTTGTGCTGTTTTCAATGACGCGAGAAAATCCCCGAAATCGTAAAACTTACCTAGTGTTTTGAGCTCGTCATCATTGTTGAGGTGGGTTACGAACCAGTTCTCAGTGTTCGCCAAAATGTTAGGATGTACTGAGGAGGGCTCTTGCGTCGCATAAACAAACGCAATTTTTGCTTTGGCACCTTCCTTGGCAATCCGTGGCCATGTTGTCGTGAGCTCGGTTTTCTTACCGATAAGATTATGAGCCTCCTCTACATAGAGCACGACATTCTGCGGTACTTCACCCGCGTTGAGCTTATTCATCTGACGTTGGAAAATCTGGCGCGCGATACGTTCGGAGAGCACGTCTCGAATTTCTACTGGGCCGGCTGAAAGATCGAGGATAACTATTTTTCCGACATCAAGGTGTTCTAAGATTTCAGTTGCTACATCTCCATTTCTGCGAACGGAGTGATATGGTAGATATCCTCTGATAGCTCGCCAGCCAGCGAATGGTTGTTTGCGGCTTGTTTCTCGCACCAATATGTTTAGCATAGACTCTAGTGTAGGGTCGACCCAAGAGTTACCTGGCGTTGATGAAGATAAACCAATCGTGGATTGTTTTGCTTCTTTCTGGTTTTCTTTCAAACCTAAATTGATGGTTCGTATTTGTTCAAACCATGCGCAGGCCACCGGTAATGTAACGTGGTCATTGTCCGGAATGTTTAACTCGATTTCATTCTGGTCTGCGAAACTTTTCATTTGGCGCAGCAGATCTTTACCACGAGGGACTCTAACTTTGAGTTGAGCGGGAGCGGGATAATTGGCTCGATGTAAGATGCAGTGAAATACCGCGACGTGTCTTTGCCATCTAGTGTGCTCGCTTCGCTCGCTAGCATCCGGCTCTTCCAGGGTAGTTCCCATGAAAGCATCCAGATCTTGACCGCCGTATGGTGATGTCCCTTTGTCGTAAAGAGCCTGAATTAGATTCAGACCTTGACTAGGCTCTTGGTAAAAATTCGTACGTAAGTCTTGGAAGTTAGGGGTTTCAATTGCGCGATAACGTACTACGCGGTCTCCGAATACTTCGGCTATTGAGCTGCCATCATCCTGATGGTTGGCGTTAGCGTACTCGCCGTTAACGTCGAATATCAATTGACCAATGCGGATATCGGACTTCATTGCTGCTAGTGCAACGGCTGAAACTGTAGTTTTTACGGTGTTCGATTTGCCAGTGCGCGTCATACCAAGAACTGCAGTGCGTCTCGCTAGAAAGTCTGCGGGTTGTATTTCAACCTTCACTAGCTGTTCACCAGCACCGCGATGGAGCCTAGCTGTAGAGGTATAGCGGATAGTCCCGATGCTGATGGGTTGTGGCGTGTCAGTGAAACCTGCTTTGATCGCCTCTTCATGCGCTTTGGCCCGGACTTCTGGGTTGACATGATTCACGATTAACTCCAAGGCTGACCCGCGTGGCTTGTACGCACGCATGCGCGACAAACTCATGAAGTTTTCGATATCGCTGCCAAGACGTAGCTGGCCATTGTCCATATAAAAAGTGCCAAGAACACGGCAGCGCATACCGCCCCATTGAAGCTCGCTGGCGGTCATTGGATCTAGACCATCATTAATATCCCCAGGTAGCCGCTCGCTTTCTCGCCGACGTTGGTGATGCTCAATCCGCGTCCGTACCATGTCCCCGTCTTGCGGTAATGGAGCAGGACCAAGCACGCGCAACAGAATTACTTCTCGGTCGATCTCTGTTGCGACATCGAATCGGGAAGGGTCGAAACCAGCTGCTAGTAAAAAGGAGTTGTGCGGCAGACCATTGACGGCGTGCTTGAAGGCATCGTTAGTCTGCACGAAGCATTCGTCGTACCTTAGGTTGTAGACGTACCCTACGAATGACTGGTTCACGTCCCCGACCAAGCGCGAGAGCGGGTTGTCTGAGATAACGGTGCGCAGGATATTCATCAATAACTTTCCAATGTCAAGAGGGCTTGGCCCTGAGCTACGGGGCGTGTCCTTGAGGAGGCAGCAGCGTACAGATGATGTCAATATAACTCAGCATCTGACGCCGTTGGCACACGGAGCAGGGGGGGAGCGAAAAAATATGGCCATATGCCGCTACGGATAACACCTAGCTCTGGTTTCCTAATCGATCCTTGTACTGGTAGCACGCCTGGGTTCGATTTCAGAAAGAATGTCCATTTGGGTTCGCGGCTATTTTTTTAGCTGTGGAATATCCATGGCTTTTGTAGGCGCCGAGTGAGCAATCGTGCTGTCAGCACGTAGTAATACCGCGTAGCGTCACTGTGCGGTGCAAGGTGCTGGTAAAGAAACCAGGCCAAGTGCTTTTTTTGCCAAGTCCAAGGTGAGGCTCGCTCCCAGCGCCTCGCGATTTCAGCCTGGATTATCCCCGCCTGCCGTAGATGACGTTGCTGAGTCGCGGGCGATCCGGTCATGACTCCAGCCAAGAACAGATCCATATCGAACGGCTTACTCATGCGCGCCCTCCAATGTAGGCAGCGACCACGTCGATTCGTCCATGCCCCAGCTCATAGCTGATTTGCCTTCGGGCCTGACGATCAATGCGCTTGTCTACCTGGCCACCGTTGATAGGGGCGCGGTGTTGGGTGATTTGTTCATAGCGCTCACACGCGTATGCCGCTCGCAGCTCATGGAAGCCTTTTAGGTTGTGTGCATGTAGGATGCACCGCACAGGGCGGATGATTTTTTGCAGAAAATTCAGGTAGCTTTCGTGGGGCGCAGTTAGGTTGTGGCTACCCCCAGGCGACACCTGCCGTGCAAACCCAAGCGCACCTCGAATATGGTCGTCCACCGCAATCCAACGCGGTGCCGAAGCGCCGGAGCGACCGCCTTTGGTGCCATCCTGAATGTTAATCCGGCCTAGGTCGTTAGCCTCACGGCTTAGCCGTGGCAGATCAGCCAAGATGGTCTCACGCAGGCGCATGCCGGTGGCTCGCGCCAACAATACGATCGCGGCGGCCCGTCTCTGGTCACAACTGCAAAGGGCATCGACGATCTGATCAACCTGTTTGCGATCCTGGCCCTGAGGGATGGCGTGACGAACCCCGCTGCGCTGCATACCCAACGCATTGCTCGGACTGGGCAATTTCACGTACTGATCACCGCGAAGCGCTGCCATGATCCTATTAACGCTGGAAAGCCGATTTTGTGCGGTGCTGATGGCGAGGTCGCCGCGCCTAACCTCGTCGCGCAGATATGCCGCATAGTCGACCAACACACTTCGATCAATCTGCCGCGCATCATTGATACCGGGCCCCTGTTCGGAGCGGCACCACTTAACGAATGTCTGCCACCGATCACAGTGTGCCTTCACCGTGCCGTAGTGACCGCCGCCGAACATGTCTTTCAGCGCCTGCGGCCCTGCATAACTCAATTGCCTGCCGTAACCGAAATTGCGGCCATCGCGTCTACCCACCAATGCCATGTCAGTCACCTCATCTTCCGCTCTCCGATCCTTCCCCCCACGTCATCCCGCCAAGAATGTTGAGTGTTATCAGGGATCAAGGCCCCTGCGACCTGTGGGGAATGTCCTCTACGCGGGACTGGCGGCTCCTTACGACCGGGAGCAAGGGCATCTCATGATCTGGCCTCCTTAACACCGTTGCCGGTGGGCGGGTGGATGCAGTGCTGGCTGACTAGACCAGCGCCTGGAGATCCTGAGCCGGCGTGAACGCAGCACTGCGATGACCGGGGCATGCCTGACTGTCAGTCAGGTGCAGTCCATTCCTTGGCCTGCGGCACCATCATCTACAGCGCTGTTGCTAGTGACATCGGCGTTTGTCACGCCAATTGTCACGAGGGGTATTGCCGCAAAGCCATGTGCGACGTGGGCTGCAGCAGTGGTAGAAGTGCCCGTCTCTTTCGGGTGAAAGAGACGGGCGCAGGTTGGCGCATGCGAAATGGCCAAGCGGATAGATTGCTGCTGAGCAGGAGGGTAGGGTGGCTGCCGCAGGGGCAACGATGTTTAGTTGGCATCCATCACATGGGTAGTGACCGTACGAGCTACCGGACGCGAATCGTACTTGGGGGTTGAACCACCGCGGTTGCGGCGTGACCTTTCAGGTTTCTGGCCACATTCGGCTGCCTCCGCAGCGCTTGCATCAACCGGTCTACGCTTGTGGACAATGTTCGTCAAGCAAAGCGATTTCAGGGGGTTAGCGCCTGTTGATAAAACTATCCCCCGGTGGACATCAGTGGTTTTCCACAGACGACAACTGTGCCAGTGGTTTTTAATAAGTTAGATCCAATGAAACGGGTCGGCTTTGCCGCCTCGTTTCAATGGACCGCGCGGAGGAGCTTCATGCACAGCTGTGGGTAATTTCACAGCGAGTTTGGGGAGGTGGTACGGCGGGCTACTCGGTCCTCATGGCACTGCGAAGACGCGTGACGTCCTCGCCCGTCTGCTTGGCAAACTCATGCGGCGTCACCTGGTCCTCGCGGTTCTCCTCTAGAAACCGACTCCCCCAAGTCATGATCATCCGGCGCTCTTCGAGAAACTCGGCATTGTGGGTATAGGCGGCGCGCACGTTGCGCTCCTTGTGGCTCATCTGCCGCTCGATAGCCATCTCCGACCACAACCCGGACACCACCAGCGCACTGCACCCCATAGCTCGGAACCCGCGGCCGCACATGTCCACTTTGGTGTCGTAGCCCATCGTCCTGCGCGCCGCGTTCACCGTGTTCTCGGACATCGGTTTCCCCGGTTTGGCATCTTCCGCGAAGCCAGGTCGGATTTGCCGGTGATCGTGTGGAGTTGCTGGAGCAAGGTCACTGCCTGTGGCGACAAGGGCACTAGGTGAATGACACCGACCTCGAATGAGGTCGAACTCATCTCATCGGGCGGAAGAACCACGATATTTCAGGGTTATACCGCGAAACAGTTCTATTTCTGCCAACTGCAAGCCACTGCGCTAAATTCCCTCCCTCCTGGCATCCATGCCGTCCACTAATCCAGCATCTCGCCGTGGGTAGACCGTTGAAAAAGTTTGCGTTTGTGAGTGCAGCCGCTGAGCGTGAATACAAAGACCTACCCAAGGACGTTCAGGACGA
>Ga0213823_1000167_pt1 | contig 70466 bp, 73 predicted proteins | sample MC6MC0907MG_FD_179887 | JGI IMG/M metagenome (GOLD analysis project Ga0213823, IMG submission 179887) | Enriched soil aggregate microbial communities from Iowa State University, Ames, United States - MC6-MC0907-MG | ecosystem: Environmental > Terrestrial > Soil > Unclassified | place: USA: Iowa...
GGAAACTTATGAAAAACAATCCAGTCGTTCCTTACATCTTAATTCTGGCATTTGGTATTGGTCTTATTTTCTTCATGTCTTTACAAGGTGCAGATAACAAGAAAGAAATTGCTGCTGAACATGAGGGTGGTGGCGAAACTACTACAGAAACAACAGATGCAGAAGCTGATGGTTCAGCACTAGTACAATCTTGTATCGGTTGTCATGGTGGTGACTTAACTGGTAGTATGGGTCCAAATCTACATGGCTTAGATGAAGCACATATCGTAGAAGTTTTAACAAAGGGTATCGAAGGTACTCCAATGCAACCAAACATGAAAACTGAAGAGGAAGCAAAAGCAATCGCTGAATACATTTCTACTTTAGAATAGTAAAACTGACAAGTAGCTGTACTGAAATAGTACAGCTACTTTTTAGATTTAAGCATCATAAAGATGGGGTTGTCCACATAGAAATGTGAGACAACTCCATTTGTTTTTTTTCACGACATCATCCATACTATTAATGGACTCTATTGAAGATAGGCGGTATAAAAATGAACGCACAAAAACTTTCAAAGCGATTAGAAGCAGTAGCGAAATTTGTTCCTACAGGAGCAGTCATGGCGGATATTGGTAGTGACCATGCCTATCTACCATGCTATTTAATTCACAAAGGGACTGCCTCATATGCCATAGCAGGGGAAGTTGTAAAAGGACCCTATGAATCGGCGGTAGGACAAGTACAGAAGGAAAACTTAACTGAAAAAATTACAGTACGCCTTGCAGACGGTTTAGCAGCGATAGAAGAAGCTGACCATGTGGATACGGTGACAATAGCTGGCATGGGTGGACCATTAATTGTTTCCATTCTAGAGAAGCATCCAGAAAAGCTTCAAGGTGTCACACGTCTAATCCTACAGCCAAATATTCACGCCAAGGTTATCCGTGAGTGGGCTTTAGCACATCAGTGGGCGATTCTTGACGAAGAGATTTTAGAGGAAGATGATAAAATCTATGAAATCCTTGTGTTACAAAGAGGGCAAATGGAGCTCTCTACAGCCGAGATTTTGTTTGGACCTAAGCTAAGCCTGCGTAAATCACCAGCATTTACGAAAAAATGGTTGCGTGAAAAAGACAATTGGCAACGTGTACTACAATCCATTGAAGGAGCAGAACAAACACCTGAAATTGAAGAAAAGCGTGCAGAGTTAACGGCTCTGATACATTTAGTAGAAGGAGTTTTGTAAGATGAAAACGGTAAATGGCCAAGAAGTTATTCAAGTGTTCGAAGCATGGTCGCCCAAAAAACTAGCTTGTATGGACAATGATCCAATTGGACTAGCGATAGGGACCCTCAACAAACCTGTAAGTAAAGTTTTGGTGACGTTAGATGTCAATGAAGCCGTGGCAAATGAGGCAATAGAAAAAGGCTGTGAGCTGATTATCGCACATCATCCACCAATCTTTAGACGCCTAGCGAATATCCGCACAGATCATCCAGCAGGGCGCTTATATGAAAAGCTCATTAAACACGATATTGCTGTATATGCCGCTCATACAAATTTAGATGTAGCCGAAGGTGGGGTAAATGATTTATTAGCAGATGCCCTACAGCTAAAAAACCGTTCAATATTAGAAGAAACGTATGCTGAGAATTTGTTGAAGCTGGCAGTCTTTATACCAACTGCTAATGCACAAGCATTACGTGAGGCGCTTGCAAAAGCTGGGGCGGGTCGTATTGGCGACTATGAAGCATGTAGTTATACAACGACTGGAGAAGGTCGGTTCCGTGCATTAGCAGGAGCTAATCCGTTCGTTGGCTCTGTTGGTGAATTACATGTGGAGGAAGAAGTAAAGGTAGAAGTTGTTTTTCCTGAATCCATTAAAGGCCGCGTGTTAAAGGCCATGCTTACTAGTCATCCTTATGAGGAGCCTGCCTATGATGTGATACGTCTTGAGCAGCAAACAAATGTGATGGGATTAGGGCGTGTAGGTTACTTAACAAAGGACATGACGTTACAACAATTTGCTGAATTCGTTAAACAGCAACTAGATGTGCCAGCTGTGCGTGTAGTGGGTGATTTACAATCGAAGGTCAGCAAGGTTGCGCTTGTTGGTGGAGATGGTAATAAATATATCTATGCGGCAAAACGTGCAGGAGCTGATGTTTTCTTGACAGGCGATATGTACTTCCATACAGCTCAGGACGCACAAGCCATTGATCTGCAAATAGTAGATCCTGGTCATCATGTAGAAAAGGTAATGATTGCAGGAGTAGCAAAAAAAATGGCTGAACTATGTGAGGATAAAAAATATTTGGTTGAATTCATCCAATCAACGATCCATACAGAACCATTTTTATTTGTATAAGTGAGGGAACTAATATGGCTAATGAAAGACCAGCTGGTAATAAAGCAGGCAAGCTATGGATCATGATTGGTTTATTCATCGTTGTTTTTGGTATTGGTATGACGGTGATGACCAATATGGTCAATGATAAGAAAATCGATGCAATGACACAGCAATGTGAAGATGATGGTGGACAAGCAATTGTAGCAAAGGAGAAAAACTTTTTATCCACTAGCTACTCATTTGAATGTAAACAATGAGATGGGGCTGAACGCTAGCAGTACTAGTGTTTCAGCCTTTTTGAATGCAAGGAATCTATGAACAGTGATAAGATGTAGATAAAATTGATTAACAGAAGTGGAGAGAGTTGTCTTGTTTATTCGTTTATCTAAAGATCAGCAGGAAATGATTCTTGCTGATATTCAACGTTTTTTTTATAATCAGCGTGATGAAGACATTAGTGAATTTGAAGCTGAACGTATGTTAGATTTTATCAAGGAGCATATTGCCCCCTATATTTATAATGCTGCCTTGTCAGATGCCAAGTATGTTGTGGAAAGACAATACGCCTCTATTGAAGAGGAATTAGAGGCATTGGAGCAGCCCATTAAAACAAAATAATCCTCTTTATCCCTCTAGATTAAATATTTGACAGGAAAGAAGGGTTGATGATACCTTAATCTTGAATTAGAGATAATTCAATTCTAACTATTCAGAGCTAATTAACGGGTGATGAATAAAGGGATATTTTTCTGACCAAAATGGTTACGAGCGGCGAACACGTACGATAAACCGTGATGGAGTCACAAGAATGGATGATAAGAGGAGGCGTCATATGTTAAAAATCGGTATTATTTTAGGAAGTACGCGAGAAGGTCGTGTAAGCCCACAAGTTGGAGCTTGGGTAAAGGAAGTTGCGGAAAAACGTCGTGATGCGGAATATGAAATAATTGATATCGCTGAATTTAAATTACCATTTTTAGGGGAGCCAGGTGGAGATACTTCTGGGGTAGCTGCATGGTCAGAAAAAGTAGCAGCTTGTGACGGCTTTGTCTTTATTGTTGCGGAGTACAATCACTCCATTACAGGTGCATTAAAAAATGCATTAGATTATTTACGAGTTGAATGGAACAATAAAGCTGCTGGTATCGTCTCTTATGGTTCTGTTGGAGGTGCGCGTGCAGCAGAGCATCTACGAGGAATTCTCGGAGAATTGCTAGTTGCAGATGTTCGAGTACATCCAGCATTATCATTATTTACTGATTTTGAAAACGGCTCTGTCTTTAAACCAAAAGAGGTGCAAGCAGATTCAGTTCATCAAATGTTAGATCAGCTTGTGCCATGGTCAACTGCTTTGAAAACAATTCGATCCTAAACTTAAAGCTTTGATTCAGACGGCCGCTTTCAGAAAGCGGTCGTTTTTTGATGAGGTAAAATCCATTAATGTTTGATTTCTTCAAGGACTTTTTCCTTTAAATCATTCTCCATCGAAGATAGTTTTACTGTATTGGTGAGACGCTCTTTTAGTTCTTTATCTGTCATAATGCCACGTTCCTCTAAGATTTGTACAAGCAGATTTAATGTCAGTATATTTTTAATATCCGCTGCTTTTGATGCCATATAAAACCCTCCATAATGATAGAATTACTACTTCTTAAGTGTACTCCTTTTTGAGAAGCATGACACAGAAAGGACAAAACAAAGCAAATTTATTTCGCGTCCCGGAATATATAGGGAAAAATAAGCGATACAATTTCCCTTATGAAGAGTGGAGATACTGTATGGAAACTGCATTTTAGTATGAAAAGTATGTGCTGTTTCAAGCTAGAAAAGCGAATATTGTAGTAAAAGGGGACATACCTTCCTATCAGGAGGGATTCAATGGGTAAACGGTTTGGGCTTGTCATCGGACTGTTGGTAGTCATTATATCTATGTTGGTCCTATTTGATAGATTTGCAGGAGAGAAAAGGTCAGAAGCAAATAAAGAGGCTCAATCGCTTATAACAAATGAAGAGTTGAGTCTGGCTCGATTGAAGGATAAGCTACTTGAAAAGTATGTCGGCATTGACGTTAAAACGACGGAAGAAAAGGAATTAGTAATCCAAGTTGTAGGCGGAGAAGACTATTTCCAGTCAATTAAAAAAGATATGGAATCCATAGCAAAAAATGCTTTAAAAACGTCTCCCTTAAAGGACTATCCCATAGTTTTTGAAAGATGGGAGTTTACCTCCTTGCTTGATAACAACAAGATAATGGGGGATGATATGAACCTTTTGATGGAAGATTTAATTGCGGGCTTAGAAGCTTTTGACGTATATGAATATTTAGTTATTGAAAATCGAACAACCATTACCATACAAACAACGATAAAGGGCGCTACGCATGAGGCACTTGAGTTAGCTTTAAGGATGGAAGAAGCCATCAAGAAGATTGTACAAGCAAAAGCATCACAAAATACTTCCTATGTTATTAACATATTAAATACCCAACGAGAAAAAATAAATTAGCTGTGTAGAAAAATAACATAGGATTAAGGCATCGAGATTTTAATGCTCGATGCCTTTGACATGTTTAAAGCAGCTATGTAGTTGTTGCAAAGAGAGCTTGATAAAGAGTTGCTAGGAGTGCAACAAAGCGCATATCATCCGCTTGGAAAAGCTTAAACTGTATACCTATCTGTACTAGCTCAGTCTCAATAGAGCTTGCACTCGCAATCTTTTCATCATTGCAATATAAATAAGCAGTAGAGGTAAAATCCTTTTCAAAACGAAATTCTAAATCGTCCATTGTAAATGAATAAGAGGATTCTAATAATTGCACTGTTTTCCGTTGAATGGGTATCAAGCTGCCATCAGGCATAACAATTTGATGGCTGACTCCTTTTGTTAACAGGGTAGATTGTACTTGAAAAAGTGGTGCACCTAATGTAGTTCGTGTCTCATAACGGTACGGTAATGTTTGCTGTGCAGCTACCAGCAAGACAGCATTCAGTACTTTACCAGCAGAGGTACGCTCCATTTTTTGAAGTACACATACTGTTTCGTTGTGTTCATTCACGATTGGAATATCAGTGAAGCTTTTAAAGCCCTTCGGATAGGTAAGTGTAAAAGTTGTCATAAAGAAACCTCCAGTCATTATTTATACGAGTAGGTAGTCGAGGAGGTTTCAAGAAACTAGCTCTACGGTGTTTTTTATCTACTTGCCTCTTTATAAATAAAAGAACAGGCTGCTGAAGTAGCAAATTATTTCCGCTTTCAGCAGCCTGTTCATTTTATGACATTTGGGTATGACCGGATAGAGCACGCTTTTCCTGCTCTGTATCAAATTCTTTTTCCATTTTTGACACGACCACTGTTGCTACACCATTACCAATTAGATTTGTAACTGCACGTGCTTCTGACATGAAACGATCTACGCCGATTAAAAGGGCAATCCCCTCTACTGGGATCATCGGGAATGCTGCTAATGTTGCTGCAAGTGTAATAAAGCCAGAGCCTGTTACACCAGCTGCCCCTTTAGAAGTAAGCATTAAGATGGCTAATAACGTAATTTGATGCCAAACATCTAAATCCACACCATAGGCTTGCGCAATAAAGATAGCAGCCATTGATAAGTAAATGGATGTTCCATCTAAGTTAAATGAATAGCCTGTAGGAATCACTAGCCCAACCACTTGCTTTGAACAACCATAGTTTTCAAGCTTACGCATCATGGAAGGTAATGCAGATTCAGATGAAGATGTTCCGATAACGATAAAGATTTCATCTTTAATGTACTTGATAAATTTAAAAATACTAAAGCCAAAATAATGGGTAATCAATCCAATGATCACAACAATAAAAATGAACATTGTAATGTAAACAGATAGCATTAAAAATCCTAAGTTTCCTAATGATTTAAGTCCAAAATTTCCGATTGTATAACTCATGGCACCAAACGCACCAATAGGAGAAATTTTCATCACCATGTTAACGATTTTAAAGAAAATATCTGCAACTTGCTCGAAAAATTTAATAACAGGTTTAGCTGGTTCACCAATCGCCGCCGCAGCTAGTCCAAATAAAACAGCTGAGAACAAGACTGGTAATAATTCACCATTTGCTAAAGCACCAACTACATTTTCAGGAATAATTTGCATAATAAATGCACCTAAACCATGCTCTGCAGCCGCCGCGTCTGTATATTGTGAAACATCAGCACCGCTTGCTGCATCTGTATTAAAACCTTTACCTGGTTGAACAATATTGACAACGATTAAGCCAATTGCAAGGGCAAAAGTTGAAACAATTTCAAAATAAATTAAAGCTTTTCCACCAATTTTACCAACCTTTTTGACATCCCCCATGCTACCAATGCCGATTACGACTGTTAAGAAGATAATTGGTGCTATTAACATTTTAATAAGTTTAATAAATATATCCGCCAAGATTTTGAGCTTTGCCCCGAATTCTGGGAATGTTGCTCCGACGATAATCCCTAGTACAATGGCAATCAATACTTGTACTGTTAAGTTTTTAAAATTTATCCGCATATAGTTCTCCCCCTACAACATCTATGAATATTGTGTGAACGCTTTCATGTGGTTATCATAGCTGAAATTTTCCGACAATAGTGTTTATGACCGTAATGGTTGTATTGTTCATTTTGTTCATTCTGAGAGAAAGGGGGTATTAAGGCTAGTAATATCAAGGGTTTTAAGCTGTTTTATAGTAGTTTTGATATTCGCGAATCTATTATAATACAATAGAAAAAATCCTTACGTTTTGTAAGGATTTTTCATTAATGAACAAAAGTATTAGGGATCAACGATTTTTTCAATCTCTGCTAAGATTTGATCGTTTTGAATATGGGCTCTATAAAAATCATAAACAGGTGCAAGTTGTTCCTTAAAGCGCTGTCTTTCTTGGGGACTCATTGTATACACATCAAAATCATCTAGCTGTTTCAGCTTGTCCATATCTTGTTCATTCATAAGTTCAGCCTGCTCAAATTGCCAATCGGTTGTTTCTTTCATAGCATCCAACAACTGATGCTGAATTTTGATAGGTAGAGAATTCCAAAAGGTTTCATTCATTAGCACAGCATAGCCTAAAATCCCATGCTGAGTGATAGTCATATGCTTTTGTACTTTGTAAAAACCCTTTGAATAGATATTAGAAGCGGTATTTTCTTGTGCGTCTATTGCATGCTTCTCTAAATCCGAAAAGACCTCACTAAAAGAAATAGGTATAGGTGTTGCTTTGACCACTTCAAATTGCTTTTCTAATGTTTTACTTGGCATCGTACGCACTCGTAAGCCCTGTAAATCTTCAAAAGTATGAATAGGCTGCTCAACAGAGGTTAGATGCTTAAACCCATTGTACCAAAAGCCAAGCCCTTTAATATGGAACGGCTCTAGCTCATTAACCAATTGTTCACCAATAGAACCCGTTAGGACTTCCTTTACTTCCTCATTTGTATTAAATAGAAAGGGTAAATCAAGCACCTGCCAATTAGGAACATAAGCTGTCATTTTAGAAAAAGTAGGGATGATCATTTCCACTTCTCCCTTTTGCAATGCCTGAAATTCATTTTCATCATTAAATAAAGAGGAGTTGGAGTAGACATGTACTTTGACCTTCCCGTTTGTTTTTTCTTCTACTAGCTCAGCAAATTTGTTGGCAGCTTGGCCTTTAGGGGTATTTTCAGCGACGACATGACTTAAATGAATTGTTATCTGTGTGTCTAAACCCTTTTGCTCATCATCATAGGGAAGTGGCTTGGCGAATAGTAATCCTTGTTGAACACTGATAGTGAGGATTAACACAAGCACAGTTATAATCGTACCAATAATAAATTTTTTCATTGTATACACCCAATTAATTCGTATTTTCTGATGTTTTTGTTATTCTAACATATGGAGTAAGCTAAAATATAGTAGGAGGGAGGCGGTCAGTTGAAATTTCAGAAGTTATCCATGCAAAGAAAAATTATGTCTCTGACTTTTTTTATTCTCATGCTTTCCTTTAGCATTGGCGGTACTTTTTTGTTAGGTTTTGTCATGAATGAGCAAAAGACCAAACTAAGTGATCAAGCACTCCTTGTAGCAAAAACCGTCTCTCAGCTTCCTGAAATAAAAACATATATTGCTAGTGAAAATTACTATGATGCCGTACAGCATATTAATCCTGTTGTAGAGGAAATCCGTGATATCAATGGGGCAAAATATATTGTTGTTCTTGATATGCAACGACGAAAATATTCCCATCCTAATAGCCAGGAACTTGGTCGAATATCTCAATCTGGAGATTTAAACGCCGCTTTTTCAGAGCATTACTATACGTCGATTGCACGTGGAGAACACGGTAATATGGTTCGTGCGTTTGTTCCGATTATGAACCATGAAGGACAACAAATAGGTGTTACAGTAGTAGGGTACAGTGTTCTTACGGTAGTGGAGTTACTGCAAACAATGCAAACCGAACTAATGGTTACTTTACTATTATCGTTACTATTTAGTGTATGGGGAGCACGAACATTGGGGCTTCATATGAAAAAGCAAATGTTTGGGTTAGAGCCGCATGAAATTGCCAAAATGTATGTAGAACGGACAGAAACGTTTAATGCCATGCACGAAGGCATCATTGCTATCGATAATGATTTGACCATTACGATTTTTAATGAAAAAGCCTGTGATATCTTAGGCGTTTATGAAAAACCCTCTACATTGATTGGACAGAAAATCTTTCATGTCTTGCCAGATACACGACTTCCTGAAATTTTAGAGCTGGATCAGCCGTTATTTAATCGTGAGCTGTATATTAATAATCATAGTATTATGAGTAATCGAATTCCGATACAGGTTAATGGCGAAACTGTTGGGGCAGTGGCCATGTTTAAAGACCGTACGGAAGTGAAAAAGCTTGCCGAAGAATTAACAGGCGTTAGAGCATTTGTCCAAGCCCTTCGTGTACAAACACATGAACATAAAAATAAACTGCATACGATAGCGGGTCTTTTACAGCTAGGTCATCATGAACAGGCACTTTCTTACTTAACACAAGTGAAGGAAGAGCATGATGAAATCACTAACTTTTTAAACGAACGAATAAAAAATGAAAATATTTCTGGGCTATTGCTCAGTAAAATTTCCTATGCGAAGGAACAAGGAATTCGATTGGAAATTGACCGTGAAAGCCGATTTACATCATTTCCAGCTAATTTGGATCATCATGATTTCGTCATTCTCTTTGGTAATTTGATAGAAAATGCGTTTGATGCATTAAAGGATGTACAGGTCGAGGAGAAGGTGATTCATGTTTCTGTGGATGAAGATGATGACGTATTAGCCATATTAGTAACCGATAATGGTGTTGGCATGACGGAAGAGGTCAAGCAGCACATTTTTGATAATGGTTATTCTACAAAAGAGAAAAACTACCGTGGAATAGGGTTATTTTTAATAAAGGAAATTGTCGAAAAAGGGCAGGGTGACATCGAAGTCATCAGTGAGCCTAACAAAGGAACAAGTTTTTTAATCACCTTTTATTATTCATAATGGGATGGAGGGCTAGCAGTGACACAGATTAGAGTATTATTAATTGAGGATGATCCAATGGTACGAGAGGTAAATCGTCAATTTATTGAAAAGGTAGAGCATTTTCAAGTGGTTGGACAGGCACCTAATGGGTTAGAAGGCATTACGCAAATTTGTCAACTGAAGCCTGATTTAGTTTTTATGGATATTTTTATGCCAGAGCAAGATGGTATTACAAGCTTACGCAAAATACGTGAGCTCGATCTACCAGTAGATGTTATTACCGTGACGGCCGCAAATGATATGGAGACAGTGAAACAGATACTGCATCTAGGTGTTTTTGATTATATTATGAAGCCCTTTTCTTTTGAACGTGTTAAAGGGACACTTGACAATTATTTACGCTTTAACAAGCAAACTCAAACAGAACGAGAGCTCACACAGGGAGAATTAGATCAGTTATTTCATTATCGTGATGGACAAACTATGTTGGATCAATCTGTTACATTGAAATCCGAAAAAAATCTCCCAAAAGGTTTTAATCGTACAACACTTGAAAAGGTTGTGCACTTTTTACAATCGGTGGATGGTGCCTCAGCGGAAGAAGTAGCCAGTGGAATTGGCATTGCCCGCGTAACAGCTAGAAGATATTTAGATTACCTTGAAAAACAAGAGGAAATCACAATGGATGTCCATTATGGTGGCATTGGTCGTCCTATAAACTATTACTTTAGTAAATAAAGAAAATCCTGATTGTCATAATAACAATCAGGATTTTTTGTGAGTAACTAATAGGGCATGATTTTATCAACAGGTGTTGGTGTCTTAATCTTTGGCAGAATTTTATCTAGTGTTACTGTACGCTTAATCTCGTGTGTAGATGGATCATTTTCATCAAATTGATCAAGGAAGTTAATAACCTCTTTTACAATTGGTGTTGGTGTAGAAGCACCTGCTGTTACAGCAACCATGTTGATACCTTTTAACCATTCTACTTTTAGCTCTGAAACATCTGCAATTCGATAGGATGGTGTTCCTGCAATTTCTACAGAAACTTGTGTTAAGCGGTTCGAGTTATTGGATTTAGGATCACCTACAACAATAAGTAAATCCGCTTCACCTGCTTGCTGTGCAACAGCCTCTTGACGTACTTGTGTAGCTAAACAGATCTCTTTGTGTACCTCAATATGTGGGAATTTTTCTTTTAAACTATCCATTAAATGGGCGACATCCCATTGGCTCATTGTCGTTTGATTTGTGACAAGTAATTTATCATTCGTTAATTGTAAAGCATCAATATCGTTAGAAGACTGTACTAAGTGGACATGATCCGGGGCAACGCCAATAGCACCCTCTGGTTCGGGATGTCCTTTTTTACCAATATAAATAATGTCATAGCCTTCTGCTGATTTTTCACGAATTAAATCGTGGGTAACTGTTACATCAGGACATGTAGCATCAATGGACACTAAGCCTTTTCGCTTCGCAATCTCACGAATTTCCGGTGAAACACCATGTGCTGTAAAAATGACAGTACCTGTTTCAACTTGTTCAATAATTTCTAGGCGGTTGTCACCATCTAACGTGATGATACCATCCTCTTCAAACGCATCTGTGACGTGTTTATTATGCACAATCATCCCTAAGATGTAGATAGGTCTTGGTAATGTTTTATCAAGTGCGGCGTTACGAGCGATCACCATCGCATCCACAACACCGTAGCAATAGCCACGTGGATTAATTTTTAATACTTGCATGGTGGTTGTGACTCCTTTCAAGCTTACCTATCTACATTATAACGGACAGTGACAGTGAATACAAAGAAACGTTCATTTACATTGGTGGTTGGAAAATACGTGGTTTAGATGGAAGTGGCTCGGGAGGCGTAAATGATGCACTTTGCCTAGATGACCGTCTACTTCCAGCAGCCTTACTATCGCTTCCTGCTGCTTCTGTTGCTCCACCGCCAGCGGAAGGAAGTCCTTGGAATCCTTTATACAATTTTAAAAGTGATGGAATATTTTTCACCATCGGCATAGCTTGTTGGATATAAGGGGTATAGGTTTTGGCTGTATTAAATAAACTGTTGGCTTGCTGTAAAAATGAACCGACTTTCGAAGCTTCTTGCACAGGTGGCATCGGCATTTGCCCTCCAAATGAACCTATTCCATTAGCCATTGGAAAGCCGCCTGGAATTCGTGGTTGAACAGGGAAGCCTCCAGGCGGGAAAAAGGACTGTGGCGACATCTGTGGAGGTGTTTGCATGGGCATGGGCATTCTCATGCCACCCGGATACATTGGGTATGGATAAGGTGGTCGAAATACCATAATGATCTCCTTTCTACTTGTTTTTCATTGATGACATACCTGACTATAGCTATGATATGCAAAGGCTAATAGGAGGGTTCAATAAAGCTACATAAAAGCAAAATGTAATATGGAATTTGTAAAGTAGAAGTCCAAATACAGCTAGACCTTAGGCTCCATATTCATTCATCCTCTTCATGATAGCGAAGCATTCGGTAGCCTACCCGTACATGTGTCTGAATAAGTTTGGGCTGTGCTGGATTAACTTCTATTTTTTTTCGAAGTGTAGCCATAAAAACTCGTAAACTTGGAACATCTGATTGAAGAGCATTTTGCCAGATTTCCTTTAAAATATAATTATGTGTTAGAACTTTCCCAACATTTTTGGATAAAATAATTAAAAGTTTATATTCAATCGGCGTCACATGTATTTCTTTTCCATTTACAAATACTGTATGATCAACATAATTAATTTGAAGATAACCATTTGTGAAAATGGGATTCTCTTTTTCAAGTGGTTGTTCATAGGCCATTCTTCTTAAGGCAACCCGAATTCTTGCTAATAATTCTTCCACACTAAATGGCTTTGTTACATAATCATCTGCACCTGCATCCAAAGCATTAATTTTATCATGTTCTTCTCCACGAGCACTTACGACAATAATTGGTGTTTGATTCCAACTTCTAATTTTAGTGATTAGTTCTACGCCATCTATGTCTGGTAGACCTAAATCTAAAATAAAAACGTCAGGTTTTATGGTAAGAGCCTTTTGAAGAGCACTATTACCATCACGTGCAATGTCGAATTCATAATGGTTTGTCGCTAATGTCATTTTAATTAAATTGGCAATTGCTACATCGTCCTCAACTACTAGAATTCTTTTACTCATCAAATTTCATTACTCCTTTTTTCAGCGAAAAGTTAAAAATCGTTCCTTGCGGTTTATTATCTGAAACGTTTATGCTGCTACCATGTAATTTTAAAATTGTTTGACAGAGTGCTAAGCCTAAACCAAGACCACGTCTACTATCACTGCGTTGTACTTTTCCAGTTGTAAATGGTTCAAACAAGCTACTTTTTAAAGCGTCATCGATTCCAGGCCCATTATCAGAAATACTAAAACTTACGAATCCATCTGATTCTTTCACAATGATCGTAATGGCACTACCTGGTGGGGTGTAAGTCAATGCATTATCGATAATATTAATGAAAACTTGTATGATGAGTCGAGCATCCATTAAAGCAAATAAAAACTCAGGTTTAATTTCATAAGATATTTTATGTGTATTGTTTTGAGGAATAACATGGGAAAGTGCCTCTTGAATAATATCTTCTACTAGTTCAATTTGCATTTCTAACGCAAATTGCCCATCCTCTAACTTAGATACAGCTAGTAAATTTTCAACCATTTGTACAAGCCATTTTGAATTTTTATAAATATCTTCATACAATTTATTTTTTTCAATCTCTGGTATTAATGGTGCATTGTTGAGTAAGATATCTGCATTTCCAGAGATAGCAGTGAGTGGTGTCCTAAGGTCATGAGAGATTGCACGTAAAAGGTTAGCTCGCATCTGTTCCATTTCAGCTTCTCGCGCTACTTCCTCATTAAGTTTCTGTAAATACCATTTATCCAAAGCGAATGAAAAATCATTAATAATGGCGTGCAAAATATTGCGCTCAAATGCAGGCAATGGGGAAACTTTAGATAGGGCAATACCTATAACACCCTTCACATCTCCATTAGAAATAACAGGTATATAATAAGCGTTCACTTCAGGAAAGATGTCTGTAGATACACCTGCTACATGCCTATTATTTGTAACCCAACTAACAACACCACATTCATTTGGATTATCGAAAAGTACAGCTATTTTTTGATTTTCACTACTAGACATTGTTTCAGTACGAAAGAAAGATGATTTCTCAATTACCTGGTTATTTATTTCGAAAAATTGTACAGGCTTTTCTACTAATTTAACAATTTGAGACATGCCTTCAACTATTATTTCTTCAATAGACTTAGCATGTTGAAGCCTACGATTTGTTTCAAGGAGCACCTCCATTCGATAAGATTTACGAATGGCTATAATGGTTTGCTCCTTTATCTTCTTTGTTAAGCTACTCGTAATTACGCCAGAGATAAACATGATAAAAAATGTCATTGGATAGTCACGATGATAAGCATCAAATGAAAATCGAGGCTCTGTAAAAAAGTAATTAAAAAGTAAGACAGCAATAATGGAGTTAATAATACTCATCATCGATCCAGTTGACCAAATAGCAAGGATGAGGACCCCTAAAATGTAAATTGTAATGATGTTTGACTCGCTTATACCAATTGTATATAGATATAAGCCGACAATTGATATGAAGCAAAATACGATAAACATTTTGAACAAATCAAGCCATTCAAATGATAATTTATTACTTATACTAGGAAAATAAAATGGTTCATTTTCTTGATCTGGTACTATGTGTAGGGCTAAGTTCGGAACAAATTCATTCAGGCGGTCACTTATTTTTGTGCTTGGTCGCCACCATTTTTTCCTCATACTTGTTCGTCCGATAACAAGTTTCGTGACCCCGCTAATTTGAGCATAATTAGCAAGGGCTGCTGCTACGTCGTCTTCTTGAACGATGACGACATGGCCGCCAAGCTGTTCCACAAGTTTAATGTGTTGTTGTAATCGTTCTGAATTTGCACTACTTCCTTCTTGCTCCTGCAGGTTTTGCACATAAAGAGCAGTAAATTTACCGTGTAATGCTTGTGCAAGTCTTGCAGTGGTTCTAATAACTTTTGCATTTGTAGGAGAACTACTGATACCAACTAGTAGGTGTTCTTCAATTTGTACAGGGTGTTTGACAGATTCATGGTTGTTTATTTGTTTATAGTTGATTGTATCCGCTGCTCTACGTAATGCGATTTCTCGTAATGATACTAAATTTTGTTTACGGAAAAAAGAATGCAGTGCTTTTTCCGCTTGTTGTTTTGCATAAACTTTACCTTCTTGTAGGCGTTGTATTAGTTCATCTGGTTCAATATCTACAACTTTTATTTGAGATGCTTGATCAATTAAGTAATCAGGGATACGCTCTCGTACTTTAATGTCAGTAATTTCTTCTACTAAGTCATGAAGGCTTTCAATATGTTGAATATTTACAGTTGTATAAACATGAATCCCCTTTGACAGTAGTTCTTCAACATCTCCAAAACGCTTCTTGTGCCGCATTGTTGGAACATTGGAATGTGCCAATTCATCGATAAGAACAATTTCTGGCTTGCGCTGCAATACGGCATCAATATCTAATTCATAAAAAGCTTTTCCTCTATAGGTTATTTTTTTCGTTGGAATTTGCTCAAGCCCTTCTAGTAAAGCTAACGTATCTGGACGAGGATGCGGTTCTAAATAGCCAACCACCACATCTTTACCTAATTTTTGAGCTTGATGTGCTGCATCTAACATTGCGTAAGTTTTACCTACTCCAGCAGCATAACCGAGAAAGATTTTTAAATTCCCTAAAATTTGTTGCTCCTGTTGAAGTCTTGCTAAAAACATCTCAGGAGTTGGACGTGTATTTTCCATCCTCGTTCACCTCATTTGTATTATAGCGTTAACTCCCATTAAGAAAGTATAAAGATTTTGCCTCTTTATGCTTTCTTAATAGAAAAGTAGATTTCCTAACACTACATTAATTTGAAAGTCAGTATGATGAAAACAACCTAAATGAAGGAGGGGTATTTTATTGATGGACTTTTATATGGTTGTATTGTTACTGATAAGCTTCGGAAGTCTTTTGTCATTAACTACATGGTGCTTCAAGCTAGTGGATGAGCAATAAGGAGGAGATAGGAATGTGGATTTTTATCGGGATTGTACTTGTATTCTTGTTTGGTTATCTAGGGCATGCATTACTTTGTCCTGAAAATTATTAAAGGCTGTTAGGAGGTAATGCACTATGTGGCAAATAGCCATAGTATTAATTATTTATTTACCGCTCGTTATCTTAACTGGGCATTATCTATATCGGGTAACATTACATCAAAAAACATGGCTTGATCCTATTCTAGACAAAGTTGATGCAGTAATTTATAAATTGTGTGGCATTAAACAAGTAGATATGAATGGTAAAGAATATGTACTTTCATTAATACTTTCAAATGCAGTTATGGTTTTTATTGGATATTTTTTGTTGCGCATTCAAGCATTCCTGTTTTTAAATCCAAATAATATTAGCAGTATGGAAGCTACACTTTCATTTAACACGATTATTTCTTTTATAACCAATACAAATCTTCAACATTATAGCGGTGAGTCTGGACTCAGTTATTTATCACAGATGCTAGTCATTATCTTCATGATGTTTACATCTGCAGCTACTGGTTATGCAGCTTGTATGGCGTTCTGTCGTCGCCTTGTTGCGAAAACAGATACTATTGGGAATTTCTTTATTGATTTTGTTCGTGTTATTACGCGTATTTTAATGCCTATCTCCATCGTTGTTGCCATTATTTTAGTATCTCAAGGGACACCACAAACCTTAAGTGCAAATAAAACAGTACAAACGATCGAAGGAAAATTACAAGATATTGCACTTGGACCTGTCGCTTCTCTAGAATCGATCAAGCATATAGGTACGAATGGTGGGGGCTTTAACAGAGCCAATTCAACAACACCTTTTGAAAATCCAACCGTTCTCTCAAATATAGTGGAGATGTTATCGATGATGCTATTGCCGGGCGCTTGTGTAGTTGCCTTTAGTTTGATGATTGCTTATAAAAAAAAGAAAACTATTTTTGGAAAACAAGGTTTAGCTATTTTTGCAGCAATGAGTATATTGTTTCTACTCGGATTAGTGACTGTGTACATAGCAGAGAAGGCTGGTAATCCAATTATAAGTGAACTCGGTATTACACAGGAGCTAGGGAGCATGGAAGGAAAAGAAATGCGTTTTGGAGTAGTACAATCAGCATTATTTACCACTGTCACTACTGCGTTTACAACAGGATCTGTTAACAATATGCACGATACATTGACGCCTCTTGGGGGTCTAGTACCGATGTTTAATATGATGCTAAATGTTGTGTTTGGTGGTAAAGGGGTCGGCCTGATGAACATGATGATGTATGTTCTACTAACAATTTTTATTGCCTGTTTAATGATTGGACGATCTCCTCAGTTTTTAGGTAAAAAGATTGAAGAGAAAGAAATGAAATTAATTGCTCTATGCATTTTAATTCATCCGGCTATTATTTTGCTATTTTCAGCACTGGCAGTTGTAACACCAACAGGAATAGCAGGAATAACGAATCCAGGTGCTCACGGATTATCACAGGTTTTATATGAATTTGCTTCAGCCTCTGCCAACAACGGCTCAGGGTTCGAAGGGTTAGCAGATAACTCCACATTTTGGAACGTAACAACAGGACTTGCAATGTTCTTTGGACGATATTTAACCATTATCATTCAACTTGCGATTGCGTCACTACTTGCCAAAAAATTTTGGCACAGTGATTCAATAGGAACATTAAAAACGGATAATACTACTTTTACTTTTTTACTAGTGGCTATCGTTTTAATGATTGGTGCATTAACATTTTTACCAGCTTTAGCACTTGGTCCAATCACAGAGCATTTACAACTTTATTCTTAATGGAGGAGAGAGCATATGGAAACAGTAAGAAAGAGTTTTTTGACAAGTAAGATGCTAAAAAATGCAATGATAGACGCTTTAAAAAAGTTTAGTCCCACTTATATGCTAAAAAATCCTGTTATGTTTGTTGTAGAAGTAGGATTTTTGTTTGTGCTGCTATTAGTTCTTTTTCCAAATATGTTTGGGAGTGTAGTAGAAGAACATGCTCGATTATACAATGGAATAGTTGCTATCCTACTTTTTGTTACAATTCTATTTGCTAATTTTGCAGAGTCAATTGCAGAAGGAAGAGGTAAAGCACAAGTTCAAACTTTAAAAAAAACAAAGACAGTGACAAAGGCTCGTGTGTTGCTTCATGATGGTACGGAAATCCTTAAACAGGCCCATGACCTAAAAAAAGGAGATATTGTATTAGTTCAAGCTGGAGAGGTAATTCCAAATGATGGAGAAGTCATTGATGGCATTGCTACTGTGGATGAATCGGCAATAACAGGTGAATCTGCCCCTGTTGTAAAAGAACGAGGTGGCGATTTTTCATCCGTTACGGGTGGTACGACGGTTACGAGTGATTGGTTGATGATTGAAATTACTTCATTGCCTGGCGAATCATTTCTGGATAAAATGATTACGCTAATTGAAGGGGCTAGCCGTAAGAAAACACCAAATGAAATAGCCCTTAATACACTTCTAGTAAGTTTAACAATTATCTTTCTGTTAGTGGTAGTGTCCCTCTATCCAATGACTAGTTATTTGAATGTGCCAATTTCTATCGCAACATTAATAGCACTTACAGTTTGTTTAATTCCTACAACGATTGGTGGATTATTATCCGCAATTGGTATTGCAGGTATGGATAGGGTAACACAATTTAACGTCATCGCAATGTCTGGGAGAGCGGTGGAAGCATGTGGAGATGTGGATACATTAATCTTAGATAAGACTGGCACGATAACATATGGCAATCGAATGGCAGCTGAGTTTCTACCAGTAAAAGGAGTTGCCAGGGAAGAGTTAATGCAAGCTGCATGGCTTAGTTCTCTAACAGATGATACACCTGAGGGAAAATCTATCTTATCGCTTGCTTGCGAATTAGGGGTGAATACGGACGGTGAAAAAAGCATTATCCAGACAAGTAAACATATTCCCTTTACTGCACAAACACGAATGAGTGGCTTGGATAGGGTGGATGGCACAAAAATTCGAAAAGGTGCCTATGATACGATAAAAAGAGAGAGTTTGAAGGCAGGGTACAGTATTCCTTCAAATCTAGAGTTGCTGGTTCAACAAGTATCTACAGTAGGGGGGACGCCTCTGGTCGTAGCACTGAATGATAAAATTTTAGGCGTTATTTATCTAAAGGATATTGTCAAGGCTGGACTAAAGGAACGTTTTGAACAGCTTCGTGAAATGGGGATTAAAACCATTATGTGTACAGGAGATAATCCACTTACAGCAGCAGCCATTGCAAAGGAAGCTGGAGTAGATAGCTTTATCGCAGAAAGCAAACCTGAGGACAAGATTCAAGTCATTAAGGATGAACAGGCACAAGGGAAGGTAGTAGCAATGACTGGTGATGGTACAAATGATGCACCAGCGTTAGCACAGGCCAATGTTGGTCTTGCAATGAATTCAGGTACAAATGCAGCAAAAGAAGCAGCTAATATGGTTGATTTAGATTCAAATCCAACTAAAATTATTGAAATTGTAGAGATAGGGAAGCAGCTTCTGATGACACGTGGCGCTTTAACAACATTTAGTATCGCTAACGATATAGCAAAATATTTTGCCATCATACCTGCTATGTTGATGGTGGCTGTACCTGAGATGAGCGCATTAAACATAATGAAACTTAATTCTTCAACAAGTGCGATTATTTCTGCCTTAATTTTTAATGCAGTCATTATTCCCTTGTTAATTCCAATTGCAATAAAGGGTGTAACGTATAAACCAATGAGTGCTACAAAACTTTTGAATAAAAATTTATTTGTCTATGGTATAGGTGGTATTATAGCTCCTTTTATTGGGATTAAGTTAATTGACATACTAGTTGGTCCACTATGCCGTAGTTTTGGGCTATAGGAGGAAGGTACATGCGAAAACTATTTATGAACTTAAAGCAAGCAATTCTTATTACAATAACAATGTTTATACTGTGTGGGCTAATCTACCCTTTTGCGGTGACTGCTTTAGCTCAAGGATTACTCCATCATCAAGCAAATGGTAGTTTACTAGAAATCAATGGTAAAGCTGTTGGTTCAGAACTGATCGGTCAATCCTTTTCAGCACCATCATATTTCTGGGGACGTGTTTCAGCCATTCATTATAATGTTTATACTGAGAATGATACGGTACCAGACAAAAATGGTCAGTTAAATTATAGTGGTGTGACCTCTGGAACTTTTAACTATGCACCATCTAATCCAGAATTGAAGAAGCGAATTGAAGCAGATATCAAGAAGTTTCTACTTGCAAACCCAACAGTAAAACGCCAAGATATACCTGCAGATTTAATGACAGCTTCTGGCTCAGGGCTGGATCCACATATTAGTGTGAAGGCTGCAAACATTCAAGTGAAGCGCATTGCCCTAGCAAGCGGTCTTTCAGAAGAAGAGATTGAAAAAATTATTGAAGAAAATACGGAGAAACGAACACTAGGAATCTTTGGAGAAAATAAAGTGAACGTTCTAATGGCGAATTTAACTATCATGAAAAAAATGGATAATAGACAAGAATAATAACTATAAAATCAGGTAGAGAAATGCTTGGTTCTCTACCTGATCGTATTTTATGCTTGAGAATTTACAAGAATTTTAATATGATTACGTTCCTTCATTAATGCCTCAAAGCCTTCTGTTACCACTTCATCAAGAGCAATTCGTTTCGTAACAAGCTTGTCTGCAGGGAAGTAACCTTGTGTCATCAGCTCCATTACGGCTGGGAAAATATCGCGGTAGGCAATAATTCCTTTGACTGTTCGCTCTGATAGAACGATATTGTTCGGTTGGATAGCAGCTGTAGACTCCCAAATCGACACGATGATTGTTTCACCTTCAAAAGTTGTTGAGTCAATAGCTTGTTGTAATACCACAGGAACGCCCGTTACTTCAAAGGCAACATCTACACCACCATTTGTTAATTCATGTAGACGCGCAACGGCATCTTCCTCTTTAGGGTTAATGACGGCTGTTGCACCAAGTTCTAAAGCTTTTGCAGTACGCTCTGCTGAAAGCTCTACAGCATAGATTTCTGCTGCGCCCGCTGCACGTAATGCTTCAATGACAAGAAGCCCGATTGGTCCTGTTCCAAAGACGGCAGCTTTGTCACCGGCTTTTAATTTACTTTGACGCACGGCATGTAAAGCGACTGCTGCTGGTTCTACAAGTGCTCCTTGCTCATAAGAAAGCCCTTCTGGCATTTTGTGAACCATTTTTTCATCTACCATTGTATATTCGGAGAATCCCCCGCCACCGCCTGAAAGACCGTGGAAACCTAAATGTTTACAAATATTATATTTACCTTTTTTACAGGCAGCACATTCGCCACATGCAAGGATTGGTTCTACTACTACAGGATCACCGATTTTAACAGATGTAACACCATCGCCAATTTCAACTACTTCACCTGAAAATTCATGTCCCATTACAATAGGTGCTATGTCTTTACTTACATAGTGAGGTTGCTCCACTGGAATAAAGATTGGCCCAGCTGCGTATTCATGTAAATCACTGCCACAAATCCCTGTCCAATGTACTTTGATTTTTACTTTTCCAGGTGCGATGACTGGTTCTTCAATGTTTTCTACACGGATGTCTTTTGCTTTATACCATCTTGCTGCTTTCATAATCTACCAACCTCCCATAATATCTTACAGCTCTATCATAACATGTGGGGAATCTGCTAATCATTAGTTCCCTATAAATTGACATAAAAATTACATATTACAAGCGTTTTCGAACATTGTTACAGCGCTTTTTTGATTGCATATTCTGCGTATTTCAAGTACCTTTGATAAGGGCTTTGTTACGGTGATAATAAAACATTAAAAATATGTTTATGCTAGTAAGAAATAGGACGTAAATATACCTTAAAGTTCGAATCATGGTACAATGAAAAAAGATGTTAGGAGGAACGAATGATGTCAAAATATACTGATTATAATTTTCAGCCATTTTTGCAGGACGCCATTGCAAATCTTGGCTTTACAGAACCGACACCAATTCAAAAAGAAATTATTCCGCTTTTATTAAAAGGGAAAAGTGCTATTGGACAGGCACATACAGGAACAGGGAAAACACATAGTTTTTTAATTCCAATTGTTCAACGTATTGATGTAGAAAAACAGGAAGTACAGGCCGTTATTACTTCTCCTACACGAGAGTTAGCACAGCAAATTTTTGATGCATTAAATCAATTAATAGAAGGAACAGCTATTCAAGCAAAACTATTTATTGGGGGTACGGACAAACAACGCTCGATTGATAAATTAAAAACACAGCCACAAATTGTTGTTGGAACACCAGGACGTATTCGTGACCTTGTTTCAGCACAAGCGTTATTTGTGCATACAGCACCAATTTTAGTTGTTGATGAAGCGGATCTAGCTTTTGATATGGGCTTCATTGAAGAGATTGATGGCTTTGCTTCACAGATGCCCGAAAAGCTTGAAATGTATGTTTTCTCTGCAACAATACCAGAAAAACTTCAGCCATTTTTAAAGAAATATATGGAAGCGCCAGTGCATGTCCATATGAATGATAAACGACCAGTGGCAGAAGGTATCGATTTTGTACTTGTACCAGTGCGCTCAAAATCGCGTAATAAACGTTTATTAGAAGTCATTGAGGGCATTAATCCCTTTTTAGCTGTTATCTTTACCAACACACGTAAGACAGCAGAACACGTTGCTGGCTATTTAAATGAGCATGGTATCCGTTGTGGCCAAATTCACGGTGATTTAAGTCCACGTGATCGTAAAAAAATGATGAAGCAAATCCGTGATCTTGACTACCAATACATTGTAGCAACTGACTTAGCTGCTCGTGGTATTGATATCCAAGGCATTTCTCATGTTATTAACTACGAGATTCCAGAAGACTTAGAATTCTTTATTCACCGCGTTGGTCGAACAGCACGTGCAGGCAATAAAGGGACAGCCATTACTTTATTTGAGCCATCAGATGAGGATGCAGTAGTTCGCGTAGAAAAAATGGGCATTCCTTTTGTACAAAAAGATGTAAAAGATGGCGAATGGTCAGAGTTAAAAGAGCGTCATGCCCGTAAAAATCGTGTGAAGCAAGAGAATGAAATTGATGTGAAAGCAAAAGCGTTGGTACGTAAGCCTAAAAAGGTAAAACCTGGCTATAAACGTAATATGAAATGGGAAATGGAAAAAATTAAAAAACGTGAACGTCGCTTAAAGGCACGCGGTAAAAAATAAGGGGGTTTTTCCATGTTACTTGGCTCACATGTTTCGATGAGCGGGAAAGAAATGCTACTTGGCTCTAGTAAAGAGGCACTGTCATACGGAGCCAATACATTTATGATTTATACTGGAGCACCGCAAAATACACGTCGCAAAGCCATTGCTGACTTAAACATTATGAATGGACTCCTGCATATGAAAGAGCATGGGATGACCAATATTGTTGTACATGCACCTTACATTATTAATATTGGCAATACGGAAAAACCAGAAACATTCCGTCTCGGTGTAGATTTTCTACAATCGGAAATTGAACGTACTGCTGCACTGGAGGCAACGCAAATTGTTTTACACCCTGGTGCCCATGTAGGAGCTGGTGCTGATGCTGGTATTGCTAAAATTATTGAAGGTTTGAATGAGGTATTATCTCAGGACTATCCCGTTCAAATTGCATTAGAAACCATGGCAGGGAAGGGGACAGAATGTGGACGTTCCTTTGAAGAACTTGCTAAAATTATTGATGGTGTAACGAATAACGAGCGACTTTCTATATGCTTTGATACCTGTCATACACATGATGCTGGCTATAATATCGTGGAAGATTTTGATGGTGTATTAAACGAATTTGATAAAATTATAGGCGTGGAACGCATTAAAGTATTGCATATCAATGACTCCAAAAATGTGCGCGGTGCAGGTAAGGATCGTCACGAAAATATTGGCTTTGGTCATATTGGCTTTGATGCCCTTAACTATGTAGTACACCATCCACAATTAATGGATGTTCCTAAAATTTTAGAAACACCCTTTGTCCCTCTCAAGAGTGACGCTAAATCTAAGGTAGCTCCGTATAAAGTGGAAATCGATATGTTACGAAGCGGTACTTTTAAACCTGAGCATATTGAAGCTTTAAAAGGCTAACAGAAATAACCCGAAATCAGGCTAGTTCTGATTTCGGGCTTTTTTTATTTTGTAAACAAGGCGATAAGTTGACGAGAGCGCTTTCTTCCTAAAACGGCCTCCACTTCAACAAGAATATCTTTAGGAATCCCTAAAAATAGCCAAGAAAATGAGAATTGCTCCAAATAAGGTCGAAGTTTTTTTACTTCAGAAGTCGTAATGCTAAAGCCTTCTTCACGAGCAATCGCGACAATTTCCTTATCCGTGCTTTGTGCTAATTGCTGTAAAAATTGAATACTCAAAGTCAATCCTCCTTTATCTCATTAATTTTCACGAAATCATTTATACACTTGCAATCAGCTATTCGAAAAAGCATCCATCTTCTTTTCTTTACAAAAACTGCACTTTCCTTTATACTTACAATTTGTAAATCGTAATGATTTTGAATTAGAAAGAAGCGATCATGCATGAAAACAACACTTATTGACATTGAAAATGTGTCATTTCAATATGACTATACGCAAGTTTTAAAAAACATTTCTTTTCGTGTAGAAGAGGGAGATTTTTTAGCACTTCTCGGCCCAAATGGTTCGGGAAAATCAACATTATTAAAAATTATTTTAGGTTTGCTGAAACCTTTATCCGGAGAAATAAAATTATTTGGTGAACCAAGTGCAAATTTTAAGCACCGTGAATGGATTGGCTATGTCTCGCAAAAATCCAATGCCTTTAATTCTGGGTTCCCGGCAACCGTGCAAGAGGTCGTGAAAAGTGGATTAACGAAAAAATTAGGGCTTTTTAAAAGACCTGGCCGAGATGCCAAAGACAAAGTTCAAGAAGCTTTAAGGGCAGTTGGCATGGATGCTTATATGAATCGCAACATTGGAGAACTATCTGGTGGACAACAACAACGTGTTTTTATTGCAAGAGCTTTAGTCAGTAATCCCAAATTGCTCATTTTAGATGAGCCAACTGTCGGCATTGATCACGAGAATGTGCAGTCATTTTATGATATGCTGGCGAAATTAAATCGGGAACAAGGAATTACGATGATTCTTGTCACACACGATGTCGATACGGTATCGAATCGTATCAGCCATGTGGCATGTTTGAATCAAACGATTCACTTCCACGGCTATAAAAATGAATTTGATAATATTTCTCAGGATGCGCTAGACGCTTGGTATGGCCATTCCGTGAGAAAGATTCATTAGAAGGAGCAGGCATATGATTGAAGCAATTTTACATTATGAATTTTTACAAAATGCCTTTTTCTCTGGATTATTAATTGGCATACTTGCGCCCCTGCTGGGTGTGTTTATTGTTGTACGTAGGCTATCCTTGATTGCGGATGCTTTGTCGCATGTAACACTTGCAGGAATTGCTGGGAGCTTATACATTAGTCAATCAGTAACAGCCTTAGCAATGCTCAATCCTATTTATCTAGGAATACTAGCCTCTGTGAGTGGCTCTGTCTTGATTGAGCGTTTAAGACGTTTGTATAAGCACTATGAGGAGCTTGCCATTCCAATTATCATGTCAGGTGGTATTGGGATTAGCGCCATCTTTATTTCACTTGCCAGTGGTTTTAGCACAGATTTAATGAGTTATTTATTCGGCTCGGTTTCTGCTGTATCTCGTCAAGACTTATGGGTAGTGATTGGCATTGCTGCCATTGTGATTATCTTTTTGTTTTTATTTTTTAAAGAATTATTTGTTTTGTCTTTTGATGAGGAATATGCAAAAGCTAGTGGACTTCCGGCTCGTTGGGTTCATCTTTTATTTATGATTGTGACAGCACTTGTCATTGCGGCAAGTATGCGCATAGTTGGTATTTTACTTGTATCATCTCTGATGACATTGCCTGTTGCAGCAGCAATGCGCTTGGCAAAGGGCTTTAAACAAACCATCATTTTTGCCATTGTTTTTGGAGAAACAGCTGTACTAATTGGTCTAATTAGCGCATTTTATATGGATTTAGCGCCAGGAGGCACGATTGTTGTCACTTCTATTCTGATTTTGTTACTTGTAATCCTAGGGAAGAAAGTAGCACTTAAAATGGCTGCAAAGCAGGGGGAGGTAGCGCAATGAATATTTCAAGAGCGTGGGAAATATTAAAGGAAAATGGCTATAAAAAAACAGATAAACGGGAGTTAATATTAGATATGTTTGCAGCAACAGATAAATATCTAACAGCCCGTGATTTATTGGATGTTTTAAAAAAAGATTTTCCGGGAATGAGTTTTGATACTATTTATCGTAACCTTGCTACTTTTGTGAAACTTGGGATATTAGAAGAAACAGAGCTATCAGGGGAACGTAATTTCCGTATGCACTGTGAATCTGCGCATCATCACCATCATTTTATCTGTATGGACTGTGGTAACGTCAAAGAGCTTAATCTTTGTCCAATGGAAATGTTAGGTGAAAAATTGCCTGATTATGAAATTGAAAATCATAAGTTTGAAATATATGGTAAGTGCCCTGATTGTAAGCATGACACTCTGTCACATTAAATGTTGACAGAGTTTTTTCTATGTAAGAAGAGGGTGCCTATAGAAGGCTACCCTCTAAAAGGATTAAGCTACTGCCACTCGACGAATCGCAACAATTTTATTGCAATCTACGATTAAAGGAGAAGCAGCTGCTGCACCTGGCTCAAGGAAGTATGCACAGCAATTTCTTGGATCGAAGGAAATGAAAGTCACACCTAAGAAGCTAATACCTCCAGATAAGAAGATATCTAGTGTAGTAGCTAGCTCTAATTTTCTTAATTGGTGACAAATACACCCTCTACAGTTGCTGCTCATTCTTGGTGTACATTTTTCTTCTTTTTTACAATGACATTTTTCCTCTTTTTGGCAATGACATTTTTCAACTTTACGTTGACAGCATTTTTCCTCTTTTTTAGGACATTTACAGCCTTGCCAGTTCATATGTGACATATATCTTTTATCTTCCATTGTCTAGACCTCCCTTCCTCTAGTTTCATAAGGGTAACCCTTACAGTAATAATCTATGTTTGGTGCATAGCTAGAGGCTGGCGATATGTCCGATAGGCAGCTTAAAAATCTATATTTTTCTCAAAAACTTTTGCGATGTGTAAAGCCCTAAGCTGAGATATTGCTATAAACATCTAATCAAGCTAATTGTATGGGGATAGATTTCTTATTTCCTTCTACAAGCGCGAAAAAAAGATGAGTCTTTACATTGCTGTAAAGATTCATCTTTTAAATAGAAGTTTATTGATGTTTTTGTTGGAAATCTACCATGAAATCTCGTAAAGCTTCACATGCCTCAAGGGGCACTGCATTATAAGTGGAAGCACGACAACCACCTACAGAACGATGTCCATTTAGCCCAACAAAACCTGCTGCCTTTGCCTCTACAAGGAATAGTTTTTCCAGCTCCTCATCTGCAACACGGAATGTAATGTTCATTAAAGAACGGCTTTCTGGTGTGGCATGGCCTTTGTAGAAACCATTACTATTGTCAATGGCATCATAAATGACTTTTGCCTTTAATTCATTATGTTTCTCAATTTCTGCTACGCCGCCTTTAGCTTCAACCCATTTTAACACCTCGCCTAGCATATAAATCCCAAATGTTGGAGGTGTATTATAAAGTGAATTACTATCAGCATGTGTTGTATACTTTAGCATCGTCGGAATATTTTTATTGGCTTTTTCAAGTAAATCTTTGCGAATAATTACGACCGTTACACCTGAAGGACCAAGGTTTTTTTGAGCACCAGCATAGATGATTCCGAACTTTTCAATATCAACTGGTTTTGATAGGATGTCACTTGACATATCTGCCACTAATGGAACATTTCCTGTATCAGGGTAGTTTTTCCATTGCGTACCATATATTGTATTATTGGATGTGATGTGAACATATGCATCATCTTCATTGAATTGAATATCTTCTAAAGCAGGAATATTGCGGTATTGGTTTTCTTTTGTGCTTGCAGCTTCAACAGGTGTCCCAAATAATTTAGCTTCCTTAAAAGCTTTCTCAGACCATGAGCCTGATAATACATAGCTAGCTTTTTGCTCAGTTGTTAAGAAGTTCATAGGCACCATTGTAAACTGAAGGCTTGCTCCACCCTGTAAGAATAGTACCTCATAGTTTTCAGGAATAGCATAAAGTTTTTTTAATAAAGTAATGGCTTCGTTATGTACTTCATCAAAAATGGCACTACGGTGACTCATTTCCATAATGGACATACCTGAATCACGGAAGTTTACTAATTGCTGTTGAGCATTTTCTAATACTTCTTGTGGTAGAGCAGATGGACCTGCGTTGAAATTGTATGCACGTTGTGTCAAAGTGGTACACTCCTTGTTTGGTTAATAACAGAACTTTACTGGATTATAACCTAATTTTCAAGAGAAAAAATAAAATTCTTAATATTTGAGCAGAATGGAGACAGACTCGCAACAAAATGTACACATTTAAGCAGGTATTTTTCATTAAAAACGAACAAATAGAAAGTTATTTTTGAAATTAAGTGATATTTTCCGTATATTAAATATTTTTTATTACCATAAAAACGATAATGTTCGTGTTTTTATTTACAAGTATTTCCTTCTTGGGAGTGTGAAACCTACAGGCTAAAGCAAAACTATTAAAATCGATTGTTAGAGAAAACTCCTTATTACTTAACGAGAGATAAGCAGGTTTTTGTATAATATTATAAAGAAAAGAAAAAGAGGTGTTCAGGATGTTTACAGTAGAGAAAGCTTGTTTAGTAGTTGTAGATGTGCAAGGAAAGTTAGCAACAATTGTTGATGACAGTGAAATGGTAATTGAAAATGTGGCAAAGCTCGTACAAGCAATGCAGGCACTGGAAGTACCTATTTTATGGCTAGAACAAAATCCAAGTCGTTTAGGCGGAACGGCTCTTGAGATTGCTCAGCATTTAGAAGGGCAACCGATTCCTAAAATGGCCTTTAGTGCGTGCCAAGAAGAGGCATTTGTAGAGGCGATGAAGGAAAATGGACGTACTCAATTCATTGTGACAGGTATCGAAACACATATTTGTGTGTACCAATCGGCAAGACAGCTGAAAGAACAAGGATTTGAAGTAGAGGTTGTTGTAGATGCAGTATCTTCTCGAACAAAGGCAAATAAAGAAATTGGGCTTACAAAGATGCATGCGTTTGGTATTTACCCAACTAGCACCGAAATGATCTTGTATGAGCTACTACAACGTGCAGATCATGAACATTTTAAAACCATTTTGAAGCTTGTTAAATAACGCAAATTAAAATTGAAACAATTGGTATGTTTATTCCATTCATTGTAATAACAATTTTGCTTTCAAGAGAAATATATACAAAGAAATTGGGTTAGATTGAATAAATGTAGATGTCTTATGGGTCAATAGACCTTTATTGGGCATCTTTTTTATTTTAGGGCTAGATTATGTGTGACATTACTCATATAAAAACTTAGCCATTCCATTTGTTGTATACTATAATTAAAAATCGGGAATTCGTTATGGGTAAATAACTTTTAATTAGGATAATGACTATGAAAAAACAGTCATTTTTATGGGAGAAATGGAACAGCTAACATGGCTTGCCAAGCAAGCCTCAAAAATCCCTCACACATCTGAGCAGCTTATCTCACAAGGGTTTTTACCTGAGGCAATTGGCCAATATGTGTTCATAACGAAAAATTTTTGGCAGTTTAAAGAGCCTTTATTATGGATTCATTCATTAGAAAATGCTTCTGTAAAAGGTGACTTTTATGCTCACTTGAAAGAGACGAATTCACAGGCAGACGCTGCGATTGAAACAAAAGAAGGACAATTTGTCGTAGCTGTAGAACAAAATGCTGATAAGGAAGACGGGAAAGTAGCTAAAAAAGGTGAAATATCCTATGTTTTAATTGCAGAATTTGTTGGGCTCATCCTTGTCATTGCAGTTATCCTGTATATCATCCTTCGTAAACGAAAGAAAAATCAACTGAAACAATAAAAGCAAAGTCGCGAATGTGCGACTTTGCTTTTTTATGCAGGCATGTCCGTTGGTGTTGGTTTTGCATAGCCCTCTTTATACGTGTCATCAATGAACTGACGAATTTCTTTTAAGCTCTTGCCTTCTTTGTGCAGTTGTGCTGATTGGACAGCAATCTCTAAGCACACTAAACAGCGTGTCCCATGATCATCCCAAACAATCGAACCATCCTCACGTTTTTCCTGAATAAAGCAATTTAAATTACTTTTATGGCCAGCAGATTCACCGCAGCCGCAATAGCATGGCATCCATTCAAGAATCTCTGTCGATTGACCAGCTATTTGATAGACCAAGCGAATATTTTCTTGTTTGCCCTCTAAAAAGGTCGGTAGGACATCAGCAGAAGCAGTTTCCTCTTGGATATCACCGGATGCCTCCGCATGGTCATGGCCTTCATGTGAAGCATCATTTGCTTTAGGAGTGGTTTCAGCACTGTTCTTATTTTCTCCACAAGCACTTAATAACAGTAACGCCAATACAACAAAAATAGTAATCGATTTCTTCAAAAATAGCGCCTCCTACATGTTTACAATGCTTCCATTATAACATCGTTTTCTTAAACATTTACAGGCACAACGTTGAAAATCAGTGAAATATATCTAATCCACGTGTTTTGTTCATGAAATGTTCCATTTTCTCGCTCAATAATTTTTTTAAGAAGAATCCGAACAGGATAAAAATGAACCAGAAACCTATTAGGAAGATGAGGTCCATCCAGACAGTTGACCAGATAATTCCACCGACAGCTTCACGCATCATTTCAATCGCATACGTAAAAGGTAAAAACGGATTGATTAGTTGGAAGAACCTTGGCAATAACTCGACAGGATAGGTTCCACCAGAACCTGCAATTTGTAACACAAGCATCACAATCGCTAATGCTTTTCCTACATTACCGAAGACGGATACGAGTGTATAGACAACCGTTACAAATACGAGACTAATAAAAAGTCCAAATAAGATAAAGTAGGCAGGTGCTTGAATGGAGCCGTTTACTAAGAAAATATCTCCAATGGTAATAATGAGAGTTTGAATAAACGAGAAAGTTGCAAATGTTAAGAGTCGACCAAAGTAAATTTCTCGAATACTATAAGATGTATCTCCATGGAGATTCACAGACAATAATGAAATTAACAGTAAACAGCCTACCCAAATAGATAGTACTGTGTAAAACGGTGTCATGGCTGTTCCATAGTTCGCAATAGGGAATACGCGATGTTCCTTTAATTTAATAGGCTCCTCAAAGAAATCACGTTCGGCGTTGACATCATTTTTTAGTAATTGCACAATCTCTGCTAGATCCGCTTCTTCTTCTAAAGTTCGTAGCTTATTCGCTAATTCTTTGATTTTAGCACTTAAAGTTGGAAATTCAGTTTGTATTTTTTGAATAGCTTGATTTGCTGTTCCAAGCGTGTTTTTGGCCTGTGTCAATTTATCTGTTGCCTGAGGTATGAATTGTTTTACATTTGTCAGCATGGTAGAAGCGTTAGTTAAAGTTTGTTTCGCACTGGTAAGGGTAGATCGAATTTGTGGCTCTAGACTTTCGTTATAGTAGGATAAGAATTTTTGTAAATTAGCTGTAGCATTTTGTGCGATTTGCTGAATAGCTGTAATGTCTTGCTTGATAACATCTTTATCAATTGGCTTTAATTGATCCACTTTATTTAGTAAATCGTCATGTAGAGTCTGTAATTGTTGCAATGAGTTAAGCGCATTTGACGTAGAATCAATGAAGTTTGGAGGATTTTCCAAAGCTTCGCGAATGGCTGTAAGCTGTTCGATGATTGGTTGATTCACTTCTGCATTACTTTCCTGTAAAGAACCAATAATGGTTGTTAAAGAGTCTTCTAATTGCTTACGAGTCGAAGCATCTGCCTGAATTAATTTTTGCAGTGCCTCAAGCGTTTGAATACTCTTGTTTATGTTGTCTTTAGAAGTTGACAATTGATTTTTAAGTGCCTCTTTCGTTTGCATAATGGAGGCAGGGTCAAAATTTATACGATTGAGCTTATTGATGATATCTGTAAAATGTTGGGCAATATTTTGAACAGTTGCGACATCCTTTTTGATGATAGGGGATAGTTCATTAAATAAAGCATCTGCTTCATTCACTAAATGTAAACCCCTTTGAATGGTAGTTAAACCATCTGTCGTTAGTTGTTCCACCTGTGGAACTTGTGTCAGCGCCTGATTAAGTAATTGGTTTGCCTCCTTTCCTTGAGTAGAGGCTTGCGTTAAAAATGAATTAATATCAGGTAAATGCTGTTCGATAGTAAAAACATAATTTTCGAATTTGCGGAAATCAGGGATGTCACGTTCCATTTCAATTCCAATTGTATTAAAAATAGAAAAAAGTGTCCCATTGACGGTGGATACAAATTCATTCGAAACCTGCTGTGTAAGTACGCTCGCTCCTTTACTTGTAATTTTAGGGGCAATAGGATTCTTTTTTTCATTTACATAATAATCAATATGGGCCTTCGTTGGTTGGTCGGTTAAAATAGAGGTTAGTTTTTGCGAAAAATCATTTGGAATGATTATGACTGCAAAGTAATCACCATTTTTTAATTGTTCTTTAGCTTTATTCTCTGTTTCGAGCTTCCAAGTAAAGCTTTTATTCGTACGTAAAGTCTCAATTACTTCATTCCCGACATTAATTGCTTCATCTCTTACTGTGGTTCCCGTATCTTCATTGACAATCGCGATTTTCATATTAGAGGTGTGGGCGTAAGGGTCCATGGAGGCATAAATATTTAGCCAGGCATAAAGTGATGGAAGAAAAATTAGTCCACCTATAATGACAGCTACGACCCAGTTTGTGACAATATTACGGATATCTTTTGTATAAATTTGAAAAACATGCTGGAACGAGTTTTTCATCATGATCACCCCACATTCAAATTTTCATGAACTCTCACTATGTATGTTCCCAAATATACTTGAAATTATGTTATAAATGTGAAATATCTTCATTTAAAGGCGAATTAGTTTACTAGGTTTTCAAAACAATTTATAATCAATCGCGAATGCACTAAAACTAGGGCTTTTAGTGTAAAAAAGGAGGTCACTACTTTAGTGAAAAAATTATTAATTATTGGTTCAGTGATTGTTGTTTTATTTGCAGCAATTATTGTGCTTACCAACGTCTCAAATCAAAGTAAGTTAGAAATCGCAAAAAAACTTTATGGCGATAAAGAGCTTAAACAAGAAACAATCGATCAAGTAGATGACAAAAACTATCAAAACATTATGTTGCCAGACAAGTTAGAGGAAAAAATAAAAGCTGGTGAGCCTGTCAATGCTTATTTCTTCAGCCCGATTTGTATACACTGTCAAGCTTTCACGCCAGTGTTAATGCCAATTGCAGAAGAGCTAGGTGTTGATATTGCACAATTAAATGTCTATGAATACGATGATCTAACAGACAAGTATAATATTGAAGCAACACCAACATTTATTCGTTTCGAAGATGGTAAAGAAGTAAATCGCTTTGTAGGAGCTCTTAAAGAAGAAGATTTACGAACGTTCTTAAATACGGTTAAATAAATAGAAAAGGAAGAGACTGTATCATAATTATTTAGATACGGTCTCTTTTGTTTTTGTAGTGTATACTAAAAATACTGAATAGTTGTACACTGGAGGAATGATGAATGTCAATGGATGATTATTTTTATAATGGTGAACTAATGAAATGCTACGAATTAGCGAAGCAGGTAACAAACGAAGCGGACAAAGCACTAGCACAAAAGTATATTCGACTATTAGAAGAATATGAATATGATCATTATCCAAAGCCAAATGGTCATCTCGAAGTACAGCATGTGGAACGCGCTGATGAAAGCTATCCAGAATCAGATCTAGTTGCAGATATACGGTCAATAAAAGATGAAGAGTCATTTGCGAAGCGTATTCAGCAATTGGAGGAAGTCGCAAAAACTGGAACACCCGCAGACAAGGCGCAATCTTTTTTTACACAGGGGGAGCTGTTCCTATTCGCACATCAATACAATGAGAGTGTTCACTGCTTTCAGCAAGCAGTAAAGCAAAATCCGAATAAGGCTGTCTACTGGGGGATCACAGGGCAGACGATGCATCGTTTTGGTTGGATGCCATTTGATGCGCTCGGTTATTTAGAACAAGCGATACAGCTAGATCCAACAAATCCTCGTTGGAAATGGAATAGAGCCCTCGTACTTATTCAATTGGCAAAAGATTTGCAAATGGCTCCATTTATGGCGAATGCAGCACTGACATTGGAGGATGCGCTAGCTTCTTGTGGCGAACAACAGCGGTCATTGAAAGAGGCCATTCAAAATACAATAAATAATATGGATAGCTATGTTTTCTCCTAAGATTTTGGGATGTCTCCAACGGATATGGAGACATCCTTTTCACTGAGAAATCAAGTGAGCGGGGTTCGTTGCCATATTTCACAATCATGGTATGATAAGAAAGAAAATGATTTGTAGATATAAAGGACGGATTTTTTATGGCACAAGAAGCGGCAAATAAGTTTATAGAAAACGTATGTAATCATTTAGTTCGCAATATGAATATTACAAAAGTGGAAGAGCATTTTAAAGAAACAATTACTATGCAGCGACAATCAGCCGCAACATCTATGGACTTTTGGGACATGTTGATGATTAATATGCTTTATTTTACTGAGAATGAACAGGCTTGGGAGCAGGAATTTCTAAATATGCTTCAAGCTAAGGAGTGGCTAAAGCCATCAGCTCTTGAAGAGGAATTATTAATGCATCAGATGCGAATTCGTCAACAAGTGGCAGAGCAATTGGATGCTGCAAAGAATTTATTCCATAAGCAATATGAGACAGAAGGCATGACAGAGGAAGCGATTATTTATGACTATGCCTATAGCTCTGCTGGACATTCCATGCGTATGGATTTATTAACCGTGCTTGTATCCACGCCAGAGCAATCAAAAATACTCTTTGATGCAGATCCACAAGAAACGATACGAATTGTCAATGGCTATATTGCCTACCATACAGATGGATTAATTAATAAAACAAAATTACACTAATTTTGTTACAAAGCTTCACGCGAAAGGAATTTGATTAAATGAATACACCATTTACTTTTAACCATACACAACCAACAAATATGGACCCTACGAAGAAGTACCCTGCTATTTTTTTGCTTCATGGCATGGGCAGCCATGAAGATGATTTACCACAATTAGTGCAGGATTTTCAAGAGCAATGTCATATATTTAGCTTACGAGGGCCAATTACGCAACATCCCGGCTATGCTTTTTTTACCATTCAAGAGGTGGGGCAACCGGATCGTGCAATCTTCGATAAAGTGTTGATTGCATTGCAACGATTTATATTAGAGGCCATCGAAGAATATCAAATCGATCCTCATAAAGTATTTGTTTTAGGCTTTAGCCAAGGTGCGGTTTTAGCACAATCACTTGCCTTTGTGATGGGGAATTTAGTGACGGGTATTGTTGCATTAAGTGGCTATACGCCAAAGTTTGTGACGGAGGAATACGCTATTCGTTCTGTAGAACATTTACATGCTTTTATTTCGCACGGTGATTATGATTATGTAATACCTTCTCAATGGGGAATGGAAAGCAAGGAGATCTTTGAACAATTTGGTGCCAAAGTGACATTTAAACAATACCCAGATGGACATGGTGTAACACCTGATAATCTACGTGATCTAGTGGCATTTTTAGCGAAGCAACTTCAGAAAGAAATTCAATAAAAGGAAATCCGAGGCAAAAATTTGTCTCGGTTTTTTTGGCTATCGTAATATAACCTATTCTCAAATTATTTTTCTCCAATAGTGTTTGGAAGAATCGAGGCAAGAAGGTTCAAATTCACGTCAGTCGGTGGTATCATAGTAGATGTTGTGAATGAACGTGCTTTGTTAGATGAAAAACATGTACTTTATGTGAAAAGAGAGACAGAACAGATCTAAAAGGGGTAAAATAATAATTTGATGTGCTAGATGCAAATTTTGTCGCTTTCTATCGATGAAAGCGTGTAGAAATTATGGAGAAAAGGAATTAAGCTGAATGGAACAAAATCTGAAAACGGAGCATAAACCACTATCCTCCGAAAAAACAAGAGGGAAGTCATCACGTTCTTCTATTTTAGCGCAAACCGTCAAGACAGGGATTATCAAATCCAATTTAATACCTATGTGGGCTGGTTTAACGCTAGGCATGTACAAAAATAAAATGACATTTGTAGACAATATACCAGAAATCATTTTTTCAACAATCGGTTCCGCCCTTGTCATTGGAGCTGCGGGGGCTTTTAATAATGTCTATGATCGTGATATTGATGCAATTATGCCTCGTACACAAAGCAGACCAACTGTAACAGGCGAAATGTCAGCAAAATCGACGTTATCATTAGCTGTTGTAATGTTAATTATTGGTGTAGCTGTGCTGGCACTTGCTTCACCTTTAGCAGCGGCATTTGGATTATTAGGCGTTTTCTTATATGTAGTCCCTTATACAATGTGGACAAAGCGTCGTACGATATATAATACAGAAATCGGTAGTATTAGTGGTGCGGTGCCACCATTAATAGGTTGGTCTGCTGTATCTACAGATATTACACACCCAGCGATACTTGGTTTATTTTTTGTTATGGTCATTTGGCAAATGCCACACTTTTATGCTATTGCCATTCGCAAACGTATAGACTATGAAGCAGCCAGTGTACCCATGCTACCAGTTATCAAAGGGATGCGTCGAACGTATTATCAAACCAATTTCTATTTAATACTATTGATTCTATCAAGCTTTTTATTTGGCTCACTAAGTGTAGGCATCATGCTTGTGGCATTGATCTTAAGTGTTGCTTGGCTAGTGATGAGTATTTACGGTTATCATAGTAATACAGATCAAGTGAAATGGGCTACCAAAATGTTTGTTTTTTCCCTATTCCACATGACTATACTATTCTCAACTGTTATTGTGTACTCGCTAGTAGGAGTTATTTTTAAGTTATATTAATTCTTCAAAAATTGCCCTAAAAAAATAAAGTGGTGCGAAAACAATTACGAAAATAAAAACCAACAAGTTTACTCGTTACTTGTTGGTTTTTTATTATCGACAGAAATGATCCGGCGGCTAGGCCACTCGAATGCATGTAACTGTCCGCCAAACACAGCTCCACCATCAATGCCAATAATATTATTTTCTCCGAAATAAACACGATAATCGGTTGGATCATGATGCAGGTTATACGTAGGGGTATGGCCGAAGATTACTGTTTTTTCCCCTTGATAGCCTGCGTGGAATTCCTCACGAATCCAAAGTAAGCGCATGGGGTCAGTTTCGGCTATTGCAGCACCTGGCACAACGCCACCGTGGACGAAAATAGCATCCTCTAACTCAATATATATTTCAAATGTCTCGATTAACTGTAAATGTTCTTCGAGCTTAGGGAGCGTTTTAATAAAGCTAGGCAGAGTATTACTTTGGATGGCTTCCTCAAAGTCTGCCAACTGATAGCCATAGCTTGCTAATGTTGCCTCACCACCACAAAGCCCTACCCAATGGTTCCATGGCTTAGCAAGACCTGAACGGCATGCATTGAGCATGATCGCCTCATGATTGCCTAGTAAAACTCGCGCACCTTTTGTCTGTAATTCACTCACTAAATTTAACACACCACTAGAAGAGGGCCCTCTATCAATATAATCACCAAGAAGAAAAAGCTGGTCGTTCATTGGGTCATAGTTAGCTTTTAATAATAATTCTTCCAGTAGCCCTAATTCTCCATGTATGTCACTAATTGCTAGTATACGGTTCATTTACGAGCATCCTTTCTAATAGTACAGCTTTACCCTTAAGTATAGAGAATTATTCTACAAGTTTCGACTTTTCTAGCTTCTCCTAGCTTTTTTCATAGAATTTTTAAAGAAACAATTCTCTTACTACTATGTTTATCATATGAAGGATGTTTTTATGGCTTTATTCATTTGTCTAGAGAAGATGGGTGATGAGAGGAGGGAAATGCTTGAAACGTAACAGCAGAAGCAAATTGAAATGCTCCTACTGTTTGACTTAAAAATTATATCTGTAGTTTTTCCCATGCTTGCTTAGCTATTTGTTCATCAAATGTTGAAATGAGGCGAAAATTATTGCTGTCTAAAATGCGATAATGCTGACTGATGACGTTTTGCTGTAGTCGAAAACCACCATACTCCTGAATGTTTTTCCACCATATGTATCCACCCATTGTTTTCTCTTTTGGCTGCAATGTTCCATTATTTGCGATTAAATCTACAACCTCTAATGGATCACCACCAAGCTCATGCTGTAAAATCGTACTGTCTCTACACAATGTGCAAACTGTAACAGTGGTTGTCCAGCCAGCTAGTATACGGCCCTTTTCAATTTGGACAAGTGTTTTTTTTGATAATCCTAGTAAATCACTCATTTGATCCTGTGTGAAAGCTTTTTCTGTACGGATTAATTTCAGTTTTTCTGAAACGAGTGTGATTAATTGTTCACGATTCATCCTAACACCCCTTATTTTCAGATTGTTAAGTTCCATTATACATGAAAGTAAAGAAGCGTGTTTTTCTTTCACCTTGGGAAGTGGCAAAGGTCGCGTAAAATTAAAACAGACTGCCCCTAATGGACAGTCTGTTGGATGTTAGATTTCATATTTTTTTGTATCCGAGATCACCCTGAAGTGGATGCCTTTAATCTGTGCGCTGACTTTATGGCGGAGTGTATCGATATCCACAAGCTCCTCTTTATTTTTGACACACACAGCAATCTCTTGTAAAAGCTTTGTAAAAGATTCTTTAAATAGAGAGCGCATATTATCGAAATCTAAACTACGAAAACTCCCATCAATATCGAAAGCTTCAACTGAATTTAATTGCTTGGAAGCTCCTGCAAACCGATCATCGTAGACTGTGTAATTTTCATCTGTTACCACGATAATAAATAGAACTTCTCCCGTGATTGTTTTTAACTCAATATTTGTTTTGTGTTTTTTTACATCAGTAATAATGTGAATACCATCTGAATGATATAGCTTAAATAATGTCATGTGTATGGCCCCCTGCAACTAAAATCATTTTCTCTATTCATTATATAGTGAAATGGCTAATAATGGAATAAGGAATACTGTTTCCTACTGTTACGATTGAACCTCTGTTTTAAGAGGTAGACTTTTTCGAAGAGGACGAACCTCGATATAATGAATTTGATGACCTTGTTGCTCATAGATGCTAAAAATATAGGAGCCTAGCTCAATATTTTTTGATGCTTTAATGCCGTTATTCACAGTTAAGAACCAACCACCTAATGTTTCCACTTCTTCAGCATCCAGGGTAATGTTTAATAGATTTTCTACATCTTCCACAAGCATTTTTGCATTTAATAAATAGTGATGATCTGTAATTTTTCGAATATCCGCAATTTCATCATCATCAAACTCATCTCGAATTTCACCAACAATTTCTTCTAAAATATCTTCAACCGTTACAAGACCAGATGTACCACCATATTCATCCATTAGGATAGCCATATGGATTCGTTCCTTTTGCATACGTACAAGTAATTCTTGAATGGGCATTGTTTCAATTACGCGAATGACTGGATTTATGAAATCTTCTAGAACTAAGGAGTCGTCTGTAAGTTGTTCAAGTAGACCCTGCGTTAGTAGTTCTTTCGCATTGATGAAACCTAATATATTATCTCGGTCCCCATCATAGATCGGGTAACGCGTATATTTTTCAGAAGCGATGTAATGAATAATGTTTGTAAAAGATTCATTTTGTTCAATTCCAATAATTTCTGTTCGGGGAACCATGATTTCACGAGCAATACGTTCATCAAATTCAAAGACGTTATTGACATATTTGAGCTCAGATTTATTGATTTCACCACTCTTAAAGCTTTCAGACAGTAATAATCGCAATTCTTCCTCTGTATGAGATAGCTCATGTTCGCTAGCAGGTTTCATACCGAATAAGCCAACTAACACGCGTGCAGAACCGTTCAAGAACCAAATAAATGGATACATGATCTTATAGAAAAACATAATGGGTTTTGCGAAAAGAAGTGTAATGGATTCAGCTTTTTGAATGGCAGCTGTTTTTGGGGCTAATTCGCCGACCACTACATGTAAAAACGTAGCAATGGCAAAGGCTGTTCCAATTGTAAAGATCGTCATATATTTATCAGAAATGCCGATTATTTCGAATAGCGGGTGAAGCATAAATTCAAAAGTTTTTTCACCAACCATCCCGATACCAAGAGCGGTTACAGTAATCCCTAATTGACACGCTGATAAGTATTCATCTAAGTGTTGAACAACATGTTTAGCAGCAACTGCTTTTTTATTGCCTTCTGCAACCAGCTGATCGAGTCTTGAGGAACGTACTTTTACAATGGCAAATTCTGTTGCCACGAAAAAGCCTGTTAAAGCTAATAGAATGGTAAAAATCGATAGGTTTATTATGGTCTCCAAATAGTCGTTCTGTAAAAACAGAACGTCACCTCCTAATTATGAATGAGTAATAATAAAGATTGCATTAATGCAATACTTTCGGGTGAAACATTTTTCTTAATCGTTTCAATTTTTTTATCATCTTGCTTGTTCATTTGTGCGAGCAGAGATGTAACATCATGCTCTAAATCTTGCATTTTTAAACGAAGCACCTGTACATCGATTTCTTCATAGGGTGTGATGTTTAACTCATGTTGGATTTGTACAAGTGAAAGCCCCTGTTGTTTGCGCTGTTCAATAAATTGAAGCCGTTTAATCATGGCTTGGTCATAGTAGCGATAATTTGCTGCAGAACGTTCTGCATCTAGCAAACCAATATTTGTATAGTAATCAATTGTTCGTTTAGTAATGCCTGTTTTTTCTGCAAGCTCGCCAATCTTTAATTTTTCTGTCCCAATGCAAACACCTCCAAACCATCACGTGATACTTTGATTATAACGTGATGGTTTTAGTTTATTCAAATGATAGCCTTTGATATTTCGAAATTATAAAATTTTTTTCAAAAAAAGAACGTTTCTACCATGATTAAATGGTAGAGACGTTCCTAGGTTTACGGAAGTAAATAAGTATCGTATAGGTGATGGAGTGCTTCCTCACCATTTTTTTGTAAGAGAATTTCATCATTATATGTAAGTGTTATGCTCGTTTGTTGGCTATCAATTTTGTCGTCAATTATTTGACAGGTAACAGTCACAAAGCCTGATTCAGTAAGCTTTTCTTTCATATCGTCACTCCACGCCTGATCAGAAAATAGTGGAGGCTGCCAAGTACCTCTCACATGTAGCTCATTTTTTTCAAGGTCATAATCCCAGCGTATGTCACGTAAAATAGTTTTAAATAGGTCATTAACCGTAAACGATGTATCTTTATAGTTAATGTCTAGAGCACGTATTGCATGGACATCCCGGCTAACTGCACTAGCTGCGGAATTAGCAGCTGAATTGATGCCTGACGCAGCATCTTTAATTTCTGAAAATCGACCACCACAGCCAGAAAGTAGTGCGCAGATGCATGTGATACAAGCAACTTTTGTCATCCATTTCACAAGTAGTCCCTCCAGTCTAGTAAGTTGTTATAACTATCTTAACGAAAAGAAAAATATGAAGAAAGGGCATGAAGGCGGTAGTTTGTGACGGTTTTGCAACGATGCGACCTCCACTTGATTGTTCGGCATTTGAGAATTATATAAGTCTGAATATTTAGTAAAAAAACAAAAGAATGGGAGCGGTTTGTGATGAAAATTAATGATGAAATGCTTGATCGATTAGGAACATATTTTGTTTATCATGCTGTTTATGATACTTATGGGATTACGTTTGAAAACTTTGTGGAGCGTTGGCTACGAGGCATACTTGACATATAGTGAGCTGTACTTTAAAAAACTCCTGGAAACAGGAGTTTTTATCTATAAAAAATACATATTTACTCTTAAATTAGATACTTTACTCATTGCTACTGATGCTATAATTAGCTTAATTGGTTACGTATCTATTACTTTCTATCTAAAAGGGATGATGCATATGAATTTATTGGGGAAAATTCTCACAACTGTCATTTGAACAGTAGGTATTCGCAGTTCTAACAGCTGTGAATATTTATCAAACAAAAAATTAAATGATTGAAACAGCTCAAAAAATGGCACAAGCAGAAACATCTAATAACGCGTACCAGATTCAAAATTTAATAAACAAGCACTTGATGTCATCTTACAACATATCGTTGTTACTGTGGCGCAAATTGACGAAGTGACAACTGCCTCTCTTTTAATTTAAAAGGAAACGGTAGAGGTAGTGTGGGCAGTGGAAAAATATGACGGCTGTCAGCCAGCAATCCTCAGCAGAAACAGGGGAGCTATTAGCAACGATGGAGCAGCAAAATCCCGCGGTTCAAAAAATATGGCAGAAAGCTTATCAGGTATGACGAACTCCTTACAACAAACACTAGCAAAATTCCATTTTTAGTAGAGAACTAAGGCTTCGTGTCATCTTCTGTACAACGGGATGACATACGGCTAAATTGTATGTAAATTACCATTAAAAATATTTTTCTGAATATTTAGTTATTTATTGACGCATAAATGCTATTATTTATTTAGTTGCTATAGGCAGGAGCTGGTACATATGAAATTACTACATAAAATATTACTGACAACGTTATCTACAATGATGATTGTGTTCATCATTATTTTAAGTGTCAATATTGTAAAAACTAATTCATTAGCAGTGGAGGATGCACGACAGCTTGCTCAATCGCGGGCGTCCGAAAGTGCATATAAAATGCAAATGGAACTTGATTATGCGATGGATACAGCAAGGACAGTAGCCTCTAATCTCCAAGCAGTGGTAGCCAATCATAAAGGAGATCGTGATTTAGCAAACGAGATGCTCAAACAACTACTCGAACACAATGACACCTTTCTAGGGGTTTGGACGATTTGGGAGCCAAATGCCTTTGATGGACAAGATGCTCATTTTGCCAATTTGAAAGGGCATGATGCATCAGGTCGTTTCCTTCCATATTGGGCACGCAGCAACGATGGTGTGACGCTTGCTCCTCTAGAAGACTATGAAACTAGTGATTATTATGTATTACCTAAAACGTTGAAACAAGAGGTTATTTTAGAGCCGTTAACTTACCCAGTTGACGGTCAGGATGTATTGATGACTTCCACAGCTATACCTATTCAAATAGATGGAAAAGTCGTTGGTCTTGTGGGAATTGATATAAGCTTAGAGACATTGGTTGCCATTAATAATGAAATGGTACTCTATGATACAGGGTATAGTGCCATTGTGTCTCATAAGGGAACATTTGTTTCCCACCCATCTCCTGATTATGTCAATAGACCAGTGACTGAAATGGAAAAATATAAAAATACGGATAAAATTTTGTCTGCTGTTGAACAGGGCAAACCTCATCTAGTAGAGGATTATTCATCCTATTTACAGAAAGCTTCCTTTATTGCTGTCTCACCTATCCAAATTGGTCAAACGTCGACACCGTGGGCATTGCAGGTAATTATTCCATCTGATGAGGTAATGGCAGCCGCAAGTGAGGCAATGTGGTTATCAATACTACTAGCTATTATTGGTATTATTGTATTAGTTGGTGCCATTACTTGGATAGCTCAACGGATCGTCAAACCAGTGGTTCAGACAGTGGAACAGGTCAAAATCATTGCTGGTGGAAATTTAGCAGTGGAGCCGTTACAGGTCCGTTCGAAGGATGAAATTGGCGAGCTTGCACATGCAATGAATCATATGACAGACAATATGCGCGAGCTGTTACAAGCGGCTACGCATATTTCCAATCAGGTGAATGTATACAGCGGAGAATTACGTGCTTCTACCAATGATATGAGCATCAGTATCGAACAGGTGCTAACAACAACAAGTGAATTGGCAACAGGTGCTACCGTACAAGCCGAACAGGCGTCTACCACATTAGGCGTTACACAAGAGGTTGAGCATAAATTGCAAGCAATTCAAATGGCAATTGAAGAAATGCTTCAGGATTCTCAGCTTACAACAGCGTCTTCTAAACAAGGTTTAATTCATGCAGAGCAGTCTATTCAAGGGATGGAAGTGATGTCTGAAAAAGTGTCACTGACAGCTATGGTCGTTCAACAGCTCAGCGACCAATCAACAGAAATTAATCGTATTTTACAAGTCATTAATGCTATTGCAGGTCAAACAAATTTATTAGCATTAAATGCGGCGATAGAAGCTGCTCGTGCAGGTGAGCATGGCAAGGGCTTTTCGATTGTGGCAGAGGAAGTACGAAAGCTTGCAGAAGAATCAGCCAAATCAACAAGCCAAATCGCCTCCATTATTGATATGGTTGTGAGGGAAGCAGCAAAGGCTAGTGATGCTATGCAAAGTGTTGTCTTAGCTGTGGAAAACAATACGCAATATATTGATGCCAATAAGCAGGCACTTGATGCGATTTTACGCCATATTGTCGATACAGTAGCGCAAATCGATAATGTGACAGCTGCCTCCAGTGTCATTCAAAGGGAGACGCAGGAGGTTGTACGTGCAGTGGAAAATATGACAGCTGTTAGCCAGCAATCCTCAGCAGGAACAGAGGAGTTATTGGCAACGATGGAACAGCAGAATTTAGCGGTTCATGACATCAATAGCAAAGCCCAACAATTAACAGCTATGACGGACTCTTTACAGGCAGCATTAGCTAAATTTCAATATTAAAATAAAAGAGCTGTAGGCAAGGTGAAATTTTCATCCAACCTTGCCTACAGCTCTTATACTTATTTGAAAAATTGTGTAATAAATTGATTCGCTTCCTGCCAGTTATAAACCCTTACAACATTATTAGGAACGGCAAGACGATTATAAGGTGTATCAAATAACACAACAGGTATTTTTAACTCCTCTGCCAGCATCACCGCATTATCATGCTTATCCTCAAAGAAAGCTTCTACACGATGTTTTTTTGCAGCGGCTAGTTTATCATGGCTGCCGAGAAGCTCGATATGGTCGTAAGGTATAGCTTGCGATTTAAACCAATTGACAGTGATGTCTGCTACATTTTCACCTCGTGCAGAAATATAATACAGCTCAAAATTATTTTTCCAAGCGCTTAGAATATTTTTTGCATCTTTTGCCACCTCAGAGACTTCGTACATATAAGGTTCATTTTCCTTAAACCAAGTATTAAAGGCACTTCGGTCAATAGGGTGTGGGAAGGCAGATAAAAAATCATATTCACAAACATCATCTAGCGTAATATTTACATTGTACTGTTTATTAATATGTGGAATGAGTGTACTTGGACATGTCACAGTCCCATCAATATCAATACCAAAGCGGGGCTTTTTCATGCTAGCACCTCCTTAGGCATTCGCTTTTTGGGCTTCTTCCGCTGCACGTTTTTCTTCCATTTCTGCTGCTAATTTATCAATTTCTTTCTTCAGTTCTTCCACCATTGTTTCTTCTGGCACTTTTCGGACTGTTTTCCCCTTCATGAATAACAAGCCTTCACCACGGGCACCAGCAATACCGATATCTGCCTCACGCGCTTCTCCAGGACCGTTTACCGCACAGCCTAGAACAGCTACTTTTAACGGTACATTTAATTTTGAAATATATTCTTCTACTTCATTTGCAATAGAAATTAAATCAATTTCAATGCGTCCGCATGTTGGGCAAGAAATCAAAGTTGCCATATTAGAAGCGAGGCCAAAGGATTTTAATAGTTCCCGTGCTACTTTAACCTCTTCTACAGGGTCAGCGGAAAGGGAGATACGTAATGTGTTTCCTATACCTTTTGATAGGATGGCTCCAAGACCTGCTGCTGATTTTACAGTACCAGCAAATAATGTTCCTGATTCTGTAATCCCTAAATGTAGCGGATAATTAAAGGCTTTAGACGCCTTTTCATAGGCTTCAATGGCAAGGTTAACGTCAGATGCCTTCATTGATACAATAATATCGTGGAAGTCCAAGTCTTCCAAAATTTTAATATGGTGTAGAGCAGATTCTACCATACCATCAGCTGTAGGATAACCGTATTTTTCTAAAATATGACGCTCTAATGAACCGGCATTTACACCAATACGAATTGGTATACCTTTTGCTTTGGCTGCATTAACAACAGCTTCCACTTTTTCTTTACGACCAATATTACCTGGATTAATACGTACTTTATCAATACCATTTTCAATGGCTTTTAATGCTAATCTATAATCAAAATGAATATCAGCTACTAATGGAATATGAATACGTTTTTTGATTTCGGCAATCGCGTCCGCTGCACGTTCATCTGGTACAGCAACACGAACAACTTGACAGCCTGCTTCCTCAAGACGAAGAATTTCTGCAACTGTTGCTTCTACATCATGTGTTTTGGTTGTACACATACTTTGAATGAATAATTCATTACTACCACCAATTGTTAAGTTACCGACACGCACAGGACGTGTATTTGAACGGTGACAAATTTCACTCATTAACTTTCTCTCCTTTTCGGGCCACTATTTTCAGCCGTCACTGTCATTTATTTTAGCAGTGTAAGAAAATAAGGACAAGGAAGAAACGCTAACTTTTCATTTTCCGCATTTATTTTCAAATTCAAATGTAAGTGGAAGCTTAATATTTTCACCAGGAATTAGTTCCTGTAATTGTAAATGTGGGTTTAAGTTGTAAAATAGTTGTAAGCGTTCTGGAAAGGTCATGGGAACTTTTGCAGGGTGTAGAGCAAATAAACTATGAATAGTATCTCCTTCAATTGTTTGTACCGTGATATAATTTGGCTCACGCTGTTGTGCACAAAGGCCGTTTTCTGTATTTTTTTTCTGTATAGATGTAAGTGGTATGGATCCCTCCGTTAAATCTACTTTCACGACAAAAGCGATTACGATGATGATCGCTGTTAATAGGAATGCCCGCAAAAAATCCCCTCCTTTTCTACACTATATTTAGGAGAGGGGGGATTCATGCATATTATTTTGACATTGGTTGTTTTGGATATTTTGTAAAGGACACAATTAATAGAACGATGGTTAGTAATAAAGAGAAAACAGAGATAATGTTACTGTTAATTGGTAAATAGTCTGCTAGCATCGACAGTAATGTTGCCCAAGTGATGGCAAACGTTGTTGTCCGCCAAATATGACGGTATTCCCCACGACGCTTCATGATTTTTAAGATAAATAAACCAGCTAAGGCATAGAGGGCAATTTGTGCAAAAATCAGCATGGTTGTAAAGACAAAAAGCATTAAGAACGTGAACGGATATAAGAGCCACTTAATGCCATCTATGTATTCAGTTAAACCATTTAAACTGTTCATATCAAACGTATCAACAGACATACCTGCTGCAAACCGCCCTAAAGAGAATACGGTTACAAGGGTAATGAGTAGAAAAGTATATTGAATAACTTTTCCGATAGGTAGTAAACGATAGGCTGCTAGTTTTTTGGGATGAATGAGACTATCGATAAAAAGCTGTGAGTGTTTCATACTATATCTCCTCCAATCGATATTTTAACATGTTCAAAGAGTACAGGGTATGAAAGAAGTATAAATGAAGAGAGACTTGATGATAAAATGTTAACATTATGTAAAGAAGTTAAAGGATTTCTTTACTTTTTGTTTGTAATCAATTAAAGATTAGAAATAGAGTAGTAGAGACGTAGGAATTGGAGCGAAAACAATTGACAATAGATTGGCAAAGCATACTCTTTCAGTTTTTAGGTGGGTTAGGAGTCTTTTTATTTTCCATTAAATTCATGGGTGATGGGCTTCAGAAATCAGCGGATGATCGGTTACGCGAATGGTTAAATCGCTTTACAACTAACCCAATCATGGGAGTCTTAGTGGGCATATTTGTTACGATTTGCATTCAGTCAAGTTCTGCAACGACAGTCATAACTGTAGGGTTAGTGAGTGCCGGATTTTTAACGCTACGTCAAGCAATCGGCGTGATTATGGGGGCAAATATTGGTACCACCATTACAGCATTTATTATTGGCATTAATATTGGTATCTATTTTTATCCCTTGTTGGCAATTGGTGCAGGCTGTTTATTTTTCTTGAAAAAAGCAACATATCAGCATATCGGTCAAATTCTTTTTGGCTTTGGTGGTTTATTTTTAGGGCTAGAGTTGATGAGTGCTAGTATGCAGTCGCTACATCAACTTGCAGATTTTGCATCGTTAACGCTTCATTTAAGCAATCAACCAATTTTAGGGATATTTTTAGGCACCGTTTTTACCTTACTTGTACAAAGCTCTACGGCCACGGTCGGTGTACTACAAGGTTTATATGCTGAACATTTGATCGGGTTAAACAGTGCCTTACCAATTTTATTTGGTGAAAATATTGGCACGACCATTACAGCGGTATTAGCGTCACTAGGTGCTTCGATTTATGCGAAACGTGCAGCCGCTGCACATGTACTTTTTAATATTATCGGTACGTTTATTTTCATGCTATTCTTCACACCATTTATGCAATATGTTCAATGGGTAAGCGAGTTATTTCATTTAGAACCTCGTATGCAAATTGCGATTGCTCATGGCTCGTTCAATGTATTTAATATGATGATTCAATTGCCATTTATTGCAGGATTAGCAACCTTAGTAACAAAATTGCTACCAGGACATGACGGCCATATTAATGTCACAACGAAGCATTTAGATCCTTCTTTTATTGATTCTTCTCCAGCGATTGCGCTGGGTCAAGCCAAAGAAGAGGTATTACGAATGGGTGAACATGCTTTACGTGGTTTAGAAGAAACGTTTTTATACATGAAAACAGGTGAAGCTGAACACGTCCCTACAGTTTTACAATTAGAGGCTGGCCTCAATCATCTAGATAATGAAATTACTGATTATTTAGTCATGGTGTCTAAGCAGCCCCTTTCTCGTGCAGACTCAGTAAGACATCATACACTATTAACAAATGTGCGAGACTTTGAACGTATTGGTGATCACTTTGAAAATATTTTAGAGCTTTTACAATATAAGGATCATCATGAAGTGAGCTTAAGTAAATCTGCAAGACAAGATCTAATTGGCATGTTTAGTTTAGCTATAGAGGCTGTCCGTAAAAGTATACAGGCTTTAGATACAGCAAGCTTAAGTTTAGCTCAAGAAGTAACGGAGTTAGAAAGCTTGATAGATGATATGGAGGATAAACTTCGTCAGAAACATATTGCACGCTTGAATACCAATGAATGCAGTGGTGCTGCAGGAATTGTCTATATGGACATTGTAAGTAACCTGGAGCGAATTGGTGACCATGCGGTAAATATTGCAGACTCTATTTTAGGCATTCGTCATTAACTAGATGAAACTTTTCACTTTGTTAGTTCGTATGAAAGACAACGTACGATAAAAGGAGAGAAACTTTATGGAAGTTGTTGGCTGGATCTTAGTATTAGCCTGCTTTATTATTTCATTTGTTGGTTTAGTCTATCCGATCATCCCAGGTGTCCTGTTTTTAGTAGGCGGATTTTTGCTATATGGTTTATTTTTCTCCTTCGCCGAGTTAAGCTGGTGGTTCTGGATTATTGAAATATTATTTGTAGTGCTGTTATTTGGTGCGGATACAGTGGCGAATGCATTTGGCATTAAAAAGTTTGGCGGCTCAAACGCAGGAATGTGGGGAAGCACCATTGGATTATTAATTGGCCCATTCGTCATCCCCGTGGCTGGTATTCTTATTGGTCCATTTTTAGGGGCAGTCATTGCTGAATTAATAGTGGAGAAACGGACATTTAGTGAGGCTGTGAAAAGTGGTGTTGGCTCATTAATAGGCTTTTTAACCTCCACTATTGCTAAGGCTGTTATTCAAATTGTGATGATCATTGTATTTTTTATCGCGATTTAATATTTACGTTTGAAGTTTAATGAATGGGACTAGTGGGTAAGATAGTAAACGTATTGGTTTTTCAGTCAAAAGGCTGAAATCTTCTAATTGAAGTATTTTTCGTTGAATGGTTTGACCAATTTTGATAATCTAATGATGTACTAAATATTTCTTATTTTAGGGAGGAACTTAACAATGGCTTACGAATTACCACAATTAACTTACGCTTATGACGCATTAGAACCACATATCGATGCAAAAACAATGGAAATTCACCATTCTAAACACCACAATACTTATGTAACAAACTTAAACGCAGCAGTAGAAGGTACTGAATTTGCAGAAAAAGACATTAACGACTTAATCGCAAACCTAGATGCTCTTCCAGCTGACAAACAAACTGCTGTACGCAACAACGGTGGCGGACATGCTAACCATACATTATTCTGGGAAGTAATCGCTCCAGGCGGTTCAAATACACCAGTTGGTGAAGTAGCAAAAGCAATCGATGCTAAATTCGGTTCTTTCGATGCTTTCAAAGAAGAATTTGCTAAAGCTGCTACAACTCGCTTTGGTTCAGGTTGGGCTTGGTTAATCGTTGATGGTGACTCAGTTGCTGTTACGTCTACTCCAAACCAAGACTCTCCAGTAATGGAAGGGAAAACACCAGTTTTAGGCTTAGATGTATGGGAACATGCATACTACCTAAACTATCAAAACCGTCGTCCAGATTACATCGGTGCTTTCTGGAACGTAGTAAACTGGGATGTAGTAGAAGCTAAATTCCAAGCTGCAAAATAATAACGGATAATTGGCTGTGCCTAAAGTGAGCAATCACGGAGGCATAGCCTTTTTTTGTTGGATAAAACAGCAAATTAAGGGATAGAATCAGAAAATATCAGGATAATGAAGACGAAATATAAGGAGAGCGTGAAATAGGGCAACCTTTCTCCATAAAGTACCGTCAAATAAATGATGTTTTACATAAGAAATCGAAAGTGCGTGCTTTTCTGTCATACCTTCGAATGGTATACTAGGTATCGTGTATTGAAATGATCAGAAGATGAGGAGGGGAATACATATGCGCAAAGCACCTGGAAAAAATCGCGCGGCGAGTGTTAAAGCAAAACATCATTCTAACTTAACATTTCGTATGAATATCCTTTTCTTTGCAATATTTATCGTATTTTCAATGTTAATTTTTAGACTTGGCTATATGCAAATCGTCAAAGGGGAAGATTATGTACGTATTTTAGAGCGTACAGAAGAAGTTCCTGTCAACACAAGTGTACCAAGGGGACGCATGTATGATCGTTACGGTCGTATTTTAGTGGATAATCACCCGGAAAATGCCATTACGTATACGAAAATGCAAACGACCACAACAGAGGAGATGCTTGATATCGCGAAAAAGCTGGCACAGTTAATTGAACAGCCAACAAAGCGTGTCACATTGCGTGATAAACAGGATTTTTGGATATTACAAAATCACGATGCTGCCTATGAAAAAGTCACAGAGGCAGAAAAAACAAAAATTAATGCACAAGAAAATATTACAACAAGTCAAATTAATGCAGAGATTGATAAACTGGTAAGGGAACGTATCACAAACGAAGAACTTTTACAATTAACAGAGGCAGATTTAGAGGTATTAGCGATTTATCGTGAAATGGTATCTGGCTATAATCTATCTCCTCAAATTATTAAAAGTGAAAATGTATCAGCTGATGAATTTGCTCGTGTATCTGAGCGTTTAACTGAACTACCAGGTGTTAATACAACAACAGACTGGAAACGTGTCAAATTATCATCTTTATCTATTCTTGGACGTACAACGGTCCCAACAAAAGGGATACCAAAAGAGAAGCTCAATTACTATTTAGCACGTGACTACTCACGTAATGACCGTGTGGGAGAAAGTTACATTGAAGCACAATATGAAGAATTATTACAAGGTCAAAAAACAGTCGTCAAAAATATTACGAATAAAAAAGGTCAAGTAGTCGATACAGTCACAACCTATGAAGGGGAGCCAGGTAAAGACTTAATCCTTTCATTGGATAGTGAGCTGCAGGCTGAAACGGATAAGATTGTAGAAGAAGAACTGCTTAACTTAAAGGCACTCCCAGGCTCCTATTTATTAGACCGTGCCTTCCTTATTATGATGGATCCAAATACTGGCGACATTTTATCGATGGTAGGTAAGAAAATAGAAAAAAATCCCGAAACAGGGCAAAATGAAGTCATTGACTATGCATATGGATCGTTTACAACAGCTTATGAGGCAGGTTCATCTGTTAAAGCAGCAACAGTTCTCACTGGCTACAATCAGGATGTTATTTCGATGGGTACTTCAATGGGAGACGAGCCGATTATATTAGCTGGCACGGACCCGAAAACGTCTATTTTTAACAGGGCTGGATATATCCCGATGAATGACTTGTTAGCATTAGAACGTTCTTCCAACTCCTATATGTTTAAAATTGCGATGCTGCTTAATGGAACCCCTTATAGTTATGGTATGCCATTACGCTTAAAGGACGATACGTTCTCAAAAATGCGTAATAATTATGCGCAATTTGGTTTAGGTGTGAAAACAGGCATTGATTTACCAAATGAATTTAGCGGAGTGCGTGGTCCATCAGGTCCAACAATGGGTGGTAAAACACTTGACTTGGCGATTGGTCAGTATGATACGTATACACCACTTCAACTTGCACAATATATTTCAACAGTTGCCAATGGTGGCTATCGTATTCAGCCACATGTTGTGAAAGAGGTTCGAGACCCATCACAGGATGGGAAGCAATTAGGGCAGTTAGTTACAGAAGTAGGTCCAACTATTTTGAATCAAATTGATAATCCTAAAGAAGAGATCGATTATGTAAAGCAAGGGCTACGTCGTGTATATACTGGTTCACATGGTACAGCACGAGCACAATTTGCCGATACTCCATATACAGCTGCAGGGAAAACAGGGACAGCAGAGGTAGTGTATTATGGTCCGTTACGTGAGCACTACGGCACAAATACGATTAATTTAACGCATGTTGGCTTTGCCCCATATGAAAATCCTGAAATTGCCTATGCAGTTGTGATCCCATGGGTTAATACAAATTTAGCGCCACACTACTATCAAAATAATGTCATTGCTAGACGTTCTTTAGATAAGTATTTTGAATTAAAAGCTAAATATCAAGCTGAAAAAGTAACAGATAGTAATGTGAAACAACCAATTTTACCAGCGATTACGGAAGAAAAAATTGGAGAGAATGAGCAGGAATAAAGGGTATTGGATATGCGCTAATACAAAACGGATTTGGAAAATTTATTTTCCAAATCCGTTTTATTTTTACTTTTTTATGAATTTTGAATGATGTTACGCTAATCCTTAAGTAAATATGGAATGTATAGCTTGTTTTGGCAATAATAAGGTATTGAAATACGAGCTGGGTGATTTCTATTCATTTTCAAAAATCCACTATAGCGATCGTTGACACTGTACGCAATTCATAGGCACTTGTCAAAATTGCTGATGAACTGAATCAGTTGTGAAATTTAAACTTAACTAAGTAGTGAAAGGGGCGTTTGTATAGCAAAACGCCCCTTTCAGATATTTAGTGTCTTTATGCGGATAATTGCTGAATGGCTAATTCAAATTGCTCTCTTGGTTTTACCCCATAAAGTTCTATATTGTTATAGAAATAAGAAGCTAGCATAAAATCAATCGCCTCTTGAAGTGTGTAGTCCCGATGTTCCATTACTAATGATAAATATGTTTTAAAATAATCGACATTTTGTACTTTTGCATGTTTCATGACAAAGGTCAAACTCTCCTTATCATTAAAATAAATATTTCCTGACACAATTGCTTATTATAACACCTTTCCTATAGGAAGCAAGTTTCCTCTATTGTAAATTCATCTTTACAAACGTTTACAAAGCATTACATTCCTTTACATCTCTTTTACGAACCGTTTATACGACTTCAACAATCAGTCATTATAGTAAAGATTGTAAGACAAATAACTATAAAACAGTTCATGACGGAGGCAAATGAGATGAAAAAGTGGAAGTACTTAACGATGACAGCGGTAATGGGTTCTGCATTAATGCTAGGTGCATGTGGTAGCGATTCTGCACAAAACGGAAACAATACAGAAACGAACGCACCAGCAAGCTCAGGACAAGAAGCTGCTGATGAAAAGCTACAAGGGTCTGTAGCTGGAGATGGCTCATCAACAGTAGCACCAATTATTGAGGCAGTTGTTGAAGAGTATGCAGGTACACAACCAGATGTCAAAGTATCAGTGGGGGTTTCTGGTACTGGTGGTGGTTTTGAAAAATTCATCGCAGGTGAAACAGACTTTTCAAATGCATCTCGTAATATAAAAGATGAAGAGAAAGCGAAATTAGAAGAAGCGGGCATTGATTTTACAGAGCTAGCTTTAGCATATGACGGTTTATCAGTAGTCGTGAACCCAGAAAATGATTGGGCGAAGGACTTAACGGTAGAACAACTACAAAAAATTTGGATTGAAGATGGGACAGAGAAAAAGTGGTCTGATATTGATCCATCTTGGCCAGATGAAAAAATCGTTTACTATTCACCAGGTACTGATTCAGGCACATACGACTACTTTGATGAAGTGATTTTAGATGGAGCAGATCTAGTAAGCTCAGCAACATTATCAGAGGATGATAATATGCTAGTGCAAGGTGTAGCTGGTGATAAAAATGCGATTGGCTTCTTCGGTTATGCTTACTACCTTGAAAATAAAGATAAATTAAACATTGTCAAAGTAAATGGCGTAGAGCCAACAAATGAAACAATTGAAGGTGGCGAATATACACCACTTTCACGTCCATTATTCACATACGTAAAAAATAGTGCAATGAAGGACAATGAAGCAGCATACGACTTCATTAAATTTACACTTGAAAACGCAGGCGATATGGCTGAAGCAGTGGGCTATGTTCGTTTACCTGAAGAAAAATATACTGAAGGCTTAAAAACTTTAGAAGGCTTAAAATAAGAAGACATGCATAGAGGGGAAGAGATGTATGCTCTTTCCCTCACTTATTTGAAAGGAGCTCCCAATGGTTTCTCAAAAGGAAGATAAGACATCATCTGTGCAGCAATTAATTGCAAATTCGCGCAACCAAAAAACAAAGAAAATAGTGGAAAAAGCCATGCCAGCTCTATTATTTTCTGCAGCTATTATTTCGATATTAACAACATTTGGCATTGTTTTCACCCTTATTTTTGAAACGTTTGAATTCTTTAAACGTGTGTCGATTACGGATTTCCTTTTCGGTACTAAATGGTTACCGTTTTCAGGTAACGAACCGTTATTTGGGATACTGCCATTAATCGCTGGTACATTAAAAGTGACACTTATTGCAGTTGTAGTAGCTGTACCATTTGGAATTGCTTCAGCTATCTATTTAAGTGAATATGCAAGTGAGAAAACACGACGTACAGTGAAACCTATTTTAGAGGTATTAGCAGGTGTGCCAACAATTGTTTATGGCTTCTTCGCTTTAACATTTGTCACACCAGTTTTACAAGAAATTGTACCTGGACTCAAACTATTTAATGCATTAAGTCCTGGTATTGTTGTAGGGATTATGATTTTACCAATGATTACATCTCTTTCAGAAGATGCCATGTCATCTGTACCAAATAGTATGCGTGAAGGAGCCTTAGCTCTAGGTGCGACGAAATTTGAAGTAGCAATCAAAGTAGTATTACCCGCTGCGCTTTCAGGGATTGTCGCTTCTGTTGTGTTAGCTATTTCCCGGGCAATTGGAGAAACAATGATTGTATCGCTTGCAGGTGGTTCAACACCGAAATTTGACCTCAATGTGACAGACTCTATTCAAACAATGACTGCATACATTGTACAGGTTTCAACTGGTGATGCGGGTTATGGTACAACTATTTATTACTCAATTTATTCAGTAGGATTTACACTATTTATCTTTACTCTAGTAATGAATTTACTTGCTCACTATATTTCGAAACGCTTCAGGGAGGTTTACTAGCATGCGTTATATGGATGATACAGTCGTCATGAAACGAATGACAAAGCGTATTACAGCAAATAAAGTTTGGAAAACTCTCTTTTTCTTAGCTACTACGTTTGCACTTGTTGCTTTAGCTATTTTACTGTACCGCATTGTGACACAGGGAATTGATTACTTAAATATCGATTTCTTGACGAATTTTGCATCACGATTTGCAGATAAGGCAGGTATCAAAGCTGCTTTAATCGGTTCGCTTTGGTTAATGGCAGTTGTAGCACCAGTATCGATTATTTTAGGAGTTGGTACTGCGATTTATTTAGAGGAGTATGCCAAGAAGAATAAAATCAATGACTTTATTCGCATGAATATATCGAATCTAGCAGGTGTTCCTTCCATTGTTTTTGGATTACTTGGATTAACTATTTTTGTACGTATGATGGGTCTAGGAAAAAGTATTTTAGCTGCTGGCTTTACAATGAGTTTGTTAATTTTACCTGTTATCATTGTAGCGGCTCAAGAGGCTATTCGTGCAGTGCCAAACGAACAACGTGAAGCTTCATATGGCATGGGTGCAACGAAATGGCAAACGATTTTGCGTGTTGTATTGCCAGCTGCCATTCCAGGTATTTTGACAGGAAGTATTTTAGCCTTGTCTCGTGCCATTGGAGAAACAGCTCCACTAGTTGTAATTGGAATTCCAGTTATCCTCCAGTTTTTACCGAATGGTTTACTGAGTCAATTTACAGCATTACCAATGCAAATATATGATTGGGCAAAACGACCACAAGAAGCCTTTCAGTACGTAGCAGCCGCAGGTATTTTAGTGCTTATGACAGTGCTGCTATTAATGAATTCGATTGCCATCTATATCCGAAATAAATTCCAAAAACGTTATTAATGAGGTGACCTTATGGTAGTAGATTTTAAAGAAGAAAAAACAATTGTCAAACGGAATCAGGCAACGACTAAGCCTATAGCAGATGTGGCGAAAAATATTGTCTATGATACACGCAATTTAAACTTATGGTATGGTGATCATCATGGTTTAAAAGATGTTAATTTAAGCATCTATGAAAATGAAGTAACGGCTATTATTGGACCATCTGGCTGTGGGAAATCTACGTATCTAAAAACATTAAACCGCATGGTTGAACTTGTACCAATCGTACGTACATCAGGAGAAATTTTATATCGTGAGCGAAATATTTTAGATAAAAACTACACGGTAGAGGAATTAAGAACACGTGTAGGTATGGTATTCCAAAAGCCAAACCCGTTTCCAAAATCCATCTATGATAACATTGCCTATGGACCAAGAATTCATGGCATTAAAAATAAAAAAATTCTCGATGAAATTGTGGAGAAATCATTAAGAGGGGCAGCCATTTGGGACGAGGTAAAAGACCGTTTGAATCAAAATGCCTACGGATTATCAGGTGGTCAGCAACAACGTATTTGTATTGCACGTTGCTTAGCGATTGAGCCTGATGTCATCTTAATGGATGAGCCAACATCTGCCTTGGACCCGATTTCTACGTTGAAAGTGGAAGAGCTGGTCCAAGAACTGAAAAAGGATTATTCCATTGTCATCGTGACACATAATATGCAGCAAGCGGCACGTATTTCTGATCGTACTGCATTCTTCCTAAGTGGAGAGGTTGTCGAATACGATAAAACGGATGTTATTTTCCAAACACCAGCAGATCAACGTACAGAAGACTATATTTCGGGACGTTTCGGCTAAGGAGGAGCAATGAATGATCGTACGTGAACGTTTTGAACAAGAGTTAAAAGAGGTACAGGGTCAATTTCTTGCAATTGCCAATAGCAGTATCCTTGCATTAAAAACAGCTTTTGAAGCATTGGTAGAGCAGGATTTAGAAAAGTCTTTGAAAATTTTGGAGGACGATTTAATCATTAATCGCCTTGAAGAAGAAATTAATGACCATGTGATCCTAATGATTGCCAAGCAACAACCAGTAGCAACAGATTTACGCCGTCTCATGGTTCTCGTAAAGGCAGCTTCAGATATGGAAAGAGTAGGGGACTATGCGGTTAATATAGCTAAAGAAGCAATTCGAATTGGTAAGGAGCCAATGATATTCCCAATAACAAATCTCCAAACCATGTGCAATAAAACAGTAGAAATGCTAGAGAGCATCATGAAGGCCTTTACTGAGGAAGATACGGTCCGCGCTAAAGAGATTGCAGAGTTAGATGATTACGTGGACGATTTATACGGGGCAACGATCACCCTTTTACTCCGTGCTGGGGTAGAAAACCCCTCCCATATTTCACAGATTACGCACCTAACATTTATTTGCCGCTATTTAGAGCGTTCTGCTGACCATGCTACAAATATTGCTGAACATCTATTTTACTTAGTAAAAGGCAAACATTATGAATTAAATAATTAAGAAAGAAGAGCTGCGTTTTAGCTCTTTTTTTCATTTGTAGAAAAAAATCTCCTGTGGCAGCAACATTGTCTTTGGCTGTAACGTCTTTATAGCAAGCGTTTTTGTATTGTCAAAAATTTTTTTTGGTTATACTATAGACATTATCCAAAAAATGTGGTGCTTAGGAGGTGCTGCTACATGAAAGATGCGATTGAATCCCTCATCAAGCAATTTGACAAGCAGTTGACAATAGAACAACTTGACTATTTACGTTTTCTCTATGAAAACCTACATATAGAGGAGTTAAGTGAAGGGGAACAACATTATTTTATCGATTATTTTTTCAAGAGTGAGCCATTACGAAATATGGCAGCATTTGCTCTGGAATTGACGGATATCATGCATGAAATCCAAGAGAATATTCCTGCTATTGAGAAGGCAGAACGCTTAGCAAATGGCAAAGAGCAACGCCAGTATTATGAACGAAAATGGTCAGAGCTTAGACGTCAAAAGCTTAAGCAACAGACAACGAAAAGCGGCAATATTTACTATGTACCCTTTCATGATTATCAACAAGACCCTGGCCCGATGATTATTTGTTTAGAACAAACGACAGGAATGGCCGCTTATTCTGAGATTTGTAAAAGTATGATTTTAGCGTTATTTATGAGTGCACATCGAGAAGGCCGTGATTTATACATTGTACCGTATGATCGGCAAATTCATGTCCACTACCGCTTTGAAAATGGTCATTTAAATTTAGCTGATTTTAAAAGTTTTATCGAATATAAGGCAAAGGGAGAGGCAGCCATTTTACCTGTTTTACAATTTGTGAAAGCATTGCTACAGGAAAATCAATTAGGTACAGAAGCAGATGTCATTATTTTTACAGAAGGAGCACCTATTGATGGGCAGCATCTCGTTGGCAAGCAAGCAAAAATGATGCTAAAGGAAATGAAGCAAAAATATCATGCTGAATTTTCGGTAATTGCCATGCATGAACATAACTTTAATAAACAGCAATTTTGGTTTGCTAATAAGGCTTTTTTTGCAGATGATGCCATACAATAACAAGAACGGGGCTAACCATTACTGAAGGTCGGCTCCTTTTTGCTGGCGATACATAGGTAGTTATAAAGGAGAAATACATGGATTCATTACATTGGTTATTACCTAAATTTACAGTCCCAACCTGGCTAGATGGCTTAATTGCTGTCATTATTTGTTTAGTAGGGTGGCTTATTCAACGATTCATCATCAAAAAAATTATTCATCGTGTTGTGCTATTTTTAAAAGATCGTCAGCGCAATTTCCAAGCAAATGTACTGGCTCAATTTAGTAAAGCAATTGGCTATGCCTTTATGACGACGGTCATTGTGCTAAGCTTATCTTATTTAATAAAAGTCCCTTTATTTACACATCCATCAACAAAGAATTTTGTATTGTCTATTATGGTGTTTTTTGCTTTTAAAGGGATTTATGATGTTTTGAATTTTTATACGAAACAACCATTTGAATTAACAAGCGAAGAGGATCAGAATGTTTTACTACCGTTTTTTCTACGAATCGGTAAAGTACTTATCATGATTTTTGCTATGTTTACGATTGCTTCCTTTTGGGATTTTAATCTGAATGGCTTTTTAACTGGAATCGGCTTAACGGGTGTGGCGATTGCCTTTGGGATTCGCGATACACTAGCGCATGTATTTGGTGGCATGTCCGTAGCTTTAGATAATCCATTCCAAATAGGAGATTGGATTGCGACAGAGGATCAAAAAATTGAAGGAACGATTGAGGATATTAATTTAAGAAGTACGTTAATTCAAACAGGAGACAAAGGACTTGTGTATGTGCCGAACTCCTATTTAGTGAATCGCCCACTTTATAATTTATCTAAACGAGAAAAACGGAAATGTGAGCAATTTTTATATATCGCTGCTGCTAATAATGAGGAAGACATACGTAGCGCTTTAACGGCCATTCATAAGGAAATTTATTTACATGCTAAAACAGAGAAAGACATGATTCATGTATTTATAGATGAATTTCATCATGATTCGTATCGCGTGCTTGTTCGATTCTTTGTTGCCACAAATGATACCGCTGTTATGCTGGAAGTGCGGCAGGATATTTTATTTGCCATTCGTCAAATAATGGAGGAGCTATCGATTACATTAGCTAGCCATCCTGAAGAAGAAAGTCTGCGAAATAAAAAATAAATTGAATTGTAAGATAGTTTGCTTTACAATATTACCAAGAAATCAGCTTTGATGAAGAGTAGTAGCTAGTACAATTTGTTATAGAGAGCTAGTGGTTGGTGAAAACTAGTACAAATGTTTAGTGAATGGACTTCGGAGCTCTAATCCTGAAAAAAGTACGGATTAGCGGATGCCTACGTTACAAGGCTTAGAGAGGGTTTTCCTATCAGGAGACCAATGAAGGTGGCACCACGGCTTTTCCGTCCTTTTGTGATGGAAAGGCCTTTTTATATTTTTTTCTTTAGACGGCAAATGTTTTAGCTGAAAGAAGAGAAAGCCTTTAGCAGATTTCTGCTGCTAAAGATAGATGAGGTGTAGATGAGCAGAGCTTAGAGAAGGAGAGAAGAGTATGACAGTTGAGCTTAGAAAGTATGCTATGAAAGTATTACATGGGGATATGATGACCCCGATCTCTGTGTATCAATCACTGAAAGGGCAGCATAAAATGTTGTTCGAATCCTCAGCGAAACATGAGGAAAGTGGGCGATATTCCTTTATCGCCATCAATCCAGTGGCTGAACTAAAAGGAAACAATGAAGAATTCGTGTTTTCAAAAGGAGCAGAAAATGACAAGGCTAGGGGCAATGTGCTTGATCGATTAAAAGAACTAATACCCTTTCATAAAGAAAGCTATCCTTTTGCTTTCTTTGGAGGAGCTATAGGTTTCTTTGGCTATGAAACAGCATTTTACACAGAAAAAATAGGTGACTATTTACAGGATGATTTAGCTATGCCTGATGTTCATGTTTTTTTCTATGATACATTTATTGTTTTTGATCATCTAACACAAGAAATTACACTAGCTTCGATTGATCTATTTCAGGATGGGCGTTCATTAGAGGAGATGGAAGCTGCTATTACAAGGATGGAGCAACAGCTTTGTGCAGGTACGACCTTTGAGGTATTAAAGGTGGATGAGCTACAGTTTAAGCCTATGATTTCAAAGGAACGATTTGTTGCTTTGGTGGAACGTGCTAAGCAGCATATTTTGAGAGGTGATATTTTCCAAATTGTGTTATCGCAACGTTTTTCTGCGCCGTTTACAGGTTCGCCGTTCTCGCTCTATCGTCAATTGCGCACGTCTAACCCATCACCCTATATGTTTTATATGGATTATGGTGACTATATTATTTTAGGAACATCTCCTGAAAGTCTTGTAAAAGTAAAAAATCGAAAAGTGACAACCAATCCAATAGCAGGTACAAAGCCGCGTGGCACGACAATAGAACAGGATGAAGCCATCGCAAATGCGCTATTAGTGGATAGCAAGGAAATAGCTGAACACCGTATGTTAGTGGATTTAGGGCGCAATGATCTTGGACGTATTGCAAAAGTGGGTTCTGTCAAGCTAACCAAATACATGAAAATTGAGCGCTATAAATATGTGATGCATATGGTATCTGAGGTTATTGCCGAATTGCGAGATGACCTCCATGTACTGGATGTACTTCGTGCTTGTTTACCTGCTGGTACAGTGTCAGGGGCTCCAAAAATTCGGGCCATGCAATTGATTAATGAATTAGAGCCAGTAAAGCGTGGGGTATATGCGGGAGCAGTAGGCTATATTTCGACAACTGGTGATATGGACTTGGCCCTTGCGATTCGCACGATGCTCATTAAGGATCAGAAGGCACATGTACAGGCAGGAGCAGGTATTGTTTATGATTCGATTCCATTGTCAGAATATGAAGAAACACTGAATAAGGCACGTGCCCTATTGGAGGTAAAAAAATGATTTTAATCATAGATAACTACGATTCTTTTACCTATAATTTATTTCAGCAAATCAGTATGCTTGGAAAAAGCGTCAAGGTCGTACGGAATGATACCATTACTATAGAAGAAATTCAAAAACTGTCGCCAGAAGCCATCATTTTATCACCAGGACCAGGAACGCCAAATGAAGCAGGGATAACGATAGAGGTCATCAAGGAACTCCACCAAAAATTCCCTATTTTAGGTATTTGTCTAGGGCACCAATCGATAGGTCAGGCTTTTGGCGCAAATATTGTGCAGGCAAAAAATATTATGCATGGAAAGCTGTCCCCATTACAATACGAGCAAACAGGTTTATTTGCCCAATTAGATGGGGATATCGAGGTTATGCGATATCATTCACTTATTATTGAAGAACAAACTTTACACAAGGATTTTAAAATACTCGCCACAGCGGGTGATGACGGAGAAATCATGGCCATTCAACATAAAGAATATCCACTTTATGGGCTGCAGTTTCATCCTGAATCAATCGGCACAAAAGAAGGTAGTATGATGATGCAAGCCTTTCTAGAAAGTATAGCGTAATAAAAAAGCTGTCGCCTCATATATGAATGGGCGACAGCTTTTTATGTTATTGTTTCTTACCTGTAATTAAATTAGCTATTTCTTCTAAAGTCATGGCAGAATTGACTTCATAGGAGCCGATTTGTAAGCTTCTAGCATATTTAGGGTTAGCGAGTAGTAACTCCATTTCAACACTATTGGTAATAATGCCACCGTCTTCAAGTTTTTGGGCCACACTATAGGGTGTGATACCACTATAGATTTGCAGAGACATCGTTGTTACATCTGTATCTGCTTCTTCATCAGCTTGTTCAGATGCATCTGTTGTAGAAGTTTTTTCAGTCGTATGTACCTGCTTTAATTGATCCTTTAACGAGGCAATTTCCTGATTGGCCTTACTTAATTTGTGTTGTAGTTCTTTTACCTGTTGTTGATTGGAAAATTCCTTAGTAGGAAGACCAATATTTACATCGAAGCGGTTTGCGAGTGCAAGCAATGCCCCAACAAGAAAAATGGCTATACCAAATGCACGAATGGCAGACTTATTCATCAATCAACGCCCCCCGTTTGCAATCACTTGCCGAACTTGCTCTTCTGTTAAATTTGAGCGAATACTAATATCTGCTACAGAAAGACCCTGTTTATTTAATTCAAGTACCTGACTAATAATAATTTGATGAATCGGTTTTGCTGGTGCTGTTGTTTGTCCAACTTTTGAACTCTGTGCAGCCTGTTGAACGGCCTGCATGACTTGGTGCACTTTAGGATCTTGACCTTTTGGAGGGATACTTGATTTTGATTTCACTTGGAACTCAGGCTCTAGTAAAAGTTCTTCCTCCACAATCTTAAGGCGACGTTTTAAATTATTCGTTTCTTGGAAGATAGAGATAGATAATTCTTCGACATCTTGTTCGATTTTTTTCGAGCTATTTTTGAAAAAGAACGAAACGATGATCAGAAAAATGCCAATACTCATTAATACGATGGATAAATCCAATAGTTTCACCTCAATGTAGTATGTAATTATAAGATATTTTACCATATGCAAACTTAATATGAAATGAAGGTAGATTTTTTTTCAGTTTATGTTATAATAGGTTAGTCGTATAAATCATGCTCAAATTTAAATTCTTGATATAGAGTGGGAGGGTTAATGATGCGCGTAAATATTACTTTAGCTTGCACAGATTGCGGCGAACGTAACTACATTTCTAAAAAGAACAAGCGTAACAATCCAGAGCGTCTTGAACTTAAAAAATATTGCTCTCGCGAGAAGAAATACACTCTTCACCGTGAAACTAAGTAATCGCTCATTAAGCCAAAACCACAAGTGGTTTTGGCTTTCTACATTTTATCAACTCATTTAATGTAACAATTCCGGGAGGATATGAAGTTTTACGATATAGGAGGTAGCCTAGATGGATAAAACAACTTTACGAAACACGGTACGTCAAGCCCTTGCAACTATGACGGATGAAGACTATCATCGTCAATCATTAGCTGTGTTAAACAAGGTGCTACAGGAACCATATATAATAGAAGCAAATACAATTGGCATGACCATTTCAAATAAGCCAGAAGTCGACACAATTCTTATAATTGAGGAATTATGGAAACTAGGTAAAAAGGTCGCAGTTCCTAAATGTCACCCAAAAACAAGGGAAATGTCATTTTATGCCATTGAATCATTTACACAGCTTGAAACTGTATATATGCATTTGCGTGAGCCCATTCCAGCAAAAAGTGAGTTTGTTGACGCAAATGAGATGGATATCATTGTTGTACCAGGCGTTGTTTTTGATCCATACGGTTATCGAATCGGCTATGGCGGTGGTTATTATGACCGCTATGTATTAAACTATAATAAGGGTAAGCTGATGTCGCTGCTCTTTGATGAGCAAATCATTGATTGTGTTCCTACTGAAGCACATGATTGCCCAGTAGATATCATTGTGACGCCCACAAAACGTATTGACTGTGTTGCACAACGAGGAGCGAACGAAAATGGATAAAATGCTAGATATTTATGAACTCTTGAAAACATATGGTACCTATATTTATACACGTGATCCTATTGGCGATTTGATGTTGATGGAGGATGAAATACGTGAGCTCTATAAAGCGAATGTACTAGATATAAAAGATTATCAAATGGCTCTACTGCTTATTCGACAAGAAACAACAAGACTTCGTATGGAAGAGCATAAAAAGTAATGTTTGAAATATAATGTAATTGGGTATTGTAAAATTAATGTAACATGTATGTAATATTCTTAAAAACAGTGGGTTTCCGCTGTTTTTATGTTTTTACGAAACTTTTTACAATGCAAAACGTATATATAGATATCTGGTGCATAGAAAGAGCAGGGAGAAAAAATTTTCCCTAAGATATGTGTTGATTATCTGTTAAAAAAGGATTAAGATATATTTTGTTTCCGTAACAAAATGTAAAAAATTATTATTTTTTTGTAAGGAAGTAGGGAGGATGTTAGGAATGAAATCAATAAAGTGGCCTAAACATTCATTTATGATACTAGCAATTATAGCAACTTGGATCAAAACGGTCATTGTTTACCACACAAGCTTTGAAATGAAAATTGAAAATGCAATGCAACAGTTTATTTTATTTATTAATCCATTAAGCTTCTTGCTATTTACGTATGGTTTATCACTATTCTTTAAATCAGCAAAAGCTAGAAATCGTTATTTGATTACGGTCAGCGTTATTTTGTCCATTGTTTTATACGGAAATGTAGCGTTCTATCGATTCTACAATGATTTTATTACGCTACCAGTATTATTCCAAACAAGTAACTTTAGTGACTTAGGAACATCAGTAGCAGCCATTGTTGAGCCTTGGGATGTATTATATTTCGTTGATGTCGTTATCTTAATCTTAGCGAATAAATTTTTACCAAAAATGAAAGATGCATTTAAAGTGAATATTGAATTCCGTCGTGCATTCTTTGTGCTTGCAATAGCAATGACATTCTTAAATTTAGGATTAGCAGAAACTGAGCGTCCACAATTACTAACACGTAGTTTTGACCGCGAATTATTAGTAAAAAACATTGGTACGTACAATTACCACTTGTATGACATTTATATTCAATCTAAATCATCTGCACAACGTGCGTTAGCCGATGGTAGTGAACTAGTAGAAGTGAACAACTATATACGTTCTAATCAGGCTGCTGTAAATCCAGAGATGTTTGGGAAATATAAAGGTCGTAACCTGATTGTGGTATCGATGGAGTCATTACAAAACTTTGTCATTAATAATGACATGAATGGTCATGAAATTACGCCATTCTTAAACTCTTTAACAAAAGATAAAGATACGTATTATTTCAGTAACTTCTATCACCAAACAGGGTTAGGAAAAACTTCTGACTCGGAGTTTATTGTTGAAAACTCACTGTTTGGTTTAGGTCGAGGTGCTGTATTCTTCACGCATGGTGGAAATACGTATAATTCAATGGCTGAACGCCTTGGAGAAAATGGATACTTTACAAATGTCATGCACCCTAATAATAAATCATTCTGGAATCGTGACATGATGTATCAATCGTTAAAAATTAATAAATTCTACGATATAGATTCATATACTGTGGAAGAGGGGCAAGCTGTAAACTGGGGAATGAAAGATGTTCCATTCTTAGAGCAATCAGCTGCTTTAATGAAAGATATGCCTCAGCCATTCTACTCTAGACTTATTACTTTAACGAACCATTATCCATTTACATTGGATCCAGAAGATATTATGATTCCTGAATATGATTCAAATTCAGGTACATTAAATCGTTACTTCCAAACAGTACGTTACATGGATGAGGCTTTAAAAGACTTCTTCCAACAGTTAAAAGATCAAGGTGTCTATGATAATTCTATTATTGTGATGTATGGGGATCACTATGGTATTTCTGAGAACCATAATAAAGCAATGGCACAATATTTAGGAAAAGATCAAATTACACCAATGGATAATGCAATGCTTCAAGAAGTACCTTTATTCATCCACATCCCAGGAGCTGGCGATGGAAAAGAAATGACTGAGATTTCAGGACAAATGGATTTACGTCCAACGATCTTACACCTTCTTGGCGTTGAAACGTCAAAAGATATGCAAATGGGTGCAGATTTATTTTCTCCAGAGCATGAGGACTTTGTAGTCTTCCGTGATGGACGTTTTATTACAGATAAATACGTCTATGCTGGTGAAGCTTGCTATGACAAAGCAACTGGCGAAGAAATAGATGGTGAGCCATGTCAGTCTTTTGCTGATCGAGCTACAATGGAGCTAGAAAATTCTGATGCCATCATTAATGGAGACTTACTTCGCTTCTATGACGAAAAAACAGGTAATTTAAAGCAGGATTCAGTTAAATAATCAAAGAGAGATCTCGTATAGGGATCTCTCTTTTTTATTGCTGATAAAAAAGAATTAGTCTCAAGCGCTATTCATAAAATTTTTTTGTGAATCCTATGCTAAAGAAAGCACCTTTCGTAATGTTTTACAACACTATGCAACGTGAATACACTTTATTGAACATTTCTTTTTATTGACAAATAGCAAGATACGATTATAATAAGTGTAAATATCTGCATAACGAAGATTTGTTTTTCGCATTTCGGAGTATAAGAGTGAAAGGCATCGAAAAGAACGAGTAACTTTAATGGAACTGACAGAGAGTAGCCGGTTGTTGAGAGGCGCAAGGGGATATTAAAGTGAATACATCTTGGAGCTGCGTACCGAAACTATAGTAGGCTACGACGGGGTTGCATCCGTAATCATTGCAAAAGTATCGCTATGGCTGTACTTGTTGAGGAGAGCTATGTGAATAGCTCTCGAAAAAAGGTGGTAACACGTTTATCTACGTCCTTTAGGAATTTCCTAAAGGCGTTTTTTTATGCCTTCTAAGCAAAAACGTGTAAAGCTATTAAAGCCTTGTAAACAAAATCGGTACCCCATTTACTCTTATAGAACTTGCAATATTAATATTTAATATTACAAGGAGATGTTTCGTATGTTTTTAACACCAAAGGAGCAAATAGCGATTATCAAGAAGGGTGCTAACAAGATCGTTGATGAACAGGATTTATTTGAAAAATTAGAGCGATCGTATAAAGAACAGCGACCTTTAACGATTAAGCTAGGGCTCGATCCGTCCGCACCAGATATTCATTTAGGTCATGCGGTTGTTCTACGGAAAATCAAGCAAATGCAAGATTTAGGCCATCATGCAGTTATTGTTATCGGTGATTTTACAGGACGAATTGGCGATCCTACAGGTAAAGCTAAGGGGCGAACAGCCTTAAATGACGATATAGTGAAGAAAAACGCCCAAACTTATTGTGAGCAAATTTTTAAAGTAATAGATCCGAACAAGACAACTGTTCGTTTTAATAGTGAATGGTTAGCGAAGCTGTCCTTTGAAGAAGTCATCAAGCTAGCAGCCACAACATCTGTTGCTCGACTTCTAGAGCGCGAGGATTTTCAGAAACGTTACCAGCAGCACATCCCAATTGGTATACATGAGTTTTTCTACCCACTTATGCAAGCATATGATTCAGTAGAACTTGAGGCAGATATAGAGTTAGGTGGAACGGATCAGACGTTCAATATTTTAATGGGACGCACCTTACAAAAGCATCGAGGATTAGAAAAACAAATTGCTATTTTTATGCCCTTACTAGAGGGGTTAGATGGTATTGAAAAAATGAGTAAGAGTTTAGGTAATTATATTGGCATCAATGAAGCACCTGAGATTATGTTTAAAAAGGTGATGGAAGTACCAGATACTTTAATTATCAAATATTTCGAATTAGCAACAGATGAGCATCCACTACAAGTGCAGGCTATTCAAGATAGACTACAAAAGGGAGAGAATCCCCGCGATTTGAAATTCCTATTAGCAGAAATTATAACGGCTTTATACCATGGATCTACAGCAGTGGAGGAAGCAAAAGCTTATTTTGAAGCAGCATTTCAAAAAAAGGAAATACCGAAAAACATTCCTATACTGCTCTTAGAAATTGATAAGGAAAGAATCGTGGATATCATTCCACAACTAGTGGCAATGGGTTTTATTCAAAGTAAGAGTGAGTTTTTGAGGGTAATCAAGCAAAAAGGAGTATCCTTGAATGGAGATAAAATGGCGATGGATGACATATCACAAGTATTAATGAATAATGATGTTCTACAAATCGGCAAGAAGCGGTTTCTTCAATTCAATAAGTAATAATAGACAAAAAAGAGCAATCTCCGAAGAGACTGCTCTTTTTCTGTCTGAATTTTAGTGTAATTTTGGTGGGTAACCGCTGTGAACAATCGTCATGATGACGAACCATCCGAATACAGCAGCACTTAATAAGTTGAAAACAACGCTTAATAGGTTCTTTTCTTTAATTGCTTGGAATGTACCAAATACAGCTAAAATCGCTACTAGACCAAAAATAACCATTAATAAGTTCATTAAAAATAGACACTCCTTTCGACATCAGAAAATGAATGTCGCAAACAATATTCCTCCTTAATTGTAAACGTTCTACTTGTTTTTGTCGAGGACTAAAATACTGTAAACTATGAACATTTATCGTCAAATTGTGGCAAAGCCTGTATAATAGGAAGTTGAGGTGATAACTATGATGAACGTACGAAGTTATTCTCTTGGTCCCGTCCAAACGAATTGCTATATCGTATCGAATAAAGAAAAAGAATGTATCGTATTTGATCCAGGTGAAGAGGCGGAGCGTCTAATTAAAACAATCCGTAGCAACGGCTTAAAACCTCTTGCTATCTTTTTAACACATGCCCATTTTGATCATATAGGGGCAGTAGATGCAGTGCGTGAGGTATTTGACGTTCCTGTATGGATTCATGAAAAGGAAGTTAGTTGGCTAGCAGATCCAACGAAGAATGGCTCTAGTAAATATCCTGCATTACCAGATTATAGGGTAGCCGCACCAGCGCAAGATACAATCATCAAAAAAGAACAGCAAATTGAAATAAGTAATTTTGTGTTTCAAGCTGTTTTTACACCTGGGCATTCACCGGGGAGTATTTCTTATATCTTTGAAAATGACGGTTTTGCCATCGTGGGAGATACGTTATTTGAACAAGGTGTAGGACGTACAGATCTATTAGGGGGATCAACCAAAATTTTATTGGAATCTATCCATAATAAACTGTTGACATTACCTGAGGATACTATTATCTATCCTGGACACGGTAATTATACAACGGTAGGCGCAGAAATGGAGACAAATCCTTTTTTAAATGGATTTTAAAACATGGACAATAAACTGTTTTAGCACATAAAAAAGCGTATCTCACCGAAAGTGAGATACGCGATTTTGTTTGTATTAATGACCGCCACCAGGTACGTGAATGAATGTTGTATAGTACGTGAAGCCAGCGAAGAATACAGTTAAATATGCTCCGAAAATGTACATGTACATACGTTCTGAAAGGTTTAAGAAGCCT
>Ga0213823_1000168_pt1 | contig 69831 bp, 67 predicted proteins | sample MC6MC0907MG_FD_179887 | JGI IMG/M metagenome (GOLD analysis project Ga0213823, IMG submission 179887) | Enriched soil aggregate microbial communities from Iowa State University, Ames, United States - MC6-MC0907-MG | ecosystem: Environmental > Terrestrial > Soil > Unclassified | place: USA: Iowa...
TAACGCCGGTAGCGCCAGTAACGCCAGTAGAACCAGCAACGCCGGTAGCGCCAGTAGCTCCAGTAACACCAGTAGCGCCGGTTACCCCCGTAGCCCCAGTCACACCTGTACTACCTGTAGGTCCAGTTATCCCCCCAGTCGGTCCTGTAGGTTTCACTGGCCAAATTGGACAACTTGGAATAGGACCAGCTTTACAACAACAAGGAAATGAATGACACTTACTGCAAACTCTATCTATAAAATTTCCAAAATGCATAATCTCACCTCCTCTCTCAAATATCGTATTCTGATGAATGATAAGGGAGGTAGACACATAACTATTAATTACTTGTAAATAGAGAGTTATTTATAGATTCGTTGCAATTGTATTTAAGATAATTGGATGTTTATCCTGTGAATAGGAGACGAAACTTTTTAGATGGTGATTGATATTTTTTAAGAGTCATTTTGATTGATTGTTAAAATACGCTTGAAATATTCTTTATTGTGTAGAATTTTGGGGTCATTCGGAATAAACGAGCCCGCTAATTCATTATGGGCATTGGCTAGTTCATATTGTTGTAAGCGATCGTAAAGAACACAGAGCTGCAAGTGGGGTAGCCATGTAGAAAAGCTTTTGTTTTGAAAGGGGGCATTTGGCTTCTGTTTAATAACTAGAGCTTGCTCATACCAAAATATAGCTTCGTAATTTCTGGATTGTTCCATAAAGTGATAACCTAGGCGACAGCAGGCTTCTGGTCGGGGGATATCGTATTCAAAGCTTCGTATTATAGCGCTGAAATTGTTTTCTTTATCGTTTAAATGAGAATAGCAATCTGCTAATTTTAAGCAGGCACGAATATTATCTTCAACCCACCCTAATTTGGATGTTAAAAATAATTCATAATAATAAATAGCTTCCTCAAACAGGCCATGATCTACTAATTCATTAGCAAAATAAAATGTATCCCGTGGTGATAGTGTTTCTCCTGTTTCAATCAGTTGTCTATAAATCGTAATATTGCGGGAGTGATCATGGGTTAACGGTAAATGGCTGACAGCAACATCACTATCAAACAACATACCACTAACTTCTAAATATTCATGAACTGCACCAATCCATTGAAATTGCTTTTCCCTTCTGACAAGACGATATCTTCTTATTAAGGCATCTGCATTTCCCTCATGATCGAAACTTAAATGATAATTCATAGAAACAGCATCAATGTCGGAAGTAAGAGATGCTTTGAGTGCCTTTAATTTTTGGCGGTCTTCCTCTAAAAAAACATCGTCAGCATCAAGCCAGAGGATGTATTCTTTTGTTGCTTGTTGAAAGGAAAAGTTTCGTGCTGCTGCAAAGTGATGTATCCATTTAAAATCAAAAATTCGATCTGTATATTGTGCAACCACTTGCTTTGTACTATCTGTTGATCCCGTATCAACAATATTAATTTCATCTACTATATCTTTGACAGAGTCAAGACATCGACCAATAACATCTTCTTCATTTTTTACAATCATACATAAGCTAATGGATATCATACTCTATTCCTCCTTACCATTATCTTTGTAATATATGTAAGGACGGAAATATTGGTTGGATGATTGAACTGTTAGAAGAATTGCGAGCCTGAAATGTGAAATGTATTTTCATGGTTTGTCATAAATTTACCTTCCAAGTTTCACCCGAATTTCACAATTGTGAAGTATAGTAAAGGGGCAGAGGTGATAAAGTTGAAAAAATGGGCATTCTTCATTTTTTCGTTACTACAAATTATATGGTTAGCGGGTTGCGCTGAAAAGTCATATGAACCCATTGAAAGGGAACGAAGTTTTATAGCTTCATTAAACATACAAGAGCCATCATTAGATTTTATTGATGAGGATGGGAATATGCTTGCGACATGGTTATTTGATAAGGCTTATTCAGGGGCCATACTATTAGGAGATGACCAAGTTTTATTATATGGACACCAACTAAATAACATCGACGTCTATACAATATCCACCGGAGAAAAGCTCTATTCAAAAAAAGTAGAGATTGGTACGACAAATGTATACTACGATGACAACATCAAGCAATTTTTTATCACGAATAGTAAAACCAATACAGTGACAAGCTTTGATCAAGAAGGCAATCAGCTAGCTTCACAACAACTTGGCAATTATCCAATGTCAATGACATCGTATAGGGATAAACTATATGTTATTAATTTTAAAGATACAAAGTTATCTGTGTTAAATATGAAGGATTTAAAAATTGAGCAAGAGTGGCCGATTCAAAAATCTGCACATGGAATAGCTGTTCTAGAAGAAACACATGAGCTATGGGTAGGCGGTCATGGGGAAGGAAGTAAGCCAAATAGTTCTGTTAAAAAATATGATTTGACTACAGGTCAACTGCATGGAGAGATTGATATGCCTTTGATGCCAGTAGGATTAAAAAAGACCAAAGATGCTGTTCTTGTTGTAAGTCATGGTCACAACGAGTTATATGTGGCTGACTTTGATGGCCATATCAAATGGCAGCAAGAGGTTGGGGCAAATCCATTTGTAGTGGATCAATTTAAAGATTATATTGTTGTCGCTGGCTATGATGATCACACATTGTATTTTATAAAAGATGGCCAGAAGGAAAAAACAGTTGATGTGGGGAAAGGTGCTTTTCAGCTGTTAGTAAGGGAGGAACAATGATGACAACTGTATTAATAGTTGATGATGAGCAGGATATGCGTAATTTAATTGAAATGATGCTCAATAACTCTGATATAGAGACATTTACTGCCGCTAGTGGAACTGAGGCTTACGATGTAATAGTGCGTGAAAATATAGATTTAGTATTACTTGATGTAATGATGCCACATGAGGATGGTTTTGTTGTTTGTCAAAGTATTCGGGCTATGTCCAATGTGCCCATTATTTTTTTAACTGCACGTGATGCGAATGAGGATAAAGTGAAAGGTCTTACACTTGGCGGAGATGATTATATTGTTAAGCCATTTACACATGATGAACTCGTAGCCAGAATTTATGCTGTATTAAGACGAAGTGGTGCAAATATTACAGAACTACAGCAAAAGTACGTAATTTTTGGCTCTATTAAAATAGATGAAATAGCACGAAAAGTATCCGTTGATGGAAAGAGTATTCCACTTACTTTAAAGGAATTTGAACTCTTACACTTATTTATGAAAAATCCAGGAAATGCCTATTCGAGAGAGCAATTATTAGAACGCATTTGGGATATTGATTATGTAGGTGGAACACGCACGGTAGATACACATATTAAAACTTTACGAATAAAGCTTGGAAAGGATGCGGCTTCGCATATTCAAACCGTTTGGGGTGTGGGCTACCGCTTTGATCCTGGCGAATGAAAAAAATTGCCACGCGCATTTGGTTGTTAATTTTCGCCTTTTTAATTATTACCGTCGTCTTTATGTATGTTCTCACAAATTTTTTATATCAACGTTTATATGTACAAGATACAGAAGATACAATGGTCGAAGTTGGATTGAAGCTACAAACAATGTATGACAATGGCAAGGTAACGGATGAATTTATTGCAGATATTGAAGAATTTAATGATTATTCCAATTTGAATATATTTGCGGTAAGGAATCCTCGTGAATTAAGTGCCTGTGTTCCATTTGATATCGATTATGAGACATTGATTGGTCCTGAGGAAAGACAAAAATTATTGGCAGGAAAGTATGTGCAAAAAATTGGGTACGAGCCTCGCTTTGATCGACAACTTATTTCGGTGGTTGTCCCACTTGTTGATCAAAATCGATTAGAAGGTATTATTTATATTTATTTCCCACTGGCCAAAATTAGTGAATTAGCAAATAGTGGCGTTATTTTATTGTTTATTAGTGCCTTCATATTTTTAGTAGTTGTTAGCTATTTAATTTATAAAGGGATTCGACATATTATGCGACCATTAAACGATTTACAGCTTGCAGTGGAGCAGATGTCCTATGGGAATTATGAGACTCGTGTACCTGTCAATTCACGAGATGAAATCGGTAAATTATCTAGTACCTTTAATAAAATGGCAGAGGCCATTCAGCAAGAGGATGAAGCACAAAAAACATTCTTGGCAACAGTCTCGCATGAATTACGAACACCAATTAGCTATGTAAAGGGCTATAGCGAAGCCATGCAAAATGGCATCATCACAGAAGGCCAAAAAGAAGAAACCATTCAGCTAATCGTCCGTGAGGCCAATCGCATGGAACGCTTAACAAACGAATTACTTCAACTGGCAAGAACAGAAAATGAACAAACTGACATTGATTTATATCCAATTCCATTAGGTGAAACATTACGAGAGGTTCAAAAAATCTTAACGCATCAAGCAAATAAAAAGAACATAACTTTATATTTAGATGTAGATGATGCCCTAATTATTGAAGCGGATGAAGTAAAACTAAAACAAATTTTTATTAACATTGTTGAAAATGCGATTAATTATTCGCATGAAAATTCTAAGGTGGAAATTGTTGCTGCTGAAAAGGCTGGTAGTGCACAAATTACCATTAGGGATTATGGAATTGGTATTCCTGTCGAGGATTTAACCCATGTCACTGAACGATTTTATCGTGTTAACAAAGCTCGAAGTCGTGCGGACGGTGGTAGTGGACTAGGTTTATCGATTGTTGAACAGTTATTAAAACAGTTACAGGGAACGTTAGAAATTGAAAGTGTTGTTGAAAAAGGCACATCCGTGAAGATACGGTTGCCATTAATGGAGGATTAAAAGATGAAAAAGTGGTTATTTGCGCTAATTGCAGTCCCTACATTATTAGTAGGATGTGGAGAAAAAAAAGAGGCATTGCCAGAACCAGAAGTACCACAGATCCCAGAAGTTGAAATTTTAACACCAAAAGAAGTAGCACTCAATGAAACGATTGAGCTGGCAGCACATGTTGAACAAGGTGGAAAAAATGTCGATGATGCTGTAGTAGAATTTGAAGTTTGGGAATCAGGAAAACGCGATGAAGGACAAATGATTGATGGGAAATTAGAGCAAGACGGTGTATATAAAGCAACGACTACTTTTGATCATGATGGTGTGTATTATATGTATGCACATACAACAGCTAACGGTGTTCATAATATGCCAAAGCAACAAATTATTGCTGGAAGCCCCGATATGACAAAGGTTGTCCCAGAGGATGAAAAAGCCAATAACAGCATGGATAATAACATGATGGATCATAATAATGACACTTCAGATGATATGGATCATGAGGAAGAGAAAAAAGATGAAAAAAATCATCATTAAAGGCTTGCAATTTTTTTGAAATAGGAATATGATAATGACCAGATGACCGAAATGGTTTTCTGGTCATTTTTATTAAAGTGTACGAGAGATGTACATAACCTAACTAGAAAGGATGTTACTAATGGATCGTAGGCAGGAAATTCTTGAAGCAGCTGCAAAATCTTTTACATTGTTTGGCTACAAGGCAACAACAATGGAGCAAGTGGCTAAAATCGCCAATGTCGGTAAAGGTACGATTTATACATTCTTTGCAAATAAAGAAATTTTATTTCAAGAGATCGCAATGTCACTTGTACGAGAGATGAAAGCGGAAGCAGATGCAGTGTTGGATGCATCAGCAAGCTTTATGGATAATGCGCATAATGCTTTAATGAAAATGCTACAGTTCCGAGAAAAACATCTTTTATTTGCAAAGCTAATCGAGGAAGAAAAAGAATTACGAACACCAGCAGTTAAACAGGTGCTACTACGTATCGAGACTGAAATCTTATCGTATGTCGCAGAGTTAATACAACGACGTATTAATAAAGGTGAAATTAGAGAGTGTGATGCGGAGCTAGTTAGTTACTTATTGCTGAAGGCATATCTTGCTTTTGTTGTCGATTGGCATGAGTTACATGGTGATGTAATCCCTGAAGAAAAGATTCTTAATCTTTTTAAGGAAACTATCTTTCGAGGTTTGATTTTAACTTGATTCGATAAAATACAGCTGTATAAGTATTGAATCAAGTGCTCTTTTTGCAATATTGTCGAGGTTGATTATTTTTTTTGAATGAAAATGACCAAATGACGTTTTCGGTCAAATAGTTTAGGAGTGAGGATATTATATGATTAAAGCTGAGTGGCTGAAGATCTTTAAAACAAGAAAAATGCTTGTGTCAATCATTGCTGTATTATTTATTCCAGTAATGTATGCGGGTATGTTTTTATGGGCGTTTTGGGATCCTTATGCGGGGCTTCCAAATCTTCCAGTAGCTGTTGTTAATGAGGATACTGGTGCTGAGATGGATGGCGTTAAATTAGACTTAGGGGATACCTTGGTCGATAAATTGATAGATAGCGAGCAATTTAACTTTATAGAAGTTTCAAAAGATGAAGCTGAAAAAGGCTTAAATAGTCGTGACTATTATATGATTTTAGAAATTCCAACAAATTTCTCTGAACATGCAACAACACTATTAGATGACAAACCATCAAAATTAGTAATGAACTACATTCCAAACGAGGGATTGAACTTCCTTGGTGCTCAAATTGGTGAGACTGCAATGGATCGTGTACGCGCTGAAGTAAATTCTCAAGTATCAGCGACTTATGCTGAAAAATTATTTGATTCCATTGCAACACTTGGAGATGGCTTTACAGAAGCTGCAGATGGCTCAAATAAGCTAGATGAGGGTGCACAAAAAGTAGCGAATGGTGCAAAAGATTTAAAAGGATATCTGGAGCAACTAGCATCGAGCACAGTTGAACTATCAAATGGTACTGATAAATTAACAAAAGGTGCAGGAGATGCCGCAAAAGGCGCGAATGACTTATCTAGTGGTTTAGTCAAACTACAAGATGGTACTGTTCAATTACAACAGGGTGCACAGCAAGCTGCAAATGGAGCAACGAGCCTTGAACAGGGGTTAACACAATATACACAAGGTGTTGCAAAAGTTGGTGCTGGTTTAAACACTTTAAACGACAAACAACAGCAAATTAGTGCAGGTGCAGCATCTATTGCTGAGAATGCCGGTGCATTGAATGGTGCGGCAACTCAATTAACAGCAGGATCTGCAAAAGTAGAGGCAGGCATTACAGCCCTATCAAATCAATTACAAACGATGATGGCTTCAATGCCTGAAGAGCAAGCAGCAGCGTTGAAACAAACATTAGCGGAACTACAGGCAGGTAGTGCTAGTGTGCATAACGGTTTAACATCTTTATCAGCTGGTACAGAAAAATTACAAGCTGGTGCCAATCAAGTAAGCTCTGGGGCAACTCAAATTGCAGCAGGTCAAGCAGAAGTGCTAGCTGGTGCGAATGCATTAACAGCTAAAAGTAATGCTTTATTGGAAGGTGCAAAAGGTCTACAAGCAGGTAATGCTACATTAGCTGCAAAATTAGGTGAACTACATGCAGGTGTGAATACAGCTGTAACAGGTTCAAAAACATTAGCATCTGGTTTAAATGAATTAGCGAATGGTACAACAACATTAAATCAAGGTACTTCAACACTTGCTTCAAAATCTGGTGAGCTAGCACAAGGATCTGCAACACTAGCAGATGGTTCTACGGAGCTTGCAGATGGTACAGCTACTTTATCTGGTAAATTAGGTGAGGCTAGTGAAAAAGCAAATGAAGTTAAAGCAAATCAAGACACGTATGATATGGTAGGTAGTCCAGTTGAAGTTGAAAAAGAGTCTGTAAACCATGTTCCTAACTATGGTACAGGTTTTGCACCGTACTTTATTTCTCTAGGTTTATTCGTAGGTGCATTATTAATTTCAATTGTGTTCCCACTTGTTGAACCTGCTATTCGTCCTAAAAACGGGGCATCTTGGTTTACAAGTAAAGTGACTGTACTAGCAGTCGTAGGTTTAGTGCAAACATTACTAACAGTAGTTATTGTCAAATGGGGTCTAGGCCTCGAAGTGAATAACATGGGCTACTTTATTTTAACAGCCTTATTAACAAGCTATGTATTTTTAGCCTTAATCCAAATGCTTGTTTCGATCTTTGGTGACCCTGGTCGTTTCATGGCAATTGTTGTACTAATTTTACAATTAACAACAAGTGCAGGTACATTCCCATTAGAATTAATACCTTCACCATTACAAGTATTTAACAAGCTATTACCGATGACATATACAGTTCAAGCATTTAAATCAAGTATTTCTACTGGTGATACGTCATTCTTAATGCAAAACTATGGAGTTCTAGCTGGCTTCTTAGTAGCATTCTTAGCGATCACATTTGGTTACTTTATGCTACTGCACAATAAACGTTACTCTAAAGTAGCTGAAGAAAACTAATCATGAAGCACTCACCTAATGTACGGTGAGTGCTTTGTTGTTTATTGGGGTTATGTAATAATTCTTCAGCCTCACATGACATAAATGAAAACAAAGCAATCTATAGAAATTTTATGAAAAAGAGTATGGATTCCATTGCAGGCTACGTGCTTTCTAAGGGCGAGTAGTGAGCTGCTCACTCTAGGCGCTGGCAGAAAGAAAACCCCTTACTTTACCAAAATGTCTTTCTCTGCTAGTGATTGTCTTTTTCAAAAACATAAAAACAACAGCTGATATGAGCGTATCAGCTGTTGTTTTTTGTAAGTGTAAGAGATTTAATTAAGGGTTCATCAAAATATGATGAAGGGTGTCATGATTGCTACGTGTGGGGCACGTATATGACTATATCAGAATAGGCAAATGCTTATAGGTGGTTACATTTTTCACAAGTGTTGCTGTAGCATTCGCTTTGTTCTTCCATTTTTTCACCGCACTCAGTACATTGCTTAGCAGGTAAATTCTTGAAAAATTCAACTACGTTTTCTAACATTGTGGACTCCTCCTTTAAGTTCATCTGTACTATTACTGTTTTGATATTTTCTAGTGTATTATAACAGATGCTTTTCGTCAACACAAAATGCCTAATTTACGGTAAAATAAATATGGATATTTTGTGAAGGAGGAAACGTGAACTATGATTTTCGTTGATAATAAAGGGATCCATGATCCACGCATTAATCTTGCTATTGAGGAGTATTTGTTAAAAACAATGGACGTTGAGAAAGAGCCAGTGCTCCTTTTCTACATTAATCAACCGTCTATCATCATCGGTAAAAACCAAAATACGATTGAAGAAATCAATACAGACTATGTAGAGGACAATGGCATTATTGTTGTGCGCCGTCTTTCAGGTGGTGGTGCTGTTTATCATGATTTAGGCAATCTTAACTTCAGCTTTATTACAAATGATGATGGCGATAGCTTTATGAACTATAAAAAATTCACGCAACCAGTCGTTGACGCTCTAGCAAAAATGGGTGTGAATGCAGAGCTCTCAGGACGTAATGATATACTAGCAGAGGGACGTAAAGTTTCAGGAAATGCTCAGTTCTCTACAAAAGGACGTATGTTCAGCCATGGTACATTGATGTTTGATACAGAAATCGATGCGGTTGTCTCAGCCTTAAAGGTCAAAAAGGATAAAATCGAATCAAAAGGTATTAAATCAATTCGCTCTCGAGTAGCAAACATTTCAGAGTTTTTAAAAGAGCAAATGACAGTTGAGGAATTCCGTCTTGAAATTTTAAAATCCATTTTTGGCGGGGAAGAAAATATTCGTTATTATGAGCTAACCGAAGATGATTGGGCAAATATCCACAAGCTATCAGAGGAACGCTATCAAACATGGGAGTGGAATTTTGGGAAATCACCACGCTTTAATATTCAAAAAACACACCGATTCCCAACAGGAGGCATTGACATTCGCCTAGAAGTAAATCATGGTGTGATGGAAGAAGTGCATATTTTTGGAGATTTCTTTGGTGTCGGTGATATGGCTGATATAGAACAGCGCTTAGTTGGGACAAACTATGACAGAGCGGCAATTGCTAAGGCATTAGCAGACATTGATATCCCTACATATTTTGGTGGAATTTCAACTGAGGACTTTTTACAATTAATTTATTAAGGAAAATACGGTTTCATGTAATGTTTTAGCCTAAAGGTTCGCTGACAATTATGTCGTCGAACCTTTTTTTGATACAATATAGAAAGAAAGGAGTGTTGATATGGAAAAGCATCGAATATTCATAGTTGAAGATGATGTCAAGATTGCATCATTACTAGCGGAAACGCTTAGAAAATATCAATACGAAGTTGCAACAATTCAAGAATTTGATCATCTTATAGAAGAATTTACAGCATTTAATCCACATATGGTGCTGCTTGATATAAATTTACCCGCTTACGATGGCTATTATTGGTGTCGCCAGCTACGTCAGCATACAACATGTCCAATAATTTTCATTTCTGCACGCTCAGGAGAAATGGACCAAATCTTTGCACTTGAAAATGGGGGCGACGATTTTATTACAAAGCCTTTTAACTACGAAATTGTGTTGGCTAAAATCCGTAGTCATCTACGCCGTACATATGGTGAATATGCAGCAAGGCAAGAAGAACGGACAATCAAGCAAGGACAGCTTGTACTTCATTTAGAAAGAATGGAGCTACATAAAAATGATTTAGAAATTCCACTTCAGAAAAAAGAATGTATCATCTTAGAGCTATTGATGGGCAATGCACCGAAAGTAGTTTCCCGTGAGCAATTGTTAGAGGAGCTTTGGGACGATCAAGCATTTGTCGATGAAAACACTTTGAATGTGAATATGACCCGAGTTCGAAAAAAGTTAGCGGATTATCATATATCGTCAACAATCGAAACGGTACGTGGTGCAGGCTATCGATTCATATTAAGTGCAGGTGAGCTATAGTGGGCTGGAAACTTTTTTTACGTGATTATGCATCATTTATTGTGTTCCAGCTCTTATTAGTTGGCTTCATCATGGTTATCTATGCACTAGACGGTTTTCGAAATATTGATACGGCTATTTATTCCTTTTGTATTAGCCTTGTGCTATTAGCATCTTTTTTACTTGTCCGCTATTTAATGCGGCAACGCTACTTATTGAAGATAACTCAGCTTCCATCAGCAATGGAGGATGTGCTACAAAAAAATGCAAAAACGCCAGAAGCTATACAAACTGAGAAGTATATGCATGAATTGTATCGACTTTATCAACATGAGCTGCATGCTTTATATGCAAGTCAAAAAAGGCATGATCAATTTATGAACCAGTGGGTCCATCAAATGAAAACACCTATTTCAGTGATTGAATTATTATTACAAGATGACCGACCTCTTGATAAAAAGAATGTTCAGGAGGAAATCGATCGCTTGCGTAGAGGATTGGACATGGTACTTGTTAATGCACGCCTAGAAAATTTTGAGGATGATATGCAAGTAGAGCGAGTTGCGTTAAAAGGTATTGTAACTGCAACTGTTAATGAAAATAAACGTTTATTTATTACGAAAAGAGTTTTCCCGGAAATTCATATTGACGACGATCTAATTGTTGCCAGTGATTCAAAATGGCTTCGTTTCATTCTTGGACAATTTATCACCAATGCAGTGAAATACACGTTTGAAGCCAATAAAAAAATTGTTATTTCTGCCATTGAAAAGGATGACTATGTACAACTTGCGATTTGTGATGAGGGTATTGGGATTCCAGCTTCCGATCTTTCTCGTGTTACGAAAGCCTTTTTTACTGGCGAAAATGGGCGGAAAACAGGTGAATCAACTGGAATGGGCCTTTATTTAGCCAAAGAAATCTGTGAAAAGCTAGGGCATGAGCTAGCTATTACATCAGAGGTAGGAAAAGGGACGATTGTGACAGTAACATTTACAAATTAGGGGGGCACTAGGATGGTAGAGGTATGTATATTAGATTGGAAACTAACAATTGATAAGGAGAAAACAAATGCGCTTTATATGACACATCTGCAAGCGGGAGATCCATTAGCCTATCAAAATTTTATCCTGGCAAATGAAAAGTTAGATGAAGAACTACTGCATTTTTCAAAGAGCCTTGGGTTAAACTTACAGCAACCAACATTATTGAATGCTTTTCCTGTAGACGGTCAACAGATTATGTATAGTGGGTATTATACTGTATGTGGGGAAATCGTAGAGGGAGAAATGGATGCTTGGGATGTGATTATTGGGGAGCATTGCTTTAGTTTAGTAGAGGAAGAGTCAATACTGGCTTTAACAGAGCCTCATTTTCACATTGGTTTTGAGGTCGTTTTACAGTGGCTTTTACCTCAATCCTTAGAATTAATGAAGAAATAAGGTGAATGAAGTATGCCTATTTTACAAATTAAAGATGTGACAAAAGTGTACGAAGGTAAAGTAACGCATCGAGCATTAAATCAATTGAGCTTTGACGTGGAAGAAGGCGAGTTTTTAGCTGTTATGGGGCCCTCAGGAAGCGGTAAAACGACATTGTTGAATATTATTTCGACCATCGATGAACCAACTAGTGGAGAAATTATTTTAGATGGAATGAATCCACATAAGTTGAATGCAACAGAGCTTGCCTATTTTAGAAGAAGACAGCTTGGCTTTGTGTTTCAGGATTTCAATCTTTTGCATATGCTGACGGTCGAGGAAAATATCGTGTTGCCCTTAACGTTAGATCAACAGCCGCTAGAGGTAATGGAGGAGCGTCTGGCAAGTATTGTAGAAAAGCTAGATTTAACTTCCTTCCTTCATAAACGTCCAAATGAAATATCTGGGGGACAGGCACAAAGAACAGCAATTGGTCGTGCGCTTATTCATAATCCTAGTCTCATTTTAGCGGACGAACCTACAGGTAATTTAGATTCAAATTCTTCACGTGATGTGCTTGAACTATTGACAAAGGTGAATCAGGATAAACAAACGACAATCGTGATGGTCACGCATGATCCAATTGCAGCAAGTTATTGTGATCGAGTGTTATTCATTAAAGATGGTGAATTTTTTAATGAAATTTATCGAGATGACCGCCGTCAGATGTTTTTCCAACGTATTTTAAATGTTTTGAGCTTACTAGGAGGAGGGCAAGTAGGTGACCTTTCGACAATTCGCTTACCGTAATGTCGTGCGGAACAGCCGGATATATGGCGCCTTTTTCATGGCAAGCTTTTTTTCTGTGGCTGTATTTTTTATCTATTCCATGCTGATGTTTCACCCTGATATTGAACGTGGGATATTAGGGGAGATGTCTCTCATTGGGATGGTGGGGGCTGAAATTGTTCTCGTCCTGTTTACATTATTCTTTTTATATTATTCCATGAGTGCTTTTTTAGAGGCCCGATCACATGAATTTGCTATTTTATTGCACTTGGGAATGGAAAAACGTCAGATGAATAAACTTGTCTTTTTAGAGACAATGATTATTGGGACAGGCTCAATTATTGTAGGTATTGTCTTTGGTTTCTCCTTTTCAAAATTCTTTTTTATGATTGTTCGGGAAATTTTACATTTAGAAGATTTACCACTCTATATTTCATGGGAGCCATTTTTATTAACGATTGGTGTTTTCACAAGTGCATTTTTCGTCATTTCCTTTATTAGTGTGTATTTTACACGAGAGAGAAAATTACGAGATCTTATAAAAGGCAGTGATTATTTAAATAGCTTAACAACGTATTCCAAAATACGAGCTTTCTATGGTATTGCTTTAATTGTAACGACGTATATTCTCGCGTTTGTTGTCGGACATACATCACTAATTGGGCTAACGCTGTTAATACCATTTTCCGCAACATTTGGCACCTATTATTTTTTCAGTGATTCTGTACCTTGTTTTTTAGATTTAGCACGTGGGAAACGCAAATATCATTGGCAACGCTACCGTCTACTATCGCTAGCAGAACAAACGCATATAATGATGGATAACGTGAAAATGTTTTTCGTTGTGACGATGGTATCGACACTTGCATTTTTATCTGTTGGTGTTTTAGCAACAATGTCCTCCTACACAACGCAATATGATCGATTAAATCCACTCGGGCTGGTTTATAAAGGGGATGTCGATAATCCATATGAACGGGAGCATATCAATTCTTTAAGGTTGCAATTAGAGGAGAAAGGTTTATCTTATCAGCTATCCCGTTTTATTGTTGTGAAGCAAACCTCCTCTTTCACTCGAAATGAAGTGGAGGTTTTTCGAGAGTCCGATATGAACGTCCTGCTTTCTTCCTACAGTTATCCATTATTGAATCTGGAAGCAGGTGAGGCAGTATTCATTCCTTATTCTGAGGATTCCCTAAAAAAATTAAAAGATCGAGTTGTGCATACTGTTTTAGAAGAAAACAATATACCGCTCACTATTGATAGTGTCTATCCAAAAATAGTGTTTCCAGGCTCGATTGTCAGTGTCAATTCGATTGTCATTAGTGATGAAGACTTCGCGAAGCTTATTCATCCGATTTCCGATCAAGACATTATTCAACCAAGCTATCATCTATTTACATTTGTTATTCCTCAATGGATGGAAACGAAGGATATTGGTAAGGATATCGATCATCTAGAATCCAATTTATATTTTATTAAAAAGGATAAGTTTAGCCCTTTTTACTTTGAAAATGCAGGATTAAATTATTCTTATATACTAGCTACCTACTCATTATTTACATTAGTGGGTGTTTTAGTAGCCACTGTATTTTTACTTGCGGCTGGTAGCTTTATCTATTTTAAATTGCATACATCCCTCGAACGTGAAAAGCGTAAATTTGATGTATTAAAACGTATGGGTTTAACAGATACAGAGTTAAAAAAGCTAGTTAATCGCCATTTGTTTCCCCAATTCTTTTTACCTTGGGGTGTTGCGATGATGCATAGTGCCTTTGCTTTTCTAATGGTTCAAGGTATTTTAAGGGACATTGCGAATATATCGATTGTAAAAGAAGTATTCTTTGCTTTTGGCTTTTTTGTATTAATACAAGTGGTTTATTTTTATTTAATTCGATGGCGCTATATCTCCCATATTCGCTCATGAAGTAATGGTTTAAAAGAGAAAAAAATGAATTATTTAACGTAATTTATGACATGAGATAAAAAGACTCATTGTTTTTTAGATATATTTCTTATATAATATTACTGAATAGCGATTCATTTTATACGATAAGGGGATGGTGTAATTGAATTTAGTTTCACGTGTTCGTCAACAGGCAGCAGAACAACCTGAAAAAGTGGCGTATCATTTTATGGGGAAAGATACGACTTACGGGGAATTTGAGCATACAGTAGGCCGCTTTGCAAAGGGATTACAAGATTTAGGCGTTGAAAAAGGGGATCATGTGGCGTTTTTACTCGGCAACACGCCACACTACTTAATCGCTCTCTATGCAACAATGCGCTTAGGGGCAACAGCAATACCTGTTAATCCAATCTATACACCGGATGAAATTTCTTACATTTTGCATAATGGAGATGTAAAAGCAGTCATTGCTCTGGATATGTTGCTGCCATTGGTTGAAAAAGGTGTACAAGCATTTCCACAGGTAAAAACATTTATAGTTTGTGAAACCACACCAGATATAGCGGAAAAAGTGGCAGCTTTATCACCACAAGCACAAGAAAAAACACATTTATTTACACATGTAATCGCCAAAACAACTCAATCTTTACAACCTGTTGAAGTTGCAGAGGATGACAATGCTATTATTTTATATACTTCAGGAACTACAGGTAGTCCAAAGGGAGCCATGCTGACACATGGCAATGTGTACTCAAATGCACGTGATGTTGCGCATTATTTAGGCATTAATGCAGAGGACCGTGTTATTGCGACACTACCTGTATTCCATGTATTTGCCTTAACGGTAGTGGTGAATGCGCCTTTATTAAGTGGGGCAACAGTTTTACTTGCACCACGCTTTAGCCCTAGCGAAATTTTCGCTTTAGCACGAGAGCAAAAAGCAACGGTATTTGCTGGTGTTCCTACTATGTATAATTTCTTGTACCAATTACCTGAGGGCAATCCTGAAGATTTCTCGACAATTCGTTTAGCAATTTCAGGTGGTGCCTCCTTGCCTGTTGCGCTACTACATAATTTCGAACAGAAATTTAATGTGCGTGTGTCAGAGGGCTATGGCTTATCCGAAGCTTCACCCGTGACATGTTTTAACCCATTAGATCGTGATCGTAAAGCTGGCTCTATTGGAACATCCATTAGCAATGTCGAGAATAGAGTTGTTGATGTTAATGGTCAGGAAGTACCTGTGGGCGAAGTTGGAGAGCTTATTGTACGTGGTCCAAATGTGATGAAGGGATACTATAAAATGCCTGAAGAAACGGCGATGGCGATTCGTGACGGCTGGCTCTATACAGGAGATTTAGCAAAGGTAGATGAAGAAGGGTATTTTTACATTGTTGACCGCAAAAAGGATATGATTATTGTAGGGGGCTTTAATGTTTATCCTCGGGAAGTGGAGGAAGTGCTGTTTGCCCATAATAATATTGTAGAGGCAGCGGTGGTAGGCTTCCCAGACCCTAACTTAGGGGAAGCTGTACATGCCTACGTTGTGTTGAAAGAAGTGGCTGCTACTACAACAGATGATCTACTATCCTATTGTGCTAAACATATGGTGAAGTATAAGGTTCCGAAAGTAATTGAAATACTGGATGAACTACCAAAAAACACAACAGGAAAAATATTAAGACGCTCATTAAAAGAAAAAGTTTAAACGAGAAAAGCTACTATTGAAAAATGGTAGCTCTTTTTTTGTACATTATTCGTATAATAGTAAAATCAGTTGAGAGTAGATGTCTGTAAGTGATAAAATCAAACTTGTGAAATCTTCTACATACTTTTCAAGAGCTTGTCATATAGTGAGGAAGTAATGTAAAAAGACGTACAAAACTGGAACCCTTTGAGGTGAAGCCACGTCAAAGCTTTTAGGTAAAAATACTATTGAAAGAGAGCATACAAAAACATGTTAGAACTCATTAAGGAGTTAATAAGTTTTATTGTGCATATCGATGTGCATTTAGAAGAAATTATTCGTGATTTTGGTAATTGGAGCTATCTTATTTTATTTGCGATTGTTTTTGTAGAAACAGGGGTTGTTATTTTCCCATTCTTACCTGGTGATTCCTTGTTATTTGCAAGTGGAACATTAGCTGCGGCAATGGGCGCATTCGATATGTGGATTTTAATCCCTGTATTTTTAGCAGCAGCTATTTTGGGAGATACGATGAACTATCATATTGGACATAAGGTAGGGACATCTATTCCGCCAAAGAGCCTCCTCGGTAGAGTTGTTAAGAAAGAGCGTATGGAAGCAGCTGAAAAATTCTTTAATACACATGGTGGGAAAACGATCGTAATCGCACGTTTCATGCCATTTATTCGTACATTTATCCCGTTTGTGGCGGGTGCAAGTAAAATGAAATATAGTTATTTCTTATTTTATAATATTTTTGGTGCAATTTTATGGGTATTCAGTTGTACGTTATTAGGTTACTTCTTTGGGAATATTCCAATTATTAAAGATAACTTCTCTGTTGTATTGATTTTGATTATCTTTATATCAGTTGTGCCTGCAGTGATCGGTGCAATTAAATCCAAAGTCGGTAAATAATATGGACAGTCCTTAAGTGATTCATCATCACGGGGACTGTTCTTTCTTTATTATTGGCTGAAAAAGCCATGTTGGCATGTTAAGTTAGCTTGAAGTATAAGCATCAGGTCGTAAAAAATGTTATACTATAAATTACTAGAAAATGGAGAAATGGGGGGCAATGGAATGGAAGTATTCATTGGCAGACAGCCTATATTTAATCTTCATGAGCAAGTCGTTGCATATGAATTGTTATACCGTAGCAAAAATGTAAATGCCTTTCCAATGGTCGATTCAGATGCAGCAACGATTGATGTACTTGTGAACTCATTTCTTTCAATTGGTTTTGAAGAGGTAACGAAAGGTAAGCCTGGCTTTGTTAATTTTACTGAAAACTTATTGATGAGCTCTATACATGAATTTTTAAATCCCTCACAGGTAGTGATTGAGATATTAGAGGATGTTCCACTTACCTCTCAATTAGTGGAGCGTGTAATTGAGCTAAAAAAACAGGGGTTTCAAATTGCCTTGGATGATTTTATGATGGATGATCAAGTGGAAGTTTATGATGAATTATTTGAACAAATTGATTATATTAAGGTGGATTTTTTAGCTTCTTCCATCGTAAAAAGAATGGAAATCGAAAATAAAGTTAAGGAGAAATTTCCACATATTCAATTGCTCGCTGAAAAGGTAGAGACGCGTCATCAATTTGAAGTCGCTAAATCCTCAGGCTATGTGTTATTTCAAGGTTATTTTTTTGAACAACCGCAAATAATACGAGCAACAGACATTCCAGCAAATGCGATTCAATATATTCACATTATCTCTTTACTAAAAGAGGAAGAACCAAATATTCATTTGTTAGCGGAAAATATTGAACGTGATATTTCATTGACATACAAATTATTGCAAATGATTAATAACTCATCTAAACGTTCTAAATCTAAAGTGCGCTCCATCAAGCAAGCGATTGTGTTATTGGGCGTATCCAATTTACGAAAATGGATTTATTTATTGGCCATGCGTGAAATTGATATTGATGCTGATTCTGATCTTTTTAAAGAAGTGATGTGTACGTCTTTATTCCGAGCTAAGGTTTGTGAAAAACTAGCTAAGCTTGCTTATAAAAAGAATTTCTCAGAATATTTTTTAGTTGGCATGTTTTCTCTAATTGATACATTACTTCAAAGACCGATGAATGTTATTTTACAGCAGCTACCATTCTCAGAGGCTATTACGAATACTATTTTAGGCTTTGAAACGGAAATGACCCCATATTTGGAGTTTAGTATTGCGTTAAGTAAACTTGATTGGCCGCGATTAGAAGAGCTAGCTGTACAGTTGAATATACAGTTAGTTGACATTGATCTTTTATATTATGAAGCCATCGAATGGGCAGAAAAATCATTTTAAACCAAATCAACAAAAGCTATCTTATTGAATACTGTAAGATAGCTTATTTTATACCTTCCTCAATCTAGTATCCCTTCATCATGATGAAGTTCTCAATGCTAAAAGTATTTGCTATAATCATCTCGTCTTTAAAAAATTCTGATAGTTGAAGTGGGCGTGGGGAAATGAAACATGATGTGAGAGATAGCATTGTGGAGTATGTGTATGTCATTGTAGGAGCGGCAATAATTGCTATTGGTTTTAATGTCTTTTTATTACCAAATCAAGTCGCTTCAGGTGGGGTAAGTGGAATAAGTACGATTTTGCATGGTTTATTTGGTTGGAATCCGGGAATTGTTCAGTATGCATTTAACATTCCGCTTTTTATTGCTGGTGTTTTATTATTGGGCAAAAAATTTGGAATAAAATCCTTTATTGGGACAATTACATTACCTTTTATCGTCTTATTAACAAATAGCTGGGAGCCATGGACTGATAATCCTTTATTGGGTGCTCTTTTTGGTGGAATTGTTGTTGGCCTAGGAATAGGACTGGTCTTTAAGGGGAATGCTTCAACTGGTGGCACTGATTTACTGGCGCAAATCATTACGAAGTTTACAGGATTGTCGCTTGGAACAAGTGTGCTGTTAATAGATGGCGTTATCGCAATTAGTGCAGCAATTGTTTTTGACTTAGAAAAAGGTTTGTATGCTCTGATTGGACTTTATGTTACCACAAAAACGATTGATATTATTCAGCTAGGGTTTAGTCAGTCTAAAATGGTCTATATCATTACATTGAAACAAGATGAGGTAAGGGAAGCCATTTATGCTGAAATTAATCGTGGTGTAACGAAGTTACCAGCAATTGGAGGGTATACAGGAGAAGCACGACCAGTTCTGATGGTTGTTGTTTATCAAACAGAATTCACAAAGCTGAAACAACTCATTAAAAGCGTTGACCCATCAGCGTTTGTTATTGTTTCTGATGCATATGAGGTATTAGGAGAAGGTTTCAAACGTGCATAATTTTGGTATAATGGCGGCGTAAGGTATTTATTATGAGGAGGGGTACTAATGAAAAAAGCAATGTTAACATTAGTGTTCGGATCAGCAATCTTCTTAGCTGCATGTGGCGGCGGAGATAAAACTGCATCAAATAATGGTAATGAGACTGCTACAGAGCCAGATGGCGAAGCAATAGCGATGAAATCTTGTGTTACTTGTCATGGTGGCGAGCTACAAGGTGCAAATGGTCCAGCATTAAATGATGTAGGTTCACGTTTGTCTGAATCAGAAATTTTAGATATTATAAATAATGGTAAAAACGGCATGCCTGCAGGATTAGTAAAAGGTGCAGATGCTGAAGCTGTTGCTAAATGGTTAGCAACTCAAAAATAATTGCTTTTTAAAAACTAGCGGGCTGGAGAGCCGCTAGTTTTTTTAGTGCAAGTAAAACGCTGTATTGAGAGTAAATACATTTCTTTTACACATAGACATGCTAAAATAAGATGAACCTTATCCATTGATTGGAGGCTTTTTCATTGGTCGTAGTATTAACAAGAGATGTTATGGAGAAATTTAAATTAGAGTTATTAGCAGGTGAAGAAGGAATAGGCAGGACAATTGTGACAAGTGATATCTCAAGACCAGGGCTTGAAATGGCAGGATACTTTACTCATTATCCAGCAAATCGAGTACAATTGCTTGGCAAGACTGAACTTTCCTTTTTTGAAATGCTCCCAGCGGATGTTAAGCTTGAGCGTATGCGTTTACTTTGTTCACAGGATACACCTGCTATTATTATTTCTAGAGATTTAGAAGTACCAGAGGAGCTTATTCAGGCCTCAAACGAAAAGCATGTACCTGTGTTTAAAACACATATGACAACAACCAAATTTTCGAGTAGATTGACGAACTACTTAGAGGGGCGCTTAGCTCCAATGACAGCAGCACATGGTGTACTTGTCGATGTGTATGGCATTGGTGTGCTTATAATCGGTAAAAGCGGCGTAGGTAAAAGTGAAACAGCACTTGAGCTTGTAAAAAAGGGTCATCGTTTAGTTGCTGATGATTGTGTTGAAATTCGTCAAGAATCAGAAAACCTATTAATTGGAAGCCCTCCACCTTTGTTAGAGCACTTATTGGAAATACGAGGCATCGGCATTATTGACATTATGACACTCTTTGGTGCAAGTGCAGTACGCCCCTATAAACGTATTACCCTCATCATTGAGCTCGAAATATGGGATCCACAAAAAGTTTATGATCGATTGGGCTTAGAAGAAGAAAAAATGAAAATAATTGACACGGAACTAACAAAACTAACAATTCCAGTAAGACCTGGACGCAATGTCTCCGTTATTATTGAAGTGGCAGCGATGAACTATCGTTTAAAGAAAATGGGCGTCAATGCGGCAGAGGAATTTTCAAGACGTTTAGATGAAGTGATTTCATCAAATGATGTGTTAGACGATTAAAAAGCGAACAACATTGTTCATGACATATTGAGAGGAGTAGAAGATGGATTTATTACTATTGCAAATTGACCCGATTGCCTTTCATTTAGGACCAATTCCAGTTCGTTGGTATGGATTGCTGATTGTGTCGGGAATCATTTTAGCTTATGTTGTTGGGCAAAGAGAGGCCGTTAAGCGAGGTCTGCCTGAAGACTTTCTTGCAGATTTATTATTATGGGCAGTTCCTATATCCATTATCTGTGCACGTATTTACTATGTGTCAATGCGATGGGATTACTATAGCGAAAATCCAGGCAAAATCATAGAGATATGGAATGGTGGTATTGCCATCCATGGTGCACTCATCGGGGCATTTGTCACAGCTTACATATATACTCGTATAAAAAATGTAAGCTTTTTACGAGTAGCAGATATTGCAGCACCTAGTATTTTAATCGGGCAGATTATTGGTCGATGGGGCAACTTTATGAACCAAGAGGCCTATGGTGGCGAGGTATCGAAAGCATTTTTAGAAAACCTAATGCTACCAGACTGGATTATTAATCAAATGTATATTGAAGAATTAGGTTCATATGTTCATCCCACTTTTTTATATGAATCGATTTGGAACCTAATTGGGCTTATTATTCTATTAGTTTTGCGTAAAGTGAACTTACATCGTGGAGAAATATTCTTTAGCTATTTAATTTGGTATTCAATTGGTCGTTTCTATATCGAAGGAATGCGCACAGATAGCCTTTACTTAGTGGGAGATTTACGTTCAGCACAGGTTGTATCCATTATCGGTATTGTAGTTGGTCTAGGTGCAATTATTTATCGTAGAATAAAGGTGAAACCAGCCGTAAAATACTTAGATAATAAATAAGGGGTTGTAAAAGATGGCTGTTAAGGCACTACTATTTGATTTCGATGGGACTTTACTAAATACAAATGATTTAATCATTCAAACATTTATGCATGTATTAAATGAGCGATTTCCCGGGCAATATTCGCCAAAAGATTGCCTGAAATTCATTGGTCCATCATTGAAACAGACATTTAATGACATTGCACCAGGTGAAGAAGACGATTTGATAGAGATGTATCGCGCTTGGAATATTGCACACCATGATGACCTAGTTAGCCAATATCCTGATGTTGTGTCAACTCTAGAGCAGTTAAAAGCTCAAGGTATAAAATTGGCTATTGTTTCGACGAAACGTAATGAGACCATCGATCGTGGACTTGCTATTCTTGGTGCAACGCATCTATTTGATGTGCGTATTGGTACAGATGATGTGAACAATGTGAAGCCTGATCCAGAGCCAGTATTGCTTGCGTTGGAACGATTAGGGGTAGAAAAAGACTATGCGATTATGATTGGTGATAATTCGCACGATATTGAAGCTGGACATCGTGCTGGTGTAAGAGCAGCGGGTGTTGCTTGGGCAATTAAGGGAGAGGCTTACTTACAGCAGTATCAACCAGAATATATGTTGCAGCATATGTCAGATTTATTTGATATTGTGAAAGAGGGGTAAGGTAGATGGCGCGTAAGACAGAACGTTACCGTGTCGAAGGAGCCAATTCACTTTGGAATATATATGACACGGTGTCCTTTTGGAAGGTGATGAAGTGTTTCATTGTCATTCAAGTTGGACGCTTCACACCATTTTTACGTGTGAAAAACTGGCTATATCGTACTTTTTTAAACATGACTATTGGTAAGCAAACGTCATTAGCCTTAATGGTCATGCCAGATACCATGTTTCCTGAACGTATTTTCATTGGAGACAATACTGTGATTGGTTTTAATACAACCATTTTAGCGCATGAATATTTAATAGAGGAATATCGCTTAGGTGATGTTCATATCGGAAAAGAAGTAATGATAGGGGCAAATACAACTATTTTACCAGGTGTAACAATTGGTGATGGTGCCATTGTTTCAGCTGCCACTCTTGTACATAAGGATGTGCCAGCAGGCTGTTTAGCAGGGGGTAATCCAATGCGAATAATATATACTGCTGAACAAATGGCTGAGCGCAAACGTAATGAGGCTGTAGAGTGGTGTACACCAAAGAAATAATAAAAACTCACGTAGTATAGTGATATACTTCGTGAGTTTTTTGCATAAAAAGCTACTCCCAAAAACACTAGTTTTTGGAGTAGCTTTTACTGTTTAAGCAAGAGCTGCGTCATAATCTGATTTGAATTCACAAGTGTCATGATCACCTAAGCAAGTTGTTTCAACAAAAGTTGATTTAATTGCAGTCCCATCAATGTCTTCAGTTGTGTGCAGTGTTACCTTGTCACCAGGATAAAACTCGCCTTTACAAATACTAACGATCAATTGCTCACTAATTTGTACGAATGGACATGCCATAATAAATCCCTCCAATGCGTAGTGTATGTGGTTCTTTTTGTTATTAATGCTATTCTATATTAAGTTTTTTGAAATGTAAAAAGTAAAATAGAATGAGAGTAATAATCAATAAATGTATTGATATAAAAGTAATATTGGTGATAATGAGATTGAGAATCATTTTAAATAATTGGCTAAAAATAATTATATAGATATAATTATTGGATTTCGATATTGAGAATACTCTATTGAAAACTCTTTATTTTTATCAATGATTTGTTAAGAGAGAATCATTATCAATTTTTAGCGAATACTTAAAGTGATTAAAAATTGGTTTGTCACAATTTGGACATATTCTCATTGTCACTAAAGTATTTTGTCAAATTATAAGTAGAATGAGTCATGCTTTTTTTGCAAGTCTTTGCAATTCAATGTGTATAATTAACAGAATAATAAGTATTTAAAGATTTCGATAATTAATAAGGATATCGTTGACTGTATTAATGAAATAAGTTAAAATTCTTTCATAATCTAATTCTCTAATACTCTAGTGAATTAAAGTGAAATGTGAGGAAGTGTCCATATGTCGTCGATAAAAATGTTTGAAAAGCCACTTGGAATGCGCGATACATTCCCGCAAATCTATGAGAAAGTTGAAGCAGTTAGACATGCGGGCAGAGACTTTTTATATAAAAGGGGTTATGAGTTTATTAAAACGCCTGCGGTGGAGTATTTCGATACAGTAGGGAAGGCTTCAGCGATTGCTGATGCTCATTTATTTAAGCTAGTGGATAGCCAAGGAAATACGTTAGTGCTGCGACCTGACATGACTACACCGATTGCTCGAGTAGCTACATCGAAACTATTAAAGGAAATGATCCCACTACGTCTTGCCTATTTTGCAAGCGTTTTTCGGGCTCAGGAAGCAGAGGGAGGCAGGCCTGCTGAGTTTGATCAAATGGGGATTGAGTTAATAGGTGATCAATCAGTTTTTGCCGATGCAGAAGTTATTGTAACGGCAATGGAGCTATTAAAGCATTTTAAATTGGAAGGGTTTAAAATCACAATTGGACATGCTGGTATATTAAATTGCATTTTACAAGATTACACAGAGAGTATCGAACAGCAAACAACGCTTAGAACATTGCTTGTCCAACGAAATTACGTAGGGTTTGAAGAAGCAGTAGAGTCATTTGATCTGCCTAAAGCTAAATCCGATGCCCTCTTACAATTTATTGAAGAAGCCATGAATGTCAGAGATATACGAGATATTGAAAAATATGTCCGCAAAAATGATGCATTAGAATATATGCAACAACTTGCTCAACTACTTGAAATGGCTGATTTAGCTGATTATGTAGCTTTTGATTTCACACTTTCGAGTCATATGAGTTATTACACGGGTATGCTATTTGAAGTATTTGCTGTGGGAAGTGGCTTTTTATTAGGAAATGGTGGTCGTTATGATGGCTTGTTAGAAGTTTTTGGTTCAAAGGTTGGTGCTACAGGATTTAGTATTCGTGTGGATCGTTTATTAGAAACATTAAACGGGCAAGTGAAACGACAGGAAGCAACAGTTGTTCTTTTTGAAGAAGAACAATTTGAGGAAGCTTTACTAAAGGTTAAAAATTTACGAGCAGCAGGAAAAGTAGCTACTTTGCAGTTACGTAGTAGTCTAGTCGATGAGGTGGCCTTTTTAGCATACTTTACAGAAGTGGTGGTAGTTGGACAGGAGGAAGTTGGCGGTGAATGAATTAACGATTGCAATGCCCAAAGGAAGAATCTTTGAAGAGGCATATCAAATGTTGTTAGAGGCAGGTTTTAATTTACCAGAAGAAGTAGAAATGTCACGTAAATTAATGATTGAAATACCAGAGGAAAAAATTCGCTTTATTTTATCAAAGCCAATGGATGTTCCTGTCTATGTTGAACATGGTGTTGCTGATATTGGTATTGCTGGTAAGGATGTTTTGTTAGAGCAACAGCGAGAAGTGCACGAATTACTTGATTTGAAAATTAGTAATTGCTATATCGCTTCTGCAGGCCTACCAAACACCTCCATGAATGAGATTGCGCCTAGAATTGCTACGAAATATCCGAATATTGCCATGAAGTACTACAAAGGCATTGGAGAGCAAGTGGAAATCATCGAGCTCAACGGTTCTATTGAATTAGCACCAATGATTGGCTTAGCTGATCGAATTGTCGATATTGTTTCTACAGGTCGTACATTAAAAGAAAACGGCTTAGTAGAATATGAATTTATTACTGCTGTCTCTTCTCGATTAATTGCAAACCCTGTAAGTTATCGTATGAAAGGTGAGCGTATTATTGATCTTGTGAGGCGGTTAAAGAAATGTGTAAATGAGCAGAAAAAGTAATCATTTGTAGCTACATATGAAGGACTAAAGGGGATTAATCCTATGAAAATAACAAAGCTTGAAAAAGGTATTTCCTTAAAAAGACCACTTGAAGGAGGAAATGAGGAACAAATAAAAGTTGTACGACAAGTGCTTTCGGATGTTAAGACACAGGGAGATGCGGCGTTACGCACCTATACTGAGCGATGGGATGGCTATGTCCCTAAAAATTTACGTGTCTCTGAAGAAGAAATACAAGAAGCAGTAAGTGAACTCGATCCTCAACTATATAAGGACTTAGCGGAAGCAGCAGAAAATATTCGTTTTTATCATGAACAACAGATACGTTCAGGGTATCACCTAGAACTGGGAGATGGTTCTTGGTTAGGCCAACGGGTAACAGCTTTAGATGCAGTAGGACTATATGTTCCAGGTGGTACAGCTGCCTACCCTTCATCAGTCTTGATGAATGTAATACCAGCGCAGGTCGCAGGGGTGAAACGTATTGTTATTACTTCACCTGCAGGGCTAAATGGGAAACTACCAGCAGGTGTACTTGTGGCGGCTCACCTTTTAGGGATTGATGAGATTTATAAAGTTGGTGGGGCACAAGCAATAGCTGCACTTGCCTATGGCACGGAAACAATTTCCCCAGTCGATAAAATAACAGGTCCAGGAAATATTTATGTGGCACTTGCCAAACGAGAGGTATTTGGAGAAGTAGCCATTGATATGATTGCGGGACCGAGTGAAATTGCTGTGCTGGCTGATGACACAGCCTATCCTGATGAAATTGCTGCAGACCTTTTATCACAAGCAGAGCATGATCCACTAGCTTGTTCAATTCTTGTCACAACCTCAGAGCAATTAGCCAAAAAAGTAGCTGAGGAAGTAGAGAAGCAGCTGCTGAACTTACCGCGTCAAGAAGTAGCTCGTGCTTCCATAGAGAAATTTGGGGTAATTTATGTAGCTGAAACATTGGCAGATGCAGTGGAAGCCATTAATTCATTAGCACCGGAGCATTTAGAAATTGTGATGGAAAATGCGGAGGCGTTAGTTGAGCAAATAAGACATGCTGGTGGTATTTTTATAGGTCGGTATAGTTCTGAGCCAGTTGGTGATTATTTTGCAGGGACCAATCATGTACTTCCAACTAATAGTACGGCTCGTTTTGCAAGTGGCTTAAATGTTGATGATTTTGTGAAAAAATCAAGTATTGTTTACTATAGTGAAAAAACCTGGAGAGACAACGCACCAAAAATTGCACGTTTAGCGCGTATGGAAGGCTTAGAGGGCCATGCTCGTGCAGTGGAATCACGTGGATGGGAGAAGGAATAGGACGATGACAGAAAAGAAACGATATGCAAAGATAGAGCGTACAACGAATGAAACGCAAATTTCTGTAGCAATTGATTTAGATGGTGAAGGCAAGGCAGATATCCAAACAGGCGTGGGGTTTATGGACCATATGCTTGACTTATTTATTAAGCATGGACTATTTAACGGCACAATACATGCAAATGGCGATACTTATATTGATGATCACCATACAACAGAGGACCTTGGTATTGTATTAGGACAGGCTGTTCGAGAAGCACTTGGTGATAAGAAAGGCATAAAACGCTATGGTAACGCCTTTGTACCGATGGATGACGCACTAGCTCAGGTAGTGGTCGATTGCTCGAATCGACCTCATCTAGAGTACCGTGTGCCAGCATTAAAAGAAAAAGTAGGAACGTTTGATACAGAATTAGTGCATGAATTTTTATGGAAATTTGCCCTTGAGGCAAGGATGAATGTTCATGTAATTGTACCTTATGGACAAAATACACATCACATTATTGAGGCAATTTTCAAAGCATTAGCACGTGCGATTGATGCCGCAGTGGAAATTGACCCGCGTGTTAAAGGCGTACCATCGACTAAGGGGCTGTTGACGTGAAAATAGGTGTCATTGATTATGGAATGGGTAATTTATTTAGTGTGGAGCAGGCATTAAAAAGGCTAGGCTGTGAAGTTATTATAACTGCTGATGAGAAGGCATTAGATACAGCTGACGCACTTTTATTACCAGGGGTGGGTGCATTCCCTGATGCCAGAAAGCGTTTAGCTGAAACAAACTTAGATCAATATTTACAGAAGGCACAAAGAGAAAACCGTCCACTTTTAGGAATTTGTCTAGGTATGCAATTATTATTCGAGCAAAGTGATGAAGTAACCCCAACAAAAGGGCTAGGGTTTTTCAAGGGGTGTATTAAACGCTTTAGTGGTAGCCAAGAGGGCCAAGCATACAGAGTACCACATATGGGGTGGAATGAACTAATTGTGACAAATCGTCCTGCATGGTTACACAATGAAGTATCAGCGAAGCATGTCTATTTTGTTCATTCCTTTTATGCAACAGATATCGTAGAATCAGAGCTTGTTGCCTATGCTGATTACTTCGGCATTCAAGTACCTGGTATTGTGACGAATGGTTCTGTGACTGGCATGCAATTTCACCCTGAAAAATCAGGGGAATTAGGTGTTTATTTATTAGAGCAATGGTTGAAAGGTGTGAAGGCATGCTAACAAAACGTATTATTCCATGTCTTGATGTGAAGGAAGGTCGTGTTGTAAAAGGTATACAATTTGTCTCTATCCGAGATGCAGGAGATCCTGTGGAGCTTGCGAAGTTCTATGATGAACAAGGAGCAGATGAGCTTGTATTTTTAGATATTTCTGCATCACATGAAGGTCGAGAAACGATGATAGATGTCGTTCGTCAAACAGCGGCTACGCTTGCCATACCCTTTACTGTTGGCGGAGGCATTCGTACGTTGGATGATATGAAGCGTATTTTACGAGCAGGTGCTGATAAAGTTTCAGTGAATACATCCGCGCTGGAAAGACCTGCCCTTATTCAGGAAGGCTCTGATTACTTTGGCGCACAATGCATTGTTGTAGCAATCGATGCTCGCTATAGTGAGGAAGATGGCACATGGATGGTTTATACACATGGTGGTCGCAACAAAACCCCTTGGTCAGCCATTGAGTGGGCCAAAGAGGCTGTACGCTTAGGAGCTGGTGAGATTTTATTAACAAGTATGAATCAAGATGGAGAAAAATCAGGCTTTGATTTAGCCTTAACCAAAGCAGTGCGTGAAGCTGTGACAGTCCCTGTGATTGCTAGTGGTGGAGCGGGACATGCCGAACATTTTTACGAAGTATTAGCACAAGAGGTAGATGCAGATGCTGCACTAGCAGCATCTATCTTCCATTATAAAGAAACAAGTGTAGCGCAAGTAAAGGAATACTTACGTGAAAAAGGAGTGGCAGTAAGATGATAGAGAACATTCAATTTGATGAGAGAGGTCTTGTTACAGCTGTAGTACAAGATGCCAATACAAAAGAGGTATTAACAGTAGCTTACATGAATAAGGAGTCATTAGCTAAAACAATTGACTCAGGGGAAACTTGGTTTTATTCTCGTTCCCGTCAAGAGCTTTGGCATAAGGGAGCAACAAGTGGCCATACACAACAGGTGGTTTCAATCAAAGCGGATTGCGATCAAGATGCGTTAATAGTGGAGGTTCTACCGACAGGGCCAGCGTGTCATAATGGAACAATTTCTTGCTTCACTGAGGTTATTCAGCAAAAAGAGAAGGTAGGCTCTGTGGACATCGTTTCTAAACTTGCTCGTGTCATCGAAAAGCGAGAGCAGGAAATGCCAGAAGGAGCGTACACTACATATTTATTTGATAAGGGCATTGATAAAATCTGTAAAAAGGTTGGGGAAGAAGCAACAGAGGTGGTCATTGGTGCCAAAAACCGAGATGCTGAGGAAGTAAAATGGGAGGCAGCTGATTTAATTTATCATCTACTCGTATTATTACAAGAACAAAAAGTAAGCATTTATGATGTTCTGCATGTGTTGGAAAAACGTCACGAGGAGAAATAACAGCATATTATTGATTGTGTGGTATAATAGGAGTTACTGTGTAAAGGAACGTAGAATACGTTCCTTATTTCTTGTTTCGGAGGAAATATATTGGAAAAGAAACGTCAAAATGAGACTCAATCGAATATAGTGTCGTTCATTCCAACAGGCGACTATTATTATAAGAAATCAATTCAAGCAATGAACAGTGGACAAATGAATAAAGCCTATAAATATTTACAGCGTGCGGTAGATTTAAGTCCCGACGATCCAATGATTATCTTGCAGTTAGCCATAGTAGAGTTAGAAGGTCAACGTTTTGAGGAAGCGTATGACCTACTTCGTCGCGCCTATCAAATTGATCCAGATAATCCAGAAATCATATTTTACATGGCAGAAGTATCAGGGTGTGTAGGCATCATGCATGATGCAAAACGCTTTGCAGAAGAATATTTAAAGCTAGAACCTGAGGGTGCTTATGCCGATGAAGCAGCAGAAATATTAGAGTTTGTCGCTTTTGAGCAAGATGATTTTGAAGAGCTTGAAGGCTCTGGTGAGGATTTATATCGTCAGGAGCAAGCTCGTCGTTGTATGGAAAAGGGAGATTTTCCTGAAGCTATTACTATTTTAGAAGATTTAATTGAAGATCGGCCAGCATTTTGGTCAGCCTATAATAATCTAGCACTCGCTTATTTTTATGTTGGAGAAGAAGAGCAAGCAAAGGCTCTCTTGCATACAGTGCTACGTGAAAATAAGGGCAATCTACATGCATTATGCAATTTAACGGTAATTGCGTATTATGAAAAAAATGAAGATGATTTACAAGAACTGTTAAATGTTCTAGTTAAAATTCAACCCTATACTTGGGAGCATCGTTATAAACTTGGTGCTACCTTAGCCTTAATCGGCCAATATGAATTAGCCTATAAATGGTTGCGTAGCATGCAAAAGAGAGGCTATGTAGGAGATGCAGGATTTTACTTTTGGCTGTCACATGCTGCCTATTTCTCAGGACATGAGGAGATTTCGAAAAGTGCGTGGGATCAGCTTCTAGAGCTAGACCCAGACAAAGAGGGCTTCGAACCTTGGCGCCAACAAGAAAATGAATTTGGACTTGATGCATTGGAGCATGATCGTGATTTTATTGTTGAAAAATTAGAGAGCACTTATACAAGTGAGCGCATTTTTGGTTTATTTTTACTGAAAGGTACAGCGCATAAGCAAGAAATTATCGCCCATCCGAAATGGATTAATATTGAACAATTAGGCTCTTTTGAAAAATTGTTTTTAGCTTATGCACTTGGACATGAATTTGATAAGAAAAATAAAGTAGAAGCAAGCTTTTTACGATCAGTACAGGTCTCAGAAATTTTATTAGAACAATATGGAAAGCTATCATCATTAATTGTACCGCTGTTTCAAATGTGGTTTGTGCTATGTGAACAAGCTTTAATAGAAAATTATCGTTTTACAAATCCAACAGCAATTGCAGGAGCAAATGATTATTTATTCAGATCTTCACAAATGCTTAAAGTGACAAAAAAGGAAATTGCGCAGCAATATGGCGTTTCTGTATCTACTTTATCAAAGTATATTGACGAAATCTTAACGTTTTTGCCAAACAGTCATGATTAATGTGTGAGCAACATAGTTGAATAACTTTATACTTTCACATACGATGAACATACTAACGCTATCACCAATTTTTCCTTAGCGTCATTGATCTTCTTCTATAGATGACGTTAGATGTATTGGTTGAATGAAGATAAAAAGTATTCTGTTTAGGGGGAAGTATTTATGTCGGAAGAAAAAATTTATGATGTAGTAATTATTGGTGCAGGTCCTGCTGGGATGACTGCCGCTGTTTATACATCTCGTGCAAATTTGTCTACTTTAATGATTGAACGTGGCATTCCTGGTGGACAAATGGCAAACACAGAAGAAGTAGAAAACTACCCAGGTTTTGAGACAATTTTAGGACCAGAGCTTTCTACAAAAATGTTTGAGCATGCTAAAAAATTTGGTGCTGAATATGCCTATGGTGATGTAACGGAAATCATCGATGGAGAAGAATATAAAACAATTAAATCAGGTGCAAAAGAATATAAAACACGTGCCATTATTATCACCACTGGTGCTGAGTATAAAAAAATGGGTGTGCCTGGTGAAAAAGAGCTTGGTGGCCGTGGTGTCAGCTACTGTGCAGTATGTGATGGAGCATTCTTTAAACAAAAAAATCTAGTTGTCGTAGGTGGCGGAGATTCAGCTGTTGAAGAGGGTGTTTATTTAACTCGCTTTGCTGATAAAGTGACAATTGTCCACCGTCGTGATAAATTACGTGCACAAAAAATTCTCCAAGATCGTGCCTTTGCCAATGAAAAAATTGATTTCATTTGGAATGCAACTGTAAAAGAAATCAATGAAGCGAACGGTAAAGTTGGCAGTGTAACACTACAATCAACTGTCGATGGTACAGAATCTGAATTTGCTACAGATGGTGTTTTCGTCTATATAGGTATGCTTCCTTTAACGAAACCATTTGAGTCATTAGGTATTTTAAATGAGGCTGGCTATATTTTGACAAATGAAACGATGGAAACAAAAATTCCAGGTATCTTTGCAGCTGGAGATGTTCGTGAAAAATCACTTCGTCAAATTGTAACAGCAACTGGTGACGGTAGTATTGCCGCGCAAGCTGTTCAACATTATGTAGAAGAGCTATTAGAGAAAATTAATGCCTAATAGGGCTATTTTAAGGAAAAAAATACAATTTTAATGTGGTTTTAATATTGCTGTAACTTGAATGACATATAAAAGGTGTATGATTAAAAATGTAATTAGCAATCCCCCTTTTATTTTGTTTAGTAGGTTGTTTCCGCCTCCAATAGGTGGGAGCAACCTACTTTTTTATGTGTAAAAAATCAAATAATAATATCACGAAAAAACGTAAATTTCCCACAAGATGAAGTGGTTATCTTTGAATAGAACTAAATTGTTAATTGTCCGCGTACAAGAGTTGTAAATGAGGACAAAACTTACAAGGTCTTGTTATAATGAAGAGTAGAATGCAAAAGTGATTAGAGGTGTGCCTATGCAAAGAATTGCAAATTTAATTGCCGTAAAAGACGGTAAAGTATTATTACTTCAGAAACCAAGACGAGGCTGGTATGTGGCTCCAGGAGGGAAAATGGAGAGTGGCGAGTCAATCTTCGAGGCTGCTATTCGAGAGTTTCAAGAAGAGACAAACGTCATACCTTTACATGTTCATTTAAAGGGTGTTTATACGATGATCATTAAAGAAAACAATGACGTAGTGGATGAATGGATGCTCTATACATTTGTTGCAAAGGATGTAGATGGAGTACCATTCGAAGAAACAAGAGAAGGCAAACTTGCATGGCACCCAGTAGAGGATTTAGCACATTTGCCAATGGCTGAAGGAGATCGAACTAATTTACAATTTGCTGTTTCGCAATCAGGCATTCAGTATGGCACGTTTGACTATACAACGAATTTTGAATTACTTCATCAGAAAATACAAATTTCAAAAGAACAATAAAGGAGTTGCATGACAGTGGTGGTTGAAGGCCAACAAAGTACACATGAATTGGTTATTATTACAGGAATGTCTGGGGCTGGGAAAACAGTAGCTATTCAAAGCTTTGAGGATTTAGGGTATTACTGTATTGATAATTTACCACCTGCGTTACTTACAACTTTTTTAACCTTATTAAGAGATTCTGGTAAAAACAGTACCCGAATTGCAGCAGTAATGGATATGCGCGGAGGCGACTTTTTTGATGCTCTAATTGGCGCATTAGACCATATACTAAAAGAAGGCGATATTGTTGCTCGTATTTTATTTTTAGATGCAGATGATGCCACATTAGTCAGACGGTATAAAGAAACGAGACGTGCACATCCATTAGCAGTGAATGGTTTACCTCTAGATGGAATTAAACAGGAACGAGTACTTTTATCTGAAGTAAAGGGTCGTGCCAATTTTGTTTATAACACATCTAACATGAAACCAAAGCAATTACGTGAAAAAATCGTAAAAGAATTTGCAAGTGAGGCAGATACTATTTTTACCGTTAACATTATGTCCTTTGGCTTTAAACATGGTATGCCGATTGATGCGGACTTAGTGTTTGATGTTCGTTTTCTTAAAAACCCATACTATGTGGAGGAGCTACGTCCAAAAACGGGTCTTCAAACAGAGGTATCTTCTTATGTGTTAGCGTTGGAAGATACGCAAATCCTTATACAAAAACTGACGGATTTATTAGACTTTATGATTCCTCTCTATCGACAAGAAGGTAAATCACAGCTTGTTATTGCTTTTGGTTGTACTGGGGGCCAGCATCGCTCAGTGACATTAGCAGAATTTTTTGGTGCATATTTTGCGGGCAAGGAAAATACGGTTATTACGCATCGTGATATTAATCGTAGAAAGGAATGAGTGAATGGGGAAAAAGCAAACAAAGCTTGTGGTAATTGGTGGTGGCACAGGGCTCTCCACGTTACTTCGCGGTCTGAAGCATCACCCATTTGATATTACTGCTATTGTAACAGTAGCAGATGATGGTGGATCTTCAGGTCGTTTACGTGATGATTACGATATCCCACCGCCTGGTGATGTACGCAATGTGATTGCAGCATTATCAGATATTGAGCCCCTTGTAGAGCAAATGTTTCAATACCGTTTTTCGGCATCTGAAGACTTACGAGGTCACTCCTTAGGGAATTTAATGCTTACAGCCCTTACTGATATTACTGGTGATTTCAATCATGCTATCAGTGAGATGGGAAAGGTTTTAAAAGTTCATGGTCGAGTTATTCCAGCAGCTAATAAAAAAATCACCTTACATGCTGTGCTTGAGGACGGTTCAATTATCGAGGGAGAATCAAAAATCCCGACAGCGACGAAACGCATTAATCGCGTTTTTTTAGTACCTGAAAATGTGCAACCGTTGCCAGAAGCTATTCGTGCAATACTTCGTGCAGACTATATTTTAATAGGACCAGGAAGCTTATATACAAGTATTATTCCGAATTTGCTTGTTAAGGAAATAGGTGAAGCAGTTGTTAAGGCTAAAGGAAGAAAAATATATGTTTGTAATTTAATGACACAAAAGGGTGAAACCATTTCTTATACAGCAGGCGATCATGTAACAGCCATACATAAGCATGTTGGCCATGATTTTATCGATTCCATTTTAGTAAATGATGAAGAACTCCCTAACCCTGTAAAAGAACTGTATAAAGAAGAAAGAGCGGAACCAGTAACATTTGACGTAGCAAAGCTTGAAAGTATGGGTTTAGAAGTTATCAAACGAGACATTGCTACAATTCGACCTGATGGAACGGTTCGACATAATGCTACAAATGTTGCAGAATGGCTGGTAGATTATGCTGATATTTACCATCAAAAAGTAAGAGGACCAATAATAGAAACATAATGGCTTTATTGTATATGGTAAGATGAACATATACATAGAAATCATGATTGAAAGGGGGGCGTGATATGTCTTTTGCTTCTGAAACAAAAAAAGAATTGACACAAATAGAAGCGGACAATCATTGTATGAAAGCAGAAGTTTCTGCCCTAATTCGTATGAATGGTTCATTATCCTTTGCAAATAAACAACTAAGCTTAGACGTGCAAACCGAAAACGCTGCAATTGCCAGAAGACTATATACGATTATGAAAAAATTGTATCCGTACAATGTTGAATTACTTGTTCGTAAGAAAATGCGATTGAAAAAAAATAATGTGTATATATGCCGTGTAAGAGAAGGAGCGCGTGAGCTATTAATTGATTTAGAAATCATCTCAGACGACTTTCAATTTAACCATACTATCTCAAGAAAGCTCATTCAAAAGAGCGGCCAAAAAAGAGCTTATTTAAGAGGAGCCTTTTTAGCAGGAGGTTCCGTCAATAATCCAGAAACATCGGCTTATCATTTAGAGGTTTATTCTTTATATAAAGAACATGGTGAGGCATTAATGGACTTGATGAATGAATTTGAACTCAATGCCAAAACAATTGAACGTAAAAAAGGCTTTGTAACTTACTTAAAAGAAGCAGAAAAAATTTCAGATTTCCTTAATATTGTTGGAGCGCATCAGGCTATGATGAAATTTGAAGATGTTCGGATTTTGCGAGATATGCGTAATAGTGTCAACCGTATTGTGAACTGTGAAACTGCCAATTTAAATAAAACCATTGGAGCAGCATTACGGCAGGTTGAGAATATTCGATTTATTGAAAATTCAATTGGTCTTGATCAACTACCAGAGAAGCTTCGTGAAATAGCACGTCTCCGTGTTGAATACCAAGATGTGACATTAAAAGAGCTTGGTGAAATGGTATCTAGTGGAACGGTTAGTAAATCAGGTGTTAACCATCGATTGAGAAAAATTGATGAGATTGCGGATGCATTAAGGCGTGGTGAAAAAATAGGTGGTTAAGTTATCATACTTTTCAGGTATGAATGTCATGCTAATCGCTTATTGTTCTTTTGCCAGTAAGTAAGGTAAGATAAAACTAATAGACGAACGGTAGTGAAGGGGAGTTTTGAGAATGATTGAGAGAAGAGTCCAGGTTAAATTAAAATTAGGACTACAAGCTAGACAAGCAGCACTATTTGTGCAAGAAGCAAATCGTTTTAGTGCTGATATCTTTCTAGAAAAAGATGAGAAAAAAGTAAATGCCAAATCCATTATGGGTGTTATGAGCTTAGCAGTTGCTAAAGGTACCGAAGTGACTTTAAGCAGTGAAGGTAACGATGCTGAGCAAGCGGTTACAGCATTGGCAACAATTATTGAAAATGAAGATTAACATTCATTAAATACAAAAGGCATCACAGAGCAATTCTGTGATGCCTTCTATTTTTTATTTATTATCGCTACGGTGCATAATATGATCGATTAAACCGTATTCTTTTGCACGTTCAGCAGTCATGAAGTTATCACGATCTGTGTCTCTTGCAATGACTTCAAGTGGTTGACCAGTGCGTTCAGATAAAATGCCATTTAATTTTTCACGTAAGAATAGAATACGCTTAGCAGCAATTTCAATTTCTGTCGCTTGACCTTGTGCACCACCTAGTGGTTGGTGAATCATGACTTCAGCATTTGGTAAGGCAAAACGTTTACCAGGTTCTCCAGCTGCAAGTAGGAAAGCACCCATTGATGCAGCCATACCAATACAAATTGTTTGTACCTGTGGTTTAATGATTTGCATTGTGTCATAGATAGCCATACCAGCCGTAATGGATCCGCCAGGTGAGTTAATATAAAGAGAGATATCTTTATCTGGATCTTCTGCTTGTAGGAAAAGAAGCTGAGCGACAATGGAGTTAGCAACATTGTCATCAATAGCACTTCCTAAAAGGATAATACGGTCTTTAAGTAGACGTGAATAAATGTCATATGCACGCTCACCACGACTAGTTTGTTCAATAACTGTAGGAATTAAATTCATGTTAAATCCTCCTTAAAAAGCTAAATTCGAATACCTTTGCTGAAAATTTTCCTTTGTATTTCAGCTGTATCCTTATCATACACATTATAGTCAGGGAAGGTCAAATATTAACCCTGCTAAAGTGAAATTAAAAAAAATAAATTGTTTTTGCATTCTATGGTTGAATTATATAGGATAGGCTTGTATAATGATTAAGGTTATAAGGTTTAAAGTACAGGACACTATTTTGCAGGTATGCTTCAAAAATGAGGGTTATCTACATCATGCTTTTCGTAAGCCTAGAGTGAGTACTTTTTTTTTGTGTCTTTTGCCCTCGTGGTGTAATGGATAACACGTAAGATTCCGGTTCTTGCACTGGGGGTTCGATTCCCTCCGAGGGCGCCATTTTACTGATCAATTGATATACTGTTATAGCTCATCTCCTAATAAGTAGTTTAGCAGCCTGCTTACTGGAGATCGAGAGGAAGAATAAAGGGAATACTGTCCTAGTTGGCATTATTCCCCTATTTATTCCTTTCAAACCTTCAAAAAAGCAACAACTCCAAATTATTTTTTAGTGAACATACTGTACGTGAGACTAGTAATAGTCGAAAAAAAAGAATCCTATCTGAGGGGATTCTTTTTTTTTGCCTAAATTTATCGAAATTTGGCATGGTTCTTATTGTATATATATTAGTTTTAGGTTAATTTTCTTGTTATTTATACATGTTTTTTCAAATTATATGAATTTATTATAAATTTATATGAAAAAATATTTAATTTTATGCGAAAAGTTGTTGTCTAAATACTATAATGTTAATATAATTGACCTAATAGTCTAACATTTCCGAATTGCGAAAAATAATACGTAATTCGGAAAATTATCGAACTAGGGGGAAATACAATGAAAAAAACAGGTTGGATGTTACTGATGATTATTGCAGCTTTAACATTAGCACTTGCAGGTTGTGGTACAAAAGATGATGCATCTTCAGGTAGCTCATCTTCAGAAGATGGTGGAGATGGCAAAAAAGTTTACAAAGTAGGTACTGAGGCAACTTTTGCACCATTTGAATCTGTTGACGATTCAGGGAAAATTGTAGGGATTGATGTCGATATTCTACAAGCTATTGCAGATGAGATGGACTTTGAGGTTGAGTGGAATAATATTGGATGGGAGCCAGTGTTCCAAACAATTAAGAACGGTGAAACAGATATCGGTGCTTCTGGAATCACAATTACGGAAGAGCGTAAAGAATCATTTGATTTTACAGAACCGTATTATGAGTCTCAGTTATTAATTGTTGTGAAAGAAGATTCAAAGATTAAATCTCTTGATGAATTAAAAGATAAAAAAGTATCTGTACAAATCAATGCAACTGGTCATATGGCAGCGAAAAAGCTACAAGGGGAAGCAAGTACAAATATTATGGCGTTTGAAAGTCAGCCAATCGCTATCCAAGAGATGCTAAATGGTAATGTTGATGCAGCTATCGGAGATAACGCTGTAGTTTATGAATATATCAAAGCTCACCCAGATCAAAAACTAAAAGTAATTGAAGATGATGCATTCGAAAAAGAATACTATGGCTTCATGGTTCAAAAAGGGAATAAAGAATTGCTAGATAAATTAAACGAAGGTCTTAAAAAGATTAAAGAAAACGGTAAATTAAAAGAAATTACAGGCATTGATTTTCAATAAAAATGAATGAAATGATGCTATTAACATAGTAATTGTGTTAACGGCTCATTTATTAATCGTAATTTAAAGGGGAATGGGGTTTTCGGATGGACATCTTTGATTTACGCTGGGACATTGTCTGGAACTACCGAGATATGTTTATACGAGGTATTGGCGTAACACTTATTTTGACACTTAGTGGTTATTTTGGCGGTATTCTATTAGGACTATTTTTAGGCCTTGGAAAATTATCGAGTAAAAAATGGATTTATTGGCCATCTAAACTATATATCGATTTATTCCGTGGAACACCGATGCTTGTACAAATCTTGTTAATTCACTTAGCAGTTATTCCAACAATTTTTGGTCATTCTTTAGGTTATATGGTATCAGGGATTACAGCGCTTATTTTAAACTGTGCTGCTTATAATGCGGAAATTTTCCGTGCAGGGATTCAAAGTATTGCAAAAGGGCAAATGGAGGCTGCTCGCTCTCTTGGATTAACGCATAACCAAGCGATGCGTAAGGTCATTTTACCTCAAGCATTTAGACGTATGATTCCGCCATTGGGCAATGAATTTATTGCATTATTAAAAGATTCTTCACTCGTAACTGTAATTGCAGCACCAGATATTCTATACGCTAGTAAGGTCGTAGCTGGTGCAAGCTTCCGCTTCTGGGAACCGTATATCGTTGCAGCATTATTATATTTAGTGTTGACATATGGTGTAACGAAGATTGTAGCATTTATCGAGAAACGATTTAGCAATAGCTATGTCCCTCGTAAAGCTAAGGTAGAAGGGCGGGAAGCTAGATGATAAAAATTGAAAACCTACACAAATACTTTGGCAAGCTTGAAGTATTAAAAGGAATCGATTATGAAATTCAAGAAAAACAAGTTGTCTGTGTTATTGGGCCGTCTGGTTCAGGAAAAAGTACATTTCTCCGTTGCATCAATATGTTAGAAGAAGTAACGGATGGTGCTATTTATATTGAAAATGTAAAAATTAATGATCCTAAAACGAATATCAATGAAATTCGCGCTGAAGTGGGTATGGTGTTTCAACAATTTAACTTATTCCCGCATATGACGGTTATTGATAATGTCACGATGGCACCTATGCAAATTCGTAAAATGAATCGTACAGACGCAGAAGCTTTAGGACATGAGCTATTAAAAAAGGTCGGGCTCGACAGCAAGGCCTATAATTATCCTGAGCAGCTATCAGGTGGTCAGCAACAACGTGTGGCGATTGCTCGTGCCTTAGCAATGAAGCCAAAAGCTATTTTATTTGACGAGCCAACTTCAGCACTTGACCCTGAAATGGTAAAAGAGGTGCTAGATGTTATGAAAAATCTAGCAGCTGAAGGGATGACAATGGTAGTTGTGACACATGAAATGGGCTTTGCTCGTGAAGTAGGTGATCGAGTAGTCTTCATGGATGGGGGCTATATTGTAGAAGAAGGGTCTCCAGAGGAACTATTCGGCAATCCCCAAAGCGACCGTACGAAAGCGTTTTTAGGAAAAGTATTATAAAGCTGAAAAAGCGAACGACATGCTCGTTCGCTTTTTTTGTGCTGTTCTTATTTAATGAAGGGGATTAGATGTTGTGTCGAATGCATTCAGCATCGTTTGCATATCCTGTTGGGAATACTGAGGCACCTGATAATAGCCGTGTTTATTTTGATAAATGGATAATTCGTATCCCATCTCAATACAGTTAGGAATACTATCCGCAACAACGCGACGAACTACAGGGTTTGTTGTCTCCAACGCAGCAGTTGTCATACATTTTGCTGCTCCCTTTTGAGCTCCAAGTAAAAATCCAGAAATAGCTTCATCATTAATTTCATTAGCGTTTTGCATCGGTTTTTTTGGTTGACCAGGATTTAGGCCATATTTGAAATCATTTCCTGTTTCCATTTGGTAGCGTCCTGTTGGAACAGATGGATCGTGTCCTGTTGTAAAGGACTCTACGATCGTATTGTACATACCAAGAGTGAAATTATATTGGCGATCCAAAATGTTGAGTAATTCAGGATCTTTTACATGGGGACGCAAAATAATCGCTTGGTTCATACCTGCAATAATTTCTCCAATTGTTTCATGCATGTCCATCATTTCATGTCCACCATGATTTAGGCTATGTTGTTGATTTAAATTTGTTTGGTTTGATGATTCATTGTAAAACGATTGTGACAAAAAAAACGCCTCCTCAATAATTTTTTGTTGCAGTATTTAGTATGTCGTGTCAATTCAATTTCATACGGTATAAATGTAAAGGTAAAAATGTAGACTAAAGATAGAAGGAAAAGCAAGTCAAGGAGGCTTAAAATTGAAAAAGTTACTTGGACCAATTGGAATAATTGTCATCATTCTTGTTGTAATCGCCTTATTATTTATACCTAAATACAATAGTCTGGTGACAGCCGAGGAAAATGTTGATTCTAAATGGGCACAAGTTGAAAATCAGCTCCAACGTCGCTATGATTTGATTCCCAATCTAGTGGAATCTGTGAAAGGCTATGCGAATCATGAGCAAGAGGTGATAGCGAATATTACGGAGGCACGTGCACAAATGGGAAGTGCAAGCTCACCAGAGGAGCAAGCTGTTGCCAATGATGCTTTAACTGGCGCTCTTAGTCGTTTACTAGTAGTTGTAGAAAATTACCCAAACTTAAAGGCAGATGCAAACTTCCGCCAGTTAATGGATGAGCTAGCAGGTACGGAAAATCGTCTGGCAGTAGCACGTGAGGATTACAATAATGAGGTGCAGCAATTCAATAAACATGTTAAACGTTTCCCGGGGAATTTAATGGCAGGGATGTTTGGCTTTGAACAAAAAGAATACTTTAAAGCCGCAGCAGGAGCTGACAAAGCACCATCTATCGATTTTAGTCAATCGGGTACACATTAATGAAACGTTGCATTGTACAGATGATCATCGTTTGTTCGGTGCTTCTTTTTTTCTCGAATCTAGCAGAAGCAACAATGCCATCACCGATGAAAAATACGTATATACATGACTTTGCCAATGTAATTTCTGCGAATGTCAAAGAAGAGATAAATCAATATTCTGAGCAGTTGGATCAAGGCACGGGTGCTGAAATCATGGTAGTCACAGTTAATAGTCTTCATGGACAAGAGCCGAAAATGTATGCGACAAAATTGATTCGGTCATGGGGCATTGGTGACAAGGAAAAAAATAACGGTGTCCTGATTTTAGCTACCTTAGGTCAAGGGGAAGGAAATAACGACGTTGTAATTGCCGTGGGTCAGGGATTAGAAGGAGCATTACCAGATGGTAAATTAGGACGCATTTTAGATAATGCATTTTATCCCTCAGCAAGTGCTGGTAATCTAGATCAAGCTTTTCAAGCAACCTATTCTGAAGTTTTCCGCGCTGTTGCCCAAGAGTATAATTGGAACGGTGATTTGCCAGCACAAACAAAAGAAGAGGATGACATACCCACTTGGTTAATTATCCTAATCATTATCGTTGTTATTATTATCTATTCATTCTTTTCGAAAGGCGGCGGAGGTCCTCGCTCTGGAGGCTATGGCGGTTATCCAGGAAGTTTTGGTGGAGGTTCGAGTAGAGGGGGCTTTGGCGGATTTGGTGGCGGATCTTCTGCTGGTGGGGGAGCAAGCAGGAAATTTTAATAGAGGTATGGCGAACTATTCTATATAGTTCGCTTTCATTTTGGCTTAATTAAAAACCTCTCAATTATTGACAATAATGCTAGAATTGTTATAATTTAAATATATCGACAAACGATATAGCGTAAACTGATATAGGGAGGAATCATTTTGAAAAAAAGATTTTTATCTGCATCGTTAGCAATTATTTTAACAACCTCTGTAGTTATTCCTGCAACAATGCAAGAAGTCCGTGCTGCAAATGAAACTAATAGCACAGTAACAGCACAAGAAGAACATGTGTCAGCGCAGGAATTTTTGAATTTAGCTGTAACAACTTTAACATTCCAACATGGTTCAGATTCAATGCGTCAACAAATTATTGATAAATGGGTCAAGGCTGGAGAATTCACAGATTTAAGTTTGACAATTAAACGTGATGAAGCGGCTCGTATTTTAGTTAGAGCGTTAAATAAAGAAGAAAAAGAAGCTTCACTTGCTGACTATTTAGAGAAGGCCAATAAGATTGGTTTATTTAATGGCTTATCATTAAATACAGAAGCAATTTCAAAACAAGATGCAGTAAAAATATTAAACAATGCAAAACAAATAAAAAATGGTTCCAATCATGAAGGTGTAAAGGAAATTTCAGTTGAAGACTTTATGAAAAATCCTGGTAATTTTGGTTATGAACTTTCGCCAGATGGCAATTACATTACTTTTTCCTCTGCTTGGGAGAATAGAGCGAATGTTTTCGTGAAAAAGATGAATGATGATAGTGAGCCTGTTCGTGTTTCCAATTCAAAAGATCGAGACGTTGCAGGATTTTACTGGAAGGATAATAATTTACTCTACGTAAAGGATAAAGGTGGAGATGAGAATTTCCATATTTATTCTACAACATTTAATGGCTCTGAGGAAAAAGATCTAACGCCATATCCAAACGTCACAGTTGGGATATTAAGTGGTCTACAGGGTGTTAAAGATGAAATTCTTATCATGATGAATAAGGAAGATGCAACAGTTTTTGATGTCTACAAGTTGAATGTAAAGACTGGGGAAACAACTCACGTTGCAAAAAATCCGGGTAATATTACGAGCTGGCTAGCAGATCGCAATGGAAATGTACGAATTGCTGTAGCCTCAGATGGTGTGGAAGGAACGATTCTTTATCGAGATTCTGAAAAGGATGAATTCAAGCCATTTATTGAAATGGAAGCTGGAGATGAAGTAATGCCACTAGCTTTCTCAAAAGACAATCAATACATTTACGCTACATCTAACAAAGGTAGAGACAAAGTAGAAGTTGTGAAATACGACTTAAAAGGTAATGAAGAAGTAATTATGTCTAATGATCAAGTAGATGTTTCTGGTGTCTTATATAGTGCCGAACACGATAAATTGCTATATGGTGCGTATATAACAGATAAACCACATTACCAATTCTTTGACGAGAACTTTGAAAAACTTTTCCGTAAAATCCAAAGCAAGCTGAATGTGCATGAAAGTGAGCTTGGTATCAATGATTACAATAAAGAAATGACCAAATTTATTGTGAGTGTTTCAAGTGATACTGTCTATGGAAAATATTATTATTACGATTCTACGACAGATGAGTTAACCGAGTTGGCCACTTTAAGCCCTTGGTTAAATCCGAATGAACTGGCAGAAATGCATCCAATTTCATATAAGAGCCGAGATGGTTTAACGATTAATGGCTATTTAACTTTACCGAAAAATAAAGAAGCAAAAGATCTCCCTCTTATTGTCAATCCTCATGGTGGGCCTTGGGCACGTGATATGTGGGGCTTCAACCCAGAAGTACAATTATTAGCTAATCGTGGCTATGCAGTGCTACAGGTGAATTTCCGTTCGTCAACTGGATATGGTAAAGAATTCCTTCAGGCTGGTAATAAGCAATGGGGTCTGAAGATTCAAGATGACATCACTGATGGTGTCCAATGGGCAATTGACCAAGGCATTGCTGACCCTGATCGCATCGGTATTTATGGGGCATCATTTGGTGGTTATGCAACATTAGCGGGTATTACGTATACACCTGATTTATATGCTGCTGCAGTTGATTATGTAGGAGTATCTAACATATTTACATTATTAAATACCATCCCTCCTTACTGGGAAACTATGCGTAACATGTTTTATGAGCGCGTAGGTCATCCAGAGAAAGACAAAGAATTGTTAACTGCTGTTTCACCAGTTTTCCATGCAGATAAAATCAAAACACCATTATTTGTCGCACAAGGAGCAAATGACCCACGTGTGAACAAAGCAGAATCCGATCAAATTGTGGAAGCCTTACGCGCTAGAGGTGTGGATGTAGAGTACATGCTAAAAGATAATGAAGGACATGGCTTTGCAAATGAAGAAAATAGAATTGAATTCTATAATGCCATGGTAAAATTCTTCGATAGTCATTTAAAATAATTTAAAACGAAAGGCATTGATGTGTAGCTTGCTCACAATCAATGCCTTTTTTATTACAATAGGTGAATGGGATTTGGATAGCGCATATTACGTTCAAATGATGAAATGCACAGTACTAGTTCCTCAATACCAGTATAAATTAATGGTTCATCTACCTGAGAAATACTTAAACGAATAAGATTATCCTTTTTAAATTCTGGTAGATACATTCTAGCAGCGTCATCCATCAATATATTTTTTTCCTTTAATAAATGAACCACCTGCCTAGCACTTACATTATCAGGAAGAACAATAGAAAGATAAAAGCCAGATACTGGTTTCGTATAGTTAGTAGAGGTGGGAAGTAATGAGTCGCAAGCCTTCTGTAAAACGCTCATTTTTCTTACATAAAGCTCTTTAATCTTTTTAATATGGCTATGAAACATACCGCTTTTTAAATAAATGTCTAAGGCACCCTGCGAGAGCACAGAGCTATTGAAATCAGCACTAAATTTATAACGTAGAAAATGATTTGTCATTATAGTGGGAAGGACGACTGTCGCTACTCTTAAACCTGGAAGAAATACCTTTGAAAAGCTTTTAATATAAATAACTCTGCCAGAGGGATTAAAAGAAAATAACGGATCCGCTTTTGTGTTAGGATCTAAATCTCCTAAAAAATCATCCTCCACAATATAAACATCGTATTTGTCTGCTAATTCCACGATCTTCCTTTTTTCGTCATTTGTATAGCTATGACCAAGAGGATTATGGAATCTCGGCACAGTATAGAAAAACTTAATGTCATTATTGCGAAAAATATAGTCAAGACGATCTAAATCAATGCCCTCCATTGTTAAATCAATCCCAAAAGTTGTAGCTTGTTGCAGATGGACAGATTCTATAAAACCAAAATAGGTAGGCTGTTCTATTAATATATTATTTTTACCATTCGGAAAAGGCATCGCCGCTAGTAAATGTAATGCTTGCTGTGAGCCCGAGACAACAAATAATCGATCAGGTTCAGTAAAGATCTGTAAGTTCTGCAGATACTTAGCCAATTGTACACGCAGCGAGTAAAGCCCTTGCTGATCACTATAACTAAATAATTCTTCTTTATATGTGTCAATAGCTTGATTGATGCAATGCTGAAATTCAATATAGGGCATAATGCTTTTGTCTGGGCCAGCTGATAAAAAGTCAATAACTTGTTGGTTTGTAGTTGGTTGCTCTATGTTATTCACAACATAATAGCCACTTTTGGGTTTGGAAAAAATAAGATGCTCCTTTTCTAATTCATTATACGCTCTTATCACTGTATTTTTACTGCAGGAAAATTGCTCAGACAGTTGTCGAACGGAAGGTAGTTTACTGCCTGCAAGGAGCACACCATTAGCAAGCTGCTCTTTAATGTCCTCTACAACTTCTAAATATTTTGCAATCATCATCCTTCCTCCTTTATCTGTACCAGGACAGTTGGTAGAAAATTCTGTTTATTTTTGAGATAGCGCCACTTACTATGGATTATACCAGGGACAGATGGAGAGGAAAATGAAAGGATGAGAACATGCAGGATAAAAGAAAAGAAAAAATAGGTTTGCTGTTAGGATTTGTGGGCGTAATTTGCTTTAGTCTAACGTTACCCGCAACAAGTACAGCTGTACCATATTTTGGAGCGACAATTGTAGGATTGGGGAGAGCTGTCATTTCGGCGTTCATCGTAGCCATTGTTTTACTTGTAAGAAAAGAAAGACTACCGACTGCTAGACAATTTAAAAGCTTGATAATAGTATCCTTTGGCGCTGTATTAGGGTTTCCTTTACTTACATCTTGGGCAATGACAAGGTTACCAGTTTCTCACGGAGCGGTAGAATTAGTACTTTTACCTTTAGCGACTGCGGGCTTTGCTTTATTCAGAGCAGGTGAACGTCCCTCATTTAAGTTTTGGTTATCGAGTGTTATTGGGGCTATAGCCGTTATTATTTATGCTAGCTTTTTAGGCTTAGGCCAATTACATATGGCAGATCTAGCATTATTAGCAGCAGTTGTAATATTAGGTCTTAGCTATGCAGAAGGAGGACAGTTAGCGAAGGAATTAGGGAGCTGGCAGGTGATTGCTTGGGCTATTTTGATGGCGGCTCCCTTTTTTATTGTCCCTGTCATTTCCCAATTTTCCTTGGAAATGCTACATGCCCCTCTTACAGCGTGGGTTAGCCTGTTATATTTAGCTGTTGTCAGTCAGTTTTTAGCATATGTTGCTTGGTATGGGGGAATGGCTTTAGGAGGTATTGCAAGAGTTAGTCAGATCCAATATTTACAGCCATTTTTAATGATTCTTTTTGCTGCGCTATTTTTAAATGAATCCATCTCTTGGTTTACGATCGTCGTGGCAATGATTGTCGTGATTTCCGTCATTGTTGGCAAAAATACAACCATTACAAAGAAGGATGCTAAGACAGCTCAAATAAACATCATCAAAGAATAGTAGCCATTTCTTCATTGCCACATCGTTTATAATAAAGGAGGAGGTGCTATCTATGAAAATTAAATTTTTTAGTAGGGCGAATTGTCCTTTATGTGTAGAAGGGCTACAGACATTAAAGCTTGTTCAGGAAGATGTTCTATTTGATATTGAAATAATTGATATAGAGCAGGATGATCGTATACATGAAAAATATATGCTAATGATTCCGGTTGTTGAAAAAGAGGGTGTCGTCATTCAGTATGGTCATTTAGATTATGCCACGTTAATGGAGCGATTAGGCAGTTAATCTACTGAAAGTATAAAGAGTTATTAACGGTATAAATGACTTTATTATTAGCTGTCATTCTCACAATTCACAAATTGTTCAATGAAAGCGGTTTGAATTTGAACAGTTTGTGAAGACCTTCACATTAGACTTTCTTTTCCTAAAAATCGGAGTAGAATAGGTATCAAGTAAGAAGTTGTTATAAAACAGTTTAGCGAATGTATCACAAATTTTAGTGGTTGTTATATTACAAAAATGAATGATGTGAAGGGAGATTTTACAATGTGGGTTATTACAGTATTTGAGAAAAAGGACGTTCGTATTTTTGAATTTACAAATAAAACTGAAGCAACAAAAGCTTTAGAAGGTTTTAAAAAGAACGCGATTTTATCTTTCACTAAATAAGTTCAACAAAGTCTTGTAGCTGTTTTTAGAGCTATGAGGCTTTTTTTTATCCAGAACAATACAACTACTTGCACTTTAAAACAATGCATATTATAATAAAAGCATAAGTGGGACACAAAATAATTAAGTGGGTTAAAAATAAACCCACCACTATTAATTAGGGGAGTAGATAGATATGTTAACTGTTCCAGAGGCACAGCAAAGGCTACTTCCTGAAATGTATCCGCTTCTGCAAGCAAGATATCGAATATTGCAAGCCGTTCAACTCATGCAACCAATCGGACGACGTACACTAGCTGATTCACTGAAAATGACAGAAAGAGAAATACGCAAAGAAACTGATATTTTACGTGAACAAGGGTTATTAGATGCGCAAAAGTCGGGTATGGTATGTACAGATGATGGTGAAATAGTCATTGAAAAATTAAGAGCTATCGTTTATGAATGGTCTGGTTTAACCCAGCTTGCAAAAGTGCTTGAAAGCCACTTTGGCATCCAACGTGTAGTCGTAGTTCCTGGTGATTACAATGAGGATCATACAATCCTAAGCATGCTAGGCAAAGAAGCAGCATTGCAATTTATGTCGGCTGCTTTTGATGAGCAAGTTGTAGCTGTCACTGGTGGAAAATCTGTTGCCTCACTTGCGCAGTTTTTACATCCTTTAGACGGACAAAAGGATATCACTTTTGTAGCTGCACGCGGGGGGATTGGACATGAAATGCAAATGCAGGCCAATACACTTGTTGCAACATTTGCCATGCAAATGGAAACACAATACCGTACTTTATTTTTACCAGAGCATTTAAGTGAGCAAGCTTATCAAGCGATGCTAACAGAGCCGATGGTAACAGAAATGATGGCCTTCTATGATCAAGCAGATTGCGTCATTCATGGGATTGGCTCTGCAGAGGAAATGGCGATTCGTCGTAACTCATCTCCTGAGGATTTGCGAATTCTTGAGGAAAAAGGCGCTGTGAGTGAGGCTTTCGGCTATTATTTCAATGCAGACGGAGAAATAGTACATCGTATACGCACAATTGGTATCCAGCTTGAGCAGGTACAAAACAGTGAGCAGGTCATTGCAGTTGCAGCAGGAAAACAGAAGGTCAATGCAATGCTTTCTTATTTCAAAGTAGCACCTAAGCAAACCATATTTGTAACAGATGAAGCAGCGGCCAAAGCAATTGCTGCTAAAATATCTTCTATAGAAAATAAGCATCTTGAATGATGGCAAAGTTGTAAACATGTCACTCGATCTCAGAAAGTGCTTAAGCATTTTTTGAATGAGCATAAAGTAAATTTTGATGTCTCTATTCATAGAGACAGACATCACACATTATTGGAGGAATTAACAATGGCATTAAAATTAGCGATTAATGGATTTGGACGTATTGGACGTTTAGTATTTCGTGAGGCAATGAAGCATGATGAATTTGAAGTAGTAGCCGTAAACGACTTAACAGATGCTGGTCAGCTTGCGCACTTATTGAAATATGATTCAGTACACGGTATCTATGATGCTGAAGTCAATGCAGATGAAGATTCTTTCGTAGTAAATGGTCAACGTGTAAAAGTATATGCTGAAAAAGATCCTGCCCAATTACCATGGGGCGAATTAGGAGTAGATGTAGTGCTTGAATGTACTGGTCGATTCCGTTCAATGGAAGAAGTAGGCAAGCATATTGAAGCAGGGGCGAAAAAAGCGATTCTATCGGCACCAGCAAAAGGCGCAATGCCTACATTTGTTATGGGTGTAAACCATGAGGATTATAACCCAGCAACTGATGATGTGATCTCCAATGCTTCTTGTACAACTAACTGTCTAGCACCAGTAGCTAAAGTGCTTGATGAGAAATTTGGCATTGAACGTGGTATGATGACAACAATTCACTCTTATACAAATGACCAACGAATTCTAGACTTCCCACACTCTGACCCTCGTCGTGCACGTGCTGGAGCGGTGTCTATGATTCCAACAACAACAGGTGCAGCGGTAGCTGTATCAAAAGTATTACCACAATTAAAAGGTAAGCTAGATGGTTTCTCTATGCGTGTGCCAACGCCTAACGTATCATGTGTTGACTTAGTTGTAGAGCTAAAAGCAGATGTATCGAAAGAAACAATTAATGCAGCATTAAAAGAAGCTTCTGAAAATGAATTAAAAGGCATTTTAGATTACAATGAGCTACCATTAGTATCAATTGATTATAACGGTAACCATTATTCTTCTACGGTAGATGGCCTTTCAACAATGGTGTTAGAAAACAAAATGGTGAAAGTTTTAGCTTGGTATGATAACGAAATTGGTTATTCTACTCGCTTAATGGACCTAGCTTTATACATTGCTGAACAAGGCTTAAACCATAAATAAGTATCATATTTCGACATTTTGAGTAAAAAGTGTGACATATTACTGCTTTTTATGTACAAAAAGTATAGCCTTTATAATATCGAATAGATATAATATACAAGGGTATTGGGAGTAAGGGATAACCCTTACTCCTTTTTTTCTAGATTCAGCAGAAAACCCACCTCTATAGGTGGTGAGATGAAAACACAAATTACTCTCTTGATTCATTGATGTAAAATCACCGACTGAATTAAGGTAAAAGCCTCAGCGAATGTCACAGATTTTGAAGAGGAACAAGTTCGGAAAAAATAAATACACTGAGGCGTAATTGATACATGTTGATTGCAAGACATAACAGTTAACTTTTGCTACTATAAAAACAAGTATTAGGGTTCATTATCAAAAGTTGGAGAATCATCCTTACACGAGATAGTGACGCGAAAAAGTACCAAAATGACTATTGAATTTAGTAAGCATGGTGTAGAGCCAAGATGGGTAAAACACAAAAGTGTAAGACTAAAACAAACTTTGAAGGGAGTTTCTTCATGTTAAATAAGAAAACAATGAAAGATATTGATGTTAAGGGTCAACGCGTTTTTGTACGTGTAGATTTTAATGTACCAATGGCAGACGGTGCTATTACAGATGAGACGCGTATTCGTGCAGCTATTCCTACAATTGAGTATTTAGTAGAGCAGGGTGCTAAAGTTATTCTAGCTTCTCACTTAGGTCGTCCAAAAGGTGAAGTAAAAGAGGATATGCGTTTAACGGCTGTTGGCATTCGCTTAGCGGAATTAATGGGCAAGCCTGTTACGAAGCTTGATGAATCCATTGGGCAAGCGGTGGAAGAAGCCGTTGCAAACATGCAAAATGGAGATATTCTACTGCTTGAAAATGTACGCTTCCATGCTGGTGAAGAAAAAAATGATCCTACATTAGCACAGCAATTTGCTCAGCTAGCAGATATTTATGTTAATGATGCTTTTGGTGCAGCCCACCGAGCTCATGCTTCTACAGAAGGAATTGCTAAGCATATTCCAGCTGTATCTGGATTCTTAATGCAAAAGGAATTAGATGTACTAGGTAAGGCATTGTCTAACCCTGAGCATCCGTTTACAGCCATTATTGGTGGTGCCAAAGTAAAAGATAAAATTGGTGTTATTGAAAGCTTATTAGAAAAAGTAGATCACTTAATTATCGGTGGTGGTTTATCCTTTACCTTTATTAAGGCACAAGGCCACGATATCGGTAAATCATTGCTAGAGGAAGATAAAATTGAGCTAGCAAAGTCCTTTATTGAGAAGGCAAAAGCAAAAGGTGTGCAATTACATATGCCAGTCGATGCTGTTGTGGCAAATGAATTTTCACAGGATGCTGAAACACAAATCGTTGATGTAGATGCTATTCCAGCTGATTGGATGGGTCTAGATATTGGACCTAAAACGGCTGCAAACTATGCAGAAGTTATCAAAAACTCTAAATTAATCATTTGGAATGGACCAATGGGTGTCTTTGAAATAGACAAATTTGCAAACGGCACAAAAACAGTTGCTGATGCAATGGCAACAACAGCTGGCTACACAGTAATCGGTGGCGGTGATTCAGCTGCAGCAGTTGAAAAATTTGAAGTAGCAGATAAGATGGATCACATTTCTACAGGTGGTGGTGCTTCCTTAGAATTAATGGAAGGCAAAGAGCTTCCAGGGATTGTAGCACTAAACGATAAATAAGCTAATCGGAGGCAAAATGATGCGTAAACCAATTATTGCAGGTAACTGGAAAATGTTTAAAACATTTGAAGAGGCTATTCAGTTTGTAGATGCTGTACAAGAGAAACTTCCTTCCAATGACAAAGTAGATGCTGTTATTTGCGCACCAGCTCTTTACCTACCTACACTTGTGCAAGTTGCTAGTGAGTCAGAGCTGGCAATTGGTGCACAAACTATGCACTATGAAAATGAAGGTGCTTTTACGGGTGAAATTAGTCCAGCACAGCTAGCAAGTGTGGATGTTGACTATGTCATTTTAGGACACTCTGAACGTCGCGAATACTACAATGAAACAGATGAAGCGATTAATAAGAAGGTAGCAGCAGCACTTGCACATACTATCGTACCTATTATTTGCTGTGGCGAAACACTCGAAGAACGTGAAGCAGGCACAACAGAGCAAAAAGTGGCTGGCCAAATTAAAGCGGCACTTGCTGGGTTTGAAGCACAGCAAGTAGAGCATATGGTCATTGCGTATGAACCGATTTGGGCGATTGGTACTGGTAAAACGGCTACGGCAGACGATGCAAATCAAGTATGCGGAGCGATTCGAGCAGTAGTAGAAGAGCTATATAATGCTGAAACTGCGAATGCCGTCCGCATTCAATATGGTGGCAGTGTTAAGCCTGATAACATTCAGGAGCTTTTATCCAAAGAACATATTGATGGTGCTTTAGTTGGTGGAGCAAGCTTACAACCAGAATCTTATTTAACATTATTGGAGGCGGCAGCAAATGCCTAAAAAGCCAGTAGCATTAATTATTTTAGACGGCTTTGCATTTCGAGATGAAACATTCGGGAATGCAGTAGCACAGGCGCATAAGCCAAATTTTGATCGATATTGGCATCAATTCCCTCATGCGACATTAACAGCTGCGGGAGAAGCCGTTGGATTACCTGAAGGACAGATGGGGAATTCCGAGGTGGGGCACTTAAATATCGGTGCAGGACGTATCGTATATCAAAGCTTAACACGCTTAAATAAATCTATTCGTGATGGAGATTTCTTCACGAATCAAGCCTTTTTAGATGCAGTAGCACATGTGAAAGCTCATCAGTCAAAGCTACATGTTATGGGCTTATTGTCAGACGGTGGTGTCCATAGTCATTATGAGCATATGTTTGCACTATTGAAGCTAGCTAAACAGCAGGGATTAGATGAAGTTTATGTACATGGCTTCTTAGATGGTCGTGATGTTGGTCCAACAACAGCATTAGACTATATTGAAGAAACTGAAAAGCAAATGGCTGAAATAGGCATAGGGCAATTTGCTTCGATTCATGGACGTTACTATGCAATGGATCGTGATAAACGGTGGGATCGTGTCGCACTGACTTATAATGTCCTGGTGGATGGCGTTGGTCAAACAGCAGAAAGTGCTAAAAGTGGTGTAGCAGCATCCTATGAGCGTGAGGTAACAGATGAATTTGTCATCCCATTTAGCATTCAAGAGCATGGCGAGCCAGTAGCAACAATTGGCGATCATGATGCTGTGATTTTCTTTAACTTCCGTCCTGATCGTGCAATTCAGCTGTCAACAGTGTTTACAAATGAAGCATTCGATGGCTTTGCTATATCTGCAAATCATCCAAAGAATTTAAAATTTGTGTCCTTCACACACTATAGTGATGAAGTCAACGCACAGGTTGCTTATGAAAATGACAACTTGAAAAATACAATAGGTGAAGTATTAGCGACGAATGGAAAAACACAGTTGCGCATTGCGGAAACTGAAAAATATCCACATGTTACATTCTTTATGAGTGGTGGACGTGAGGAAAAATTCCCAGGTGAAGAACGTATTTTAATTGCTTCTCCAAAGGTGGCGACATACGATTTAAAACCTGAAATGTCTGCCTATGAGGTGACAGATGCTTTACTTGCAGAAATTGCGGCTGAAAAATTTGATGGCATTATTCTTAACTTTGCCAACCCTGATATGGTTGGTCATAGTGGAATGCTGGAGCCAACTATTAAAGCCATTGAAGCAGTAGACGAATGCTTAGGAAAAGTAGTAGATGCACTCCTTGCAAAAGGGGGCGCAGCTATTATTTCAGCTGACCATGGCAACTCTGATGAGGTGTTAACTTTAGCAGGTGAGCCAATGACAGCTCATACAACAAACCCTGTTCCAGTAATTGTGACAAAACCAAATATAATGTTAAGAAATGGTGGTATTTTAGCCGATTTAGCACCAACCATGTTAGAATTATTAGAGGTGTCACAGCCTACTGAAATGACAGGACAATCATTAATTGAAAAAGAGGAGAATTAATTATGCCATTTATTACACAAGTTTATGCGCGCGAAGTTTTAGACTCACGTGGGAACCCAACAGTAGAGGTTGAAGTATTTACAGAATCAGGCGCATTTGGTCGCGCAATCGTACCATCAGGTGCATCAACAGGTGAATACGAAGCGGTAGAATTACGTGATGGTGACAAATCTCGTTACCTAGGCAAAGGTGTATTAAAAGCAGTTGAAAATGTAAACACAATTATTGCGGAAGAATTGGAAGGTAACTATTCTGTTCTTGATCAAGTAGTCATCGACAAAGCTTTAATCGAGCTAGATGGCACAGAAAACAAAGGCAAGCTAGGTGCCAACGCAATTCTAGGTGTATCCATGGCAGTTGCACATGCTGCGGCAGATTATTTAGATGTACCTCTTTATCAATATCTTGGTGGGTTCAACTCTAAGCAATTACCAGTACCAATGATGAACATCCTAAATGGCGGTGCTCACGCAGATAACAATGTAGACATTCAAGAATTCATGGTTATGCCTGTTGGTGCAGAATCATTCCGTCATGCATTACGTATTGGCGCTGAGATTTTCCATAGCCTAAAAGCTGTTCTAAAAGCAAAAGGCTACAACACAGCAGTAGGTGATGAAGGTGGTTTCGCACCAAACCTTGGCTCTAACGAAGAAGCGATTACAGTGATCTTAGAAGCGATTGAAAAAGCAGGCTACAAACCAGGTGACGAAGTGAAACTTGCAATGGACGTAGCATCCTCTGAACTCTTCAATAAAGAAGACGGCAAATACCACTTAGATGGAGAAGGTGTTGTCAAAACTTCTGAAGAAATGGTGGATTGGTACGAAGAGTTAACAAATAAATACCCAATCATTTCAATTGAAGATGGCTTAGACGAAAACGACTGGGCTGGACACAAGCTATTAACAGACCGTATCGGCAGTCGCGTACAATTAGTAGGTGATGACCTATTTGTAACAAATACGAAAAAGTTATCTGCTGGTATTGAGCAGGGCGTAGGCAATGCCATCCTGATTAAAGTAAACCAAATCGGTACACTAACAGAAACATTTGAAGCAATCGAAATGGCGAAACGTGCAGGCTACACAGCGGTTATTTCTCACCGTTCTGGTGAATCAGAAGACGCAACAATTGCTGATATCGCTGTTGCAACAAATGCTGGTCAAATTAAAACAGGTGCTCCATCACGTACAGACCGTGTAGCTAAATACAACCAACTTCTTCGCATCGAAGATCAACTTGGTTCAACAGCAGAGTATCTTGGTTTAAATTCATTCTATAACTTAAAATAAGTATTTGATTGAAGAGAAAATACTTTGAACTTAGTAATACACAGCTTTTATATTTGAACCATGTTGTACATTTAGGCTTATGTATTGCTTCAACCTCTGATTTATAAGTGTGATAAACACTTGTAGATTGGGGGTTTTTTAGTTACTTATCTAATTACAGAGTAAGCTTATTCAATTAGAACAACCGAAAGCGGTGGACATTAAGTATCTATTCATTGAAACCTATTCCAACATTCTGTTATTATTTAACCTAATTAACTAATATCAACCATTTTTACATAATGATAAAAAATTACTGAGGGGTAATAACATGAAGAGAAAAACCAAATCGGTTATTAGTATCATTGTAATATTAATTATTTTCGGTGGAGCATTTGGTTACATCAAATTCACTGAGCATATGAATAAATCTACTCCCGAGGAAGAAAAAACAATCGCTGGATATGTTGAAGTAACTTCTAAGGATGGAACTGTTCTAAAAAAAGAAAATGAATTATATCCAGATGACTTAATAGAACACAAAATGAACGAAACCATTCATAGCATGTCTCATCAGAAGGTTGAAGCGGAAATAAAATGGGGTCACGAGCAAATAACACAAGAAAAGGTTGACCGATTGTTAGCTATAGCCAAAGAAAGCAATTATAAATATAAAGAGCTTTACATTTCAATATTGGAAAGATGGTCGAAGGGTGATTTTTCAAATGCAGTTGACGACCACAATTCCATATGGGAAATGCAAGGCGGCGATGAAGATGCTTCAGGGAAAGCAATTCGTCTATTAACTCCATCTGAAGAGCAAGCTTATATTCAACACAATTTAGAATATGACTTATATTGAATACCATTTTGCGAAAGATAAATAGGCGAATTTCAAAAAATGCCTCAAAGTTAATTCAAACTTTGAGGCATTTTAACATATAAAAAAGATTAACGTGAAGCGGCACGAGCAGGCCAATAAGGTGCAGGTTTCAACATCGTAGCGCAAGAGGTAAGGAAGCTTTTTAGTGAGACAGCTACAGCAACAGAACAAATTGAAACCTCCCTTAAAACGATCACGAGTAATATTCAAGCACTTATGGAAAGCATGGAGCAAATTGAAGCAGCCTCTAATGATCAGGAAGAGCAGGTTCAACAATTTAGTGAAGCTATTGAAAAACCTAAATGAGATATAAGTGAGCAAATGGCGCTTTACATAAAAGGTCTCTTACGATAATAAGAAAAGACAGTCTACTAATATTAGACTGTCCTGACTATTGTTATGGCTGTGACCAATGCTGATCTAGTTCTTGATCGAGATAGACCCAGCCCTTCCAGGCAATATGAATCGTATCCATAATAAAGTAAGGATCATATTCATGATCTGAAAAATCAACATAGGCAACATTTGCATCCTTTAATACTTGCTCCATTTTATCGTAATACTTTTGACGACGTTCCTCAGGATAGCCATTATAATCATACCAATAGCCATTAACTGGAATGGAGACGAATAGTGGTTTGGCACCTGCATCCTTTAAAACATCGATAACTAGTTGGAAATCCTCATATTCAGGAGAGTTTGTATAATCCTCTTTTTTTCGTATATCTTTAAACTTTGAAAATTTAGCATTTACAAGTCGCTGATAGGCGCGATCTTCAATCATATAGTCGTTGGATACACGCTTCTCCCCATATGCCTCTGCATGCTGCAATTGTTGCTCAAAGCTTTGATTGGCAATGAGCTTGTCATTACTTTTTAATGCATGACCTTTACGTGGGAAAAGGGAATAATATAAATCCTTCTTTTCTAGTAACTCCTTGTGGAAACGCCCCGCGACCATGGCCATACGTCCAGTAATTGGTTTTTCCTTGCCGTTAGACATTTGATATTGGTACATGGTCTTTAAGAGGCGATCTCGTTTGACAGTATCAAATTCAAGTAGGCGCTCCATAGCTCTTTTTCGAAGGTTGGCATCCATCTCCTGATTAAAGGCTAAATCATAAGCATGTAACATGGAATAATTCGGTGAAAAGTGAAATTCACCCATGCCCTTCTCTGTAAACCACTGCGGGGAGATGATAAAGACCACTTTTTTATCCTTTAAATTCTTTTCTTGTGCTGCGAAATTCAAGAAGTGGGTAATGGACTGCATGCCTCCACGCCCAATCATAAATGTCGAATACGGAGCATCAGTTGCTCGCGTATAATTGTATGGATGGAACGGATCAAAACGGTTTAATTCCGAGGAGCCATAAAGTGGCATGGAACTAGGCTCCTGCAACATTCGCTCCTGTAAATAGGTTCCCTGAAATACAAGTGGAGACATGTTCGTTTTGGCTTGCTCCACATCCTCATTGGATATCCATGCTTTAATCCAAGCATTAGGAAAAAAGACAAAGCCAGTAAAAAGAGCAAATGCAATAAATAAAGAAAGAAAGCCTTTTTTGATCATTGTCTTTCAGCTAATTTCCCTGCTATTCGATTAGGCGTATTCCATTCTTCACGATTGAAATCAGTAATAGGGACAGAAATATTAAAACGGTTTTCAATTTCAACTAATAAATTAATTGTCCCAAACGAATCTAGTAAACCTTCTTCAAATAAATCAATATCTGGATTTTCTACAATAATTTCATCTTCACATAACTCGACTAGCATTTCTAAAACTTGTTGTTGATCCATTAATAATTCTCCTTTAGTGAACAGGCTCTTATAGCCCTTTGTTTAAAATAATGTGCCAGAAAAAATATAAAAGCCGAAGCATACAGCATGAAACGTAATGATTACACCAATAGCATGCGTCCATTTATTTTTTGGCCAACGCTTATGCTTTTTATTCCAGCGTTCAAATTTATCAAAGCTGATAATCAATAGGGCATGATAGAGTCCATAGACCACAAAGTGCCATTCCAGACCATGCCAAATACCCATTAAAAAGAATAGTAAAAAGAAGCCTATATACGAAATAGCAAATTTATTTTTTAGCCATTTTTTCTTTGTCATCCAAAGGACAAAGCGCATATAGACATAATCCCTAAACCAGAAGGAAAGGCTCATATGCCAACGATTCCAAAAATCTTTAATATTGCGGCTGGCGAAAGGGCGATTAAAGTTAATCGGTGTTTGGATACCCATTATCCGGCTCACACCAACAGCAAATGCACTGTAGCCAGCGAAATCAAAGAATAAGTAAAAGCTATACATATACATATACGCTAGCTGTCCCTGAAAGGGTGTCAAATAGTTATACGTATGGTTAGGTAAATAAATAAGCGTGTAGTTGTAAATTAAATAAGCCAAAATAAACTTATATAAAAAGCCAACAAAAATATAGTTAATGCCACTCAATAGCAGCTTTTGGTAATCCTCCGAGGAAGGTACGGTATGAAAATCCTTTGTAAAACGACGCCAACGATCAATAGGTCCCGATGATACGGTAGGAAAGAATAATAAGAAATAAACTAGCTCTACTACAGAAATTTTCTCTTTCATCAAGCCATCACGAGTTTCTAAAATCATTTGCACCGCTTTAAACGTAATGTAGGATACACCAAGGAAGCCAAATACATGATGTAACCCGAGAATCGGCAAAACCTTCACAAGAATCAGGGGTAATATGGATAAAAGCACTGCTATTATAAAAATGGTTCCGCTATTTTGCTGAAGTCGGTAACGCTGATAAGCCACAATAAGAACTACCTGAAAGACAGTAAATAATACGAGCGAGATGGTCCCATTCAATGAATGTCCGAAGATTAATGCTAAGACAATGACCGATATAAAAAGATTATAGCGTTTCGAAGATTTGCCTCGTAACCCTAGGAGGATGGTAGGTAGTAATAAAAGTCCGATGATCACAAAAAATGCTATATTTCCATAAGGCGTCATACTGTCTCCATAACCGCCAATCCTTTACGATCTACCTTACCATTTGGATTTAGTGGTAAAGCGTCCATATATTTAAACGTTTTCGGTATCATATAGGCAGGTAAGTACGCCGATAAAAGTGCCTTCAATTGCTTTGTCGTTTTGAAGGCTGCTCCTGTTAATGGCTCACGTAAAACAATATGGGCACTAAGAGAAATGATTTCCTTCTCTTTATAAACAGGTACAACAACACAACTTGAAACAGGTGGCAGGTTATTGATTTGTTTTTCAATCTCTTCAATCTCTAAACGATAGCCATGTAATTTCACTTGGAAATCCTTACGACCTGAAAAGAACAAATAACCATCCTGCTCATAGCCTATATCACCCGTTTGATAGATGCGATCGCCATCCACGATCGGGAAAGCCTTCGCTGTTAATTCAGGCGCTCCCAAATATCCTGCGCTAACGGTTGGCCCTGAAATAATAATTTCTCCATCTTCTGCTACAGAAACGTTTGGCTCCGTTCTAGGGGCAATCGGTAATTGTTCGAAGTGTGCTGCTAGCTCTTTTGTTACTTTTACATAGGATACAGCGACGGTTGTTTCTGTAGGACCATATAAATTATAAATTGTTGCCTGTGGAAAACGAAGCATTAACTCGTTACATACTGCTATCGGTAAAACCTCTCCGCAAAATAAAAAAGTATCCAATGCAGGCATGAGTTTTTGATCCCATTCTTTGTTCATCAAACACATCTTGGCAAAGGAAGGTGTAGAAGTCCATACACGAGTATTTGACATCGCTAATGAATCAAACAATGCTTTTGGATTGGCAATTTCTTGCTGTGTAATCGCATAAAGCGTGTGTCCACCAACAAGAGCTGGGTAGAGATCCATAACAGATAAATCAAAGGAATAAGGTGCTTGATTTAAAAATACGCCGTCTTGCTGTAAAGGGAAGTGTTCCTGCATCCACCTAACAAAGTGTGTTAGATTACTAGCTGTTATTTGTACCCCTTTTGGTTGACCTGTTGAACCAGAAGTGTAAATAATATAATGGATATCCTCATCTCGAACCCATGTTGCGGATGATAGGATCACGTCCTTTGAGGAGGCATCCAGAATATCATGCACTGCCATAACTGGCAGGTTCAACTGCATCTGTAATAGCTCTGTTGTCAATACTAAACCTGCTCCAGAAGCTTCTGTAATGAGCTGTAATCTTTCTGATGGTGTTGACGAATCAACAGGCACATATGGATGGCCAGCTTTTACAGCTCCGATAAACGCAACAATTTGTAGGGGGGACATATGTCCATAAATGACAATAGGCTGTTGTCTCCGCAACTTAAGCTTCATTAAATAATCGGCAAGACGATCCGATAAATGCCAAAGCTCACTATAAGTTAAGGAGGCATTGTGAGTCTGATAAGCAGTTTTTTGTGGCTGCTGGAGGGCCACACGTTCAATAGCTGCCAAAATACTTAACATATTTTAATCTCCTTTATTTAAAATTCCGTATATATAAATGGTCCGGCGTTCATATCATGGAAGCCATGTATAAGAAACAACAGTACCAAAACAATCAAATAAAACAACGTGAAGCCAATGAAGCGTAGATACTCATTATTTTTGATGGATTGCATTTGTCCACCTCCAATGAAAAAAAGTATAGGATTAAACTTTCAAAAAATAGTAATTTACTAGTTAAAAATCCTTACCTTATGTTTTTAACACTGATTTGACGGAATGTGGAGAAAAATGTTGCTGAATTAAGATGAATTCAGTAAATCATAAGATTAATTTAAGGTAAATTTAAGGTTTTGGGGGGATACGTAGAGTTTACAAATTATTGGCTGGTTTACTTATGTAAAAAAAGCACGAACATAAGGGAATAATCTCAACTTATGTTCGCGCTATTATTTTTATTTCACTTCATTAATAACTTTTTTAGATACATAAAATTCAGAGCCATTGTAGACATTGATTGTATCAAATGTATGAGTCTTTGCGGTGTTTGTTGAAGTTTGTTCATAGATCATCGTGTTTTTATTGACTGGAATTTTCACTGTAACATCTGCTTTTTGTGCAATAAATGTTGGGTTTTCTTTATCCGATAAGTCAATTTTTGTTGTAAATCCTTTTTCCGTAAATGCCTTGGTTGCAGGCACATATAATTCATTTGTTAATGTGTTTAAGTCAAAGCCCATAAAGCGTGCCATTGTATGGGCTAAATCAGTGTTTTCTACTAATCCTGTCAATTTAGAAGGACCAAATGAATATAAGAATACATCTTCACCCGTATGGCCACCTGTTGTATAACCAATGTTTGCACGATTGGCTAGCATTTTTACCATTTCATTGCCTAAGTCTTTAGCAGACTGTAATGTTTTAAGCTCGTCCTCCGTTAATGAATCTAAGCCATAAAGAGCAGCGACCTCAACTAAATTCGAGCGATCTTCTTTTAGTTGGCTTAAAGCTCCTTCAATGGTCATTGTAGCTTTTTTTAACGGGTCGATGTACGAAGAGACTGGAATGCTGGAATAGGTACTAGTAGTGTTAGCGTTCCCCATCGTAATGCCACTATTTCCATGATCAGTTACTGCGATGACTAAAGTATTACCATCTTCCTTCGCAAAATCAACCGCTTCTTTCACTGCATCATCAAATGATAAAATATCGCTAATGATACCAATAGTATCGTTGGCATGTGCAGCCCAGTCAACCTTACTACCTTCTACAAAGAGGAAGAAGCCATCCTCATCCTTTTTCAGCGTATTGATTGCTTTATTTGTCATTTCAGCAAGTGTAGGCTCAGATGCTCTTGTTTTGGCACGATCTAAATCATAAGCAAGTGCACTTGGCGCAAAGCTTCCCCAAATTTTTGAGGATTGACTATTAAATAGCTCATCGCGTGTTTTAACGAGATCATAATTTTTTTCATTCAAAACCTTGATTAAATCCTCGCCATCTTGACGAGCATTTTTCGATGTGCCTGGTGATAGTGATTCCAGACCACCGCCTAAGACAACATCAATATTTTGATAAACCTGCTGCTCTGCTATATCCCCATATTGACTTCTATTGTTGACATGGGCAGAAAAACCAGCTGGTGTAGCATGTTGAATTTCGGAAGTAGAAATTAATCCAGTAGCCTTACCTTGCTGTTTAGCTCCTTCTAGCACATTGGCTACAGGTCGGAAGGCATCTTCCTTAGCGATTTGCGTTAATCCAGGGGAGTTGATCACAGAGGGCAGCACACCTATATATTTATCGTTCGATTTATGCCCAGTTGCTAATGCTGTCGCAGCAGGCGCGGAATCGGTAATGGCAGATTCAGCAGAATATGTGCGCATAGCACCCGATAAAATTTCATCCATTGCTAGGCTTTCACCTTTATACCAGCGAGAAAGGGTGACAGCATTATTACTGCTACCATCCATCACAAGCATAATGACATTCGTCGGTTTCTTTACTTCGGCTGCATGTACCTCTTGCTGTGGGATACTAACTGCGGATAAAGTCACTGCACTTGCTAAGAACAATGAAGTCCATTTTTTTGAGTATTTCATGATTTTCCTCCTTTAGGTGAATTCAATTGTAAGTGTAAAGGAATGGTGTAAAGCTAGCGTTAAAGGTTTGTTAATGGAATATGGTAATTATGTAAATATTGGGGAAGGAAAGAATCTGTGTAAAAGTCACACAGATTCTTTTGGGGCATTACAAATTTTCCTGATGTTGTGCGCCATCAATTGTTTCATAATATAAAATGTCTTCTTCAATGTACAAGTTGAGGACTTCATCTTCAAATAAGACTTCTTCGGAGCCGTCCTGGACATTAATTTTTGTTAAATAACCGGCATTGTCATAGTCACTGCAATAAATGAAATCATCATAAGTAGCTAAATAATAGCATGCCGTTTCTGTAATTTGATTGTTTTCATTTGTGTCTAAATTATAGGAATAGACCATATTATCATTGATACTATTATAATAAATCACATCATCCACAGTATTGGCATACCACATATCATGCATAAAATCATAATTGTTATTTGTAGCAGTAAAATAATTTTCTTTTACCCATAAATGATCTTGGCTTAGTTTTTCATCACTGACTAAAAAGTATTCATAGGAAATCGCATAAGGCTCCGCTGAATCCACATCATTCCACGTTGTATCAAGATGATACCAATTGCCATCGATACTGACTAAATTCCAAGCATGCAGCTGATCCTCACTATAGCCATATACGTATTTAGCTTCTACATCCGATGCTAATAGTAGGCGATAAGCTAGTAGAGCATAGGCTTGACATACCGCAGTTTCCTCGTCTATCAGCTCAAAAACCGTTTGTCCCTCAGTAGAGCCTTGTTCTGTATAAGTGGCTAACTGTACGACCGTATCATTAATGATTTTAGCACGTTCAAAATCTGTCATATCTGTCGTAATATACTGGTCAGCAAAAGCCTCTACATATTGATCGACCTTTTGCTCCTTTTTGGCATCTGTTAAGTAATCAATCGACAACTCTACCAAATAGCCATCCTCGGTTTCCCAAGCCGTCCATTCATAAGTAAGAAAATAACCAGCTGTATAGGGATCAACGAAAGAAAGCAGGCTATTTAAGTCATTCAGCTGCACCTCAAAATCTTCGAAGTGTAGCTTCCCGGTATAAGGGACTTCAAAGTGCTGTTCAAACTTTGCTACTTTTTTTTCGACTTTTTTAGTGAATTGTAGTAAGGCAGGATCATCCTTAAATAATGAGGTTGAAAAAAGATCATTAGGTGAAAAAGAGGCAGATAACGCTTTACTTTCTGGCTTCTTCATATCATTCTCTGTTTCTTCTGCTAAGGTCGTAGTTGTTACATCCTCTTCCTCAAGAAGTAGGTCAATGGCCTTTGAGCATGCAGTAAGAAACGGAATCATGCAGCATAGCACAAGCAGCGCTGCTATTTTTTTATTCATTTTCCCACCCTCCAAAAAAATTCATTTTTGCCATTATAGTTTAATTTATAGGGAGTGACATCCACAAATAGTAGCATAAGTCGACAAGGATGGAAGCATGAGGCGGAAAATTTCCAGCAAAACATAAAGCGAAGTTTGTCATCGTAACCTTTTTTTGTTATAATGTAGTCTGTTGTGATGTTTCAAAGTTCGGGAGGTGCAGTGAATGCATACAGTAGTATTAGTTTCATTAGTTATCGTATCATTAGCGTTAATCGTTGTGGTATTACTTCAATCTAGTAAAAGTGCAGGCTTATCAGGTGCCATCTCGGGTGGAGCTGAGCAACTATTTGGAAAGCAAAAAGCACGTGGTATGGATTTAATCCTTCACCGTGCAACAATTGTGTTAGCTATAGTGTTCTTTTTATTAGCAATTGCTATTACAAAAATCTAATAGTTGAAGATATATCGCCTAACCGAATTGGTTGGGCGTTTTCTTTTATCATTGTTAAATGGTAAATTCTCTCTCTGGAGTAAAAAATGAATGGTAATGCAATAACCAATGTCATCCGCTGGGCATCATCGAGATGACGAGAATGGGTATAGTATGTATAAGTGTTTTAGAATGAAGGAGTGCTTACAGTGAACAAATCATTATCACAGCCATTTTTCTTTCAGGCAGGATCACGTGCTGTTTTATTATTACACGGCTTCACAGGAAGCTCTGCAGACGTACGAATGCTTGGTAGATTTTTAGAGAAAAAAGGGTATACTACATTAGCACCTCACTATAAAGGTCACGGTGTGGAACCAGAAGAACTAATCACAACAGGTCCAGCAGACTGGTGGCAGGATGTTATTGCCGCCTACAAACAGTTACAGGATGCTGGCTATCAGGAAATAGCCGTTGCTGGCCTTTCATTAGGCGGTGTTATGGCATTAAACGTTGCATTAAATAATCCTGTTAAAGGAATTGTTACAATGTGTGCCCCTATGACAATGCGTACAACTGACGTTATGTTTGAGGGTGTCTTGAAATATGCAAGGGACTATAAAAAGTTCCAGGGGAAACAGGAAGAACAAATTGAAGCTGAAGTTGCAAGTATTGCTGACAAAGGCATGCCATCTCTCCAGCAGTTACGAGAATTTATAGCCCGCACTCGTCAAGAAATTGACATGATTTATGCGCCTATTTTCGTCGTACAAGCTACAAATGATGAAGTAATAGAGACAGAATCTGCCAACATTATATATAATCAAACTGAGTCACTTGAAAAGCACATCAAGTGGTATGAAAACTCAAAACATGTTATTACATTAGATCAAGAAAAAGATCAATTACATGAGGACATTTATCGCTTTTTAGAAAGCCTAAATTGGGCACAATAATTATAAATAGGATTTTCTCATGAAGGAGGGAATATGTATGAAAGATCAAAAAGATACACTACAAAGTCGTTTACTCGATTTTTTCAGCACAGATGATTATAAACCGCTAACAGTCGGTGAAATCGAGGATGAATTCGGCTTTGAGGATGCGGAGGAGTTCAAGGAGCTTGTGAAAACACTTGTCCGCATGGAAGGGCAAGGCTTAGTTGTGCGTTCTCGCTCCAATCGCTATGGCCTACCAGAGCGTATGAATTTGCTAAGAGGTAAATTTATCGGACACGCGAAGGGCTTTGGGTTTGTGACACCTGATGTCGAGGGCATGGATGATGTGTTCATTCCACCGCATGAAATTAACGGTGCCATTAACGGAGACATCGTTCTGATTCGTGTTTTAAAGGAATCATTTGGTGATCGACGTGAGGGTACGGTTACAAAGGTCGTTGAGCGTGGTCAAACAAGCTTTGTCGGCACATTCCAGGCTAACCGTGGCTTCGGCTTTGTTGTTCTAGACGATAAAAAGCTACCAATGGATATCTTTATTGCAAAAGGAGATACATTAGGAGCTGTCGATGGACATAAGGTTGTTGTTGAGGTAGCAACATGGCCAGAGGATTTAAAATCTGCTACAGGCTATATTACAAAAATTTTAGGGCATAAAAATGATCCAGGTGTGGACATTTTATCCATATTATATAAGCATGACATTCCACCTGAATTTCCAGATGAAGTCATTGCTGCTGCACAGCGTGTACCAGATGAAATTACCGAGGCCGATTTAGTAGGTCGTCGTGATTTACGTCATGAAACGATTGTGACAATTGATGGTGCAGATGCAAAGGATTTGGATGATGCCGTAACCGTAACGAAAAATGTAGATGGTACGTATAAGCTTGGCGTACATATTGCAGACGTAAGTTATTATGTAACGCAAGGCTCAGTCATTGACATTGAAGCTTACGATCGTGCGACAAGTGTTTATTTAACAGACCGCGTAATTCCAATGATTCCACATCGTTTATCAAATGGCATTTGTTCATTAAATCCACAGGTTGACCGTTTAACACTATCCTGTGAAATGATTATTGATGCGAATGGTAATGTGGTTGCACACGAAATTTTCCAAAGTGTCATTAAAACGACTGAACGTATGACGTATAAGGACGTTTACAAGATTTTAGAGGAGCAGGATGAGGCACTAATTGAACGCTATGAGCCACTTGTTCCAATGTTTAAAAACATGGCTGAGCTGTCTGGTATTTTACGCCGTAAACGCGAAATGCGAGGAGCCATTGACTTTGACTTCAAAGAATCCAAGGTAATCGTAAACGAAGAAGGATGGCCCGTTGATATTGAATTACGTGAACGAACAGTAGCGGAGAAATTAATTGAAGATTTCATGCTAGCTGCCAATGAAACAGTGGCAGAGCATTTTCACTGGATGAATGTACCGTTTCTATACCGTATTCACGAAGATCCAAAGCCTGAAAAGCTTCAACGCTTCTTTGAATTTGTCACGAACTTCGGTATTTTAATAAAAGGTACTGGTAATACCGTTCATCCTAAGGCATTACAGGATGTTTTGAAGGCAATTGAAGGCATGCCAGAGGAGCCTGTTATCTCAACGATGCTCTTACGTTCAATGCAGCAGGCGAAGTACTATCCTGAAAGTCTTGGACACTTTGGCTTATCAACGGATTTCTATACACACTTCACATCACCAATTCGTCGTTATCCTGACTTAGTTGTACACCGTTTAATTCGTACGTATTTAATTAACAAGGATACATCGAGAGAAACCATTGCACAGTGGAGTATGGCAATGGATGAAATTGCTGACCACACATCTGAGCGTGAACGTCGTGCTGTTGATGCAGAACGTGATACAGACGCACTGAAAAAAGCACAATATATGTCCGACAAAATTGGCGAAGAATTCGAAGGAATTGTTTCATCCATTACAAACTTCGGTATTTTCGTGGAGCTACCAAACACAATCGAAGGACTTGTCCATATTAGTAATATGACTGATGATTACTACCGCTTCGATGATCGTCAAATGATTATGATCGGGGAACGAACAAATCGCCAATTCCGTATTGGTGATGAAGTGACAGTTCGTGTGGCAAATGTCATTATTGAGGAGTCATCCATTGACTTTGAAATCGTTGGAATGGTAACTTCATATGGACGAACACGCAAAGCAGCACCAACTGTTATTCATGCACGTAAAAATTACAGCGATAACAAAGGTGGACGCAGTCGCCGAAGCACACGCAGTGATGAGGAAAAAGGCGGACGTAGTGGCAATCGTAGAGGCGGTCGTCAAGAGGATGACCGTGGAACTCGTAGCTCATCAAACCAAGGTGAACGACGCGAAAGTGACCGTGATCCACGTGGACGTCGCAAAGATGACTCAAGCCCAAGTCCTAAAAAACGCGTGAAGCAAAAGCAAAAGTTCTATGAGGGCATTGCCAAAAAAGGCAAAAAGAAAAAAACTAAACGTAAATAAGCCTAAGCGAAAGTATCCATTGAAAGGGTGCTTTTGCTTAAGCTCAACCTTTTAAGTAGAGGGTGAAAGATATGGCAAAAGGTTCTGGTAAAGTATTAGCACAAAACAAAAAAGCAGGCCACGACTACTTCATCGAAGAAACAATCGAAGCAGGAATGGTCCTAACAGGCACAGAAATCAAATCCATCCGTGCAGGCAAAGTCCAACTGAAAGACTCCTTTGTCCGCGTCCGTAATGGCGAAGCATGGATCAACAATATGCACGTTAGCGCATTCGAACAAGGCAACCGTTTTAACCACGATCCACTACGCACTCGCAAGCTGTTGCTTCACAAAAAACAAATCGGCGAGCTAGTCGGTGCCGTAAAACGTGACGGCTACACAATCGTCCCATTGAAAATGTACATCAAGGATGGCTACGCCAAGCTCCTAATTGGCATCGGTAAAGGGAAAAAAGACTATGACAAGCGTAGCGACATGCGCAAAAAAGAAGCCAAACGCGAGATGGAACGTGCCTTCAAGGCAAAAAATCAATATTAATAGATTTAGAGAAAGCTCACTGCGAATAGCGGTGAGTTTTTTCGTTGTTGGGTGGGGCGAACGAGTGTGGTGGATAGAATGGCGAAAGTGACGGATAGAGGTTGAAAAATGGCGGATAGAGTAGCAAAAGTGATGGATAGCAGACTTAATCTGGCGGATAGTATTTATAGCTAAGCCAATTTTTTCTATTAAAGCGGTACACTTGAACTCTCTCTCATTTTGTTTTATAATATGTATTACTGATTGCCAGATTTCATGGAAGCGTACTTTTAAGCTCCCACCGTACTAGAAGCAATTCTAGCTCTTTGTTTGAACGAGGCCAAGCCGCTTCGCTTCATATTCAAGGGGACGTTACGGATTCGACAGGGATGGTTCAAGCTTTGGTCGCGCGTCGGAGGGCTCGGCTCCGTCATCAACGACAGTTATATAATAACTGGCAAACAACAAAACTTAGCTTTCGCAGCGTAAGCTCTTAAGCGCTCTGCCTCTCTATCGCCCATGTAGAGAACGTGGGGCCCAACTTTAGTGGGATACGGTCGATGGTGCCACCTGAGTCATCGGCAAGAGATTTCCAGGTTAGCGTACAGGACGCCTGTTTGT
>Ga0213823_1000170_pt1 | contig 69195 bp, 56 predicted proteins | sample MC6MC0907MG_FD_179887 | JGI IMG/M metagenome (GOLD analysis project Ga0213823, IMG submission 179887) | Enriched soil aggregate microbial communities from Iowa State University, Ames, United States - MC6-MC0907-MG | ecosystem: Environmental > Terrestrial > Soil > Unclassified | place: USA: Iowa...
GCCTGCGAGACTTCCTCAACAGCCTCGGCCAGCGCAGCCACCGGCCGCGCGTGCGGGTGCGTTGCTTCTGCCACAACCGCGCGCAAGCCATCAGCCAGCGGGTCGAGGAAATTTTCGACACGGTGCAATTACTGCTCGACCAGGGCCGCAACCACCGCTACCTGCTGCAAGTGGCGCAGTACACCCACGCACTGGAACTACTGCCCGGCCAGGTCAGCCTCGCCACCCTGACCGAGCATGATGCCGTGCTCGATTACCTGAGCGAGGAGCGCAGCGCCTACAGCCCACTTTATCTGGATGCCAACGCACTGCAGGACCACGACCTTCCGCTGCTGCTGGAACAAGGCCGCCCCGGCTGCATTCAGGTGTTCTACCGCCTGCTCGAGGGCTGGGCCGACCTGTATGTGCTGGATGAATACAATGCGTTATGGCAACAACGCCTGCCACTGCACGACGAGAATCACCTGCTGTTGCCCTTGCAGCGCTTCCTGCGCTCGGTGGTAATGCGCCACGACGCCCGGGTACCGCTGGACAACCTGCAGCAGGCTTCGTTGGAAATCAGCTACGCACAACTGCTGCCTTCGGGGCCGGGCAAGGCACGCAGCATCGAGCAACGGCCAACGCCAGACGAAGTCAACGACCAGTCCTACTACGAGGTGCAGGCTATTCTCCAGGCCGGCACAGGCGATGACGTGCACGTGACGCTGTATTGCGACCAGCAGGAGTTCTCGGAACTGGACCACGGCGACGAGCTGTACACCGTGGTTGCTCGGCAGATCCTCGGCCAGCGCCGCAATGCCGGGCACTATCGTTGCTACATCACCGACCTGGACCTGTCCGAGTTGCTGGATGACGAGCAAGGTTCGACCATCCTTTACCTGCGCTACAAGCGGGAGCTGGAGCAGGCGCTCAATGATGGCCTCGCGCAGTTGCAGGCCACCTTGGAGCCTTGAAACGGCGCCAATGGATCAGAGGTCGAAATCCCCTGCCGCTTCCGGCTGATATTCGACCGCCAGCAGCTTCAGTTTCAGGGTTTTGCCGCCGGGCGCCGGCCAATCGATCTGTTCGCCTACCGACAAGCCAAGCAGCGCGCAACCGATCGGCGCCAGGACCGAGACCTTGCCTTCGCCGCCGGCATCCTTCGGGTACACCAGGGTCAGGTGGTAGTCCTTGCCACTGGCCTCTTCACGGCAGTGCACGCGCGAGTTCATGGTCACCACGCCGGCCGGCACGTCCTCGTGACCGACCACCTGTTCGGCGCGGTCCAGCTCGTCCTGCAGGGCGAGCACACCCGGGGTACTTTCGTCGAGGCTGTCGATCAGGCGCTCGAGACGCTGTACGTCCAATCGGGTGAGGATGAGGGAAGGTTTGGTGCTCATGATCCAGTCAGACTCCATTTGAACAGGCGCTTTGCTATGGGCAGATAAAGCAAAACCCCGCCCAAGGGCGGGGTTTGTGAATGCTTTGGCGTCACCGACGCACAACCCGACACTACCACAGCCGGGCAAATACTCAAGCCCGTGCGCGCAAGGCCTCGGCCTCGCGGCAGATCTGCCGGCGACGCTCATCGTCAGCCGAACGCCACTCGCGGATGTGCTCGACGTGGCGGTGGCAACCGGTGCATACCCGCTGCTCGTCGAGCCGGCAGACACTGATGCACGGCGATGCCACTGCCGGGCTGACGTTGCTGTAAAGCGGCTTGGGTGGCCGCGCCTGGGTGCTCATGTCAGATCTCGTCGAAGTCCAGCTTCTCGCCGGCCCGCTCCCAGACAATGCGCTCGAGCATCTCCCCCAGCAGCTCTTCGCTCTTCTCGCAGACCCACTTGCCGCTCTCGGGGTCGTAGTCGAAGTGGAAGCCGCCGGAACGGTCGGCCAGCCACAGCTGACGCAGCGGCTCCTGGCGGCTGAAGATCAATTGGCTGCCGTTGTCGAACTTGATGGTGAGGACCCCGGCGGAATTCTCCATGTCCAGGTCCAGGCCGCTCTCGTCGAACAGGTCTTCCAGGGCCTGTTGGGTCGCGTCGACCAGATCATGGAAACGCGCTTCGCTCAAACTCATTGCAGGAACCTCGAAATTGGCTGCGTGACAGGCAAGCCGGGCAAGATACGGGCGCTTGGCGCCGAATGCAAAGGTTAGCCGCCAGCACTCAATAATAGCCCGCCCGGCGGACCGGCTCTTGCATAGGCAATCCGCCGGTCGCTCGGTATACTCGGGCGCAATACTGCATATTTCAAAGGATTTCACCCATGAAGCGCCTGATTTCCTCGCTCGCGGCGCTGGTCGCGGTTGCCTGCCTCGTTTCGGCCTGCGGTCAGAAGGGCCCCCTGTACCTGCCGGAAGACGGCAAGGACGGCAAGAGCAGCCATAAGTCGCATCAGCACCAGCACGCTCAGCCTGTTCAACCGCAAGAAGAACAGCCCCTCGAGCCCGAGCAGTCGCCAGAGCAGTAAGGAAATCAGATGAACGCTTTCAATTACCGCGACGGTGAACTGTTCGCGGAAGGTGTGGCCCTGACGGCCATCGCCGAACGTTTCGGCACCCCGACCTACGTCTACTCGCGTGCCCACATCGAAGCCCAGTACCGCAGCTATACCGATGCCCTGCAGGGCGTCGAACACCTGGTGTGCTTCGCGGTCAAGGCCAACTCCAACCTCGGCGTACTGAACGTGCTGGCGCGCATGGGTGCAGGCTTCGACATCGTTTCCGGCGGGGAGCTGGAGCGTGTACTGGCCGCAGGCGGCCGCGCTGATCGCGTGGTGTTCTCCGGCGTCGGCAAGACCCGCGAAGACATGCGCCGCGCCCTGGAAGTCGGCGTGCACTGCTTCAACGTCGAATCCACCGACGAGCTCGAACGCCTGCAAGTGGTGGCCGCCGAGATGGGCAAGGTTGCCCCGGTCTCGCTGCGGGTGAACCCAGACGTCGACGCCGGCACCCACCCGTACATCTCCACCGGCCTCAAGGAAAACAAGTTCGGCATCGCCATCGCCGACGCCGAAGCCATCTACGTGCGCGCCGCGCAGCTGCCGAACCTGGAAGTGGTCGGTGTCGACTGCCACATCGGCTCGCAGCTGACCACCGTCGAGCCGTTCCTCGATGCCCTCGACCGCCTGCTGGACCTGGTCGACCGCTTGGCCGACTGCGGCATCCACCTGCGCCACCTGGACCTGGGCGGCGGTGTTGGCGTGCGCTACCGCGACGAAGAGCCGCCACTGGTGGCCGATTACATCAAGGCCATCCGCGAGCGCGTCGGCGACCGCGACCTCGCCCTGGTATTCGAGCCGGGCCGCTACATCGTGGCCAACGCCGGTGCCCTGCTGACCCGCGTCGAGTACCTCAAGCACACCGAACACAAAGACTTCGCCATCATCGATGCGGCCATGAACGACCTGATCCGCCCAGCCCTGTACCAGGCCTGGATGGGTGTCAGCGCAGTCACCCCACGCGAAGGCGAAGGCCGAGCCTACGACCTGGTCGGGCCGATCTGCGAGACCGGCGACTTCCTCGCCAAGGACCGCCAGCTGAACCTGGCCGAAGGTGACCTGCTGGCCGTGCAGTCGGCGGGCGCCTATGGTTTCGTCATGAGCTCGAACTACAACACCCGTGGCCGTTGCGCGGAAATCCTGGTTGATGGCGACCAGGCTTTCGAAGTTCGCCGTCGCGAGACCATCGCCGAACTGTACGCTGGCGAAAGCCTGCTGCCGGAGTGAACCCATGCTTCTGCGCTTTACCAAGATGCATGGGTTGGGCAACGACTTCATGGTCCTCGACCTGGTCAGCCAGCACGCACACATCCAGCCCAAGCACGCCAAGCAATGGGGTGACCGCCACACCGGCATCGGCTTCGACCAGCTGCTGATCGTCGAGGCGCCGAACAATCCGGAAGTGGACTTCCGCTACCGGATCTTCAATGCCGACGGCTCCGAAGTCGAACAGTGCGGCAACGGTGCGCGCTGTTTCGCCCGTTTCGTGCTGGACAAACGCCTGACCGCGAAGAAGCGCATCCGCGTGGAAACCAAAAGCGGCATCATCGAGCTGGACGTACAGAACGACGGCCAGGTGTGTGTCGACATGGGGCCGCCGCGCTTCACTCCGGCCGAAATTCCCTTCATCGCCGACGAGCAGGCGCGCAACTACCCCCTGGACGTCGACGGCGAGCTACATTCGATTGCCGCCGTGTCCATGGGTAACCCGCACGCGGTGCTGCGCGTCGATGACGTGCGTACTGCGCCCGTTCATGAACTGGGGCCGAAGATCGAAAACCACCCACGCTTCCCGCAGCGGGTGAATGCCGGCTTCCTTCAGGTCATCGACCGCCATCGCGCCAACCTGCGGGTATGGGAACGTGGCGCCGGCGAGACCCAGGCGTGCGGCACCGGCGCTTGCGCTGCAGCCGTGGCAGCCATCAGCCAAGGCTGGATGGACTCTCCGGTGTCCCTCGACCTGCCCGGTGGCCGCCTGCACATCGAATGGGCGGGCCCCGGCCAGTCCGTATTGATGACCGGCCCGGCCGTACGCGTCTACGAAGGCCAGGTTCGCCTCTAACCGAGTAACCGCCATGACCGATCAGCCCAAGGTTGTACCGCAGCAGACCCCTGAGCTCGATGACCAAGCGGTGGTCGCCTACCTGCGCGCCCACCCGGCCTTCTTCGCCGAGCACGACGAGCTGCTGCTCGAGCAACGCATCCCCCACCAGCGTGGTGACAGCGTGTCGCTGGTGGAGCGCCAGCTCAAGCTGCTGCGCGACCGCAACATCGAGATGCGCCATCGCCTGTCGCAACTGATGGACGTGGCCCGGGACAACGACCGCCTGTTCGACAAGACCCGCCGGTTGATCCTCGACCTGCTCGATGCCGGCAGCCTGGAAGAAGTGGTCATGGCGGTCGAGGACAGCCTGCGCCAGGAGTTTCAGGTGCCGTTCGTCAGCCTGATCCTGTTCGGCGACAACGCCGCGCCGGTCGGCCGTTGGGTAAGCAACACCGAGGCCCAGCAAGCCATCGGCGGGCTGCTTGGCGGCGGCAAGACGGTCAGTGGCAACCTGCGCGAGAAAGAACTGGCCTTCCTGTTCGGTGAAGAGCAGCGCCTCGAGGTGGGCTCCAGCGCCGTCGCGGCACTCGAATACCAAGGGCTGCACGGCGTGCTGGCGATCGGCAGCCGCGACCCGCAGCACTACAAGAGCAGCGTCGGCACCCTGTTCCTCGGCTACATCGCCGAAGTGCTTGGTCGCGTGGTGCCGCGCGTTACCCAGACCTTGCGTCCGGTGCGCTGATGGAACGCCAGCTGGAGGCTTATTGCGCACACCTGCGCAACGAGCGCCAGGTGTCCGAACATACCCTGCTGGCCTACCGCCGCGACCTCGACAAAGTCATCGAATACTGCAATACCCAGGGGATCTCAGGCTGGGGTGCGCTGCAGATCCAGCAGCTGCGCCAGCTGATCGCCCGCCAGCATTATCAAGGCCAGTCGTCACGCAGCCTGGCACGGCTGTTGTCGGCAGTTCGCGGCCTTTATCGCTACCTCAACCGCGAAGGCCTGTGCCAGCACGACCCGGCCAGCGGGCTGAGCGCGCCCAAGGGCGAGCGCCGGCTGCCCAAAGTGCTGGATACCGACCGCGCTCTGCAGTTGCTGGATGGCGGCGTGGACGACGATTTCATCGCCCGTCGCGACCAGGCCATTCTCGAACTGTTCTATTCCTCTGGCCTGCGCCTGTCCGAACTGACCAACCTTGACCTGGAACAGCTCGACCTTGCTGCCGGGCTGGTTCAGGTGCTCGGCAAAGGTGGCAAGGCCCGCGTGCTGCCCGTTGGCCGCAAAGCCCGCGAGGCCCTGCAGCAATGGTTGCGGCTGCGCGGTATCGGCAGCCCGCGCGACGGCGCCGTGTTCATCAGCCGGCAAGGCAATCGCCTGGGGCCGCGGGCCATCCAGCTGCGGGTCAAGGCGGCCGGCGAGCGTGAGCTTGGCCAGCACCTGCACCCTCACATGCTCCGCCACTCATTCGCCAGCCATGTGCTGGAATCGTCCCAGGACCTGCGTGCAGTGCAGGAAATGCTCGGCCACGCCGACATCAGCACCACGCAGATCTACACCCACCTGGACTTCCAGCACCTGGCCACGGTGTACGACAGCGCCCACCCTCGGGCCAAACGCAGCAAAGGCACAGACTCATGAGCATCAAGCTGATCACCTTCGACCTTGACGACACCCTGTGGGATACCGCGCCAGTGATTGCCAGTGCGGAGGTCGTGCTGCGCGACTGGCTGCAGGCCAACGCACCGATTCTCGGCGGCGTGCCGGTGGACCACCTGTTCGCCATCCGTGAACGCCTGGTGCAGGCCGAGCCGGGCCTCAAGCACCGCATCAGCGCCTTGCGCCGCCGCGTGCTGTTCCACGCGCTGGAAGAGGTTGGCTACAGCGAGAAACACGCTCAGGAGCTGGCCAACGAAGGTTTTGAAGTGTTCCTGCATGCCCGCCACCAGGTAGAGGTGTTTCCCGAAGTGCAGCCGGTGCTGGAAATTCTGCGCCACCAGTACACCTTGGGCGTTGTAACCAATGGCAATGCCGACGTGCGCCGCCTGGGCTTGGCGGACTACTTCAAATTTGCCCTGTGTGCGGAGGATCTGGGGATCGGCAAGCCGGACCCCGCGCCGTTCGTGGAGGCGTTGAAACGTGGCGAGGTAGAAGCTAGCGCCGCGGTGCATGTCGGCGACCATCCCGGCGATGACATTGGTGGGGCCCAGCGTGCGGGGCTGCGCGCCGTGTGGTTCAACCCCCAGGGCAAGGCCTGGGCCGGTGAACAGGCGCCGGATGCAGAGATTCAGCGGCTGTCACAGCTGCCCGAAGTGATTGCGCGCTGGCGCTGACAGGGGCCGCTTTGCGGCCCATTCGCCGGCAAGCCGGCTCCCACAGAACAAACGCTGGCTCACTGATTTGGCGGGGATCCTGTAGGAGCGGCTTCAGCCGCGAACACCGGCGAAGCCGGTGCCATCCACCCCGGCGCACGGGCTTTGTTCTCTGCGCGACAGCGCAGCCCGAAGGGCTGGGTAATCTCCCACAGAATTATCACTGCCCTCAGGCTCGGCGCTCTAGCTGTGGAGTCGGCCTGCCGGCGATGCGGCCAGCACCGGCAGCACAAAACCTATAGCCACAAAAAAGCCCGCAGCGACGGCGGGCCTTTTTGGGTTCAGCCACTCAGATAGGGCGGCTGCCGTATTTGTTGTCCGGCTTCTTGGGCGGGTCGGCGACCACGTTGGCCTCGACTTCCTGCACCTTGCCACCGCGAGAAAGGAATTCTTCCATCGCCTTGGCCAGGGCATCACGCTCCTTCTGCTTGGCTTCCATGCTCGGCATCTCGTCTACCGAGACAGCCGCCTTGGATTTGCCCTTTGCAGCGGGTGCCGGGCTGTCGTCGCCAGCATCTTCGGCGACATCGTCAGCCGCAGCTTCGAGGCCATCATCAGCCTCGTCTTCGTCGCCTACTTCGAGGTCATCATTTTCCAGATCGTCGTCGCTCATGTTCTACCTCATGACTTGCGAAAAGCAGGTTAGTTATAGACCAGTGCAGCCGTAGACCGGCAGCCACCAGTGAAAATTCAACTGGCCGTGGGTTAGGCCACTGCCCTTGGGTCGGCGCTCCTGATGGGAGGCGGCACCCAGCAGGCCCTGCTCCTGGCAGGACCTGACAAATCCTTGAGCCCCTGCTGGCCACACGCTATTGGCAAGCCTAGCAAAGGCTGACGAAGCATGCGGACAACTCGTCCAACACCCCTCGGCGCGCATTCTAGCGCGCCCGTAGAAAAAGCAAAGCTCCATAAACGCCCTGCGACTTGTAAGTTTTTGGCCTACGTCGCGAACGTGAGTGATAAACCGTTTGCTCTGCAGGAAATCGCAAAAAACAGACAAAAAAATGCCCGGCAAGCCGGGCAAATTTTTCCAGCGTCGCAGTTACAGGTTGTAGCCGCGTTCGTTGTGTTGAGCCAGGTCGAGGCCGACCGACTCTTCTTCTTCGTTGACCCGCAGGCCCATCACCACATCCAGCACCTTGAGAATCACGTAGGTGACGATGGCGGTGTAGACCACGGTGAAGATCACGCCCTTGGCCTGGATCCAGACCTGTGCACCGATATCGGTGACCGCGCCGAAGCCGCCCAGGGCCGGTGCGGCGAACACGCCGGTGAGGATGGCGCCGATGATGCCGCCGATGCCGTGTACGCCGAAGGCATCCAGAGAGTCGTCATAACCCAGCTTGCGCTTGAGGGTGGTGGCGCAGAAGTAGCAGATCACGCCAGACGCCAGGCCGATCACCAGGGCGCCCATCGGGCCTACGGTGCCGGCAGCCGGGGTAATCGCAACCAGGCCGGCGACCACACCCGAAGCGATGCCCAGGGCGCTGGGTTTACCGTGGCCGATCCATTCGGCGAACATCCAGCCCAGTGCGGCAGCGGCGGTGGCGATCTGGGTGACCAGCATGGCCATGCCGGCAGTGCCGTTGGCGGCTGCTGCAGAACCTGCGTTGAAACCGAACCAGCCGATCCACAGCATGGCCGCGCCCATCAGGGTGTAGCCCAGGTTGTGCGGGGCCATCGGCGTGGTCGGGTAGCCTTTGCGCTTGCCCAGCACCAGGCAGCAGACCAGGCCAGCGATACCCGCGTTGATGTGCACAACGGTGCCGCCGGCGAAGTCGAGCACGCCCCAGTCCCACATCAGCGCGCCGTCACCGCTCCAGACCATGTGCGCGATTGGTGCGTAGACCAGGGTGAACCAGATGCCCATGAACACCAGCATCGCAGAGAACTTCATGCGCTCGGCGAAGGCACCCACGATCAGCGCCGGGGTGATGATGGCGAAGGTCATCTGGAAGGTGATGAAGACCGCTTCAGGGAACAGCGCGGTGGCCGAGGTCAGCCCCTCAGGCGTGACACCGCTGAGGAAAGCCTTGGAGAAGCCGCCGACGAAGGAATTGAAATTGAGCACGCCCTTTTCCATACCGGTGGTATCGAAGGCCATGCTGTAGCCGTAAACGACCCAGAGAATACTCATCAAGCCGGTGATGGCGAAACACTGCATCATCACCGAAAGCACGTTCTTGGAACGCACCATGCCGCCATAGAACAGGGCCAGGCCCGGGATGGTCATGAACAGCACCAGCGCCGTTGCGGTCAGCATCCAGGCGGTGTCGCCGGAGTTCAGCACTGGGGCAGCCTCCTCTGCCAGGGCAAGGCCGGGCATTACGAGGGACAATAGGGCTCCTAGCCCTGCGATCTTACGCAGAGTCATGTTGTTTTCTCCTGGGGCGTTGGGTTTGGTGAGGCTTTTTTTGGCGCTTAGATCGCGTCGGTATCGGTTTCGCCGGTACGGATGCGGATTGCCTGCTCCAGATTCACCACGAAGATCTTGCCGTCACCGATCTTGCCGGTGTTGGCAGCCTTGGTGATGGCTTCGATCACTCGATCGAGGTCCTTGTCGTCGATGGCGACGTCGATCTTCACCTTGGGCAGGAAGTCGACCACGTATTCCGCACCGCGATACAGCTCGGTGTGACCCTTCTGCCGACCGAAGCCTTTGACTTCGGTGACGGTGATGCCCTGCACGCCGATTTCCGACAGTGACTCGCGCACGTCGTCCAGCTTGAACGGCTTGATGATGGCTGTGACTAGCTTCATGAAACTCTCTCCCGATTTGGTGGACTTGCCCCAGGAAAACAAACCCGTCTCAAGTCTAAGCGCAGCGGTTGGCTTTGTAACGCGTCGTCGGCATCCGGCTCCGCGTGCGCACTGCCTGGTCACAAGGAACTGCATCAGTGCATGGCTCATATGGGTCTTTGCAGAAACCTTGCCAGTTTCGTTAAAGCCGCGAAAAACAGCGGGTTGGGTCAAACAACCGGCATTGGCCAGTCGCCAGCATCGCAAAGATGCACAGCTTTGGTGCGCGCAAATGCACGCGGCCGCTCGAAAAATGTGCAGTCAGGCGCCAAAGTGCGCCGTGCTACACTGCGGGCCATTTCCCAGTACCCGTGGACAGCCGAACATGCTCGCGCCCAAAGCCTTTCTCGACGCCCTGAGCGACCAAGCCTCGCGCCTCTTCAACAGCGACACCGCCCAGCCCCGCGCCGAACTGGAAAGCCAGTTCAAGGTGTTGATGCAAGGTGCCTTCAGCAAACTGGACCTGGTCAGCCGCGAAGAATTCGACAGCCAGATGGTCGTCCTGGCCCGCACCCGCGCGCGCCTGGAGGCCCTTGAAAAACAAGTGGCCGAGCTGGAAGCCCGGATGGCGCCAGCGGCCAAGGAATAAAGATCCGGCTGGGGCTCTGCGCTCAGGCAGAGGCCCGCAGCCGGTCAGGCGCCGGGTTGCTTACCTTCGGTGGTAGTTCACTGGCTTGCAGGTCGCCTCGGAACAGCGCCGCACCGCACACCGTGAACAGTGTCTTGAACAGGTTGTGCGAATTACGGATCTCGGCCTGGATGCCTTCGATCGCTGAATCCCCAGGTTGCAATGCGACGCCACGGTTAACCCATTCGATGGCCGCAAAGCGGCTCTGCTTGCGTGTGCCCTGCCCATGCATCCAGGCCAGGCCCAGCTCCGCACAGGCGCGCCCGGCTATTCCACAGTCGGGGAACTCGACCAGATCCAGCAGGTAAGCCACAGCTTCTGCCCGCTCCCGTGGGTCACCGAACTTGCGCTGCAGGATGGCCACTTGCAGGCGGGCGTGAGCATCAAGCTCTTCGTTACCCAGGCAATCGAGCAACAGGCGCCGAACGGTCATCATTGCACTGCGCTCGCTGAGGTCTTCGCGCCCCCGCATGCGTTGGCAGGCCAAGTCATATTTGGCTATCTGGCTGCCCGACTGTGCGGCACACAGCAGCCAATGCTTTGCAGCTGCGGCGTCCACGAATTGCTCAGGGGTTTCACCCAGCCGACCGCAGTGCAACGCGTAAAGCGAAGCGGCGGCATCCGGCAGCTTCCCGTCGGCACAGGCCTTGTATAGGTAATAGGCAGCATCGTACTGCTTGGCAGCCCAAAGCAGGCGCGGCACCTCAAGCACGTCAAAGCCCAGCCCCTCGCGCCCGCATTGGCGTTTAACCGCGGCGTGCAACCAGCTGGCCGCGAGCTTCGCCGATTGGCTGAACCCCCACAGCCCAAACTGATGCCCTGCGGCACGCAATGCACAGGCCGCCGCTTGCCTGCGGTCCTCGCACAACCGTTCGATGGCTATACGGAACGCCTGCTTGTCGTCCTGCACGCCATGGAACAGCACCAGGCAAACAAAGCTTCGGAACGGCTCACCGATGGTCGGTACGAAACCCTGATCAGGGTAGAGTTCTACGCAGGCGTCGAAATCACGCATCGCGCCCGGGAAATCCTGCAGCGAAATGCAGCGAAAAGCCGCTCGCCTGGCCAGCAACGTGGCGCGCTCTCTGGGCCTCAGCTCGCGGTGCTGCCATTGCTCGAACGTTCGCTGCCACACCGCAACCTGCCGCGGCTGATCGGGCTGTGGCAGCCAGAACTGGTCTTCGAGCGCCAACCAGCGGATCGCATTGCGCTGCATTTCATTCCAACGCAAACACAGCGGGCCATTGGCCAGGGCATCTATTGCTTCGTAGCTGCCGCCCCAGCGTGGCGTGAGGTAGGAGGCATACGCCTCGATCGCCTCGAAGCAATCGGGAAACCAGGCAAGCGCATGACGCAGCCAATAACGCTCGGCACACCCTTGCTCAGCGGCCAGGCGTGCGCTCAAGCAGTTTGGCAGCACCTGCGGCAGCTCTACCAGTGGCGCCAGGCCCTGTTTGACCAGCAGGGGGGCCGCAGCCTCCTGCACTTCGACATCGGCATGCGCACTTGGCCGAAACCGCGCCGCCTGGCCATCAAACAACTCGACCAGCCACCCCGGCTCCCGGAAATGCGCGCTGATCTGCAGCATGCCGATTGCCGCCGCCACGGGTTGCGTACAGCGCTCCATGGCCCGCAAGAAGTGGGCTACAGCCATTTCACAGGCCAGCTCCGCAGCCAGCCAGCGTTCGTCAGCAACCTCGTTGGCGGCGAGCGTACCGCGGATATGGCAGGCGCGGTTGAAGCAGTGAAACCCCATGGCCACTTGCGGGTGATAGGCTTTCGGGCAGGCATCGATCCAGGCTTTGAGCCGCTGTGTCAGGGCCTTGCTGCCGTCGACATCCCAATCGACCAGCATGTGCCCCTGAACGGCTTCAAGATAAGCCGGGCATTCCCCCGGCGGTGCTTGCTGCCAATGTGCCTGGAGGGCGTCGAAGAAACGGTTGAGCTCAGCGAACTCATTTGCCTGCACCCGTTTACGGATCTGCTGGCGGGTGCGAGTGAGCGTTTGCACGGGCAGTACCTTAAGTCCATTTTTTGGGAGCCGCGTTGCCATCCAATGGAGCGGCGCGTGAACACTAAGCCATAGCTTAGATGGGCGCAAAGATATTGGATCCATTAATTGTCATATTGTATGAAAGTACGGGGGATAACCCTGACCTGAAAAACAAGGACGCACTCTTCTCGCCCCCACGGCCAGCACACTCACTATCCTTGTCGAAGCCGCAGGAAGCGGCGCCCTCCTCATCGACAACGGAGCGTCCATGTCCCTCGCCCTCGTCCATAGCCGCGCACAGGTTGGCGTCCAGGCCCCTGCGGTCAGCGTCGAAACTCACCTGGCCAACGGCCTGCCACAACTCACCTTGGTAGGCCTGCCCGAGACGACGGTGAAGGAAAGCAAGGACCGAGTGCGCAGCGCCATCGTCAACTCCGGCCTGAACTACCCGCAAAGGCGCATCACCCAGAACCTGGCGCCGGCTGACCTGCCAAAGGACGGTGGCCGCTACGACCTGGCCATTGCCTTGGGCATACTGGCCGCCGACGGCCAAGTGCCGGTCGCAGCCCTGGTCGATATGGAGTGCCTTGGCGAGCTGGCGCTTTCCGGCAAACTGCGCCCAGTGCGCGGCGTGCTGCCTGCCGCCTTGGCGGCGCGGGCGGCAGGCAGGGCGCTGGTGGTGCCACGGGAAAACGCCGAGGAGGCGAGCCTTGCGGGTGGTCTGGTGGTGTATGCAGCAGGGCATCTGCTGGAGCTGGTGGCTCATCTGAATGGGCAGGTACCACTACCGCCATTTGCCGCCAATGGTTTGATGCTGAAAAGTCAGCCCTACCCCGACTTGAGCGAAGTCCAGGGGCAGATTGCCGCCAAACGCGCGTTGCTGTTGGCCGCAGCCGGGGCGCACAACCTGCTTTTTACCGGGCCGCCAGGCACGGGCAAAACGCTGCTCGCCAGCCGCCTGCCCGGCCTGCTGCCGCCGCTGGATGAACACGAAGCGCTGGAAGTGGCCGCTATCCAATCGGTGAGTGGGAATGCGCCTTTGAACAGCTGGCCGCAGCGGCCCTTCCGCCATCCGCACCACTCGGCCTCGGGCCCGGCACTGGTCGGCGGCAGCAGCCGGCCGCAGCCTGGTGAAATCACCCTGGCGCACCACGGCGTACTGTTTCTGGATGAGTTGCCGGAGTTTGAACGCCGTGTGCTGGAGGTGCTGCGCGAGCCGCTGGAGTCTGGCGAGATCGTGATTGCGCGGGCGCGGGACAAAGTGCGCTTTCCCGCGCGTTTCCAGTTGGTGGCGGCCATGAACCCCTGCCCTTGCGGTTACCTCGGCGACCCCACCGGCCGCTGCCGCTGCAGCACCGAGCAGATCCAACGCTACCGCAACAAGCTGTCCGGCCCGTTGCTGGACCGCATCGACCTGCACCTGACCGTCGCGCGCGAAACCACCACCCTCAACAACCAGCCCAGTGGTGAAACCAGCGCCACTGTAGCGGTGCGGGTGGCTGAAGCACGCGAGGTGCAACAACGCAGGCAAGGCTGCGCCAATGCGTTTCTCGCCCTTGAGGGTTTACGCCAGCATTGCCGGTTGGAAGCGGCCGACCAGGCCTGGCTGGAAAACGCCTGCGAGCGCCTGACGCTCTCGTTGCGCGCCGCCCACAGGCTGTTGAAGGTAGCGCGCACGCTGGCAGACCTGGAGGGGGCCAGCTCGATCGCGCGTGCGCATCTGGCTGAAGCTTTGCAGTATCGGCCTGGCAGCCTTTAGATCCTTGCCCTGGCATATCTATCAATCGGCCTATTCAGGCCATTGATACTGGCAATTTCAAAGCACTTCGGCGCGGCCCCCATGACCACGAGGGTTCCAGTTGCATCTGTAATACTTAGAAATACTTTCATACAAATTGCAGTTGTACGACATCCTATCTACTGTGTTCGACTGCGCTCGTTTCAACAAGAACAATAATCGGAGACATCCCATGTCGAGCACTCATTCGGCCGAGGGCAGCGCTGCCGCGCCCTCTCAAAGCCGCGTTACGCGGCTGATCAAATTGCTGGGCCCAGGCATCATTGCCGTGCTCTCCTGGCTTGGCGCAGGTGATCTGATAACCTCATCCGTAGCGGGCGCCAACTACGGTTACGCCATGATGTGGGTGCTGGCCGTATCACTGCTGCTCAGGTACCTGATCGTTAACATCATCGCCCGCTTCCAGCTGTGCAATAACCAAGGCATGACCATCCTCCAGGGCTACGCGCAGCTGCACCCGGTGTTCGCCTGGTTCATGCTGGCGTATGCGCTGCTGATGGGGCATCTGATGAATGCCTACATGATCAAAGGCGCGGGCGAAGCGCTGGCGATGCTGTTGCGCATCGACTACCCGCTGCTGTGCTCGATGGCTGTGGTGCTGGCGGTGTGGATGCTGGTCGGGCGCAATATCTACGCAATGATCGAAGGCGTGATGAAAGTCCTGCTGGCCGTCATGACCTTGGCCTTCCTGGCCCTGGCGTTGATGTCAGGTCCGGATGTGGCCGGCATCGTCAAAGGCACCATCGGCTTCAGCATCCCGGCGGACGAAGGCGTGCACGGTGCGCTGCTGGTGGCCGTTTCGGTGATTGGCGCAGTGGCAGGCTCGGTAGCCAACTTCGTCCACCCCTATGTGATGCGCCAGAAAGGCTGGGTAGGCCCGCAGCACAAGCGCATCCAACGCAACGACCTGCTGTTCGCGGTGTTCGTCGGTATCGTCATCAACCTGGCGATCTGGATCGTCGGCGCCGAAATCCTGCGGCCCAACGGCATCGAAGTGAAGACCCTTGGCGACCTGGGCAAGGCCCTGGAAATGTTCTTCGGCCCAATCGGCTGGTACATCTTCTTCATTGGTGTGTTCGCCACGCTGTTCGCCAGCATTTCCGGCAAGACCACAGCTTTCCCGATGCTCATCACCGACGCCTTCCAGCATGTACGTCCAGAGCGGCGTGAGCGTTACGGCAAAGCGTTTCACAAGGACCCGATGCACAAGTGGTTCATGCTGTTCATTCTGGTCACACCGCTGATCTGGTCCATCCCCGGCATGCCCGACTTCGTGACCCTGACCATCGGCGTCAGCGCGTTGAACATCATCGGTTTGCCAGTGATTTCGCTGGGCCTGTTGATCATGTCCAACCAGAAGTCGCTGCTGAGCAAGGAATACCGTAACAACCTGTTCGAAAACGTCGCGCTGGCGTTTGCGACGGGGCTGGCGTTGTGGGTGGCGTTCCAGTTGGGGGTGGATCTGTTTAGCTGAGGCGCTTGCCACAGTAGTTGCAGCGCCTATGAGATCGAGCGCCGCCCGCGCGGCGCATCGCGGCTGAAGCCGCTCCTACATTTGTTGCAACGTGCCATGGCCTGACAGGCCATAGTTGTCAGCCTTGTTGGCACGACGCGGTTTCTCGGCTGGCGCTGCTGTCGCCTCACCTGTCATCGGTCATGCACCAAGGCGAACAACCATGGCCTGACTGGAACGGCGCGTTGCAACAAATGTGGGAGCGGCGGTGCGGCGATCCGACTTGCCCCGCGAAGCGCCGCGCGGGCGGCGCTCGATTTACGCATCGCCGCAACCCTCAAGGCATACACTTCACGCCCACCGCGAGGACGGCCCTATCTATTCGCCAAGGCCTCCTCGACCACCTTCAGCAACGCCTCTTCGCTGAACGGCTTCCCCAGGCAAGCCCGCGCCCCGAGCCTCAGCGACATCTGCACCGCCAGGTCATCCCAATGCGCCGACATGCAGATCACCGGCAACCGCCAGCCCCGCTGCGCCAGCTCACGCTGAACCTCCAAACCTGTCAGCCCAGGCATTTTCAGGTCCAGCAGCACGCACCCGGCCATCGGTGCCTGCTCCGATGCCAACAGCTCTTCCCCCGAAGCGAACAGCACCGTGCCAAACCCGGCCGAACGCAGCAGGTTGGCCAGGCTTTTGCGCACTGAAGCATCGTCGTCGACAATGCACACCCCTCTGCTCATGCGGCGCCCTGGCCCTCGGCACGGGCCTCGATGAGGTTGTGCATGGCGACCAGTTCGACCAGCGAGCGGGACTGCATCTTGTTCATGATGTTCTTCTTGTGAACCTTGGTCGTCACCTCGCTGGTGCCGATGTGCCTGGCGATCTGTTTGTGCGACAGGCCATCGACCACCAGCGAAAACACCTGGCGCTCACGCTGGGTAAGCCGCTGGTACTTCTCCTTGACCTGCCGCGCCTGCAGCCACTTGCGGCCTTGCACCAAGGCACGCGCGCGCACAGCATCGAGCACCGCCAGCAGCTGGGCTTCGTCGAAAGGCTTGGTCAGGAACTCCACGGCCCCGGCCCGCATGGCCTGCACGGTCAGGGGGATAGTGCCGTGGCCGGTCATGAAGATGACCGGCCACGGCAGCTCGAGCCGGCGCAGGGCATCTTGCACCTCCAGGCCAGAGGCCTCGGGCAGGTTCATGTCCAGCAGCAGGCAGGCATAGGGCGTGTCGACCTGGCCTTCGAGCAGTTCCTCGGCGCAGGCATACAGCCGATGGGCAATATCTTGCGAGCGGAATAGCCGCCCCAGGGCGTTGCGCACCGACGGGTCGTCATCGACCACCAGCACCGGCACGTTTGCGATATCGCCGACCGGCTCGATGATCTCGGCCAAACCGCACAATGGCGATTTTCCCGACGCCATGCAGGGCACGTCGAGGGTGATATCTACGGCCAATCGATAGCCACGGCGCGGCACTGTCTGGATCAACCCGGGGTTGCCGAAGGCCTTGCGCAACAGCGATACCTGCACCTGCAGGTTGTTGTCTTCGACCACCGTGCCAGCCCAGACCTGGCTGAACAGCTCGTCCTTGGCGACCACCCGGCCCTGGGCCCTGATCAATGTCGCCAGCACCTCGAACGCGCGGCCACCCAACGGGATCGGCTTGCCGTCGAGAAAAGCTTCCCGCCGCTCCAGCGACACCTGGGCATTGCCTAATCGGATCATCAACGTCTCTCGCAGGCACGGGCGGTTGCGCGGCCATGTGCAATCTAGGCCAGCGTCCACGTTCAAACAATTATCCCGAGGGATAGGTTGGCCTTAGGCTCTGTACGAAAAGCCCTGCGTCTCAAGGCTTTTCGTACAGAGCCTAGGATACAAGTGCCCGCCGCCCCTCTGGGTACCATAACAGTCAAGATGGTGCCCGTTCCTGCCATGCTGCCTGCAAGCGCCGAGTCTAGCGGCCTTGCTGCGTATACTCGGGCGTCAGGATGTCGTTAGCAGGGGTGTTGAATGCTCGATGAACGCCTTGCGCAAAGGCCTGTCGATTACGACCAGTCGCTCGATGAAAGCTGGCTTAACCGGTGCGATATCACCCCCCTGGGCCAGGAAGGTGACCTCACCTACTTCCGCCTGCGTGACCCCGTCACTCGGCAAGCCTGGCTCGCCGTGCGTGCGCCGGTCGAGGCCCCGGCGGCGTGCCAACGCCTCGAACGCGACTACCGCCTGCAGCTTGACCCGCAATGGGCGGTGATTCCCTCGGCCCTCTTGCGCTCGGCCGAAGGCCCGCTGCTGGTTTACCCCCTCGGCCGCTCCATCGCCGACCTCATTGCCCATGGCCCTGCGGCTATCATGCCGTTCCTCGAGGTGGCGGTGAATGCTGCCAACGCCCTGGCGCAAGCTCACGAACGCAATGTGCTGCATGGTGCCCTGCAACCCGAGCACGTGTGCATCGAGCACCCAAGGCGTGTGCGGCTGGGTTGCTTTCGCGCCGGCAGTGCCGAACTGGTCAGCGGCCAGAATGCGCCGATCGGCAACTGGTCGTACCTGGCACCGGAGCAAATCTGCCCCCACGGCAGCAGCAGCGACCCACGCAGTGATATCTACGCCCTCGGCGCCATCCTCTACCACCTGCTGGTGGGCGAACTGCCGCTGAGCGGGCGCGACAAGCTGCACTGGCGCCAGCTGCATGCGGGTGTACAACCACGGCCTGCCAGTGAACTCGACGCAACGGTGCCGCTGCCACTCAGCCGTATTCTCGCCAAGGCGTTGGCCAAAGAACCCGACGCCCGTTACCAGAGCGCCCAGGCTTTGGCCATCGACCTCGCCCATTGCCAGCGGCAATGGGCGACAAGGAAGACCATCGAAGACTTCGAGCCGGGCTGCGCCGACAGTGCAGCCCCCAGCCGAGAGCGCCTGTACGGCCGCACCGCCGAGCACAAGGTCATCGCCCTGCTGCTGAAAGCCTCGCGGCGTGACAGCACGCCTCAAGCACTGTTCATCAACGGTGCCACCGGCATGGGCAAGTCCAGCCTGGTCGAAGCCGCGCTCAAGGCAGAAGCCCACGGTTACTGGGCGGCCGGCAAGTGCAATAGCCCGGAACAGGCTGTGCCCTACGGGCCCTGGCTCGAAATACTGCAATCGCTGACAACCCAGTTGCTGGCGAAGAACAGCCAGGACCTCGATGCATTGCGCCGCGAGATCCTGCGCCGAATCAAAGGCCGTGGCCGGCTGCTGGGCAAGCTTGCCCCAGACCTCAAACTGGTCATCGGCCCACTGCCCGAGCTGCCGGAGAAGCCCACGCGCCTGGCATTGCAGAAAGAACTGCGGGCCATCGTCGAGTTCCTCCATGTGTTCAGCCGGCCGGGGCACCCACTGGCGGTGTTTCTCGACGACATGCAGTGGGCCGACGACGCCACGCGGAACCTGTTGCTGGAGCTGTTCGCCAACCCTCCAGGCAACCTGTTGCTGATCGTCGCCCAGCGCAACGATACGCAGGGTTGCAGTGCACCCGACAACGCCCCGACAGCTATACACAGCACTACCCTGAACCTGCGCCCGCTGCCCGTTGGCGCGGTGACGGAGCTGATCGGCGAGCGCTACCATGTGCCCCCCGAAGCAGCATTGCAGGTTGCTGAGCTGGTGCACGCCAAGACCGCCGGCAACCCGTTCTTCATCAATCAGATACTCACTGCGATGGTCGAGGATCGGCTGTTCACCTTCGACACCCAGGCCATGCGCTGGACATGGTCGCTGGAGGCGGTGGCACGGCACCGTTATGCCGACAACGTCGCCGACCTGATGGTCCAGCGCCTGGCGCGCCTGCCTGCTGCGCAACGCGATGTGCTGCGCATCGCCAGCGCCGTGGGCAACCGCTGTGACGAGCGTTTGCTGCAGTGCCTCCTGGCCCTGCCTGCCGGGCTTGCCACCGAGCCACTCAGGGCGTTGATTGCAGCAGGCTTTCTGCAACCGGGAAAAAAGGGCCTGGCTTTCCCCCATGACCGCGTACACAAGGCCGCTTACGAACTCACGCCAGAACGTGAGCGAGCGCCACTGCATGCGCGCATTGCGCAGGCCATGCACCACACCTGGAAAAACGAGCCACGCGACGGTGTATTCGCCATCGCCAACCAGCTGCAACGCGCCACCCCATGGGCCTTTGCAGCGGATGACTGTGCAGCGTTCCTGCCGTTGCTGCGCGAAGCCGCACTGCGTGCGCGCGACAATGGCGCGGTTGACCAGACCGCCGGCTATCTGAACACGGCCGACCACCTGCTGCGCCTGAGTGCAGCGCCCGACACACATGCCGAGCATGCCTTCGCCATCGCCTGCATGGCGGCCGAGTGCGACATGCAGCTGTCGCACATGCTTCAGGCTGAAGCGCGCATCATCGAATGCCGGCAACGGGCACGCGCGGCCCCGGACAAGGCCCGGGTATGCAGGCTGCAGGCACGCTTGCACACATTGCGTGGTGACTATCAGGCGGGCATCGATGTGGCGCTTTCGGGCCTCGAACTGCTGGGCATCACCCTGCCCCGGCGCGCCAACCAGGCTCAAGTCGAGGCCAGCTATGACCGCGTGCAAGGGCTGATCGAGCAGCAAGGTCGTCACTGCCTGGAGTCACTGCAACGCACCGATTCTGAAGAAATCACGGTTGCGATCAGCCTGCTCGCGACCCTGTCGTCGTCGTTTTTCGTGCAGGAGGACGTCTGCTTTCTGCACCTGGCCAAGCTCATGGAGCTGTCCCTGGTCCAGGGCGTCGCGCCTGGCAGCACCTACGGCATGGCCTGGTTCGGGGTGATGATCGCCGAGCGCTTCGGTGCTTACCACGACGGGCATGCCTACTGCCTTGCGGCTTTGAAGCTGATCGAGCGGCATGGCTTCGAGACCGACCTGACCAGCGCTCTGCTCGCCCTCGACCAGGTCAGCGCCTGGACTGCACCCATGGAATTCGCCCGGCGCACCGCGTTGGAGGCGGTCGATTCAGGCCGCGTCAGCGGCGATTTGGCGATGAGCTGCTACGCCTGCAATCACCTGGTTTCAGACTCGCTGTTCATGGGCCGCTTCTTGCAGGACGTCGCCGCTGAGGTGGCGCAAGGCCTGGCCACGGTGCGCCGCGTTCACTACAGCGATGTGGAACAGATTCTGTTGGCCCAGCAGGCATTTGTCGCCAACCTGAGCGGCACCCCCTGCGCAGGCTCGACTGTAGAGGTGAAGTCGCACACGACCCTGTTCTTCAAGCACCTGTTCAGCGGCATGTCGGCCTTTTATATGGGTAACATCAAACAGGCGATGCACAGCCTGGCCTGCGCCGCCGAACACACTTGGGCGGCGCCTGCGCACATCAACCTGGCCGACTATCACCTGTTCCATGGGCTGACCCTGGGCAGCCCGGAAGCACCCGGCAGCCTCGCCAGCAAACTGGCCATGCTGCAAACAGTGCGCGAGCGCTTCGCCGGCTGGGCAAGCTTCAACCCGGTGACCTTTCGCAACAAGCTGCTGTTGATAGAAGGCGTGATCGCCAAGCTAAACGGCGATGGCCTGGCTGCTATCCGCTGCTTCGACCAGGCGCAGATCGCGGCCACCGCAGCCGGCTTCATTCACGAGCAGGCCCTGGCCCATGAGCAGCTGGCAGAGGTGTGCATCCCCAGCGGGCTGATCTCTGGCGCCAACTTGCACCTGCGCATTGCCCGCGACTGTTTTCATATCTGGGGCGCGACCGGCAAGGTGCGCCAGCTGGAGACGCTGCACCCATTCCTGCGCACGCAACCCGTGCAGGAAACCTACCGCACCGCCAGCCAGGCACGGCTGGACCTGGAAGCCGGTGTCGAGGCAGCACGGGCATTGTCCGAAGAGGTGTTGCTCGAAGGGTTGATCGAAACGCTGATGGGCCACCTGACCCAGCACTCCGGTGCCGACCACGGCGCCTTGCTGATCGTCAGCGGTGCCGAGTTTCAAATGGCGGCCCTGGCCTACATCGACGACGCTGGCCTGCACGTGCGCATGGACAACTGCCAGAAGTTCCTCACCCAGGCGCCACTGTCGATCATCAACGCCACCATGCGCACCAAGAAGCCGCTGGTGCTCAACGACGCGCTCAGCGATTGCCCGGAAGCGTTCCGCTCGGAACTGCATGCACGCCATGCGCGCTCGGTGCTTTGCCTGCCGCTGGTGATCCAGGGTGTGCTGATCGGGCTGGTTTATCTGGAAAACCGCCTGGTGCCGAACCTGTTCGGCAGCCAGCGCCTGGCCATGCTCGAGATACTTGCGTCACAGGCGGCAGTGTCGCTGCAGACCGCCAAGTTCTATACCCGCCTGGCCGAAGACAACCAGGCCCGCGCGCAGATGGAGGCCGAACTGCGCCGGTCGCGTGCAGCGCTGGCCAGCAGTGCGCACCTGCAGGTGATGAATGAGCTGTCGGCGTCCATCGCCCACGAAATCAGCCAGCCGTTGCTGGGCATCGCCTCCAACGCAGCCGCCAGCCTGCGCTGGCTAAAGCGTGAACAGCCCGACCTGGACGAAGCCATTGCAGGCTTGGAAGACATCCGCAACGACAGCGAACGCGCGGCAAACATCGTGCGGGCGTTGCGTTCGTTGGCCAAGCAATCGCCGATGCAGCTCAAGGCAGTAAAGCTGGATGAGTTGATTCTCGAGGTAGTGCGGCTGACTTCGGCAGACGCCCACAGAGGCACAGTGAACGTGCAGACCCAGCTACAGGCGGGCGTGAGCGTGATGGCCGACCCGGTGCAGTTGCAGCAGCTGGTGTTCAACCTGATCACCAATGCGCTGGAGGCATTGGCGGGGTATCGCAGTGATGGGTTGCTGCGAATTTCGTCCCAGGTGCTGGCGGACAGGGTGGAGGTTTGCGTGGACGATAACGGGCCGGGGATCGCGCCAGAAGACCGGGAGCGGGTGTTCGGAGCGTTCTATACCACCAAGAGCAGCGGCCTGGGGATGGGGCTGGCGATCTGCGGTTCAGTGGTGCAAGCCCATGGTGGGCAGCTGCAGGCGCAGGTTTCGGAACTGGGCGGGTGCAGGATTCGTTTTACTATGCCGATGCCCGCTGGCAACTGAATCGTTAGCCTGTCGCGGCCTCTTCGCGGGCAAGCCCGTCCCACAAGTACTCTGCATTTTCGACTATAGCGGGGTACCTGTGGGAGGCGCAGATGTCAGATCAACGCGCGCTCAATACTGCGTAGCTGTTCATCAGGTTGCGGTAGTTGGGAATGCGCTGCGACAGCAGGTTACCCAACCCTTCGATATCGTTGCGCCAGTCGCGGTGCAGCTCGCAGGCCACCGAGAACCAGTTCATCATTTGCGCACCCGCCTGGGTCATGCGCACCCACGCTGCCTGCTGTACGGTCTCGTTGAAGGTGCCGGAAGCATCGGTCACCACGAATACCTCGAAGCCCTCGGCCAGTGCCGACAGGGTCGGGAACGCCACGCACACATCGGTGACCACGCCAGCGATGATCAGCTGTTTGCGGCCGGTGGCCTTGATCGCCTTGACGAAATCTTCGTTGTCCCAGGCGTTGATCTGCCCGGGGCGGGCAATGTACGGCGCGTCCGGGAACATCTCCTTGAGCTCCGGCACCAGTGGGCCGTTAGAGCCTTGTTCGAAGCTGGTGGTGAGGATAGTCGGCAGGCCGAAGAACTTGGCCAGGTCGCCCAGGGCCAGCACATTGTTCTTGAATTCGTTGGGCGAGAAGTCCTGCACCAGCGAGATAAGGCCGGTCTGGTGGTCGACCAGCAGTACCACGGCATCGTCTTTGTTCAGGCGCTTGTAATCAGGTTGGCTCATGGGATGACTCCTTGGGTTGAATAGCGGACCTCGGCACTGGCCCAAGGGCTTATACCGGGGGATAAAGCCGTCTTAAGGTTTACCCGCGTCGACTGGCGCCAAGCCTTGGGTGGCTGGCCGACCAGGCGGCTGAAGGCGCGGGTGAAATGCGCCTGGTCGCAGAAGCCGCATTCAAGGCTCACGTGGGTGATCGGCGCCTCTGTGGCCAGCAGGCGCTTGGCCTTCTCCATGCGCGCCAGCAAGCGCCAGGCTTGGGGCGACAGGCCGGTGTTGACCTTGAAGGCGCGCGAGAAATGGCTGCGCGTAAGGTTGCACACACCCGCGATCTCGATGATCGACAGTGAGCTGCGCAGCATCAGTTCCTTGGCCTGGCGCAGGCGCGCGGGGGTCAGGGCACCGGGGGTATTCGGGCAGTTTTGGGGCGTCCCAGGGTTCATGGCGACTCTCCTGATCAATGCAGAAAGTCTCGCCCTCAGCAGGTGACAAAGTCCTGAGCCAAACCTGAATAGTTCTTAATTGAGCGCTGCTGGCCCCGCCGCGTTACCGATACCTTAAGATGCACTTCGTTCTCAGCTTCACGCCGCCGCAAGCGGCCAGTATTCAAGGCGAAAGAGGTATGCAGGAAAATCGCGCTCATCGCACCGTGGCCATGGTGCTGTTCAACGATGTGCTGTTGCTGGATGTCACCGGCCCCATGGATGCCTTTGCCATCGCCAACCGGTTCTTGCCTGAAGACCGGCGCTACCGGCTGGTTACCGTGGCGCAAAGCCAAGGTGCCATCCGTAGTTCATGCGGCTTGAAGGTATTGGCAGATCTACGCCTGGAAGACCTCCCCGCCAACATCGAACTGCTGCTGGTACCGGGCGGGCCTGGGGCCTATGACGTTGCCCTGCCCGAGCTGGAGCGCTGGCTACCTGGGGCTGTAAGGGGTGCCAAACGCTTCGGCGCCATCTGCACTGGGGTTTTTCTGCTCGCGCGGGCCGGCCTGCTCGGCGGTTATCGCTGCACCACGCACTGGAATTACGTGGAGCGCCTGGCACGCGCGTTCCCGCAAGCGAAGGTCGAGACAGAGCAGATCTATGTGGTCGACCGCGACTTGATCACCTCTGGCGGGATCACCGCAGGCATCGACCTGGCGCTGGCCATCGTCGCGGAAGATCACGGCAAGGCGCTGGCCCTGGAAGTGGCCAAGGTGCTGCTGGTGGCCCGCCATCGCCAGGGCGGGCAGACACCTTATGGGCCGCTGCTGGCAGCGGTACCGCGCGATGGCTCGGCGATCGCGCGGGTGCAGGCGTATATCGTCGACCATATCGACCAAGCCTTTACCGTGCAGAAGATGGCCGACCTGGTGGCGATGAGCGGGCGCAATTTCGCCCGAACCTTCCAGCGCGAGGTGGGCATAACGCCGTTGCAGTACCTGCAGAATGCGCGAATCGACCAGGCGCGCAAACTGCTCGAAGGCAGCGACCGTCCGTTGAAGGTGGTGGCGGCGCAGTGTGGATTTGGCAGTGACCGGCATATGCGCAAGGTGTTCTGCGAGCGGATCGGCATGACGCCGGCGCAGTATCGAGCGCAGTTTGGTGGCGGCTGACTGTCAATCAAGACGGGACAATGTTTCTCCCGAAGCCCCGATTGTTTGAAACAGCCGCAATCCCCAGAATTGTCCGCCACACTGTTCTAACGCTGCCCCGGCAGCTCATGGAGTTCGAGCCAATGCCACACGAAGGCAGCCTTCTACAAACCGCGGTGATCTTTCTGCTCGCCGCGGTCCTCGCCGTCCCCCTGGCCAAACGCCTGCAACTGGGTGCCGTGATTGGTTACCTGCTGGCTGGCGTGGCCATCGGCCCGCAAGCCCTCGGCCTGATCCGCGATACCGAAAGCGTGGCGCATATCTCCGAGCTGGGCGTGGTCCTGCTGCTGTTTATCATCGGCCTGGAATTATCCCCCAAACGCCTGTGGCTGATGCGCAAGTCGGTGTTCGGGGTGGGTACTGCGCAGGTGCTGCTGACTGGCGCACTGATCGGCGCCATCGCGCTGTTCGGCTTCGGCCAGTCGCTGCCGGCGGCCATCGTGGTCGGCCTTGGCCTGGCGTTGTCGTCCACCGCCCTGGGCTTGCAGAGCCTGGCCGAGAACAAGCAGCTCAACGCTCCACATGGCCGCCTGGCATTTGCCATTCTGCTGTTCCAGGACATCGCCGCGATCCCGCTGATTGCCCTGGTCCCGTTGCTGGCCGCCAGCGGCCCGGACACCAGCCATGGTGACAGCCTGGAGCATGGCCTGAAGGTGTTCGCCAGCATCGCTGTGGTGATCGTCGGCGGTCGCTACCTGTTGCGCCCGGTGTTCCGCATCGTCGCCCGCACCGGCCTGCCGGAAGTGTCCACCGCCACCGCGCTGCTGGTAGTGATCGGCACCGCCTGGCTGATGGAGGAAGCCGGAATTTCCATGGCTTTGGGCGCCTTCCTTGCCGGCCTGCTGCTGGCCGACTCTGAATACCGCCACGAGCTGGAGTCGCAGATCGAACCCTTCAAAGGCCTGCTGCTTGGGCTGTTCTTCATGAGCGTCGGCATGGGCGCCAACCTGAGCCTGCTGCTGGAAATGCCGCTGGTGCTGCTGGGGCTGACCTTGCTGTTGGTGGCGGTCAAACTGGTGCTACTGGTTGGCGTCGGGCGCCTGGCCGGTGGCCTGAACAGCGCCAGCGCGCTGCGCCTGGGTATGGTGCTTGCGGCTGGCGGTGAATTCGCTTTCGTGGTGTTCAAACTGGGCAAGGACCAAGGGCTGTTCGATACCCAAACCTACGACCTGCTGTTGATGACCATCACCCTGTCGATGGCCATCACCCCGCTGTTGATGCTCGGCTGCGCCCGCGCCCTCAAGCGCCCGCAACCTGCGCCGGAGGTGCCCGAGCAGTACAAGACCATCGACGCCGGCACGCCGCGTGTGGTGATCGTCGGCATGGGCCGCATGGGGCAGATCGTGTCGCGCATCCTGCGTGCACAGAAGATCCCCTTCGTCGCCTTGGAAACCTCGGTGGACGCCATCGAGATGACTCGCATGTTCGAACAGGCCCCGGTGTTCTACGGCGACCCGTTGCGCCCCGAAGTGCTACATGCAGCCAAGGTCGGCGAGGCCGAATACTTCGTCATCACCACCGACGATCCGGAAGTCACCACCCGCACGGCGGAACGGGTCAAGCGCCTGTACCCGCACTTGAAGGTGCTGGCCCGCGCCCGTAACCGCCAGCATGTGCACAAGCTGGTGGACGTAGGTGCCGAGCCGATTCGCGAAACGTTCTATTCGAGCCTGGAAATGACTCGCCGCGCGCTGGTCGGGCTCGGGCTGAGCAGTGAACAGGCAGCGGACCGCATCGAACGGTTTGCCCAGCATGACGAGGAAGTGCTGGAGGCGCAGGGGCAGGTACGTGATGACCGGGCCAAGGTGATGCAGACGGCGAAGGAAGCGCGGGTGGAGCTGGAGCGGTTGTTTGATTCGGATGCGGATTGAGGCTGGTAGGTCGAAACACAAAGAGGGCTTCTGCCTAATGCTGTTCACTTAAGTTATGCATCGCGTGTGTTGTGGCCGCAGAGCGGCACCGGCATTCTTAAGTGAACAGCATTAGGCTTCTGCCCTCTTTTTTGGACTCGAAATCTCGAGAGCTGCCCCACCTTAATTGAGGAAACACCCTACACAATGAGTCCCCCCTCGTCTGATAGCCCGAGGAAACCCTTCTCAATAGGCTCACCTGGTCGCCACCGCTCCAGCGACTCTGATCGCAGCCAGGTATCCATTGAGCTCCACCAATCCAACCGCGAGCGTCGCCGAGAAGAAAGGCCAGAATACCTGGCGGGACGAGCGACAGCCCGATCTCAGAACGCTTGTTCGTGATATGCGTACCCAACCCGTTGAAGAGTTAGCCGCTGCCCCATCGCACGATGCCGCAATGGAGCTTGCTGCAATCCATCTGGGTTTGAGCAATGCAAGGGCTGACTCAGTAACCGTCACCACCCCAATGGGCGTTATCCGAATTCAGCGCAGCTGTGTACACCACATCGTCGAGAAACGACAAGACGCCAGGGAACGTTATGTGAAAGTAGCGCTGGATACATTAACCGGGCCGTTCGAGGTGTGGGAGGTCGCTTACACCAATGACACCAACAGGCTGGCTTTCATAGGCGTTTACGAGACCAAGCGGCAGATGCTGGTGGTGGTAACACTCCACAACGGCAAAATGTTGTGGAACTTCATGCAGTGCGATGCAAAGGCACTGAACAAGCATCGTCATGGGAAACTGCTCTACAAGCGATACTGTTTGCTGTCGAGCAAAGAAAAGGGCCACTGTCACCAGTGGCCCTGTAACCATGCTTGATATTCATATACACACCCTCAAGCCAGGGTGTGGAGGTCTCACCCGACGTTGATGATCCAGCCATCGACGGGGTTCCTACGCCAGCTATTGCCGCTGAATGGCAGCTGGTTTCGCGCTCACGTAAAACGCTAACAACACTTCAGGATCTAGTCAACGATGGCCCCATTGCGGAGGCCATGCATAAAGTTACTCCGTATTACTTACCAGCAGTCAACGCGTTATAGCTGGTCATCAAATTCCGATAATCCGGAATGTGGTTGGAGCACAGCGCCGCCAACCCTTCAACATCGTTGCGCCAGTCGCGATGCAGCTCGCACGCCACACCGAACCAGGTCATCAGCTGCGCCCCTGCCTGGCTCATGCGGTCGTGGGCTGCATCGCGGGTCATTTCGTTGAAGGTGCCGGAGGCATCGGTTACCACGAACACGTCGAACTCTTCTTCCAGCGCGGCCAGGGCCGGGAACGCGACGCATACCTCCGTCACCACACCGGCAATGATCAGTTGCTTCTTGCCGGTGGCCTTCACTGCCTTGACGAAGTCTTCGTTGTCCCAGGCATTGATCTGGCCTGGGCGGGCGATGTACGGGGCGTCGGGGAACAGGGCTTTGAGCTCCGGTACCAGCGGGCCGTTGGGGCCTTGTTCGAAGCTGGTGGTGAGGATGGTTGGCAGGTTGAAGAACTTGGCAAGGTCGGCCAGGGCCAGCACGTTGTTCTTGAACTTGTCCGGCTCGATGTCACGCACCAGCGACAGCAGGCCAGCCTGGTGGTCGACCAGCAGCACGGCAGCGTCGTCTTTGTTCAGGCGGTTGTAGGTGAATTTGCTCATGGTCTGTGCTCCTAAGGTTTATGAATTTTTCAGCAATCTGGGGTGTTTCGCGTTGATGGGCACAGATTAAAATCATCACCTCTAGAGCGGTAGACTGCGAAAATCGCCCTTAGCGTTCCACCTGGAGAACGATCATTGGAAGACCTGAACTCCCTCTACTTTTTCACCCAGGTGGTCGAGCACGGCGGCTTCGCCCCGGCCGGGCGGGCGCTGGACATGCCCAAGTCGAAACTCAGCCGACGCATCGCCGACCTTGAGGACCGCCTGGGTGTGCGCCTGCTGCACCGCACCAGCCGGCACTGCTCACTGACCGAAATTGGCCAGGCCTATTACAACCGTTGCCTGGCCATGCGCGTTGAAGCCGAAGGCGCGGCGGAGATCATCGAGCGCAACCGCAGCGAGCCACGCGGGCTGGTGCGCATCAGCTGCCCGACCACACTGCTCAACTCCTGGGTCGGGCCGATGCTCACCCGCTACATGCTCAAATACCCGCAGGTGGAACTGTTCATCGAAAGCACCAACCGCCGCGTCGACCTGCTGCATGAAGGCTTCGACGTGGCGCTGCGCGTGCGCTTCCCGCCGCTGGAAAACACCGATATGGTCATGAAGGTGCTGAGCAACAGTACCCAGTGCCTGGTGGGCCACCCGCAGTACCTGCAGCAATTGCCCAAAGGCTTCGATCCACAGCTGCTCGGCACGCTGCCCAGCGTGCACTGGGGCAGCGCCCAGCGGGAGTACCAGTGGGAGCTGTTCCAGGGTGAAGACATGAGCCGCAGCATCGTGATCCCGCACACACCGCGCATGGTCACCGACGACTTGTTCGCCCTGCGCCACTTCGTGGTCGCCGGGGTGGGCATTGCGCACTTGCCTAGGGTCGCGGTGCGCGAAGACCTGGCGGAAGGCCGGCTGGTCGAGCTGCTGCCGGAATGGCACCCGCGTTGCGGCATCGTGCACGCGATCTTCCCGTCGCGGCGCGGGTTGCTGCCCTCGGTTCGGTCGCTGATCGATCATCTGGCGGAGGAATTCGCCACTAGCGATATGGCCTGATCAGACCCGCGCAGCCATCGCTCGGGCTTCACCTTTGAGCAGCAGATCGACCAGCAGCGCCAGCAACACAGCACCGGCCGCCACGGCGAACAGCGTAGCGTAGTGGCCACCACTGGCGGCAAACAACGCCGAGTATGCGTACCCGGCGATCGCCTGAAAACTGGCGAACGACACGGTGGCGCGGCTCCATATCGCATTCTGCTGGGCGTGGCCCTCAACCAGTTGGTGCACCCGCGCCAACGCCAGCGGCACGATCCCTGGCGGGAACGAGCCGATCAACAGAGCGGCAGCGGCGAGTAGGCGCAAGTCCTGGCTGCCCAGCAAAACGCCCAAGGCGATCAGTTGCGCAAGCAATACCAGGCGGATGCCCGCACGGGCACCCAGATGATCGGCCAGCAACCCGTAGATCACAGGCCCGGCAATTGCGCCAAGGCCGTACAACCCCCAGATCACCCCGCCGGCGTGGGTGCCAGCGCCCAGCCCGCGGCTGACATAATCCACCAGGAACATCATCGGGGCCACCAAGGCCGTGGCCATCAACGCGTATTGGCCGAATAACACCTTGATTGCCGGCGAAACACTGCCTGGCTGGGGCACAGGCCCCGCCTGCTGATGCGCGTGCTCGGCTGGCCAGCCGGCCCAGCTGCTGAGCGTGAGCAGCAACGAGAACGCCGCGAGCCCCAGCCAGGTCTGCTGCAGGCCCTTGCCCAGCAGCCATGGCACCAGGCTGGCGGCACCGGCGATGCCCAGGCCAATGCCAAGGAAGATCGCGCCACTGGCCAGCCCGCGGCGCGCTGCAGCCACATGCGGCAGGATCGCGCTGGCCGCCAGCACCATGATTACGCCGCCCGCCACCCCCGACAGCAGCCGCCAGCCGAAGAACCACCCCACCGACAGCGGCCAGGCACACGCCAGGAACGCCAGGCTGACCAGGACCATCATGCCGCGCAGCACCGCCCGGCTGGACCAGCGCGCCGCCAGCGGCCTGCCCAGTAGCGCGCCTATCAGATAACCCGCCAGGTTGGCCGCCCCCAGGTAGACCACCGCCGAGCTAGCGAACCAGTGCGCATCGATCAGTGCCGGGATCAGCGGTGTATAGGCGAAGCGTGCCAGCCCGATACCGACCAGGCTGGCACACAGCCCGCCCCAGATAGGCAACCAGGGTGCACGTTGAGTCGAGACATTCATGATCTGCCCTCGCGCCGGCTGGGGCGCTTGTTTGTAAGGATGGGAAGAGCATAAAGTCGATTCGCGATGAAATAACGCAGCGATTTCTCAGCACTACCCTGCATTTTTGCATCACCGAGGACACCCGCGATGAATTGGGACGACACCCGCGTATTTTTGGCCCTGTGCCGCGAGCAGACCTTGCGCGCCGCTGCCCGCAGCTTGGGCGTGGACCAGGCAACGGTGGGCAGAAGGCTCGGGTCGCTGGAGAACGCGCTTAACGCCACTTTGTTCCTGCGCACCTCCAGCGGTTACGCACTGACCAGTGCCGGGGAGGTCGCGATGCACGCCGCGCTGGAGATGGAGGCTGCCGCCGCAGGCCTGCAGCGGCAGATCCTTGGCCTGGATGAGCGCTTGAGCGGTGTGGTGCGGGTCACCACCACCGACTCGTTCGCCATGGATTTCATCATCCCGGCCGTCGCCAGCCTGCGCTTGACGCATCCGGGTGTCGAAGTCCAGCTACAGGCCTCGACGCAGATGCTCAACCTCACTAAACGCGAGGCTGATATCGCCGTACGCACGCACAAACCCGACAACCCCGAACTGGTGGTGCGCCGCCTGGCGCGCTGGCAAAGCGGGCTGTTTGCCTCAGCCGCCTACCTCGAGCGCTGTGGTGCGCCGGTACCGGGCAGCGGCTTCGCCGGGCATGAGCTGGTGCTATACCAACCCTACCTGGACAGCGGCAAGGAGGTGACCCTGGCCGGCGAGCCCATCGCTCAGGGCCGGGTCGCCCTGACCTGCACCTCGGGGTTGATGGTGCGCCGGGCCCTGGCCAGCGGTATCGGGCTCGGTGAGTTGCCGCTGCCGCTGGGCGAGCGGGACGGCTTGCGCAAGGTATGGCCGCAGGGCAAGCCATACGATATCTGGCTGGTCACCCACCAGGATGTCAGGCACACAGCGCGTGTGCGGGTGGTGATCGAAGCGATTGCGCAGGCGTTCTCGACCTGACCCAGCACACCCTTACAAGACCCTGGCTTGTCCTTGCTCCACAGTCCCGCATCACCCACCCCGGAGCCCCCATGATCCGCGCCACTCACGGGCCAGGCCGCACCCTGCTCGCCACCCTCGCCCTCTGCCCGGCCTTCGGCCAGGCGCAGGAACCCGGCTGGTCGCTGCTCAGCCGCAACTACTTCCTGCACAGCGACTTCCGCTCCCCTTCCGGCAGCGGTCAGAACTACCGCCAGGAATGGGCTCAGGGCTTCATCGGCGAAATTCGCTCCGGTTTTACCGAAGGCATCGTCGGTGTCGGCATCGACGCCCACGGTTTTCTCGGCCTCAAGCTCGACGGCGGCCGCGGCCATGCCGGTACCGGCCTGCTGCCCCGCGACAGCGAGGGTCGCGCCGCGTCCGACTATTCCAGCGCTGGCGCCGCCTTGAAGCTGCGTATGGGCAACACCCAGTTGCATTACGGCGAGATGACCGTCGAAACCCCGGTGTTCGACACCGCTGACAAACGCCTGCACCCGGAGTACGCCACCGGCTGGCTGCTGGAAAACACCGACCTGCCTGACTGGCGCCTGCAAGCAGGGCGCTTCACCGCGTTCAACAACCAGGACAACAGCTCGACCCACGACGACTTCTCAGGCTATGGCGCCACAACCCAGGGCCGCGCCATCAGCCTGGCCGGCGCGACCTTTGCCCCCGCTGGCCCGTTCGGCGGTGCACTGTACGCAGGGCAGCTGCAGGACACCTGGCGCCAGGCCTATCTCAACGTGAACCTGGCCGAGGGTAACTGGCGCTTCGACGGCAACCTGTACCAGACCCGCGACACCGGCAGCGCCAGTGCGGGCGCCATCGACACCCTCGCCTACAGCCTGTCGGGCAAGTACCGCCTTGGTGTCCAGGCCGTGACCCTGGCCTATCAGAAGATCGAAGGCGACACGCCATTCGACTTCGTCGGCGGCGACTCGATCTACCTTGCCAACTCGATCAAGTACGCCGACTTCAACGGCCCCGGCGAACGCTCGTGGCAACTGCGCTACGACCTCGACCTCGCCACCCTTGGCGTGCCTGGCCTGAGCCTGATGGGCCGCTACGTCAGCGGCAGCGCCATCGATGGCACGCATGCCCCGGCGGGCGGCGCCTACGCTGGCCAGCAAGGCAAAGGCGGGCGTCACTGGGAGCGCGACATCGACCTCAAGTACGTGGTGCAGTCGGGGGCCGCCAAGGACCTCAGCCTGTCGTTCTCCCACGTCAGCCATCGCGCCAATCTGGCGCAGGCGGGCGACGACATCGACCGCATTTACCTGATCATCGAGTACCCGCTCAAGGGCAGCTTCTGACACGGCCCGCCCCCACAGGTGCGAAGAGGCCAGTGATGAGCGCACAAAAAAGGGGGCCCAATAACGGGCCCCCTTTCACATCAGGTCAGCTTAGAACGCGAAGCACGAACACCCCAGCGCGCCCCAGAAGCCCTGGTAGTCATTCACCGGCACACTCGAATGCCGCGCCTTCTCATGGCTGTGTGCGTGCACGCCACACGGCCCGCTGCACTGGTGCACCGCCGCAGCCAACGATGGCGTACCGACGCGCCAGTGCCCCGGCACCTTGGCCACCGGCGACCATTCCGGCAGGACCGGCACCTGAGGTGGGCCAAGCCTGTCAAACTCGCCAGCGCCGTACACGACCTTGCCGTCTACGATGGTCAGCACCGACTCGATCCCCTTGATTGCCTCTTCATCCACGCTGAAGAAGTCCAGCGACAGCGCCGCCAGGTCGGCCAGCTGGCCTACCTTGATCTGGCCTTTTTTGCCCTGCTCGCTGGAGAACCAGGCACTGCCCTGGGTGAACAGCTGCAGTGCGGTGTCGCGGTCCAAACCTTCGGGGTACAGCTCCATGCCGCCCACGGTCTTGCCGCTGACCAACCAGTACAGCGAGGTCCAGGGGTTGTAGCTGGACACGCGGGTGGCGTCGGTGCCGGCACCGACCGGCACGCCCATCTCGAGCATGCGCTTGATCGGCGGGGTCTGTTCTGCAGCCTTGGCGCCATAGCGGTCAACAAAGTATTCACCCTGGAAGGCCATGCGGTCCTGAATGGCGATACCGCCGCCCAGCGCACGCACACGCTCGATGTTCTGCGGGGTGATGGTTTCGGCGTGATCGAAGAACCACGGCAGGCCATTGAACGGGATGTCGCGGTTGACCTTCTCGAACACGTCGAGCATGCGCGTGATCGATTCGTTGTAGGTGGCGTGCAGGCGGAACGGCCAGCGTTGCTCGACCAGGTGGCGCACCACCGGCTCCAGCTCTTCTTCCATGGTTTGCGGCAGGTCCGGGCGCGGCTCGAGGAAGTCTTCGAAGTCGGCAGCGGAGAACACCAGCATCTCACCAGCCCCGTTATGACGCAGGAAGTCGGTGCCGCTGTGCAGCTTGACGCTGGAGGTCCACTTCTTGAAATCGTCCAGCTCTTCCTTGGGCTTCTGGGTGAACAGGTTGTAGGCAATGCGCACGGTCAGCTGGTTGTTGTCGGCCAGCTCCTGGATCACCGAGTAGTCGTCGGGGAAGTTCTGGTAGCCGCCGCCGGCATCGATGGCACTGGTCAGGCCCAGGCGGTTCAGTTCACGCATGAACTGGCGGGTGGAGTTGACCTGGTATTCCAGCGGCAGCTTCGGCCCCTTGGCCAGGGTTGCGTAGAGGATCATCGCATTGGGGCGGGCGATGAGCATGCCGGTGGGGTTGCCGAACTTGTCGCGCTGGATTTCGCCGCCCGGCGGGTTTGGCGTTTCCTTGTTGTAGCCCACAGCCTTGAGCGCGGCGCGGTTGAGCAGCGCGCGGTCGTACAGGTGCAGCAGGAACACCGGGGTGTCGGGCGCAGCCTGGTTGATTTCTTCCAGGGTCGGCATGCGTTTTTCGGCGAACTGGAACTCGTTCCAGCCACCGACCACACGCACCCACTGCGGGGTTGGCGTGCGCGCAGCCTGGTCCTTGAGCATGCGCAGGGCATCGGCCACCGACGGCACGCCTTCCCAGCGCAGTTCCAGGTTGTAGTTCAGACCGCCGCGGATCAGGTGCAGGTGCGAGTCGTTCAGGCCTGGGATTACCGTGCGCTGCTTGAGGTCGATGATCTGCGTGGCAGCACCCTTGCGGGCCATGGCCTCGGCGTCGTTGCCCACGGCAATGAAGCGGCCGTCTTTGATGGCGACGGCGGTCGCGGTGGGCTTTTCGCGGTCAACGGTGTGAAGCTTGCCGTTGAACAGAATCAGGTCGGCGGTCATGGAACCTCCTTGAGTGGATGCGTGGGCGGAACCGGCGGAGCCGGTGAAGGGCAATGCGGACCAGAGCGCGCCAGCGGCACCGAGCACAGTGCTGGCGGCGAGGAACTGGCGACGGCTCTTGTCGTTGGCGTCCTGGGACATGGTCTTCTCCGTCTGGGTGCGGCGGCGGCGGCAACTGTGGAGCATGCCGCTTCAAGCCTGGTCAGGGATTGCATGGATGTGCGGTGGGTTGAAGAAGGTTAGCCCTGTTCACATTTTGTGCTGGCAGGGCCGGCCTCTTCGCCGGCAAGCCGGCTCCCACAGGCACCACACAGGGTTTGGAGCCGATGCGGTCGAGGTAGGAGCCGGCTTGCCGGCGATGGGCCGCAACGCGGCCCCAGCCTGCTCAGCGTTTCAAAACCGCCAGCAGGCCTTCTCTCAGCCGCGCAGCCAGTTGGCACAGCGCCGCGTTACCCAAGGCATGATGAAGAACACCACAGGCAGGATGACGAACAGGTTGACGATCAGGTTGCCGATCACCACCCCGCCCAACTGCGGGAAGCGTGCGAACAGCGGCGCCAGCAGCTGCGGAATGATCATGGTCATCGGGCAGATCACCAGGTAGGTCAGCAACGCCTGCTTCCAGCGCGGCGGTTGCTTAGCGTTGGTGCTCGGCGGGGTGAACCAGAACTCTGGGTCGTCGTGCACCTGGGTGTGGTCGCCGCCTTCGAGCAGCGGCAGCACTTCGTTTACCAGCGCCTGGCGCTCGGTTGAGTTGACCCAGGCCTGCAGCAAGCCGGCATCGGCGAAGCGCACCACGGTGGTGAAATGCAGCCCACCGTCGTCCGGGCGGATCACGTTGACATCGAGGTGCCCCGGCTGGCGCCGAGCGGTGCTGACCGTGCGCTTTAGCCAGGCTTCGTAGCCGGCCAGCGACGCGGCGCGAACCTTGTGCTGAATGACCAGGGTCACCACGTTGCGGTTGTCTTGGAATGCGGTGTTCATCGGCGTTCCTTGGGATGAGCTTGCCCGCATCCACTGTGCAACGGCGGACGGGCGGAGGATTGGATGGTTGTGCTGCCCTGCTCGGGCACCGACTGACGGTGCCCTGGGCGGGCCGGCTTACTTGCCGGCGTTGAAGGCGTTGTAGCTGGTCATCAGGTTGCGGTAGTCCGGGATGTGGTTGGAGCACAGCGCGGCCAGGCCTTCGATATCGTTGCGCCAGTCGCGGTGCAGCTCACAGGCCACGCCGAACCAGGTCATCAGCTGCGCACCGGCACGGCTCATGCGGTCGTGGGCGGCGTCGCGGGTCATCGCGTTGAAGGTGCCGGAGGCATCGGTCACCACGAACACCTCGAACTCTTCTTCCAGGGCAGCCAGGGCCGGGAAGGCGACACACACTTCGGTGACCACGCCGGCGATGATCAGCTGCTTCTTGCCGGTGGCCTTCACGGCCTTGACGAAGTCTTCGTTGTCCCAGGCGTTGATCTGGCCTGGGCGGGCGATGTACGGGGCGTCGGGGAACAGCGCTTTCAGCTCTGGCACCAGCGGGCCATTCGGGCCTTGCTCGAAGCTGGTGGTGAGAATGGTGGGCAGGTTGAAGAACTTGGCAAGGTCGGCCAGCGCCAGCACGTTGTTCTTGAACGCGTCCGGCTCGATGTCGCGCACCAGGGACAGCAGGCCAGCCTGGTGGTCGACCAGCAGAACGGCGGCGTCGTCTTTGTTCAGGCGGTTGTATTTGAAGTTGGTCATGGTCGTAGCTCCTAAGGGTTTTGATTTTCAGTAAGTTGGCTGTTTCGCGTTGATGGGAGAAGATTAAAACCATCCCCTTTTGAGCGGTAGATAGTGGTTTTTGGCTTTAGCGTTCTATTTAGTGAACGATGAGTTGGCAAAGCCGGCGCAGTACCTGTGAGAGCGGTAATGCCCGCGAAGAAGCCAGCACAGACAGCCATTGCCTGCCCGCCCAACCTGCTCTATTACTACCCACAGCCCTCCCCTCACCCCCGAGACCACCATGCTGGCTTTCATCCAGTCGTCCCCGCTGTTGCTCGGTTGCGCCCTGATCCTGCTCGACCTCGTGCTTTGGCAACTGATCCCTGTTCAGCGCAGGGCATGGCGCATCGGCGCAAGGCTGGCGATCTTCCTGCTGTTCAGCTGGGTACTGGTGGCTGCCGGGATGAGCCCGCTGCAACCGCCGCCCTGGGTCGACGACGTGTCGCGCAACCTGATGGCCACGGTGCTGGCGATCGGCTGGTGGCTGTTCGGTGCGCGCACGGTGACGGTGGTGTTCGGCCTGCTGCTGGTGGCGCGCGGCAGCCATGGCGGGCGGTTGCTGCAGGATGTGCTGGGGGCGTTGATTTTCCTGGCGGCGGTGGTGGCCGCTGCCGGCTATGTGATGCAACTGCCGGTGAAGGGCCTGCTGGCCACCTCGGGGGTGATGGCCATCGTCATTGGCTTGGCGCTGCAAAGCACTTTGGCCGACGTGTTCAGCGGCATCGTGCTGAACACCACGCGGCCGTACCAGATCGGCGATGCGATCTCCATCGACGGCACCGAAGGCAAAGTGCTGGATATCGACTGGCGCGCCACCCGCCTGCTTACCGGCTCAGGCAGCCTGGCGGTGATCCCCAACTCGGTGGCGGCCAAGGCCAAGTTGCTCAACCACAGCCGCCCGGCCGATGTGCATGGGGTGTCGATCAGCGTGGTGGTGCCAGCCAAGGTCCGGCCAAAGCGGGTTTTCGATGCGCTGGAAAAAGCCTTGCAAGGCACCCGCGCGATTCTCGCATCACCCAAGCCGAAGGTGACGGTCAAGTCCTCGAGCCTGGAATCGGTGGAGTACGAAGCCAGCGGCTTTGTCGCCGACATGGGCGGCAAGACCGAGGCACGCAACCAGCTGTTCGACCTCGCCCACCGGCACCTGGAGGCCAGCGGCGTGATGTGGAACGTCGACCTGGCCCTTCCACCGCGCAGCCGCCAGCGTGAAGTACTGGACGAAGTGCGGGTGTTCCGCTCGCTGAGCGACGAGGAGCGCGACGCCCTGAGCCAGCGCATGACCGCGGTGGAGTACCTGGCGGACCAGGTGATTCTCGGCGTGGGCGAGCTGTCCGATTACTTGCTGGTGATTGGCAGCGGCGTGGTGTCGGCGTCTGTACGTGATGGCGACAAGCTGCTGGAGGCCGGGCGCATGGGGCCGGGTGAAGTGCTGGGGATCGAGGGCATCATCGACGAGGATGACTCGTTTGCCGAGTTCCGCACCTTGACCAGTTGCGTGCTGTACCGCATCGACAAGGAGCAGGTGCGCAGCTGCCTGGTGCAGCGCGGTGAGGTGCAGGCGGCGTTGACCAAGTTGCAGCGGTTCAGGCGCCAGAGCCGGGAATCGCTATTGCTGCAGAAGCCGACGCTGATCAAGAAGGGCGGCTTCCTTAGTTGGTTGCACAAGTAATCGGTTTGTCTTTACTGGCCTCTTCGCGGGGCAAGCCCGCTCCCACAGGCACGCCACAGGACCCTGTGGGAGCGGGCTTGCCCCGCGAAGAGGCCAGTGGTTACAACACCACTCTCAAGCACTGCCCCGCGTGATACAGCGAGAACCCTGACTCGTAGAACGCCGTGCGCAACGACGGCGCACTCACCCCGGTCATCGGTGAGAACGGGATCGGCAGGCTGTCCGCCTCACCCTTGAGTAAAAACTCGGCAAACGCACGGCCAATCACCGTGCCGGTGGTATTACCCCGGCCGTTGTAGCCGGTGACCGCGACCAACCCAGGCGCCGGTTCGAACAGGCGCATCAGGTGGTCGGGGGTGAAGTCGATGCAACCGGTCCAGTGCATTTCCCACTCGACCTTGCCCAACTGCGGGTAGTAATGGCTCTGTATGCGATCAGCCCAGCTGCGCACGAACCACGCCGGCTTGTTGTCGACCCGGCCGAGGCTGCCGAGCAGCAGGCGACCCTGGTCGTCGCGGCGGATGCTGCTGAGTACGGTGCGGGTGTCCCACGAGCCTTGGCCATGCGGCAGGATCTTGTCGGCAGCAGCACCGTGCAGCGGCTTGGAGGCGACCTGGTAGTAGTAGCCACGGAAGAACTGCTTCTGCAGGTTGCTCCAATCGCCTTCGGTGTAGGCGCCGGTGGAGATCACCACCTTCTCGGCGCACACCGAGCCGCGGGCAGTCTTGACCCGCCAGGCGTCGCCATCGCGCTCCAGGCCTTCGACGGCCGATTGCTGGAACAGCTTGCCGCCCAGGCGCGCAACCGCCGCGGCCAGGCCCTGGGTATAGCCCATGGGGTTGATGGTGCCGGCGCGGCGGTCAAGCAGCGCGGCGGAAATCTTGTCGGTACCGCAGTATTCCTGGCACTGGGCGCCGGTCAGCAACTGCACATCGGCGCCGCGTCGGCTCCATTGTTCATGGCGCGCTTGGAGGTCGGCGATGCCGGTCGCGTTGTGCGCCATGTGCAGGGTGCCTTTGTGCTGCGCCTGGCAATCGATGCCAAGGCGTTCGATCATGGCGAACACTTCGCCGGGCGCCTCGCCGAGCACCTTGTTCAAGCGGCTGCCCTGCTTCTGGCCCAACGTTGCTTCTACATCGTCGGGGCGTATCCAGGTGCCGGCGTTGACCAGGCCGACGTTGCGTCCGGAGCCACCGTGGCCGATCTTCCAGGCCTCCAGCAGGATCACCGACTTGCCCTGTTCGAGCAGGTGGATGGCCGCCGACAGGCCGGTAATGCCGCCGCCGATGACGCAGACATCGGCCTTGTGCTCACCGGCCAGGGCCTGGGCGGCGACGGTCGGTTGGCTGACGTGTTCCCACAAGCATTGTTGACGCAGTTCGGACATGGCCGGCTCCAGCAGTTTTGTTCTTATTGGGGCTGCCTTGCAGCCCTATCGCCGGCAAGCCGGCTCCCACAAGAATCGCACCGAACCCTGTGGGAGCCGGCTTGCCGGCGAACCGGGGGCAAAGCCCCCGGCCCTGCAGCGTCAGTCGAACACGATACCCTGCGCCAGCGGCAACTCACGCGAGTAGTTCACGGTGTTGGTCTGACGACGCATGTAGCCTTTCCAGGCATCCGAACCCGACTCACGGCCACCGCCGGTTTCCTTCTCGCCACCGAACGCACCGCCAATTTCGGCGCCGCTGGTGCCAATGTTGACGTTGGCGATGCCGCAGTCGCTGCCCGAGGCGCTCTGGAAGCGTTCGGCTTCACGGATATCAGTGGTGAAGATGCACGACGACAGCCCCTGCGGCACTTCGTTGTTCAGGCGCAGGGCCTCTTCGAAGTCGTCGTAGGCCAGCACGTAGAGGATCGGCGCGAAGGTTTCGTGGCGCACCACCTCGCTCTGCGCGGGCATTTCGGCGATGGCAGGCGAAACGTAGTAGGCGTTCGGGTACTGGTCAGCCAGCTGACGCTCGCCACCGAATACCTCGCCGCCTTCGTCGCGGGCCTTGGCCAGCGCGCCCTGCATGGCGTCGAACGACAATTTGTCGATCAGCGGGCCCACCAGATTGTCCTTGCGCGGGTCACCGATACGCACCTTGGCGTAGGCGGCTTTCACACGGGCAACCACTTCGTCCTTGATGGAGCGGTGCACGATCAGGCGGCGCAGCGTGGTGCAGCGTTGGCCGGCGGTACCGACGGCGGAGAACAGGATGCCGCGCACGGCCAGGTCCAGGTCTGCGCTCGGGGCGAGGATCATGGCGTTGTTGCCGCCCAGTTCCAGGATGCTGCGGCCAAAGCGGGCGGCCACGCGTGGGCCGACTTCACGGCCCATGCGGGTGCTGCCGGTGGCGCTGACCAGCGGCACGCGCGGGTCGTCTACCAGCGCTTCGCCTGCTTCGCGGCCGCCGATGATCAGTTGCGCCAGGCCAGCCGGGGCATCGCCGAAGGCTTGCAGGGCTTTTTCGAACAGCGCCTGGCAGGCCAGCGCGGTCAGCGGGGTTTTCTCGGACGGCTTCCACACCACCGCGTTACCGGCCACCAAGGCCAGGGCAGTGTTCCAGGCCCACACGGCCACCGGGAAGTTGAAGGCACTGATCACCCCGACGACGCCCAGCGGGTGCCAGGATTCACGCATGTGGTGGCCAGGGCGTTCGGAGGCAATGGTCAGGCCGTACAGCTGGCGCGACAGGCCCACGGCGAAGTCGCAGATGTCGATCATCTCCTGCACTTCGCCCAGGCCTTCCTGGGTGATCTTGCCGGCTTCGATCGACACCAGTTCGCCCAGGTCGGCCTTGTGTTCACGCAGCACTTCACCGAACAGGCGCACCAGCTCACCACGGCGCGGGGCCGGCACGCTACGCCAGGCTTCGAAGGCACTTTGCGCCGCGTCGATGCGGGCGGTGGTCTCGGCCTTGCCAAGCAGTTTCACCGTGGCGATCTGGCTGCCGTCGATCGGCGTGTGAACAGGGTAATCGCCCTGGGTGTAAGCCGTGGCGGCAACGCCAAGGCGCTCGAGCAATCCAGCAACCATTTGTGTTTCTCCTACATCGGGTGATGGGGTGGAAAAATGATGGGGATCAGTATTAATCCGATTACACGGGTGCAACAAACGACCTTTATTCCGCTTATCATTCCGTCAGGTAATGATTCGAGCCGCAGAGAACGCTATGTCCAAACGCCTGGTGCCTTCCATGACCGCCCTGCAGTGCTTCGAGGCTGCAGCTCGCCACTTGAGCTTTACCCGTGCCGCCGAAGAGCTGCACCTGACCCAAAGCGCGGTCAGCAAGCAGGTGGCGCAGCTCGAAGAGATGCTCCGCCATCACCTGTTCCTGCGCATCCGCCGGCGCCTGCAGCTGACGCCTGCCGGTAGCCTTTACCTGGCGGAGGTCAACAAGATCCTCACCCAGGTGGATATGTCGAGCCGCTACGTGCTCACCTACGGCGAGCAGACCGAGATATTGAAAGTAGCCACTCAACCGAGTTTTGGCGTGCGCTGGTTGATCCCGCACCTCAAGGGTTTTGGCAAACGCCACAGCAACATCCACCTCGACATCCGCAACGAAATGGAGCCCTTCGCCTTGCTGCAGGGCTCGGCCGATGTGGTTTTCTTCTATGGGCAAGGCACCTGGCCGGGGGCGACCTGCATCGAGCTGTTCAGCGAAGAGGTAGTGCCCGTGTGCGCCCCGGAGCTTCTGGCAGGGCGCAAATTGAAGGAAGCCAGCGAGCTGGCCGAACTGGTGCTGCTGCAAAGCACTTCGCGGCCGGAGGCCTGGCACGAGTGGTTCCTGGAATTGGGGCTGCACAGTGTCAACGCCTACCACGGGCCGCGCTTCGATACGTTCTATATGGCCTTGAGCGCGGCGCAGGCCGGTTGCGGGGTAGCGCTGGTGCCGCGTTACCTGGCGGCGAAGGAGTTGGCCGAGGGTAGCCTGGTGGTGCCGTGGAACCATGCCATGTGCAGTGCCGGGGCGCATTACCTGGCGTATGCCGAGCATGCGGCGGAGGTGCCCAAAGTGCGGGCGTTGGTGGAGTGGATTCAGGAGCAGCTTCAGCCTTGAGATTGCCGGGGCCGCTTTGCGGCCCTATCGCCGGCAAGCCAGCTCCCACAGGCACAGCACAGTTGCTGAAACTTGTGCTGTGCCTGTGGGAGCTGGCTTGCCGGCGATAGGGCCCTGAAGATCGATCAAAAAAGGAATGACACACTCACTTTTTTTCGCTTGTGGCCGTAGTGCATTCCCAGCTTTCATGTAAGCGTCCGAACCCAACCAGGAAGCTAGCGATGCCCGCCCACGATTTCGTCAGCCCCGACAGCATTCGCGCGCAGTTTTCTGCCGCCATGTCGCTCATGTACAAACAGGAAGTGCCGCTGTACGGCACGCTGCTGGAGCTGGTGAGCGAAATCAACCAGCAGGTCATGGCCGAGCAGCCCAAGGTGGCCGAGGCCCTGCGCTGGACCGGCGAGGTCGAGCGCCTGGACCAGGAGCGCCACGGTGCCATCCGCCTCGGCAGCGCCGAAGAGCTGGCCACCATCGCCCGGCTGTTCGCGGTCATGGGCATGCAGCCGGTCGGCTATTACGACCTCAGCTCCGCCGGCGTGCCGGTGCACTCCACCGCGTTCCGCGCGGTGCACGAACAGGCGCTGCACATCAGCCCGTTCCGCGTGTTCACGTCGCTGCTGCGCCTGGAATTGATCGACAACCCCGCATTGCGTGAGCTGGCGCAGACCATTCTGGCCAAGCGCAAGATCTTCACTGCCCGCGCTCTTGAGCTGATCGCTCAATGCGAGCGCGATGGCGGCCTGAACGCAGCCGACGCCGAGGCCTTCGTGCAGGAAGCGTTGCACACCTTCCGCTGGCACAAGGACGCCACGGTCACTGCCGAGCAGTACCAGCAGCTGCACGATCAGCATCGGCTGATCGCCGATGTGGTGGCGTTCAAGGGCCCGCACATCAACCACCTGACCCCGCGCACCCTGGACATCGACGCCATCCAGCTGGGCATGCCGGCCAAGGGCATCCCGCCGAAGGCCGTGGTCGAAGGCCCGCCCACCCGCCGCCACCCGATCCTGCTGCGCCAGACCAGTTTCAAGGCGCTGCAGGAGAAGGTCGCGTTCAGCGACCAGCACGGCAGCGAAGGCAGCCACACCGCGCGCTTCGGCGAGATCGAACAGCGAGGCGCTGCGCTGACGCCGAAGGGCCGCCAGCTGTATGACCGGCTGCTCGACGCTACCCGTGCGGCCCTGGGCGGTGCGCCAGCGGAGGCCAACGCCGAGCGTTACGTGGCGCTGTTGCACGCACACTTTGCCGAGTTCCCCGATGACCTGGCGCAGATGCGTGAGCAAGGCCTGGCGTACTTCCGTTATTTCGCCACCGAAAAAGGCCTGGCCGCGCGAGAGCAGGCTGATCGCCCGATTACCCTGCAAGGCTTGATCGACGCTGGCCATGTGCATTTCGAGGCCTTGGTGTACGAGGACTTCTTGCCGGTGAGTGCGGCGGGGATTTTCCAGTCGAACCTGGGTGACGATGCCCAGGCTGAATATGGCAGCAATGCCAACCGCGATGCCTTCGAGGCGGCGCTGGGGCTGCGGGTGCAGGATGAGCTGGCCTTGTATGCGCAGAGTGAGCAGCGGTCGCTGCAGGCTTGTGCGCAAGCGTTGAACCTGCGGTCGCTGTAAAAAAGGGCCGCTTTGCGGCCCATCGCGGCTGAAGCCGCTGCTACAGGTACGGCGGCGGGAGTGTGGTCAGCGGTTTATCTATACCCGAAACCGATCCACTTCCTGGCGCAACTGCGCCGCCAACCCCTCCAGCTCACGCGCGGTGAAGGCCAGTTCATTGGCCACATCCCGCTGTTCACTGTTGGCCTGGGCAATGCTCTGCAGGTTGCGGCTGAGCACGGTCGCGGTGCTGCTCTGCTCCTGGGTGGCCGTACTGATCACCGTGAACTGCTCACCCGCCACCCGGCTCTGCTCGTCGATGCGCGCCAGGGCCTCGGCCACCTTGTCGTTGCGCTGCAGGCCTTCCTGCATCAACTGATTACCCTGCTCCAGCGTGCTGATGGCGTGGCCGGTCTGTTGCTGGATGCTGGCAATCATCCCGGAAATCTCATCGGTCGCCTGGCGAGTGCGTGCTGCCAGGCCGCGGACCTCATCTGCGACCACGGCGAAACCGCGGCCCTGTTCGCCAGCACGCGCCGCTTCGATGGCAGCGTTGAGGGCCAGCAGGTTGGTCTGCTCGGCGATCGCGGTAATCACCCCGACGATGCCGCCGATCTCTTGCGAACGTGCGCCCAGCGTGTCCATCACGGTCGCGGTGCCTCCCAGTGCCTCGGCGATCTGGCGCAAAGAGCTCGACGCTTCATCCATGGCCGTGCGGCCAATCCGAGTCTGCTGGGCGTTGTCGCGGGCCATGCGCTCGGTGCCCGCCATGTTGTCGGCAATGTTCATCGAGGTGGCGCTGAATTCTTCCACTGCACCGGCCATGCTGGTGATTTCACCGGACTGCTGGTCCATGCCCTCACAGGCGCCCGCCGACAGGCCGGCCAACGAACGGGCGCGGCCACTGACCTGCTCGGAAGCACCGCGAATGTGCTCGACCATGGTCGCCAGCGCTTCGCCCATCTTGTTGAAACTGCGCGCCAGCTGGCCGATCTCATCATGGCTGGTCACGGCAAGGCGGGCATTGAGGTCGCCAGCGCCCAAGGCATTGGCCTGGCGCACCAGGTCGTCGAGCGGGCGCAGTTTGCGGCGCAGCAACCACAGGGTGGCGGCCACGGCCAGCAGCATCGCCAACAGGCTGCCGATGGCCAGGCGCAGGCCAACGCTCCAGGTTACCTCGCGGATCTCTGCCAAGGGCATGCTGGCAACCACGGTCCATGGGCCTTCGGCAAACGGCGCGGAGGCGCTGAACGAAGGCTGGTCGGCATTGGCTGGCGGCACCAGCCATTGGCCCTGCTCGTCACGAATGGCCAGCGACCCGGTTTCACCAATACGGAAGCGTTTGAGGTTGCTGAACTGCGCATTCTGCGCGTCGGTGTAGTCGAAACCGACGAACAGTACGGCAATGATCCGGCCGTTGCCGTCGTTCACCGGTACATAGCGGGTCATGTAGTTGCGCTCGAACAGCACCGCCCGGCCCACGTACATCTGCCCCGCCAGCAGCTTCGCGTACGCCGGATGCTGGCGGTCGAGCTGGGTACCGATCGCGCGGCTGCCATCCTGTTTTTTCAGGTTGGTGGTGATGCGCACGAAGTCGTCACCGCTGCGCACGAACAGCGTGGCGATGCCGGCGGTCATCTGCTGGAATTCGTCCACCTGCTGGAAATCGTTGTTCAGCAAGTGGTTACCCAGGTACAGGGCCGGCGTGGCCTGCCCGGCAACCTGTACCGTTTCGCCGGCATGCAGCGAAAGGCCCGAGGCAAAGCGACGCTCGAACAAGCCGCTAAGGCGTTGGGTGTTGTCCTTGAGCGAACCATGGAAGGTTTCCAGCTGGTCGGCCAGCAGCCGCGCTTCGCTGGCCAGGTGCGCCTGGCGCGTGGCGAGGTTGGCGTCGTCCAGGGAACGGAGGGCGAACAGAGTACTGCCGGTGATCACCAACGCCAGCACAATGGCGAGGGCGATACCGAGCTGCGAAGCAATTCGGGCACGCGGTTGAGACATGGGGAAGCTCCTGGCAGGTGGCCTGGATCATCCTGATCACGTGGACCGCCTGCTGTTTGTCGACGGAGAATCGCGCCCTCTTTCCGGGACGCTGGTGCAAGTAAATCGGCGTCGCAGGCGAATACTTGAGTGTCGGACCGGGGTATTCGCAAACGTTTTCTTTAGCCTGCACTGGCCTCATCGCGGGCAAGCCCGCTCCTACAGGGATTGCGGGGGTTCAAGCTCGGCGGTGTGCCTGGGAAGAGGCCAGTGAGGGCGATCAAAGACCCGGCAGAATGCGCACATCCGGCAAGTTCACCGCCGCCGCCTCTTCCTGCAAAAACACACTCAAGCGCCGCAACCGCTCACCCCCTGGGCGGGTGCGCGGCCACACCAGGTAGTAATCCATGCCACTGGGCACTGCTGTCGGCCAGGGCAGGCTCAAGCGCCCGTGGGCCACGTCTTCGGCAACCATCAGCAGGTCGCCCATGGAGATCCCGTAGCCGCGGGCCGCAGCGATCATGCCCAGCTCCAGCGTGTCGAACACCTGCCCGCCCTTGAGCGAAACGCTGTCGGCCAGGCCCATGCGCTCCAGCCATTCGCGCCAGTCACGCTTGTCGGGGGTGGGGTGCAGCAGCTCGATGCCGGCCAACCGGCGTTGGTCCAACGGGCCTTCCTTGAGCAAGTCCGGTGCACCCACCGGAATCAACAGCTCGGAGAACAAGCGCCGGACCTCCCAGTCCGGCGGGAACGCGCCGTCACTGAGCAGTACTGCGCAGTCGAAGGGCTCCTGATTGAAGTCGACATGATCGACGTCCATCCAGGCGCTGGTCAGTTGCACTTCGTTGCCGGGCTGCAAGTGACGGAACTGGCTCAGGCGCGCCAGCAGCCAGCGCATGGTCAGGGTTGAAGGCGCCTTCATGCGCAAGATGTCGTCTTCGCCGCGCAAGGTATCGCACGCCCGCTCCAGTGCGGCGAAGCCCTCACGCACGCCCGGCAACAGCACCCGCGCGGCCTCGGTCAGTTGCAGGCTGCGGCCGCTGCGGATGAACAGGCGGCAGGCGAAGTGATCTTCCAGGGTACGGATGTGCCGGCTGACCGCACTCTGGGTGATCGACAGCTCATGGCCGGCACGGGTGAAAGAGCTGAGCCGGGCGGCGGCTTCGAATGCGCGCAGCGCATACAGCGGAGGCAGCTGACGGGACATGGGGCACCTGCATACGGGGCGGCGAAGGAATGCTTGTGATCATATATGCATGAGTTGAACTCATGCCAACCATCGCTTTTATCCTTTTGTGCAAAGTTGACCGAAGCCTCAGAATCGTCCCTCGCTCACAGAGTCAGGCAAAAAGGACCCCACCATGCACGTTGCGCCCACCACAGAACTCAAGGCTTTGCTGCGCCTGGCCGGGCCGCTGATCGCCTCGCAGTTGGCGCACATGCTGATGGTGCTCACCGACACCCTGATGATGGCCCGCATCAGCCCCCAAGCCCTGGCGGGCGGTGGCCTGGGCGCGGCGAGCTATTCGTTCGTGTCGATCTTCTGCCTGGGCGTGATTGCGGCGGTCGGTACGCTGGTGGCGATTCGCAAGGGCGCCAATGACATCGAAGGCGCCACCCGCCTTGCGCAAAACGGCCTGTGGCTGGCCTGGGGCCTGGCACTGGTCGCGGCGCTGGCCCTGTGGAACCTCAAACCGGTGCTGCTGCTGTTCGGCCAGCAGCCCGAAAACGTCGAGTCGGCCACGCAATTCCTCACTTTGTTACCGCTGGCGCTGCCCGGTTACCTGACCTTCATGGCCTTGCGCGGCTTCACCAGCGCTTTGGGCCGTTCGACGCCGGTGATGGTCATCAGCCTGGTCGGCACGGTGCTCAACTACCTGTTCAACGTCGCGCTGATCGAAGGCATGTTCGGCCTGCCCAAGCTGGGGCTGATGGGCATCGGCATGGTCACTGCCGTGGTATCGATGGGCATGGCAATCGCCTTGGCCCTGTACATCCGCTGGCACCCGGCCTACGCCGAGTACCCGCTGCGCAAGGGCTTGTCGCGCCCTTCCCTGCCCGCCCTGCGCGAACTGTGGCGGCTGGGTTTGCCAATCGGCGGCACCTACATGGTGGAAGTCGGCCTGTTCGCCTTTGCCGCCTTGTGCATGGGCGTGCTTGGCAGCACGGAGCTGGCGGCCCACCAGATTGCCCTGCAGATCGTTTCGACCGCATTCATGGTGCCGACCGGGCTGTCCTATGCGGTGACCATGCGGGTCGGGCTGTACTACGGCGCCGGCAACCTGCTGGCGGCACGCAGTGCCGGGCGCGTGGGCATCAGCTTCGGCGCGATGATCATGTTCGCCTTCGCCGCGCTGTTCTGGCTGCGCCCGGAAATGCTGGTGAGCCTGTTCATCGATAGCAATGACCCGGCGTTTGCGCAGATCTACCAGTTGGCGGTGAGCCTGCTGATGGTCGCGGCCTGGTTTGAACTGTTCGACGGCGTGCAGACCATTGCCATGGGCTCGATACGGGGGCTGAAGGATGCCAAGACCACCTTCCTGATCGGGCTTTGCTGCTACTGGCTGGTCGGGGCGCCGAGTGCGTGGCTGCTGACGTTCAACTTCGGTGGCGGCGCGGTGGGGGTGTGGTGGGGGCTGGCGTTGGGCTTGGCCTGTGCATCGGTGGCGTTGACCATTGCCTTCGAGTGGCGAATGAAGCGGATGCTAGGGAAGGCCGGCGTCAGCAAAGAGGCTGCTGTTTCGGCCTGACTTGAGGGCCCCATCGCCGGCAAGCCGGCTCCTACAGGGATGCCACAGCCCTGGAGGTCGGCGTGGGAGCCGGCTTGCCGGCGATAGGGGCTAGAGCACTTGCGCCAGCTTGCGCTCGGACGCCTGCTGCAAATACGCCACCAACTCCCCCACCGGCAGCGGCTTGCTGACCAGAAACCCTTGCACCTGGTCACAACCAAACCCGCGCAGCAACGCCATCTGTTCGTGGCTCTCGACACCCTCGGCCACGACCTCGAGGTTGAGGTTGTGCGCCAGGTTGATCATCGCGTGCACCAGCTTGCGGTTCTCTTCGCGCATCTCCATGCCAGCGACGAAACTGCGGTCGACCTTGAGCAGAGTGATCGGCAGGCTGTTCAAATGCACGAACGAAGAGAAGCCGGTGCCGAAATCGTCCAGCGAGAACCGCACGCCAAGGCGCCCCAGGGCATCCATGGTCTGGCGGACCAATTCGTTGCGGCGCATGACCGCCGTCTCGGTCAACTCGAACTCCAGCCACCGCGCATCGACGCCGTGCTCGATGATCAAGCGGCTCAGCGTGGCCAATAGCTGGCTGTCCTGAAACTGGCGAAAGCTCAGGTTTACCGCCATGTGCAGCGGCGCCAGGCCGCTCTCGCGCAGGGCCTGCATGTCGCGCAACGCGCGGGAGATGACCCAGTAGCCCAGCGGCACGATCAGCCCGCTCTGTTCGGCCAGCGGCACGAATTCGCTTGGCGGCAACAGGCCGCGCTCGGCATGGCGCCAGCGCACCAGCGCCTCCAGGCCGACGATGCGGCCGTCGGCCAGGTTCAGCCGCGGCTGGTAGTGCAGTTCAAGTTCATCGCGGCGCAGGGCCCGGCGCAGTTCGCCTTCCAGGTCGGCAAGGCTGCGGGCGTTGCGGTTGATCCGTTCGTTGAACACATGGAAGGTGCAGCCCTGGCTGCTCTTGGCCTGGCGCATGGCGATGTGCGCATGCCACATCAACGGGTCCGCGCCACTTTGCGCGCGGGCGTGGGCCAGGCCCAGGCTGCAGCCGAGCAGCAGGCTTTCGCCGTCGATCCAGTACGGCTCGGCCAAGGCCTCGACGATGCGTTCGGCGATGAACTCGGCGCGGCCAGTGTCGCGGCGCGTGTCGATCAGCAAGGCGAATTCGTCGCTGCCCAGGCGCGCCAGCTGGTCACCGGCCTCCAGTTGCAGCTTGAGGCGCGACACCACCTGCAGGATCAGGCGGTCGCCACCCTGATGGCCGAGGGCATCGTTGACGTGGCGAAAGTTGTCCAGGTCCAGGTGCCCGAGCGCCACCCCGCGCCCGTCGTTCTCGGCCAGGCGAGCGGTCAGCAGGGCCTGGAAGCCCTGGCGGTTGGCGATACCGGTCAGCGGGTCCTGTTCGGCCAGGCGCTGCAAGGTGGCAACCAGCACCCCGCGTTCGCGCACATGGCGCAACGAGCGGCGCAGGGTATCGGCATTGAGTTGGTCACGCACCAGCCAGTCGCTGACACCCGTGGGCGACGCCTGGGGCTCGTGATCGAGCAACAGAATGGTCGGCAAGTCGCAGCGCCCGGGCGCCGGTTGCAGGGCCGGGGTGGCCAGTATCACCGCCTGACGGTCATGGCTGAACAGGCTGTCGACCGCCGCCCAGTTCGGCGCGGTCAGCAGTACTGCTGAACCTTCCAACGGCAGCAGGCATTCGCGCAGCAAGGCGGCCCACTCCGGCTCATCAGCCAACAACAGCAAACGCAAAGGTTCGACAGGCGTGGACAAGCGGGCTCCTTAAAGCTTGGACGGTGACACGAGGGAGGCCGGGTATGCTACTGCAGAAATGAAAATGATTTTCACTTTTAGACATATCCCTGCCCACAGCGCGTCCCGACACATTTTGACGTGCATCCTGCTCGAAAGTCGCTCAACCGGCAAATACGATTTTTTCAGTTAATAGCATTAGCCAAACTAATGATCTGCGCAGGCAGAAAGTCTGACTCACACGTCAGACGGTCGCGCCACAACGGCCCCATGCCTGTTAGAATGCGCGGCTATTTTCTGGCGACCCCCGGTTTCTAGCATGTCCCGACTCAATCCCAGGCAACAGGAAGCCCGTGACTACGTCGGCGGCCCTCTTTTGGTGCTCGCCGGTGCAGGCTCCGGCAAGACCAGCGTAATCACGCGCAAGATTGCCCACCTGATCCAGAACTGCGGCATCCGTGCCCAGTACATCGTCGCGATGACCTTCACCAACAAGGCCGCGCGCGAGATGAAGGAACGGGTCGCTACGCTGCTGCGCCCGGGGGAAGGCCGGGGCCTGACGGTGTGCACGTTCCACAACCTGGGGCTGAACATCATCCGCAAGGAGCACGACAAGCTGGGCTACAAGCCAGGCTTCTCGATCTTCGACGAGTCCGACATCAAGGCGCTGCTGTCGGACATCATGCAGAAGGAATACTCGGGCGACGACGGCATCGACGAGATCAAGAACATGATCGGTGCCTGGAAGAACGACCTGATCCTCCCCGCCGAAGCCCTGGAAAAAGCCCGCAACCCGCGCGAACAGACCGCCGCCATCGTCTACACCCACTACCAGCGCACGCTCAAGGCGTTCAACGCAGTGGACTTCGATGACCTGATCCTGCAGCCGGTCAAGCTGTTCCAGGAGCACCCCGAGGTGCTCGAGCGCTGGCAGAACCGCGTGCGTTACCTGCTGGTGGACGAATACCAGGACACCAACGCCAGCCAGTACCTGCTGGTGAAAATGCTCATTGGCATGCGCAACCAGTTCACCGTGGTGGGTGACGACGACCAGTCGATCTACGCCTGGCGTGGCGCGCGCCCCGAGAACCTGATGCTGCTCAAGGAGGATTACCCCTCCCTGAAGATCGTCATGCTCGAGCAGAACTACCGCTCCACCAGCCGCATCCTGCGCTGCGCCAACGTGCTGATCGCCAACAACCCGCATGCGTTCGAAAAGCAGCTGTGGAGCGAAATGGGTGTGGGCGACGAGATCCGCGTGATCCGCTGCAAGAACGAGGAAGCCGAGGCCGAACGCGTGGCCATGGAAATCCTCACCTTGCACCTGCGCACCAACCGCCCGTACAGCGACTTCGCCATCCTCTACCGCGGCAACTACCAGGCCAAGCTCATCGAACTGAAGCTGCAGCACCACCAGGTGCCCTATCGCCTGTCGGGCGGCAACAGCTTCTTCGGCCGCCAGGAGGTCAAGGACCTGATGGCCTACCTGCGCCTGTTGGTGAACCCGGACGACGATAACGCCTACCTGCGGGTGATCAACGTGCCGCGCCGGGAAATCGGCTCGACTACCCTGGAAAAGCTCGGCAACTACTCGACCGAGCGCGGCATCTCGATGTACGCCGCCAGCGAGGAGCTGGGCCTGGGCGAGCACCTGGACGCTCGCTATACCGAGCGCCTGCAGCGCTTCAAGCACTGGCTCGACGGGGTGCGCCACAAGGTGGCCCTCGATGACCCGATCGCGGCGCTGCACGAGATGATCCGCGACATCGACTACGAGAACTGGATCCGCCAGCAGACCGCCAGCGACAAGGCTGCGGAGTTTCGCATCAGCAACGTCTGGTTCCTGGTCGAAGCGCTGAAGAACACCCTCGAAAAGGATGAAGAGGGTGACATGACGATCGAGGACGCCATCGGCAAGCTGGTGTTGCGCGACATGCTCGAGCGTCAGCAGGAAGAGGAAGAAAACGCCGAGGGCGTGCAGATGATGACCCTGCATGCCTCCAAAGGCCTGGAATTCCCTTACGTGTTCATCATGGGCATGGAGGAGGAAATTCTCCCCCACCGCTCGAGCATCGAGGCCGACACCATCGAAGAAGAACGCCGCCTGGCCTACGTGGGCATCACCCGCGCACGCCAGACCCTGGCCTTCACCTTCGCCGCCAAACGCAAGCAATACGGCGAAATCATCGATTGCACGCCCAGCCGGTTCCTTGATGAACTGCCGCCAGACGACCTGGCCTGGGAAGGCCTGGACGATGCGCCCGTTGAAGTCAAAGCCGCGCGGGGCAACAACGCGCTGGCCGATATCCGGGCAATGCTCAAACGCTGATCAACCATTACTCTTTAACTTTGCCGCTTCTTGCGGCCACCTTTGCTACATCGGAGATACACAGTGGAAGCACTGCAGCAGAAGATTCGCGAAGAAGGCATCGTGCTTTCCGATCAAGTTCTCAAAGTCGACGCGTTTCTCAACCACCAGATCGACCCTGCCCTGATGCAGCTGATCGGTGACGAGTTCGCCCGCCTTTACGCCGATGCCGGCGTGACCAAGATCGTCACCATCGAAGCCTCGGGTATTGCCCCGGCGGTGATGACCGGCCTGAAGCTGGGCGTACCGGTGATCTTTGCACGCAAGCACCAGTCGCTGACGCTGACCGAGAACCTGCTGACTGCTACGGTGTACTCCTTCACCAAGCAGACCGAGAACACCGTGGCCATTTCGCCGCGCCACCTCAACAGCAGCGACCGCGTGCTGGTCATCGACGACTTCCTGGCCAACGGCAAGGCGTCGCAGGCGCTGATCTCGATCATCAAGCAGGCCGGCGCCACCGTGGCAGGCCTGGGTATCGTCATCGAGAAGTCGTTCCAGGGCGGCCGTGCCGAGCTGGACAGCCAGGGCTACCGCGTTGAATCGCTGGCTCGGGTGAAGTCGCTGGAAGGTGGCGTGGTCAGCTTTATCGAGTGATCGCCAGGGGGCCCTTCACGGCCCTTTTCGACCGGTCCGGCGCCCCGGCAAGGCCGCTCCTGCAAGGCAATCCATACCCTCGCAGGAGCGGCCTCGTGTGCGATGGGCTGCAAAGCAGCCCCGGCAATCTTCAGGTCGCCGCCAACCCTGCCAGCAATAGCCGCTGATACAGCTCTTCCTTCAAGCCCTGCGGAGCGTCCAGCCCCATCCGCTGCAAGTGCCGTTGATACCCCTCCGGCCCCGGCGCATCCAGCGCGGCCTTGCCCAGCTCCAGCACCTCGCTCAACTTGAACTTGCTCTTGAGCCAGTTCAACGCCCGCAGCAAGTCTCGCTCCTCGGCGGTAAAATCCGTGCCCAGCGGATACTCCGGGAACAGCCGCACATGCCGCGCTCTGATTGCTTCAAGCCGCTCAGGCGTGTTGTCGGTAAACCGCGCATCCAGCTGAAAATCCTTTGCCAACTTGCCGGCCTTTTTGGCCTGCTCGATCAGCTCAGCCTGAAACCGCGAATCACTGACCGCCAGCAACCGCGCAATCACTTCACTGTCGGTCTGCCCGCGCAGGTCAGCGATGCCGTACTCGGTCACCACAATGTCGCGCAAGTGCCGAGGGATGGTGCAGTGGCCGTAGGCCCAAAGCAGGTTGGAACTGACGTCGCCGCCCGCCTCACGCCAACTGCGCAGCAGCAGGATCGAGCGCCCGCCCTCCAGCGCATGGCCCTGGGCGACGAAGTTGTACTGCCCGCCAACACCGCTGAGTACGCGGCCATCCTCCAGCTGGTCGGCCACCCCCGCACCGAGCAAGGTCATGGTGAACACCGTGTTGATGAAGCGCGCATCGCGGCGTTGCCGGCGCTTGAGTTCCTCCTGGCCATACAGCTCGTTGATGAAGCTGATACGCGTCATGGCAAAACGCGCGCGCTGCTCCAGTGGCATGTCCCGCAAACGTTGGTAGAACGCCCGCGGGCCGAGGAAGAAGCCGCCGTGCACCAGCACACCCTGCTCGTCGGCCGGGCGCCGCACCACGCCCGCCTCGGCCAACGCCAGCAGGCCGTTGACGAACATCTCGCTGCAGCCGTAGAGGCCTTGGGCGAAGGCATGCAGCCCGCCTTCACGCTCGATCAGCGCCTGCCATGGGCCGACGTCCAGTTCATCCATCAAGGCCCGGTAGCCGACGTTGTCGCCCTGGCGGGCCAGCAACGCGGCGGCCACCGCATCGCCCATGGCACCAATGCCGATCTGCAGCGTGCCGCCATCGCGCACCAGCGTGCTGGCGTGCAGGCCGATGCAATGGTCCTGGGTGGTGACCGGCATGTTCGGGGTAGAGAACAGGCGGTGTTGCTCGGCCTGGTCGATCAACAGGTCGAATGCCTCCATGCCCAGCTCCGCATCGCCGGGCATGTAGGGCAGCTCGGCATGCACCTGGCCGAGCATGAGGATGGTTTCACCGGCCTCGCGCCGCTTGGCGACCATCGGCAGCAGGTCGAGGGTGATGTCGGGGTTGCAGGCCAGGCTCAAGTGCACCGGTTTTTCCGGCGTGGCGGCGACCAGTTGGGCGATCAGGTTCAAACCCTTGGCGTTGATGTCGCGGGCGGCGTGGCTGTAGTTGCTGCTGACGTAGTCCTGCTGGGCGCAATCACTGTGCAGCAGGCTGCCGGGCTGCATGAAGAACTGCTCGACCCGGATGTTCGGCGGTAGCTGATCGTTGCGCAGGTCGGCGAGGTAGGTGAGTTCTTCGTAATCGGCGAATACGCGCTCGATGAAGGGCTCGAGAAAACGCCGCTGCAGGCCGTCGCCCAGGGGTGGCCGCCCAAGCGACAACGCCGTGTAGATCGTCAGCTGTCGCTCCGGCAGTTCGCGCACCCGGGCATACAGCGCATTGACGAAGGCATTGGGTTTGCCAAGACCCAACGGCAGGCCCATGTGAATGTGTGCCGGCAGGCGTGACAAGACCTGCTCGACTGCCTGGTCGATGGAACAGAGGTGCATCTTGGCCTCCTGAGTCTTCCGTGGGTTCAGGGGTTGGACATGAACCGCCGCGGGTTCGTTGCCTGCACAAAAACAAAGCCCGCCATTGCAGGCGGGCCGTGGGTGACTCAGCCGTGGCTCAAAGCCCGGACATCTTCTGGATGGCGCCCTTCAGGTCATCATCCGAGCAATCGGCACAGGTGCCTTTCGGTGGCATGGCGTTGATGCCGGTAATGGCCTTGGCGAGGATGCCATCCAGGCCACCCTGGTGGTCGGCGCGCTCTTTCCAGGCGGCGGTATCACCGATTTTCGGCGCACCCAGCAGGCCGGTGCCATGGCAGGCATTGCAGTGCTTGGCGATGATGTCATCCGGGGTCTTGGCGCCGCCACCGCCGGCGGTGGCCGCCACTTCCATGCCTTTGCATTCCTGGCCTTGAACACATACCTGGCCAACCGGCTCCAGGCGTTTGGCGATGTCGTCGTTGGTCGCAGCGGTTGCGCTCATTGCCCATAGGGCGAATACGGCTGCTGGTACGGCCAGCATCTTCTTGATTTGGTTCACGCGTACACCCTCATGGTGGCTAATCACGCCCGCGGCCACGGTAATGCGAGCGTTGAAAAGTATAGCGGGAACCCGGAAGCCGTGAAACGACCCTACTCGGGAAAGGGATATTGCCGAAACAAAGCACTGCGCTGGATCAAAAGTTCGACGGCGTGGCGGCGCTGATCAGCCGGGCGGGCTCATTGAATGGGTTGCGAAAGCGGTGCGGGCGGGTGCTTTCGAAGTAGTAGCTGTCGCCTTCCTCAAGGATGAAGATCTCGTTGCCGACTACCAGTTCCAGGCGGCCTTCCAGGAGGATGCCGGTTTCTTCGCCATCGTGGGTGAGCATCTCGGCGCCGGTGTCGGCACCCGGTGGGTAGACCTCGGTGAGAAACGCTATGGCACGGTTGGGGTGCGACTTGCCCACCAGCTTCATGGTCACCGCGCCATCGGAGATGTCGATCAGCTCATGGGCCTTGTAGACGATCTGGGAAGGGCTTTCGGCTTCAAGCTCCACCGAGAAGAACTCGACCATGGACATGGGAATGCCGCTCAGCACCTTGCGCAACGAGCTGATCGAGGGGCTTACGCTGTTTTTCTCGATCATCGAGATGGTGCTGTTGGTCACACCCGCGCGTTTGGCTAGTTCACGCTGGGACAGGCCCTTGAGCTTGCGGATGGCTTGCAGTCGTTCGCCGACGTCCAAAGCTGGAGCCTCCTGAAACGGTGAGATGGCGGGGTGAATGTGAACGATATCATGGCAATGCCGTTCAGTATTTACAACACACCGCCCCTCAGGCTGTCCGCTTCAGCGTGTCATTCGCCGTAATAGTCCAGCGGCACGCGCTTCAAGTTGCAGAAGATCTGGTAGGGAATCGTTCCGGCGTGCATCGCCACTTCGCTGGCCAGCACCTGCTTGCCCCACAACTCGACCGGGCTGCCGATGTTCGCCTCGGGCACATCGGTGAGGTCGATGCACAGCATGTCCATGGAGACGCGGCCAATCAGCTGGCTGCGCTTGCCGGCGACCATCACCGGTGTGCCGGTCGGCGCCTGGCGAGGGTAGCCATCGGCGTAACCCATGGCGACCACACCGACCCGGGTCGGCCGCGGGCTGATGAACTTGGCGCCGTAGCCTACCGGCTCGCCGGCTGGCAGTTCACGCACGCTGATGACGCGCGATTGCAGGGTCATTACCGGCTGCAGGCGCTCGGCCTGGGCCTGCTGCACTTCGAACGGTGTGGCACCGTACAGCATGATGCCTGGCCGTACCCAGTCACTCGGGGCCTGCGGCCAGGCCAGTACGCCGGGCGAGTTGCGCAGGCTGCATTCCGCGGCCAAGCCTTGGCGGGTGGCGTTGAACACGGCTATCTGCTGGGCGGTGGCGTCGTCGTCCAGTTCGTCGGCACGGGCGAAGTGGCTCATCAGCACGATGCGCGAAACTTTGCCGCTGGCCAGCAGGCGCTGGTAGGCCTCTTGATAGTCCTTGGCGTGCAGGCCGACACGGTGCATGCCGCTGTCGAGCTTGAGCCAGACAGTCAGCGGCTTGTGCACCGAGGTCTTTTCGATGGCTTCCAGTTGCCACAGCGAATGCACCACACACCACAGGTCGTGTTCAGCCATCAGTGCCAGTTCGCTGGCTTCGAAGAAGCCTTCGAGCAGCAATATCGGGCCCTTGATACCCGCCCCGCGCAGCTCCAGCGCCTCTTCGATGCACGCCACGGCAAAGCCGTCTGCTTCGGTTTCCAGGGCCAGGGCGCAACGCACGGCACCGTGCCCGTAGGCATCGGCTTTGATCACGGCGAGGGCTTTGGCGCCGGTCAGTTCACGGGCGAGGCGGTAGTTGTGGCGCAGGGCCTGCAGGTCGATCAGGGCACGGGCGGGGCGCATGGCGGCAGCCTTATGGTGGTTCAGGTTGAAAACAGTGTTGGATTCATCACCGGCAAGCCGGCTCCCACAGGTACTGCACAGTGTTCAATCCTGTGCTGCCCCTGTAGGAGCGGGCTTGCCCGCGAGAGGCCGGTACAGGCGAACTTACTACTGGTGAACAGGTGCCGTCTGCCCTTGCTTGGCGTCTTCTCGGGTGTTGCCATACCGGGAAATATCCAGGCCTTCGGCGCTGATCTGCGGCTTTCTGCGCGCAATCAGGTCGGCCAGCAGGCGACCGGAACCACAGGCCATGGTCCAACCCAGCGTACCGTGACCGGTGTTGAGGAACAGGTTGCGGAACTTGGTGGCACCTACGATCGGCGTACCGTCCGGGGTGGCCGGGCGCAGGCCAGTCCAGAAACTCGCCTGGCTCAGGTCACCGCCACGAGGATAAAGGTCGTTGACGATCATCTCCAGCGTTTCGCGCCGGCGCGGGTTCAGCGACAGGTCAAAACCGGCGATTTCAGCCATGCCGCCGACCCGGATGCGGTTGTCGAAACGGGTGATCGCAACCTTGTAGGTTTCGTCGAGAATGGTCGAGGTCGGCGCCATGTCGGCGTTGGTGATCGGTACGGTCAGTGAATAACCCTTCAGCGGGTACACCGGCGCCTTGATGCCCAGCGGCTTGAGCATCTGCGGCGAGTAGCTGCCCAGCGCCAGCACGTAGCGGTCGGCGGTTTCCAGCTTGCCGTCGATCCACACACCGTTGATACGGTCGCCGGCGAAGTCCAGGCGCTGAATGTCCTGGCCGAAACGGAATTCCACGCCCAGGTTGCGGGCCATTTCGGCGAGCTTGGTGGTGAACAGCTGGCAGTCGCCGGTCTGGTCGTTGGGCAGGCGCAGGGCGCCGGCGAGGATATCCTTGACCCCGGCCAGCGCCGGTTCGACGCGGGCAATGCCATCGCGGTCGAGCAATTCATAAGGCACGCCAGACTGCTCGAGCACGGCGATGTCCTTGGCGGCGGCATCCACCTGAGCCTGGGTGCGGAACAGCTGGGTGGTGCCCAGGGTACGGCTTTCGTAGGCGATGCCGGTTTCGGCACGCAGCTCGTCGAGGCAGTCGCGGCTGTACTCGGAAAGGCGCACCATGCGTTCCTTGTTCACCGCATAACGGTTAGCGGTGCAGTTGCGCAGCATCTGCGCCATCCACAGGTACTGATCGACGTCGCCGGTCAGCTTGATGGCCAGCGGCGCGTGGCGCTCCAACAGCCATTTCACGGCTTTCAGCGGCACACCTGGGGCAGCCCAGGGCGAGGCATAGCCGGGCGAGATCTGGCCGGCGTTGGCAAAGCTGGTTTCCATGGCCACCGCCGGCTGGCGATCGACCACCGTGACCTCGAAACCTTGCCGGGCCAGATAATAGGCACTGGCGGTTCCGATGACACCGCTCCCAAGTACCAGAACTCGCATTGTTGATCCCTCGCACGCGGCGCACCGCATTTTTGTTGAAATGGCTTGGATGCGCGCAGTATAAAAATTACAGACCAGTGCAATTCACTATATAAAAGCCTATATTTGGCGAGAATTCTCGGCAAAATCGCCTTTCACGGAGGGGCATCCCCTATGAGAACCCAGCACCAGAGCAAGCGTGAACTGGACAAGATCGACCGCAACATCCTGCGGATCCTGCAGAATGACGGGCGTATTTCCTTCACCGAACTGGGCGAAAAAGTTGGGCTGTCCACCACCCCTTGCACCGAACGCGTACGCCGCCTGGAGCGCGAGGGCATCATCATGGGCTACAACGCCCGGCTCAACCCGCAGCACCTGAAGGGCAGCCTGCTGGTGTTCGTGGAGATCAGCCTGGACTACAAGTCTGGCGACACCTTCGAGGAATTCCGCCGCGCGGTGCTCAAACTGCCGCACGTGTTGGAATGCCACTTGGTATCGGGTGATTTCGACTACCTGGTGAAGGCACGTATTTCGGAGATGGCGTCGTATCGCAAGCTGCTGGGCGACATCCTGCTCAAACTGCCGCACGTGCGCGAATCGAAGAGCTACATCGTGATGGAAGAAGTGAAGGAAAGCCTCTGCCTGCCGATCCCGGACTGAGGCTAGACCAGCACCTGGCGGGTAGTGGCAATGAACCGGTGAACGAGCTGCTCGGCCTCGGGCTCGATCATCGGGTCCGGGCCGCGCCCGCGGGGGCAGGCCATGCGTGGGGTGGTGCCGAACAGGCGGCAGATCATCGGCCGCTCTTCGTACACCGTGCAGCCGTTGGGGCCCAGGTGCACGCAGTCCAGGCGTTGCATGGCCGCCTCCTGCTCGGCCTGCGACTTGCGCGGCAGGCGGGCCATTTCTTCGGCAGACGTGGTCACCGGGCCGCAGCAATCGTGGCAGCCGGGTTCGCATTCGAAAGAAGGGATGAGTTCACGCAGGAACTGGATCTTGTGGCGGTTGCAGGACATGGTGGATACAAGGCAAAGAATTTGGGTGGATTATAGGCCCATTCCCCGGCAAGCCGGCTGCCACCGGTAACCCACTGGTCTCATGAGAGGTGAAGATTCAGTAGGCGCCGGCTTGCCGGCGATGAGGCCGGTTGCCCCACCTTGAAACCCCACTTATCCTCCCCTTTCTGTCTAGACACCCAGGACCTGCCCAATGATCCACAGCGCGCAGCACGCCGCCTCCTACTACGCCGCCAGCAGCGCGCCACACCCTGACCACCCCTTCCTGCAAGGCGAGCACAGCGCAGACGTGTGCATCATCGGCGGCGGCTACTCGGGCCTGAACACTGCCATCGAGCTGGCCGAACGCGGCCTGTCGGTGATTCTGCTGGAGGCACGCAAGCTTGGCTGGGGTGCCAGCGGGCGCAATGGTGGCCAGCTCATACGCGGCGTCGGCCATGGCCTGGAGCAGTTCCTGCCGGTGATTGGTGAGGACGGTGTGCGCAGCATGAAGTTGATGGGGCTGGAAGCCGTGGAAATCGTCCGTGAACGGGTCGAGCGCCACGCCATCGCTTGCGACCTGACCTGGGGCTACTGCGATTTGGCCAACAAGCCCGGCGAGCTGCAAGGCTTCGCCGAAGAGGCTGAGGAACTGCGCAGCCTGGGCTACCGCCACGAACTGCGGCTGGTGCAAAAGGACGATATCCACAGCGTGGTCGGCTCCAACCGTTACGTTGGTGGCCTGATCGACATGGGCTCGGGGCACCTGCACCCACTCAACCTGGCACTGGGCGAAGCGGCGGTGGCCAGCCGCCTGGGTGTGCAGTTGTTCGAGCAGTCAGAGGTCAGCCGGATCGAGTACGGCCCTGAGGTAAAGGTGCATACCGCCCAGGGCCGGGTGCGCGCCAAGACCTTGGTGATGTGCTGCAACGCCTACCACAACGACCTCAACCGCGAGCTGGGCGGTAAGGTGCTGCCGGCCGGCAGCTATATCATCGCCACCGAACCGCTTGGCCAGGCACGCGCGCGCCAGCTGTTGCCGCAGAACATGGCGGTGTGCGACCAGCGCGTGGCACTGGACTACTATCGCCTGTCCGCCGACCACCGCCTGCTGTTCGGTGGCGCCTGCCATTACTCCGGCCGCGACCCGCAGGACATTGCCGCCTACATGCGGCCAAAGATGCTCAAGGTCTTCCCCGAACTGGCCGACGTGCGCATCGACTACCAGTGGGGTGGCATGATCGGCATCGGCGCCAACCGCCTGCCGCAGATCGGCCGCCTGGCCAGCCAGCCGAACGTCTATTACGCCCAGGCCTACTCCGGCCATGGGCTCAACGCCACTCACCTGGCTGCGCGCCTGCTGGGCGAGGCGATCAGCGGCCAGCAGAGCGGGCGCTTTGACCTGTTCGCCAAAGTGCCGCACATCACCTTCCCCGGCGGCAAGCATTTACGCTCGCCGCTGCTGGCGTTGGGGATGCTCTGGCACAGGCTCAAAGAGCTGGCGTGAAGCCGCAGCGATTGAGGTGGGCGTCTCATTCCTTCCAGAAGGGTTTTTGCCCTTCAACCCGGGCCTGCTCCCAGCTCAGCCCGATATCACGCAGCTGATTGTCATCCAGCTGCAGCAGCGCCCTGCGGGTGCGCCAGCGGTGCAGCATCAGCCCCCAGCGGCCCAGGTCGGCCGGTGCATTGCAGACCTTGGCTTTCTGCCCTGCTTCCAGTTCCTTGACCATCAGTTGCAAGCGCACATCGCTCATGCCACCCATCGCTGCGTTCTCCCATTCAGTGGTTACCGTAGAGAGAGCATGCGCGCTGACGACCTAAGCAATACAGAACCAACACAGCCTTATTATTCCCATACAGAATTGGCGGCAAACCAGCTGAATGCTGTATTTTCGGCAAAACTGTACTGGTCTGTGCTGTGATTTTGCGCTGGAGTATGCCGTGACGCTCTACCTGAACCTCGCCGAACTGCTCGGCGCCCGCATTGAGCAAGGTCTTTACCGCCCCGGCCAGCGCCTGCCATCGGTGCGCGCACTGAGCATGGAGCATGGCGTCAGCTTGAGTACCGTGCAGCAGGCCTACCGCATGCTGGAAGACAGCGGCATGGTGTCGCCAAGGCCCAAGTCGGGCTATTTCGTCAGCGACCATCGCCACTCCGCCGCCCTGCCCGCCGTCAGCCGCCCGGCCCAACGCCCGGTGGACATCTCGCAGTGGGAGCAGGTGCTCGAGCTGGTGCGCAGCACCCCGCGCAAGGACGTGATCCAGCTCGGCCGCGGCATGCCCGACATCGACAGCCCCAGCCTCAAGCCCTTGCTGCGCAGCCTCGCCCAGCTCAGCCGCCGGCAGGACATGCCGGGGCTGTATTACGACAATATTCACGGCAACCTCGCCCTGCGCGAACAGATCGCTCGCCTGATGCTCGACTCCGGCTGCCGCCTGGGGCCTGCCGACCTGGTGGTAACGACCGGTTGCCACGAGGCGCTGTCGTGCAGCATCCGCGCGGTGTGCGAGCCAGGTGACATTGTTGCGGTCGACTCGCCAAGCTTCCACGGTGCCATGCAGACCCTCAAGGGCCTGGGCATGAAAGCCTTGGAAATCCCCACCGACCCGATCACCGGCATCAGCCTGGAAGCGCTGGAGCTGGCCTTGGAGCAGTGGCCGATCAAGCTCATCCAGATCACCCCGAGCTGCAACAACCCGCTCGGCTACATCATGCCCGAAGCACGCAAGAAGGCCCTGCTAAGCCTGGCCCAGCGCTATGACGTGGCGATCCTGGAAGACGATGTGTATGGCGACCTGGCCTACACCTACCCGCGCCCGCGTACCCTCAAGTCGTTCGACGACGACGGCCGCGTGCTGCTGTGCAGCTCGTTCTCCAAGACCCTCGCCCCTGGCCTGCGCATCGGCTGGGTCGCCCCTGGGCGCTACCTGGAGCGGGTGCTGCACATGAAATACATCAGCACCGGCAGCACCGCCACCCAGCCACAGCTGGCCATCGCCGATTTCATCGCCGCCGGGCATTACCAGCCGCACGTGCGGCGCATGCGCAGCCAGTACCAGCGCGGCCGCGACCTGATGAGCGATTGGGTAAGCCGCTACTTCCCAGCGGGCACCCGCGTCAGCCGGCCCCAGGGCGGCTTCATGCTGTGGGTGGAATTACCTGAACATTTCGATACGCTGCGGTTGAACCGCGCTTTACTGGAACAGGGCGTGCAGGTGGCCGTAGGCAGCATTTTTTCGGCCTCGGGCAAGTTCCGCCACTGCCTGCGGATGAACTTCGCCGCGCGGCCCACCCCGCAAATCGAGGATGCGGTGCGCAAAGTGGGTGAAACCGCCCTTCGTCTACTGGATGAAGACAACACTGGCGGGTAACTTTGCGCCGCCTTCCACGGTCCAACCTCTCAGGCCTTTGCTGTACAGGACGATTCACCTTTGAGACTCCAGCGAGCTCTGCCTCTGCTGCTGGTGCTGCTCGGCCTTGCAGGCTGCGCCAGCGTCGGCATGCCCCGCGAAACCAGCCAGGCACTACCGGCCAAGGATTCTGCCTTCGGCCGCTCGGTGCTGCGCCAGGCCGCCCCCTATGAAGGGCGCTCCGGCTTTCGCCTGCTACCCAACAGCAACGAGGCCTTCCGCGCCCGTGCCGAGCTGATCCGCAACGCTCAGGCGAGCATCGACCTGCAGTACTACATCGTGCACGATGGCCTCAGCACCCGCGCCCTTGTTCACGAACTGCTGCGCGCCGCCGACCGGGGTGTGCGCGTGCGCATCCTGCTCGACGACACCACCAGTGATGGCCTGGACACCATCATGGGCACCCTCGACGCCCATCCGAATATCCAGATCCGCGTGTTCAACCCGCTGCACCTGGGCCGCAGCACCGGCGCCACCCGGGCGGTGGGCCGTCTATTCAATTTGTCGCGCCAGCACCGGCGCATGCACAACAAGCTGTTCCTGGTGGACAGCAGCATGGCGATCGTCGGCGGGCGCAACCTGGGCGACGAGTATTTCGATGCCGAGCCCAACCTCAACTTCACCGACATCGACATGCTCGGCGTGGGCCCGGTCGCGGAACAGCTCGGGCACGGCTTCGACCAGTACTGGAACAGCGCCCTCAGCCGGCCTATCGGTGACTTCCTCTGGCAGCAGCCTGACGCTGACGACCTGCGCGCCAGCCGCCATCGTCTGGAGGTATCGCTGGCCGAGGCACGGGTAAAACGCAAGGCGCTGTATGACCGCTTGATGGCCTACCAGTCCCAACCGCGCCTGGATGTCTGGCGCAACGAGCTGATCTGGGCCCACAGCTCGGCACTCTGGGATGCGCCGAGCAAGGTGCTGGCCGATGACGAGCCGGACCCGCACCTGTTGATGAGCCAGCAGTTGGCGCCGGACCTGGCCAGCGTGCACAAGGAGCTGATCCTGGTATCAGCCTACTTCGTGCCGGGGGAGCCAGGCCTGCTGTACCTGACTGGCCGTGCCGACGCCGGGGCGTCGGTGAGGCTGCTGACCAATTCGCTGGAAGCCACCGATGTACCGGCGGTGCATGGTGGGTATGCGCCGTACCGCCGGGCGCTGCTCGAGCACGGCGTGCAGCTGTTCGAGCTGCGGCGCCAGCCTGGCGACCCCAGCGCCGGCCGGCTGAGCTTCCGTGGCAGCTCCGATTCGAGCCTGCACAGCAAGGCGATCGTCTTCGACCGGCGCAAGACGTTCATCGGCTCGTTCAACTTCGACCCGCGCTCGGTGCTGTGGAACACCGAGGTGGGCGTGCTGGTGGACAGCCCGGAACTGGCCGAATACACCCGCGAGCTGGCCTTGCAGGGTATGGCGCCAGCGCTGAGCTATCAGGTCAGGTTGGGGGATGACAACCTGGTCTGGGTGACCGAGGACAACGGCCAGCTGCACACACTGACGGCAGAGCCCGGCGGGCTGTGGCGGCGTTTCAATGCGTGGATCAGCAAGGCGGTCGGTCTGGAGAAGATGCTGTAGCTGCCGTGGGCGCTTTGCGCCCCACAGGACATCAGGCAGCGGCAGGTTCGAAGGCGCCACGACGGCGGGTCAACACCACCAGCCCCGCCGCCCCGAAAGCCATCAGCAGCGGCAACGCATGACCGCTGAGCCACTGGCTCCCCGCACCGGCCAGCAACGGCCCCAACAGGCAGCCTATACCCCACAGCTGCGCCACATGGGCGTTGGCGCGCACTAGCGCATCATCCCGATAACGCTCGCCGATCAGTATCAGCGACAAGGTGAACAAACCACCGGCACTGGCCCCGAACAGCACCCACAACGGCCAGATCACCGGCGTGTGCAGCAGCAGCGGAATCGCCAGGCTGGAACACAGCAAGGTGACCGCGCAACCGGTGAACAGCGTGCGCCGCGACATGTGGTCGGCCAACGCACCAATGGGCAGCTGCAGCACCGCGTCACCGACCACCACCGTGCTGACCATGAACAGCGCAAGCTCGGTGCTGAACCCCTGCTGCAGGCAATACACCGGCAACAGGGTGAGGATCATGGCTTCGAAAGAAGCGAACAATGCAATCGCCCAGGCGATCACTGGCAGACGACGGCAGAAGGCAAACAGGTCGCGGAAGGTAACGCTGCACGCCTCGGTGCTCGGCGCACCACCACGCCCCAACAGCAACAAGGGCGCCAGCAGCAACAGGCCGGTCGCGGCCCAGAAACCGAAGTCATCGTCGGACCCGAGAAAGCCCAGCACCAGCGGCCCGGCCAGTTGGCTCAATGCATAGCTGCTGCCATACAGCGCCACCAGCCGACCACGCCACTGCTCGACCACCAACTGGTTGATCCAGCTTTCGCCGAGAATGAACACCACGGTCAGCGACATGCCGATCAATAAGCGCAGCGCCAGCCACAACGGGTAGCTCGGCAGCAACGCCAGCAGGCCAATCGACAACGCCCCGCCCCACAGGCACAGGCGCATGGCCGAAGGCACGCCGACCCAACCGGCCAGGCGACTGGCCAGGCTGGCACCAATCAGTACGCCCAGCGCCGGCATCGCGGCCATCACGCCGATGGCAAAGCTGCCATAGCCCCAGGCCTCCAGGCGCAGGGACACCAGCGGCATGCTCACACCAAGCGCCAGCCCGACACTGAGCACCGATGCCAGTACGGCGAAGTAGGTACCCCAACGCATTGCAGCCTCCCAGGCAGAATTCGTGAACAGCAAAAACGACGAAGCCGGGGCAGCGTGAGCCGACCCGGCTATTGTTGGGGCTGCTGTGCAGCCCATCGCCGGCAAGCCGGGCTCCCACAGGTACATCGGAGGCCTTGAGGGCTGCGAAGAGCCTGTGGGAGCTGGCTTGCCGGCGATTGGGCCGCAACGCGGCCCCCTGGTATTACAGCTTGATCCAGGTCGCTTTCAGCTCGGTGTACTTCTCCAGTGCGTGCAGCGACTTGTCACGGCCATTGCCCGACTGCTTGAAGCCACCGAACGGCGCGGTCATGTCGCCGCCGTCGTACTGGTTGACCCAGACGCTGCCAGCGCGCACGGCGCGGGCGGTCTTGTGGGCCTTGGAGATGTCCGAGGTCCAGATACCAGCGGCCAGGCCGTACGGGGTGTCGTTGGCGATGGCGATGGCTTCTTCGGCGGTGTCGAAGGTGATCACCGACAACACTGGGCCGAAGATTTCTTCCTGGGCGATCTTCATGGCATTGGTCACGCCGTCGAAGATGGTTGGCTCGACGTAGGTACCGCCCGTCTCTTCGAGGATGCGCTTGCCACCGGCCAGCAGCTTGGCGCCGTCCTGGTGCCCGGCGTCGATGTACGACAGCACGGTATTCATCTGCTGGGTGTCGACCAGCGCGCCGACGGTGGTCTGCGGGTCCAGTGGGTTGCCCGGTTTCCAGCCTTTGAGGGCTTCGACCACCATGGGCAGGAACTTGTCCTTGATCGAACGCTCGACCAGCAGGCGCGAACCCGCAGTGCAGACTTCGCCCTGGTTGAAGGCGATGGCGCTGGCAGCGGCTTCGGCAGCGGCCTGCAGGTCCGGCGCGTCGGCGAAGACGATGTTCGGGCTCTTGCCGCCGGCTTCCAGCCAGATGCGCTTCATGTTGGATTCGCCGGCGTAGATCATCAGTTGCTTGGCGATCTTGGTCGAACCGGTGAACACCAGGGTGTCGACGTCCATGTGCAGGGCCAGGGCCTTGCCCACGGTGTGGCCGTAACCCGGCAACACGTTCAGCACACCGGCCGGGATGCCGGCTTCGATGGCCAGCTGGGCAATGCGGATGGCGGTCAGCGGGGATTTTTCGGAAGGCTTGAGCACCACCGAGTTACCGGTGGCCAGGGCCGGGCCGAGTTTCCAGCAGGCCATCAGCAGCGGGAAGTTCCACGGTACGATGGCACCGACCACGCCCACTGGCTCGCGGGTAACCAGGCCGAGCTGGTCGTGCGGGGTTGGCGCGACTTCGTCGTAGACCTTGTCGATGGCTTCGGCATTCCAGTGCAGGGCTTGGGCCGCGCCTGGGATGTCGATGCTGGAGGAGTCGCCGATCGGCTTGCCCATGTCCAGGGTTTCGAGCAGCGCCAGCTCTTCAACGTTCTTGCGCAGCAGTTCGGCGAAGCGAATCAGCTTGGCCTTGCGCTTGGCCGGGGCCAGGCGCGACCAGACGCCGGAGTCGAAGGTGGCGCGGGCGTTTTCCACGGCGCGGTTGGCGTCGGCCAGGTCGCAGCTGGCGACCTTGGCCAGGAAGCGTCCGTCGACCGGGCTCAGGCAGTCGAACGTTTCACCGGATGCGGCGTCGGTGTATTCGCCGTTGATGAAGGCACGGCCTTCGATCTTCAGTTGCTGGGCACGTTGTTCCCAGTCCGCACGGGTCAGGGTGGTCATACGAAACTCCTCCTCTTGTTTAGGTGCAACGCCGCACTGAGGACTCACAGGCGTTGTCAGAATTCTGGCCGGGCGACAAGCGCACACTGGCAAGCGATACCCTAAACCAGGCCGTGTAAACTATCAATATATTTGACACGAAAGGCCTAAATGCCTACTGATGTGCATTTTATTAAACAACAACAGGAGCCGCACCATGAGCATCGCCAGCATCATCGACTTCGCCCAGGTCCTCACCGAGGCCGAACGCTACCGCCCAGCGGCGGAAAAAATCCTCAAGGGCGAGCCGGATCAGGCGGTCTACAACCACTACTCCAGCCCTTGCGGCCAATTTGCTGCAGGCGTCTGGGAAGGCGAAGTGGGGCAATGGACCGTGAGCTACACCGAGCACGAGTATTGCGAGATCGTTCAAGGCGTTTCGGTGCTGCGCGACCAGGATGGCGGCGCCAAGACCCTGCGGGCGGGTGATCGGTTCGTCATCCCGGCGGGCTTCAAGGGCACTTGGGAGGTACTGGAGCCGTGCCGCAAGATCTATGTGATGTTCGAGCAGAAATAATTATGTAGCTCATGCTTCACGCAGCACTGAAAGAGGATAGCCCTGCCCGCGTCGGGCCATCCTCTTTCAAAGGTAACCCAGCATGAACAACGAAGAAGTGCTGCAAGCCCTGGCTCACCTGATCGGTACGCCATACGAACCCTCCGTGAAAGCGACTATCACTGAAATTACCGGTCGCGCACGCGTTGTAGGCCCCAAAGAAATCAGCACGAAGGAGTACGACATTGATCGCATCCACATCAATGCCGACGCCAATAGCCTGATCCAGGGCTTCAGCTTCAACTGACCTGCCGTGCAGGCATAAAAAAACCCGCGTCCTTTCGGATGCGGGTTTTTTTTCAGGTCGCCGATCAATTACTTGATCTTGGCTTCCTTGTACACCACGTGCTTGCGAACAACCGGATCATATTTCTTGATCTCGATTT
>Ga0213823_1000171_pt1 | contig 68715 bp, 60 predicted proteins | sample MC6MC0907MG_FD_179887 | JGI IMG/M metagenome (GOLD analysis project Ga0213823, IMG submission 179887) | Enriched soil aggregate microbial communities from Iowa State University, Ames, United States - MC6-MC0907-MG | ecosystem: Environmental > Terrestrial > Soil > Unclassified | place: USA: Iowa...
GCCAGCGCATCGTGCCGATCATCCCGGACGAAGCCCGTACCTTCGGTATGGAAGGCATGTTCCGCCAGCTGGGCATCTACTCGTCCGTCGGCCAGCTCTACGAGCCAGTCGATAAAGACCAGGTGATGTTCTACCGCGAAGACAAGAAAGGCCAGATCCTCGAGGAAGGCATCAACGAAGCCGGCGCCATGTCGTCGTTCATCGCTGCCGGTACCTCGTACAGCTGCCACAACCAGCCGATGCTGCCGTTCTACATCTTCTACTCGATGTTCGGTTTCCAGCGTATCGGCGACCTGGCCTGGGCCGCTGGCGACAGCCGCACCCGTGGCTTCCTGATCGGCGGTACTGCCGGCCGTACCACCCTCAACGGTGAAGGCCTGCAGCACGAAGATGGTCACAGCCACCTGATGGCGGGCACCATCCCGAACTGCCGCACCTATGATCCGACCTACGGCTACGAGCTGGCGGTGATCATCCAGGACGGCATGAAGAAGATGACCGAAGAGCAGCAGGACATCTTCTACTACATCACCGTGATGAACGAATCCTACCAGCAGCCAGCCATGCCGGCCGGTGTCGAGGAAGGCATCATCAAGGGCATGTACCTGCTGGAAGAAGACACCCGCGAAGCCGCGCACCACGTACAGCTGATGGGCTCCGGCACCATCCTGCGCGAAGTCCGCGAAGCGGCGAAGATCCTGCGTGAAGAGTTCAACGTCGGTGCCGACGTGTGGAGCGTCACCAGCTTCAACGAACTGCGTCGCGACGGCCTGGCCGTGGAACGCGCCAACCGCCTCAAGCCTGGCCAGAAGCCTCAGCAGACTTACGTCGAAGAGTGCCTGGCCGGCCGCAAAGGCCCGGTCATCGCCTCCACCGACTACATGAAGCTGTTCGCCGAGCAGATTCGCCAGTGGGTGCCGAGCAAAGAATTCAAAGTCCTGGGTACCGATGGTTACGGTCGCAGCGACAGCCGCAAGAAGCTGCGTCACTTCTTCGAAGTCGACCGCCACTTCGTGGTGCTGGCTGCCCTGGAAGCCTTGGCTGACCGTGGCGAGATCGAACCGAAAGTGGTGGCTGACGCTATCGTCAAGTTCGGCATCGATCCGGACAAGCGCAACCCACTGGACTGCTGAGGAGTATTTTTAAGTGAGCGAACTCATTCGCGTACCTGACATCGGCAGCGGTGAAGGTGAAATCATCGAGCTGTTCGTCAAGGTCGGTGACCGTATCGAGGCTGACCAGAGCCTGCTGACCCTGGAGTCCGACAAGGCCTCCATGGAGATCCCGGCCCCTAAGGCCGGCGTGATCAAAGAGCTGAAGGTCAAGCTGGGCGATCGCCTGAAAGAAGGCGACGAGCTGCTGGTGCTGGAAGCCGAGGGCGCTGCGGCGTCCGAGGCGCCAGCCGCCGCACCTGCCCCTGCCGCTGCGCCGGCCGCCGCTGAAAAGCCGGCCGCCGAAGCCGCGCCTGCGCCTGCTGCAGCCCCGGCTGCCGCCAGCGTGCAAGACATCCACGTGCCGGACATCGGCTCGTCGGGCAAAGCCAAGATCATCGAAGTGCTGGTCAAGGTCGGCGACACCGTCGAAGCCGACCAGTCGCTGATCACTCTGGAGTCCGACAAGGCCTCCATGGAGATCCCATCGCCTGCTGCTGGCGTGGTCGAAGAAGTGCTGTGCAAGCTGGAAGATGAAGTCGGCACTGGCGACCTGATCTTCAAGCTGAAGGTTGCTGGCGCAGCGCCGGCTGCCGCACCGGCTCCGGCCGCTGCTGCACCGGCCAAGGCTGAGGCTGCGCCTGCTGCCGCACCTGCCGCTGCCGCCCCGGCTGCTGCCCCTGCTCCGGTCGCTACCGCGCCGGCTGCTGGCAACAACGCCAAGGTTCACGCTGGCCCAGCCGTTCGTCAGCTGGCCCGTGAATTCGGTGTCGAGTTGGGCGCTGTCGCGGCCACCGGCCCGCATGGCCGCATCCTGAAAGAAGACGTGCAGGTTTACGTCAAAGCGATGATGCAGAAGGCCAAGGAAGCCCCGGCAGCCGCCGGCGCAACCGGCGGTGCTGGCATCCCGCCAATCCCTGCCGTGGACTTCAGCAAGTTCGGTGAAGTGGAAGAAGTGGCCCTGACCCGCCTGATGCAGGTCGGTGCCGCCAACCTGCACCGCAGCTGGCTGAACGTGCCGCACGTAACTCAGTTCGACTCCGCCGACATCACCGAGCTGGAAGCCTTCCGCGTTGCGCAGAAGGCCGTGGCCGAGAAGGCTGGCGTCAAGCTGACCGTGCTGCCACTGCTGCTCAAGGCCAGCGCATTCCTGCTCAAGGAAATGCCGGACTTCAACAGCTCGCTGGCGCCAAGCGGCAAGGCGATCATCCGCAAGAAGTACGTGAACATCGGCTTTGCCGTGGACACCCCGGATGGCCTGCTGGTCCCTGTGATCAAGAACGTCGACCAGAAGAGCCTGCTGCAACTGGCTGCCGAAGCCGCTGCACTGGCCGAGAAAGCGCGCACCAAAAAGCTGTCGGCCGACGACATGCAAGGCGCCTGCTTCACCATCTCCAGCCTCGGCCACATTGGCGGCACCGGCTTCACGCCGATCGTCAACGCGCCTGAGGTGGCGATCCTGGGCGTTTCGAAGGCAACCATGCAGCCAGTCTGGGATGGCAAAGCCTTCCAGCCGAAGCTGATGCTGCCGCTGTCGCTGTCCTACGATCACCGTGTGATCAACGGCGCTGCCGCCGCGCGCTTCACCAAGCGCCTGGGCGACGTGCTGGCGGATATCCGCACCCTGCTGCTGTAAAGCGGCACGCTGCCCCTCGCAAGAGGGGCAGTACCCTTTTCGAGCTGCCACGCTCGTACCTCAACCCCGTCATTTGGCGGGGCTTTTTTTTGCCTACAGCTCACACCGCACCCGTTTATTTGTAGGAGCAGCCTTGTGCTGCGAAAGGGCCGGTACCACCGCCAACATTTCCAGCGCCTGGCAGGGCCTCTTCGCAGCACAAGGCTGCTCCTACAAGGGGTGCGCCTATAGTTTGTGGTACCTCTGCCGATAACCCGTACACAGCATCACACATGGCCGCTTGCCAGCCCTCGGGACATGATGCAACCTTGCCAGATACGCCGCCGACCAGGCCGCGTTTCCCTCTTCAAGCGAGTCTTCGATGAAAAGCCAACCCGATGCCGCCAGCCGTGTGGCGGCCGAGGTCGTCACGCAGCTACCCGTGCCCTCGCGGCTCGGCATGCTGCGTTTCGAAAGGCTCAACGAAGCCACCTGGGCCATGCTCTACCTCGACCCCACCTGCGAACGCCAGTTCGGCCTGCAGGCGGGCGAGCTGTGCGCCTTGGTCGATTCGCCCTATGCCAGCCTGATGGAGCCTGAAGCCCGTTACAGGCTGCACGACGAAATCCAGTCGCAGCTTGCCCGCCGTGGCTACTACCGCGTGCGCTACACCTTGCATGCCCCTGGCGCGTCACTGCGCCTGCTGGAGGCCGGGGAAGCCTACAGGCAACACAACCGGCAACTGCTGCGCGGCTACCTGAGCGTACTCGACGACCCGCCCGAAGACGCCGCCGACCCCGACGCCAGTGACCTGGAGTCGCGCAACAACCGCCTGCAACTGGCCCTACAGCTCAACCAGCGCGCCCAGCAAGAACAGCTTGAACACCTGGAGCGTGTGCGTGGCCAGCAAGACCTGATCCTGCGCCTGGCCCGCCAGCGTTACAGCGCAGAGAACTCGCTGCTCGAAGCCGCCGAACTGATCACCCAGAGCGCCTGCGAAATCTACAAGGTCGACAGCGCCAGCATCTGGCATCTGGAAGGCCAGCGCCTGGAGCCGATCAGTGCCTGGTACCGCCACGAGCAGGAGCATCGTCTGCCCGAAGCCATCGATGCCAGTCACTTTCCCGACTACCTCGACGCCCTGCACGCCAGCCGCGCCATCGACGCCCACAACGCCAACCACGACCCGCGCACCCGCGCCCTGACCCAGAGCCTGCGCCCCGACAACAAAGCCATGCTCGATGCCAGCGTGCGCGTCGATGGCCAGGTAATCGGGGTGTTGTGCCTGGAGCAGAGCGGCCAGCCGCGGGCCTGGCAGTCCGATGAAATCGCCTTTGCCGGTGAGCTGGCCGACCAGTTCGCCCAGGTCATCACCAACCACAACCGACGCACTGCGGCCAGCGCCCTGCACCTGTTCCAGCGTGCCGTGGAACAAAGCGCGAGTGCCTTTTTGCTGGTCAACCGCGACGGCGTGGTGGAATACGTCAACCCAAGCTTCACGGCGATCACCCAGTACAGCACCGATGAAGTGCAGGGGCGCCAACTGGCCGAGCTGCCAGCCCTGGAAAACCTCAGCGAGTTGCTGTTCGATTCGCCGTCGAGCCTGGCCATGGGCAACAGCTGGCAAGGCGAATTCAAGAGCCGGCGCAAAAACCTCGAGCCCTACTGGGGCCAACTGTCGATATCCAAGGTGTATGGCGACAACCGTGAGCTGACCCACTACATCGGCATCTACGAAGACGTCACCCAGACCAAGCTGGCCCAACAGCGCATCGAGCGCCTGGCCTACACCGACAACCTGACCAACCTGGGCAACCGCCCGGCGTTCATCCGCAGCCTCGACGAGCGCTTTGCCCGTAACAGCGAGAGCTCGATGTGCCTGCTGCTGGTGGACATCGACAACTTCAAGCGCATCAACGACAGCCTCGGCCACCAGACCGGCGACAAGCTGTTGGTGAGCCTGGCTCGCCGCCTGCGCAACAGCCTCAGCGCCGGTGGCATCCTGGCGCGTTTCGCCAGCAACGAGTTCGCTGTGCTGCTCGACGACACCCGCCTGGAAGACGGCCAGGACGTCGCCCAGCAGTTGCTGCACACCCTCGACAAGCCGATGTTCGTCGACAACCAGCTGATCAACGTCACCGCCTCGGTGGGCCTTGCCTGTGCGCCGCTGCACGGCATCGACCCGGCGAGCCTGATGAAAAACGCAGGCCTGGCGCTGCACAAGGCCAAGGCCAACGGCAAGCACCAGGTGCAGGTGTTCACCGAAGTGCTCAATGCCGAGGCCAGTTACAAGCTGTTCGTCGAGAACAACCTGCGCCGCGCCCTGACCCAGAACGAACTGGAAGTGTTCTACCAGCCCAAGCTGTGCCTGCGCAGCGGCCGCCTGCTGGGGTTGGAAGCACTGCTGCGCTGGAACCACCCCGAGCGCGGCATGATCCGCCCGGACCAGTTCATCAGCGTGGCCGAGGAAACCGGCCTGATCATCCCCATCGGCAAGTGGGTGGTGCGCCAGTCGTGCCGCATGAGCCAGCAACTGCGCGAGGCCGGCCTGGGCAACTTGCACGTGGCCATCAACCTGTCGCCCAAGCAATTCTCCGACCCGGACCTGGTAGCCTCGATCAGTTCGATCCTCAAGGAAGAAGCGCTGCCCTCGCACCTGCTGGAGCTGGAGCTGACCGAAGGCCTGCTGCTGGAAGCGACCGAAGACACCCACCGCCAGCTCGACGAGCTCAAGGCCCTGGGCCTGACCCTGGCAATGGACGATTTCGGCACGGGCTATTCGTCGTTGAGCTATTTGAAGAAGTTTCCGATCGACATCATCAAGATCGACCGCAGCTTCATCAACGAAATCCCGGATAACCAGGACGACATGGAAATCACCTCGGCGGTGGTGGCCATGGCCCACAACCTCAAGCTCAAGGTGGTTGCCGAAGGGATCGAGACCCCGGCGCAGCTGGCGTTTCTGCGCCGGCACCGGTGCGACGTGGGCCAGGGGTACCTGTTCGATCGGCCGATTCCGGGGCGTGAACTGGCCGAGCGACTGAAGCGCTATCCGCGCGGTCCAATGGCCTGACAGCAGCGTTAACCTCGGGCACTATAGAGCCCATAAGGGCCTCTTCGCGGGCAAGCCCGCTCCCACAGGGTCATCACAACCTTTGATACCTGTGCGGTACCTGTGGGAGCGGGCTTGCCCGCGAATGCCCCAGCACCTATCTACCTGACATACAGAGGAACGGCCATGGTCCTGCGTTCGGAAATCCTGGTGAACAAAAACGTCATGCCAACCGCGGAGCAGGCCCTGCCTGGCCGCGAAACGCCAATGTCGCTGCCCGAGTTCCACTATGTGTTCGAAGGCACCCCGCTGCTGGGCCCCTTCTTCGAAGGTGCCATCGACTTCGCCATCTTCGGCCTGGGCTGCTTCTGGGGCGCCGAGCGCCGCTTCTGGCAGCGTGAAGGCGTGGTCAGCACGGTGGTCGGCTATGCCGGCGGCTTCACCCCCAACCCCACGTACGAAGAAGTCTGTTCCGGCCTGACCGGCCACACCGAAGTGGTGCTGGTGGTGTTCGACAAGGACAAGGTCAGCTACCGCGAGCTGCTGGCCATGTTCTGGGAACTGCACAACCCAACCCAGGGCATGCGTCAGGGCAACGACGTCGGCACCCAGTACCGCTCGGCCATCTACTGCACCTCGCCGCAGCAGCTCGAAGAAGCCAAGGCCAGCCGCGATGCCTTCCAGGCCGAGCTGAACAAGGCCGGTTTCGGTGAGATCACCACCGAGATCGACCAGGCCCCGACCGTGTACTTCGCCGAGGCCTACCACCAGCAGTACCTGGCCAAGAACCCGGACGGCTACTGCGGTATTGGCGGTACCGGTGTGTGCCTGCCACCCAGCCTGCAGGGCAACTGAACCATGGCCACGATGACCCTGTTCCACTCGCCGCTGTCGCCCTTCGTGCGCAAGGTCATGGTGGTGCTGCACGAGACCGGCCAGCTTGACCGCGTCACCCTGCAGCCGGTGAACATCAGCCCCGTGAGTGGTGATGACCAGCTCAACCAGGGCAACCCGATCGGCAAGATCCCGGCCCTGCGCCTGGACGACGGCACGGTGCTGCACGACAGCCGGGTGATTTGCGAGTACCTCGACCTGCAGCACGTCGGCCTGCCCTTGCTGCCGCGTGAGGGCTCGGCGCGCTGGCGGCGCATGACCTTGGCGTCGCAGGCCGATGCGATCATGGATGCGGCGGTGTCGAGCCGCTATGAGAGCTTCCTGCGGCCTGAGGACAAGCGCTGGGATGGCTGGCTCGAGGCGCAGGGCGACAAGATCCGCCGCAGCCTGGCCAACCTGGAGCAGGAACATCTGGCGGAGCTGATCTCGGGCTTTGATCTGGCTGCGATTGGCGTGGCCTGTGCGCTGGGTTATCTGGATTTGCGTCAGCCTGTTTTTGGTTGGCGTGAGCGCCAGCCTGGCCTGGCGGCGTGGTATGCCGAGGTGATCAAGCGGCCGTCGATGGTTGCCACATCTCCGGTGGCCTGACGGGCCTCTTCGCGGGGCAAGCCCGCTCCCACAAATCCATCCCTGGACTGCCCCCAAGGGTTGGATTGGTGTCCAAATTCTTGGGGGCAGTCCATCCCTGTGGGAGCGGGCTTGCCCCGCGAATGGGCTGCACCGCAGCCCCAGGCTTCACCCCGGTATCACAGGAAACAACTCCCCAATCCTGCGTGCCAGCCACCGCCCGATTTCTCTGTCCTCCCTCATGCCGCCCTCCCCACCCGCGCCCAGTCCAGCCGCCGGGTCAGTACCATGAACACGCCCAACAAACCAAAGCACAGCAACGACCCCATCAACAGCGCGTAGTCCTCGGCGCTGAGCAGCCCATAAAGCATCCCGTACAACGCCGCTAACCCCGCCGCAAACCCAACCCCACGCCCCAGGCTGCGCAGCACGTGGCTCAGGTAGAAGCCAATCAGCAACACACAGGCCGAAGCCGACAGCCCATACGCCGGGCCAAAGCCGATGTGTTCGGACATCGACAGCAACAGCAGGTAGAAAAACGCCAACGCCACACCCACCAGGATGTACTGCACCGGGTGCACGCTGAGGTTCTTCAGCACCTCGAACAGGAAGAAGCCGGCAAAGGTCAGGGCAATGAACAGCAGCGCGTATTTGATCGCCCGCTCGCTCTTCAGGTACTGATCAACCGGGTCGACAAAGCTGACGCCAAAGGTGCGCTCGCTGAAATCCTCACAGTGCCCGGCCGTGGCGCACTGGCGCAGGGCATCTTCAAGGTTGGTGGCGAAGAACGACGTCTGCCAGTGGGCAGTGAAGCCTTGGGCATCGATGTCGCGACGGCTGGGCAGGTAACTGCCGATGAAGCTTGGGTGCGGCCAGTTGGCGCGCATATCGACACTGCTGGTACGGCCAACCGGCAACACCTGCAACTGGCCAGTGCCTTGCAGCGCCAGGTCGAAGCCGTAGCTGAACTCCCGCGCTTGCAGGCCATCCAGCCCTGGCACGCTGGCATGCACGCCACCGCGCATCCAGTCGAGCCCAGTCCCCGCTTCGAACGGCAACTTGCGCTCGTCGAGCGTCAGCTCCAGGCCATTCTCGATGCCACGAATGTCGCTGATGCCCACCACCAGAAAGGGCTTGTCGAACCGGTAGTCTTCAAAATCCTTGTCGATGCCCCAGCGTTCGGGGAGCTTGAAGCGGCCAGTGATACGGCCCTTGGCGTGAAACAGCCGCGCCTGGTAGATGCCGCGTGAGCGCAGCTCGGTATCGACACCCAAGTCGGCGTCAAAGGTTTCCGGCAGGAAGTACAGGTGGCCGGCGATGCTGCTGGTCTCCTGGGTACGCTCGCCGTCCTTGTCGATCCAGCGGCGCTGGTACTTGCGGTAAGGCACCACCAGCAGCGGGCCACTGACCTGCTGGTCGAAGCTGGCGCTCTGGGCGATGTCACGTACTACGCTGTCACGCAGGGTCTGGCGCTCGTCGATAAGGCCGTTGATCATCAGCAGCGGGATCAGCAACAGCACCATCAGCAGGGCAATCATGCCGAGCTTGAATCCAAGGGTCTTGTTCATAGGGCCTCCTTTGGCAGTGGGCGCAGTGTCTGCGCCTTGCGTGGAGGCCTTGCGGAGCTTGTGTGGAGATTGTGTGTACTTTCAAGGGCCCTATCGCCGGCAAGCCAGCTCCCACAGGTACAACATAAGGTCCCAAGCTGTGGAGTACCTGTGGGAGCTGGCTTGCCGGCGATGGGCCGCGCAGCGGACCCGGCAATCTCAGCTGATACGCCGCACCGGCAGCCACAACCTTACCCGCACACCGCCATCGACGTTATCTACTGCAAGCGAACCGCCATGCAGCTGCATCACCTCGGCCACAAAATTCAGCCCCAGCCCGGTACTCTTGCGCCCACTCCCCGGCCGCGGCAGCGAGTAAAAGCGCTCACTCACCCGCCCAATGGCATACGCCGGTATCGCCTGCCCCTGGTTGAACAGGCTCAACGCCACCCGCCCACCGTCGCGCTCAAGCTCGAACAACAACGCCCCACCGGCCGGGGTAAAGTCCAGCGCATTGTCGAGCAGGTTGGCCAACGCCTGGCGCATCAGAAACGGATCGCACAACAACCGCAAACCGGCCGGCACCCGCTGCCGCACCTGCAGGCCCGCCGCTTCGATGCGCGCCGCATGGGCCAACAGCAATTCGTCGACCAGTGCCGCCAATGCCACCTGCTGCTCGTCCTCCAGCGCCTGCATCTGCTCCACGCGGGCGAGGTTGAGCAGGCGTTCGATCATCTGCTGCAGGCGCTCGCTTTCGCGCTCGATGTTGCCGGCAAAGAGCGCCCGCTGTTCGGCCGGCATATCGCCCTGCAGCAGCTCGGAGGCACCGCGGATGGCCGCCAGCGGGCTTTTCAGTTCGTGGGTCAGGGTGTGCACATAGCGCTCGACGTAGGCCTTGCCTTCCAGCTGCGTGCGCATGCGCTCCACTGCATTGGCCAGGTGCGCCAGCTCACCGCCCTTGTAATGCGGCAGCGCCGCCCGCTCACCTTCGCTGACCGCCTGGGCGTAACGGGCCAGCCTGCGCAGCGAGCGCGCCAGCCACCACGACAGCGCTGCGCCAATCAACAAGCCCAGGCCGATCAAGCCCAGGCCCAATGTGAGCAAACGCTGCTCGGAGCGGTCGATGTAGGGTTGCAGCGAGCTGTTGGGCTTGGCCACGGTAACCACACCGATGATCTGGCCGTCATCGATGATCGGCGCGGCCACATGCATCACCGAAGTGCTTTCGTCATCGGCGACACTGCGCGTGGAGCGGGCGCCGTACTCGCCGCGCAGGGTGAGGTAAACGTCATTCCACTTCGAGTAATCCTTGCCCAGGTCCTCACCGCTGGAGTCGAGCAGCACGATGCCTTTGGCGTCGGTCACGTAGATGCGGTGGCTGACCTGGTTCTTCGCCAAGCCCCAGATCTGCGCGCCCGGGCTGCGCGAACCGTAAGCCTTGAGGACTTCGGGCAAGCGGCTTTGCCCGAGGGTGCCGGCCTTGACGTCATCGTGCAGGATCTCCGCCAGCAGGTTGGCGGTGTCGACCAAGGTTTCTTCGGACGATTGGCGCACCACCGGGCGGATCTGTTCGCGCACCGTGTTAAGCAGGAAGTACCCCGCCAGCCCGACGAACAGGAAGTACACCAGGAAGATCCGGATGCCCAGGCGCATCAGGCGTGATCCGGGCTGTAGCTGTAGCCGAGTCCGCGGTGGGTCTGTATCGGTTCTGCCTCGCTGGCGACCAGGCGCAACTTGGCGCGCAGGCTCTTGATGTGGCTGTCGATGGTGCGCTCGTAGCCCACGTCAGACGCCACGCCCAGGGCATCGAGCAGTTGCTCGCGGCTGAACACCCGCTGGGGCTGTTCCAACAGGCACTGCAGCAAACGAAACTCGTGGCGGGTCAGGCTCAGCGGCTGGTTACGGTAGCTGATCTGCATGCGCAGGGTATCGAGCTGGAACAGCGTTGCCGCGGCGGCGGGCTCAACACGTGGTGCCATGCGTTTAAGGATGGCCCGCACCCGTGCCGCCACCTCGCGGGGGCTGAAGGGTTTGACCACGTAGTCGTCGGCGCCGATCTCAAGGCCCACCACCCGGTCGATTTCGCCATCGCGGGCGCTGAGAAACATCACCGGCACCTCGCTGAAGCGGCGCAGTTGGCGGCAGGTTTCGAAACCACTGATATCGGGCAGGCCGATGTCGAGGATGATCAGGTCGGCCGGGCGCTGGCGCTGCTGGTCGAGGGCGGCGCTGCCCAGGGTCACCCACTCGGTGCTGTGGCCGTCGGCCTGCAGGGCGTAGACCAGGGTGTCGGCGATGGCAGCTTCGTCTTCGACGATGAGGATATGGGGCATGGTGCGCGGCCTGTGCAGATATCAATGGCGACGCACTATTGTGTAGGAGCGGCCTTGTGTCGCGAAAGGGCCGCAGAGCGGCCCCGGCAAAATCTGCTTCAACGCTGAAATCGTGGGGCCGCTATGCGGCCCTTTCGCGACACAAGGCCGCTCCTACAAGGGGCCCAGTCAGGCTCCAGGTCAGCAGTCCGGCTTGCCGGCGGTGAACTTCTTGGCCGGGTTGACCGCTGCCTTGAACTCACGCAACGCTTTGGAACCGATCAACAGCGGGTAGTTGAAACTGCTGCGGTCCACCAGGTTCACTTCGACCGTGCGCTTCACGTCACCCAGGCACAGCTCCAGGTCGACCACCGGGCGCTTGGAGATTTCCGGCGCATCGCCCTCTTCCTCTTCGTCGGCACGGCCCTTGATCTTGCTGATGCGCGAGACCTTGTGCTCGTAGACCTTGCCGTCGGACTCTTTGGTCGCCAGGCGGAAGCGTACCCACTCATCGCCATCGCGGGTGAACAGCTCGATGTCTTTGGCCGACAGCGACGCGGTGAAGGCACCGGTGTCCATCTTGGCCTTCAAGGTCTCGCCAATTTCCGGCAAGGCAATGTTTTCGTAACGGCCATAAATCGTCGGCTCGGCGGCCATGACCGGCAAGGCGAACAGTGACAACAGGGCAAGCAGTGATTTCACGGGTTACGCTTCCTTGAGTGCAGACAGTGCTTAGACTGCATGAGTTGAATAGGTTCGTCTGTACACGGTAATCAACACAATGTGAAACATTTGTCCTCGCCGCTGGGCATTGGGCATTTGGCGTAGGCCGCATCGCTGCTTATCATTGCCGGCTGTTTTTATCTCACTACAAGAGTTCCTTTATGCGTCGCCTGCTGACCGGCATTCTCACAACCCTCCTGCTGCTGCTCAACACCGTGGTGTTGATCTGCCCGCTGCTGGTCTTTGCCCTGCTCAAGCTGGTGCTGCCGGGCCGTGGCCGTGACTATGCCTCTGCGGCGGTGATGTGGGTCGCCGAAACCTGGTCAGAGATCGACAAGGCGATTTTCGCCCTGTGCATCCCCACCCAGTGGGATATCCGCGGCGTCGACCGCCTTCGCAAGGACACCTCGTACCTGGCCGTGAGCAACCACCAGACCTGGGTCGACATCCCCGCGCTGATCGAAAGCCTCAACCGCCGCACACCGTTCTTCAAGTTCTTCCTCAAGAAGGAGCTGATTTGGGTGCCACTGCTGGGCCTGGCCTGGTGGGGGCTGGATTACCCGTTCATGAAGCGCTACAGCAAGGCGTTTCTGGACAAGCACCCCGAGCTCAAGGGCAAGGACCTGGAGATCACGAAGGCCGCCTGTGAGCTGTTCAAGCGCCAGCCGGTAACCGTGGTCAACTACCTAGAAGGCACGCGCTTCACCGAAGCCAAGCGCCAGGAGCAGCAATCGCCTTACCGCTACCTGCTCAAGCCCAAGGCCGGCGGCGTGGCGTTTGTGCTGGCGGCGCTGGGCGAGCAGCTGGATGCGCTGCTGGACGTGACCATCGTTTACCCGGGCAACCAGGCGCCGGGGTTCTGGGACTTGCTCAATGGCAGCATTAGCCGGGTGATTATCGACATTCAGGTGCGTGAGCTGGACCCGGCGTTGTGGGATGGGGATTATGAAAATGACCCGGCCTTCCGGCAGACCGTGCAGGCTTGGGTGAACCAGCTGTGGTTGGAAAAAGACCAGCGTATCGAGGAGTTGCGCGGAGAATTGCGCTAGGCCATGTTGGCTGGTCCGGCCTCTTCGCGGGGCAAGCCCGCTCCCACAGTTCTACCACCGCTCTCAAGACCTGTAGTGAACCTGCGGGAGCGGGCTTGCCCGCGAAGAGGCCAGCACAGGCACAGCACAAATCTGATTAAAACCCAGGCTAATAATCAACATAAGGATTACTTCTTTGTCACCCTCCACCTAAGTGGATAAAAATCGATCAAAGCACAACTACAAAAAATTGCCTGGATCGATCGATGGCCAACCAACCTTGCTCCACCCCCGCCCAACTTCGTCGCGTCTTGGGCCTACCCGCCCTGGTCTTCTTCGGCCTGGTGTACATGGTTCCGCTGACCATCTTCACCACCTACGGCATCGTCACCGAACTCACCGGTGGCCGCACCGCTGGCGCCTACCTGGTTACGCTGGTGGCCATGCTGTTTACCGCCGCGTCCTACAGTTTCATGGTCAAACGCTTCCCGGTTGCGGGCTCGGCGTACTCCTACACCAACATGGCCTTCGGCCAGAACGTTGGTTTCCTGGCGGGTTGGTCGCTGCTGCTCGATTACTTGTTCCTGCCGATGATCAACTACCTGCTGATCGGCCTGTTCCTCAACATTGCCTTCCCGGCTGTGCCCGCCTGGGCCTTCGTGCTCGCCTCCATCGCCCTGGTGACCGTGCTCAACGTGGTCGGCATTAACTCGGTGGCTAAAACCAGCAACCTGATCGTCGGTGCGCAGATCGTGTTTATCGGGGTATTCGTGGCCTTGTCCTGCCAGACCCTGGCCGGCCAACCGCTAGACCTGCTCTCGCCGCTGATGGGTGACGGCACACAACCTGGCTTCGGCCCGCTGATGGCGGGCGCCGCAGTACTGTGCCTGTCGTTCCTCGGCTTCGATGCCGTCTCCACCCTGGCCGAAGAATGCCGCGATGCCCGCCGCGACGTGCCACGGGCGATCATCCTCACCACGCTCTTCGCCGGCGTACTGTTCACCGCGCTGGCCTACGTCAGCCAGCTGGTGCTGCCGGGCAGCACGTTTGCAAACGCCGATGCGGCGGCCAATGAAGTGATGTTCAAGGCAGGCGGGCAATTCCTGGCCAACTTCTTCACCGCCGCCTTCGTCGCCGGCAGCCTGGGTTCGGCGCTGGCCTCGCAGGCAGCGGTGTCGCGAATCCTGTTCACCATGGGCCGTGACAAGGTGCTGCCGCAGCGCACGTTCGGTTACCTGTCGCCGCGTTTTGGCACGCCGGTGTTCGCCATTTTGCTGGTGTCGGCGTTTTCGCTGTTGGCGCTGGTGATCGACCTGTCCACCCTCGCCTCGCTGATTAGCTTTGGCGCGCTGGTGGCGTTCTCGGCGGTGAACCTGGCGGTGGTGAAGACCCACCTGATGGATGACGGGGCCCAGCGTAACCTCAAGGGGCTGCTGTGCTATGGCCTGGTGCCGTTGGTGGGGTTGGCGCTGACGTTATGGCTGTGGACCAGCCTCTCGGCGCTGACCTTGGTGATTGGCCTGTGCTGGTTTGCCTTCGGACTGGCGTACCTGGCGTTACTGACGGCCGGCTTCCGCCGCCCTGTGCAACTTGTAACTTTCTCAGAAGCGAGCTGATTAACCATGGCCATGGACGGCCCTACCTAGAATTTCGTTACTAAATTACCTAGTTTTTTTGCTAGTAGTACGAAAAATGGCACTGCCTCATGCTAAGGATTCGCCAACATGAGACGGCAGCCATGAGAACCGCTAAACCGCACAACATATTTCCATCACCTGCAGGTAGTTATTCAAGCTATACACCCTATGGCTATCGAGCAGCCGTTAACGCTGGCTCGCGGATCGCTTATGCAGGCGAATGGCTAGAGCTACTGCTTGACGGATACTTTCTGGGAAATGGTTATCGGGTCTACAGCACTGTGCTCATGAGATTTATATCACCAGACAGCTTTAGCCCATTTGACAAAGGAGGCCTCGGCTCATATTGCTACTGCGGCGACGACCCGATCAACAACGTTGACCCTAGCGGGCATATGTTTGGCCGAGGAAAAGAAACTCAAATGAATTACACACCTGTTGCTGCCAACGCCAAAACCCCGACGTTGAGCACGCACAGAAAACCCACGACCAAACCTATTCCAAAAGACATGACAAGAACACTTGTAGAAAAACGAGAACTAAAAATTGCAAACTTGGGAAAAATAAGACATGAAATACAAGAAGCCATGAAAGTCGGAAATATTGAACTAGCCGGAGAATTAGACAAAGCTTATGACGTGCAGTCCGAAGCTATAAAAGCGAGCGACGACGCTCTTAACAAGCTCTACACACCCGAACAAACTCCGAGCAAGACGCCTGGCCCTCAAATCCAACAGCCAGCTAACATCACTAAAAATGTGAGACAAGGCGAGAGTTGAAAACTCATCAGTTATACATCTGAGGCAGCTTAGACCCTACTGCCTCTTTATCTACTAATCTATTCGACGTCAATCAAACAGACGGCGGGGTTACGGTCGGCGTAGTCCACAAACTCCCCAGATTCTGCAGCAACGACCCGGCAATCCCCTGCTGCCCCAGGTACTGCAGAATCAACGGCGCAAACTGCCCGATCATCCCGGTATCCATGCCCAACGCCTTGAACGCGCTGTCCAGGTCACTGCGGTTCTCGACGTTGTTGCCCAGCGCATTGCTCAATGCCGACTGGCTTTCGCTGTTCTTGCCCAGCAGTTCACCCAGCCCGCTCAACCCGCCCAGCGCATTGGCACCGGACAGCAAGTCCAACCCAGGCACGGCCTTGGTCAACTGACCGTAGTCGTCGGAACTCAGGTTATTGCGCGCCAAACCCAGCATCGCCCCCGCCCCGCCCACGGCCTGTTCCGGGGTGATCTTCAGTTCACTGCCCAAGGTATTGAGCAAATTGGCCTGCGCCTCGGGCGCCTGCACCTGGCCCTGTTGTTTTTGGTTCTGCATGGTCGACACGGCATTGGCGGCATCGCTGAGGTTGAAGGCGAACACCGGGCTTGCGGCCAGGGTCATCAGGGTTGCCAGGGTGAATGCTTTCATCGGGAGGGACCTCGTGGGCCGGGATGGCCGGGGAAACGAGGCATTCGACTGGAACCAGAAGCTTTTGTTCCGGGCCGGTGGTCGGAGCCAATAGCTCATTTGCCAGCGATGGAGCGGACATACAGACTGCCCTGCGTACCTATCATTTTTGCCAGTAGTCAACTGCCCAGCTGCTCCCCAAGCTACTGGAGCAAGATTGGCACTAGTCCCCACCGTCAGGAGTAGCACATGAAGCGTCAGTCAACTAACCTTCAGTTCTTCTATCAGAAGGGAAAGCTGGTCACAACCAATCACAACGAACAACACCGCACCATTTTCCGTACCGCTGATGTACCCATGGCCGAATTGCAAGCCACTGCAGAGCGGAAAGCTGGATTACTGGTAACAGATGATAAGTGTTCAGTGTTCACCGTGCAGAGCGAGGGTAAACAAGAAAATCATTCTTTCACTGCATACGGACATGATCCGATTATGCGCTACGGAAACTCACTGCTTGGCTTCGTCGGCGAGGCTATAGAGTCGATTACAGAGTGCTATCCGCTAGGCAATGGTTATCGCTGCTACGCCCCCCTACTTCAACGTTTTCTAAGTCCCGACAGCCTGTCTCCTTTTGGAGAGGGCGGGCTTAATGCGTACACCTACTGTGCCGGTGACCCTATTAATTTCCAGGACCCTACGGGACATATGCATCAAAGCGATCCCCTTTCTAGACTTCCCAGGCATAATCGTCTAGGGCCGACAGCAAAATTAGTAGCATTCAAAAAAGCGCTAGGTACTACTAGGCCTCCCGCAGGCGCCCAATTAAGACTTCAGGATCCAAGCACTAACAAGCCTATGAAAGGCAATATAACTTCACCCCCGCTGACGACCCCGAAAAAAACAGGTGCAGAACCTGTTACCAGTGTAATAAGCGCGCAGGCTTACCCCAGTAAACCTGGCTCTTCTTCACATGACAACGCAAAAGTAATGATCAGCAGCAACAGGTTTAAAATAAAGCAAATCAAGGACGGCGCAGCACGAATGAAAAGAGCACTAACCAACACCGAGAGAGGCATAATTGAAGATCTAAACAATCAAGTCAAGGCTGCAGAATTAAGTTTAAGTGCCGAGAGTAGAGGCAGCATTAATACTTCATCAGAAATGCGCACGGGCATTCGAAATGCCGATGTCCTTTACTGACCAAACGCCAACCTTTTCCTACCTAGGCATGGCCTGATGGACAACAAGCCGCAGTTGCTTTGGGCTTCACATTATCTGAGCGCGTTGGCCAAGGCGTTGATGGATGATGCAGAGTTGGGGATGATGCGCTGATTGATGGGTTGCCAGGGCTGGCCTCTTCGCGGGCAAGCCCGCTCCCACAGGTTCCGTGTCAGGCCACAAAACTAGTATTTCTGCCAGTATCAAAATTGCTGCGTTTGTTCAGAATGGACTTCCATCAGCCTCTATTCATCCAGCACGGCAGGGACTTGAATCATGAGCAAAGCACCGAACCGCTCGCATTTCTTCTACCAAGGCGACAAGCTCATCACCGTGAAACAAGGCGACGAGCATCGCGCCATCTTCCGTAATGCAGAACAACCGCTGGCAGAGCTGAGTACAGACGAAACCCAGGCCGGCGGCTTGCTTGCCACCGATGACAAAGGCTCGGTGCTTGCGGTGCAAAACCCGGACGAGCAGCCATAAAAAAGCCCCTCAATTTGAGGGGCTCTTCGTTACATCACGGCATCAAGCCGCGCCCCACATCTTGTGCGGGTCGATCACGAATTTCTTCGGCACGCCTGCATCGAACTCGCCGTAGCCTTCCGGCGCCTGATCCAGGTTGATCACCTGCACGCCCACCACCTCAGCAATGTTGATACGGTCCCACATGATCGCCTGCATCAGTTGGCGGTTGTACTTCATGGTCGGAGTCTGGCCGGTGTGGAAGCTGTGCGATTTTGCCCAACCCAGGCCAAAGCGGATGCTCAGGGCGCCGATTTTGGCAGCGGCATCGGAGGCGCCCGGGTCTTCAGTCACGTACAGGCCCGGGATACCGATGCTGCCGGCAACGCGGGTAACCTGCATCAGCGAGTTCAGCACGGTGGCCGGGGCTTCATGCTTGGCACCCTCGTGGCCGTGGCCGCGGGCCTCGAAGCCAACGGCGTCGACGGCACAGTCCACTTCCGGCTCACCGAGAATGTCGATGATCTGCTCGTGCAGCGGGGTGTCCTTGGACAGGTCGACCACTTCGAAGCCCTGCGACTTGGCGTGCGCCAGACGGGCTGGGTTGAGGTCACCAACGATCACGCAGGCAGCGCCCAGCAGGCGGGCAGACGCAGCAGCGGCCAGGCCGACCGGGCCGGCGCCCGCGACGTAAACGGTGCTGCCTGGGCCTACGCCCGCCGTCACGGCGCCGTGGTAGCCAGTCGGCAGAATGTCGGACAGGCAGGTCAGGTCACGGATTTTTTCCATGGCCTTGTCGCGATCCGGCAGTTTCAGCAGGTTGAAGTCAGCGTACGGCACCAGCACGTACTCGGCCTGGCCACCGGTCCAGTCGCCCATGTCGACGTAGCCGTAGGCACCGCCGGCGCGGGCCGGGTTTACAGTGAGGCAGACGCCGGTGTGCATTTCTTTGCAGGAGCGGCAGCGGCCGCAGGCGACGTTGAACGGTACCGACACCAGGTCGCCTTTTTTAAGGCGTTCGACATCACGCCCCAACTCGACGATTTCACCGGTGATTTCGTGGCCCAGAACCAGGCCGACCTGGGCAGTGGTACGGCCGCGGACCATGTGCTGGTCGGAGCCGCAGATGTTGGTGGAGACCACCTTGAGAATGACGCCGTGTTCGATCTTCTTGCCGCGCGGGTCCTGCATTTTCGGGTAGTCGATCTTCTGCACCTCGACCTTGCCGGCGCCGAGATACACCACTCCACGATTGCCAGACATGCTCTTACCTCGCTTGATTTTTATTTATGCAGCGTTGGTTGAAGCGCCGCCATCCATGGGCGGCATGTGTTACTGGGATGAGGGGAATTGTGGGCCTGATGAGGCGAGTTGCGCAGACTGAAAACGACAGGGGGATGCCTTTTTACGGCAGGGGATAATGTGTTGGGCCATTCGCGGGTAAACCCGCTCCCACAGGTACAGCGCCGCATTCGAAAGCGGCGGTGCACCTGTAGGAGCTGGCTTGCCTGCGATGGGCTGCAAAGCAGCCCCAAAATAGTCAGAGCACCACAGTCCGGTTGGCGTTAAGGAACACCCGCCGCTCAATGTGATACCCCACAGCGCGCGCCAGGGTCAGGCATTCGATATCCCGCCCCTTGGCAATCAGGTCTTCCGGGTAATGGCTGTGGTCCACCACCTCGACCCCCTGGGCAATGATCGGCCCTTCGTCGAGGTCGTTGTTGATGTAGTGCGCGGTCGCACCCACCATCTTCACGCCCTTGTTGTACGCCTGGTGATAAGGCTTGGCGCCTTTGAATCCCGGCAACAACGAGTGGTGAATGTTGATCGCCCAGCCGTCCAGGCGCCGACACAGCTCGGGCGACAGCACCTGCATGTAGCGGGCAAGGATGACCAGTTCCGCGCCAGTCTCCTCGATCACCTGCAGCACCTTGCGCTCTTGCCCCGCCTTGTCGTTGGGGTCGAGTGCAAAGTGGTAGTAAGGAATCTTGTGCCAATGCGCCAGCGGTTCGAGGTCTGGGTGGTTGGACACCACTGCGACCACGTCCATGCCCAGTTGGCCAATACGCTGGCGATACAACAGGTCGTTCAGGCAGTGGTCAGCCTTGGACACCATGATCACCACCTTGGGGCGGTGATTAGGCGCGGTCAGCTCGAAGGCCATACCGAACGCTTCGCTACGTTCAGCGAGGCCGGCACGGAAGCCCGCCTCGTCAAAATCGTCCGGCTGGCGGAATTCGACGCGAATGAAGAAGCGCCCCGACTGCCGGTCATCGAAGGAGTGGTGCTCCGTGACGTAGCAGCGCTGCTCGTAGAGGAAACGCGTCACCACGTCGACGGTACCGAGCATGCTCGGGCAGTCGGCGGTGAGAATCCAGGTATCCGGTGCCCGACTCATGTGCGGCTCTCCTTAGGCTTCGATGCTCAGGCCGTATTCGGCCGAAGCGTCCTGCAGCCACAGCCACCAGTAATCGGCGAAGCTGCGGCGAATCACCAGTTCCCAGGTGTCTTCGGCGGTGCGGCGGATCACCAGTTGCGACTTGGCGAACACCGTACCGACGGCCTTGCCCACCGGGAAGTTGTTTGGGTGAACATCATAGCTGGTGGACTTCATCAGCACTTCGCGCACGTGCGGGCCGCGCAGTTCCAGCAGGCTCTGCCCACCGCTGACGTTGACCACCTGGATGTGCAGCCCGTCGAGGGCCGCGCGCAGTTTTTGCTCGATGGCAAACTCCTGGCCGCCCGGGACGATCAGCAGCCACTCGTCGGGGCCCATCCACTGCAGCGACATGTCGCTGTTGGCGACCACGGTCAGGGCCACCGGCAGCTCCAGGCCCAGGGCCTTGTGCACGCCTGCGGCAAAGGCCGGGTCATGGCCGTCGCCACGCAGGGTCAGGTGGCCGAGGAATTTTTTCTCACGCAGGGTCACGCCTGCGTTCTTGCGGCCCTTGCCAACCAGGCTGGCCAGGTCGGCATGGTGCAGCGGCGACTGGGCCTTGGCGTCGGCGCCGGGGTTTTGCTGGAAGACGTTGATAGCGCTCATTTCTTACCTGCCTTGAATTCTGTTGTCCGTAAGACCGAAGGTCAGACGCAATGCCCGAATGCGAGTGGTGGTCTGTGGGAGCGGGCTTGTCCCGCGAAGTGGGCGGCATGGCCACCATTGCATTCGCGGGGCAAGCCCGCTCCCACAGGGCTTGCATTTCAAGCGGAGCTATCCATGGGCCTTAAACGTTCTGCCGCTCACCCTTCGGATCGAAGAACACCGAAGACACGATTTCCGCCTCGATCACGCTGCCGTCAGCCTGCGGCGAGTACACCCGCTCGCCCATGCGCTTGAGGCCGCCTTTGACCACACCCATGGCGAACGAATACCCCAGGGAGTTGGCCGCGTAGCTGGAGGTGACGTGGCCAACCATGTCCATCGGGATCGGTTGCTTGGGGTCGAACACCAGTTGCGCGCCTTCTGGCAGCCACTGGGTCGGGTCCACCGGCTTGAGGCCGACCAGCTGCTTGCGGTTGTCGCGCAGGCAGTCTTCGCGGTTCATGCCACGCAGGCCGATCCACGAGAATGGCTTGTTGCGGCCGACGCACCAGCTCATGTTCAGGTCGTCTGGGTTCATCGAGCCGTCAGTGTCCTGGCCGACGATGATGAAGCCCTTCTCGGCACGCAGCACGTGCATGGTCTCGGTGCCATACGGGGTCAGGTTGTATTGCTTGCCCGCCTCGATGATCTTTTCCAGCACGCCCATGGCGTAGTTGGCCTGCACGTTCACTTCGTACGACAGCTCACCGGTGAACGAGATGCGGAACACACGGGCCGGTACGCCGGCGACGGTGCCTTCCTTCCAGGTCATGAACGGGAAGGCGTCCTTGTCCAGGTCGATGTCGTCGGTCAGCGCGCTCAGCAGCTTGCGGCTGTTGGGGCCGGACAGGGTCATGGTCGCCCAGTGGTCGGTGACCGAGGTGAAGTACACCTTCATCTCTGGCCATTCGGTCTGGTGGTACAGCTCCAGCCACTGCAGCACGCGTGCGGCGCCGCCGGTGGTGGTGGTCATGTAGAAGTGGTTGTCGCCAACGCAGGCGGTCACGCCGTCGTCGAAGACCATGCCGTCTTCTTTGCACATCAGGCCGTAGCGGGCCTTGCCCACGTCGAGCTTGGTCCAGGCGTTGCTGTAGATGCGGTTGAGGAACTCACGCGCGTCCGGGCCCTGGATGTCGATCTTGCCCAAGGTCGAGGCGTCGAGCAGGCCGACGCTGTCACGCACGGCCTTGCACTCGCGGGCCACGGCGGCGTGGATGTCTTCACCGGCTTTGGGGAAGTACCACGGGCGTTTCCACTGGCCAACGTCTTCGAACTCGGCGCCGTTCTTCACGTGCCAGCCATGCAGGGCGGTGAAGCGTACAGGTTCGAACAGGTGGCCACAGTGACGGCCCGCTACCGCACCGAAGGTGACCGGCGTGTAGTTGGGGCGGAACATGGTGGTGCCCATTTCCGGGATGGTGATGCCGATCGAACGGGCGGCGATGGCCAGGCCGTTGATGTTGCCCAGTTTGCCCTGATCGGTACCGAAGCCCAGCGCGGTGTAGCGCTTGACGTGTTCGACCGACTCGAAGCCTTCGCGGGTGGCCAGCTCGATACCGGCAGCGGTCACGTCGTTCTGTTGGTCGACGAACTGCTTAGGCCCTTTGCTGCCCTTGTCGTGCGGCACCTGGAACAGCGCCACGGTGGCCTCTTCCTTGCGTGCCACGGTTTTCGGCAAGGTGCCGGTGGTGGCCTTGAAGCCGGCTTCGGTGGCTGCGCGAACGCCGCCTTCAAAGCCGTCGGCAATCACATCGCCCAGGGCGTAGACACCATGGATGCCGCCGACGCAAACGCGTTTTTGCGGTGCATCGCCCGGCACGAAGCCGAGGATGTCATCGCGCCAGACCGGGCGACCGCCCAGGTGCGACGCCAGGTGGACGATCGGGCTGTAACCGCCGGAGCTGGCGATCAGGTCGCACTCGAGGGTTTCGCCTGGGCTGGTGACTTTGTGGGCCTGCACGTCGATGGCGGCCACGCGGGCGCCGGTCACGTGCTTGCTGCCTTTGGCCTCGACCACGGCGCTGGAAGTGAGGATGCGGATGCCTTTTGCACGCGCTTCTTCAACCAGCGAGCCGCGTGGGTTGTGGCGGGCGTCGGCGATGGCGACCACTTGCAGGCCAGCGTCGTGCCAGTCCAGCGCGGCGCGGTAGGCGTGGTCGTTGTTGGTCGACAGCACCAGCTTGCGGCCCGGGGCCACACCGTAGCGGCGTACGTAGGTGGACACAGCGCCGGCCAGCATGTTGCCCGGCACGTCGTTGTTGCCGTACACCAGCGGGCGCTCGTGGGCGCCAGCGGCCAGTACCACACGGCCGGCACGCACACGGTGCACGCGGTGACGCACCTGGCCGATCGGGGCGCGGTCGCCGAGGTGGTCGGTGAGGCGCTCGTGGATGGTCAGGAAGTTGTGGTCGTGGTAGCCGTTGACCGTGGCGCGGGGCAGCAGGGTCACTTCCGGCAGGCTTTCCAGCTCTTTGACCACCGCGCTGACCCAGTCAGCGGCAGGCTTGCCGTCGAGGGTTTCGCGGGTGTCGAGCAGGCTGCCACCGAACTCTTCCTGTTCATCGGCGAGGATCACGCGGGCGCCACTGCGGGCAGCAGCCAAGGCGGCGGCCAGGCCAGCAGGGCCGGCACCGACGATCAGCACGTCGCAGTGCTGGTTCATGTAGTCGTAGCTGTCCGGGTCGTTCTGCAGCGGTGCACGGCCAAGGCCGGCCGCTTTACGGATGTACTTCTCGTACGTCATCCAGAACGATTTCGGGTACATGAAGGTTTTGTAGTAGAAGCCCGGCGGCATCATGCTGCCGCCCACCTTGCCAAGGATGCCCATGACGTCGTTGTTGACGTTAGGCCAGCCGTTGGTGCTGGTGGCGACGAGGCCGGCGTACAGCGCCTGCTGGGTGGCACGCACGTTAGGGATTTGGGTGGCTTCGCTGGAGCCGATCTGCAGGATGGCGTTCGGCTCTTCGGTACCGGCGGCGATGATGCCGCGCGGGCGCGAGTACTTGAAGCTACGGCCGACGATGTCGACGCCGTTGGCCAGCAGCGCAGCGGCCAGGCTGTCACCGGCATAACCCTGGTAGGTTTTGCCGTTGAAGGTGAAGTTCAGGACCTTGCTGCGATCGATACGGCCGCCGCTGGCGAGGCGATAGGTCTGGCTCATACTTTTTCCCCTTGGCCTTTGACGGTCGACGGTGCGCTGTTTTGCTTGCCGTTGGCGGTCACCTGCGGCTTCTCGCCAATCTTGTAGGTTTCCAGAATCTCGTAGGTCACGGTGTCGCGGGTGACGTTGAAGTACTGACGGCAGCCGGCAACGTGGTCCCACAGTTCGTGGTGAATACCGCGCGGGTTGTCACGGAAGAACATGTAGGTGCCCCACTCCTCGTCGGAGCAGGCAGCAGGGTCCAGCGGGCGGGCGATGTGCGCCTGGCCAGAGGCGTGGAACTCTTCTTCGGAGCGCAGCTCGCCGCAGTGGGGACAGAAAATATGCAACATGACGGTGTCTCCGGTTAGTGGGCGACGGCGGCGGCGCCGTGTTCGTCGATCAGTGCGCCGTTGTAGAAACGGTCCATGGAGAACGGCGCGGCCAGTGGGTGCATCTCGCCTTTGGCCAGGCTGGCAGCGAAGACGTTGCCCGAACCCGGGGTCGCCTTGAAGCCACCGGTACCCCAACCGCAGTTGAAGAACATGTTCTTGACCGGGGTCTTGGAGATGATCGGGCAGGCGTCCGGCGAGGTGTCGACGATGCCGCCCCATTGGCGGTTCATGCGCACGCGCGAGAGGTTGGGGAACATCTCGACGATCGCTTGCAGGGTGTGCTCGATCACCGGGTACGAACCGCGCTGGCCGTAGCCGACCCAACCGTCGATACCGGCGCCGATCACCAGGTCGCCCTTGTCGGACTGGCTGATGTAGCCGTGCACGGCGTTGGACATGATCACGCTGTCGATGATTGGCTTGATCGGCTCGGACACCAGGGCTTGCAGCGGGTGCGATTCCAGCGGCAGGCGGAAGCCGGCCAGTTTGGCCATGTGCCCGGAGTTACCCGCGGTGACCACGCCGACACGCTTGGCGCCGATGAAGCCTTTGTTGGTTTCGACACCGATGACCGCGCCGTTTTCCTTGCGGAAACCGATCACTTCGGTCTGCTGGATCAGGTCCACGCCCAGGGCGTCGGCAGCACGGGCGTAACCCCAGGCCACGGCGTCGTGACGGGCAACGCCACCACGGCGCTGAACGGTCGCGCCGAGGATCGGGTAACGGGTGTTCTTCGAGCAGTCCAGGTACGGGATTTCGGCCGCGACCTGGGCGGTGTTCAGCAGTTCGCCATCGACGCCGTTGAGGCGGTTGGCGCTGACGCGGCGCTCGGAGTCACGAATGTCCTGCAAGGTGTGGCACAGGTTGTAGACACCGCGCTGGGAGAACATCACGTTGTAGTTGATGTCCTGGGACAGGCCCTCCCACAGCTTCATGGCGTGCTCGTACAACTGCGCCGATTCGTCCCACAGGTAGTTGGAACGCACGATGGTGGTGTTACGGGCGGTGTTGCCGCCGCCCAGGTAACCCTTCTCGATCACTGCGACGTTGGTGATGCCGTGTTCCTTGGCCAGGTAGTAGGCCGTGGCCAGGCCATGGCCGCCACCGCCAACGATGACCACGTCGTAGACCTTTTTAGGGGTCGGCGTGCGCCACATGCGCTGCCAGTTTTCGTGGTGGCTGAGGGAGTGTTTGAAGAGGCCGAAGCCCGAGTAGCGTTGCATGGTCGTTTACTCCACTCAGCGGTAAACAGGGAAGTCTGCGCACAGCGCCGCGACGTTCTTCGCCACATCGGCTTCGACGTCAGCGTCACCGAGGTTGTCGAGGATGTCGCAGATCCAGCCGGCCAGGGCCACACACTGAGCGACCTTGAAGCCGCGGGTGGTGACGGCCGGGGTGCCGATGCGCAGGCCCGAGGTGACGAACGGCGACTGCGGGTCGTTCGGTACGGCGTTCTTGTTGACGGTGATGTGCGCGCGGCCCAGGGCGGCGTCGGCATCTTTACCGGTGAGGCCCTGGCGGATCAGGCTGACCAGGAACAGGTGGTTGTCAGTGCCGCCGGAAACCACGTCGTAGCCGCGGTCGATGAACACTTGGGCCATGGCCTGGGCGTTTTCGATGACTTGTTGCTGGTAGGCCTTGAAGCCTGGCTCCAGCGCTTCCTTGAAGCACACGGCCTTGGCGGCGATGACGTGCATCAGCGGGCCACCCTGGGCGCCGGGGAACACGGCAGCGTTGAGCTTCTTCTCGATCTCTTCGTTGGACTTGGCCAGGATCAAACCGCCACGTGGGCCGCGCAGGGTCTTGTGGGTGGTGGTGGTGACCACGTCAGCGAACGGGATCGGGTTGGGGTACAGGCCAGCGGCAACCAAGCCGGCAACGTGGGCCATGTCGACGAACAACAGCGCACCGACCTTGTCGGCGATGGCGCGGAAGCGTGGGAAGTCCAGGGTCTTGGAGTAGGCCGAGAAGCCGGCGACGATCATTTTCGGCTTGTGCTCGACCGCCAGGCGCTCGACTTCGTCGTAGTCGATCAGGCCGGTCTTGGTGTCGATGCCGTATTGAACCGCGTTGTACAACTTGCCCGAGGACGACACTTTAGCGCCGTGGGTCAGGTGGCCGCCGTGGGCCAGGCTCATGCCCAGGATGGTGTCACCGGCCTGCAGCAGGGCCAGGTACACCGCGCCGTTGGCGGAAGAGCCGGAGTGCGGCTGGACGTTGGCGTAGTCAGCACCGAACAGCTGCTTGGCGCGCTCGATGGCCAGTGCCTCGACCTTGTCCACGTGCTCGCAGCCACCGTAGTAGCGCTTGCCTGGGTAGCCTTCGGCGTATTTGTTGGTCAGGCCGCTGCCTTGGGCCTGCATGACGCGCTTGCTGGTGTAGTTCTCCGAGGCGATCAGCTCGATGTGATCTTCCTGGCGCTGTTCTTCGGCATTCATCGCCGCCAGCAGTGCGTCGTCGTAACCCTGGATCTGGTCTTGCTTGCTGAACATCTTGTTGTCTCCCGGCAGCGATCATTTCTTGTCTGTAGAGCACTGTGGCCCTTTGTGGCGATGGTATGACTGGCCGGGGTGGGTCAGATGCCTGCGCACGCCTTGCAATGGCGCGTTTACGACATTCGCTTTTGTGTTGTGCATGCCGGCCTCTTCGCGGGGCAAGCCCGCTCCCACAATGGCCGCGTACGCAGGACCATTGTGGGAGCGGGGTTTACCCGCGAAGAGGCCCGTTCAGACAACCCTGAAATCAGCTTATGTCTGGGTTGTATAGGCAACTGCTGAATCGATGGTTTAGAGTGCTGTTCTGCGTCGTTCACAGGACCGTGTCATGACAGATAAGAGCCAACAATTCGCCAGCGACAACTATTCCGGCATCTGCCCCGAAGCCTGGGCCGCCATGGCCAAGGCCAACATGGGCCACGAACGCGCCTATGGCGATGACCAGTGGACCGAGCGCGCCGCCGAGTACTTCCGCAACTTGTTCGAAACCGACTGCGAAGTGTTTTTCGCCTTCAACGGCACTGCAGCCAACTCCCTGGCCCTGGCCTCGCTGTGCCAGAGCTACCACAGCGTTATCTGCTCCGAGACCGCCCACGTCGAAACCGACGAATGCGGCGCGCCGGAGTTTTTCTCCAACGGTTCCAAGCTGCTCACCGCGCCCAGCGTCAACGGCAAGCTGACGCCTGAGTCGATCCGAGAAGTGGCGTTGAAGCGCCAGGACATCCACTACCCCAAGCCACGTGTGGTAACACTCACCCAGGCCACCGAAGTGGGCACCGTGTACCGCCCCGACGAGCTCAAGGCGATCAGCGCCACCTGCAAGGAACTGGGCCTTAACCTGCACATGGACGGCGCACGCTTCACCAATGCCTGCGCGTTCCTCGGTTGCAGCCCGGCAGAGCTGACCTGGAAGGCCGGCGTCGATGTGCTGTGTTTTGGCGGCACCAAGAACGGCATGGCGGTGGGCGAGGCGATCCTGTTCTTCAATCGCCAGCTGGCCGAAGACTTCGACTACCGCTGCAAGCAGGCCGGGCAGTTGGCGTCGAAGATGCGCTTCTTGTCTGCGCCCTGGGTCGGGCTGTTGGAAGATGGCGCCTGGCTGCGCCACGGCACGCACGCCAACCACTGCGCGCAGCTGTTGGCATCGCTGGTGAGCGACCTGCCAGGGGTGGAGCTGATGTTCCCGGTGGAGGCCAACGGGGTGTTTCTGCAAATGCCAGAGCACGCGATTGAAGCGCTGCGGGGCAAGGGCTGGCGGTTCTATACCTTTATTGGCAGTGGCGGGGCGCGGTTCATGTGCTCCTGGGATACCGAAGAAGACCGGGTGCGTGAGCTGGCGGCGGATATCCGCGCGATCATCACTGCCTGATAGATCGCATTCGCGGGGCAAGCCCGCTCCCACAGGGTCCTCACAGATGCTGAAACTGTGCACGACCTGTGGGAGCGGGCTTGCCCCGCGAATGCGATGGCAGCAGCTCCAACCCTCTAAAGCTTGAACCCACCCATCTGCCGCGCCAAATCATCAGCCAACCCACGCAACGCCTGGCACTCCGCCCGGCACCCCTGCACCTCCGCCGCCGTCTCCCTGGCCAGGTCGGAAATCCCCTGTACCGTCCGGTTGATCTCCTCCGTCACGACCGACTGCTCTTCAGTCGCTGTCGCCACCTGATGGTTCATGTCGCTGATGTGCTCGACCTTGTCGGTAATCGCCCCCAGCGAGGCACCGGTACGTTGGCTCGACTCAACGCCGCTGCCCGTCGCCTGCTGCCCTGCCTGCATCGACGTCACCGCCGAGCCTGCGCCCTGCTTCAAGCGCTGGATCATCTGCTGCACTTCATCGGTAGACAGCTGCGTACGCCGCGCCAGGGTACGCACCTCATCGGCGACCACGGCAAAACCACGCCCCATCTCCCCTGCCCGCGCCGCCTCGATGGCAGCGTTCAGCGCCAAGAGGTTGGTTTGTTCGGAAATACTGCGGATCACCGCCAATACTTCATCGATCGAGGCGACTTCGTCGGCCAACTGTGCGACCGCATCCGCCGCCTTGCCGATGTCGCCGGACATGCCTTCAATACCCTGGATCGAGCGCCGCACCACGTCACGCGCCTGTAAAGCTTCGTCGCGCGCCGATTGTGACGCTTCAGCGGCATTGCCGGCATTGCGGGCGATGTCCTGCACGGTCAGGCCCATCTCATGCACGGCGGTGGCGACCATTTCGGTCATTTCCTGCTGGCGACCGGAGCGCTCGGCCGTGTTGTCCACCACCTGGGTCACCTGCTCGACGGCCAGGTGCAAGCGTTCAGTCGTGCGCAGCACCTCGCCGATCAACCCGCGCTGGCTGTCGAGGAAGCGGTTGAAGCCTCGGGCCAAGTCACCCAGTTCGTCTTGGCGCGAATCATCCAGGCGGTGGCTAAGGTCTCCCGCGCCGCTGCCGATCTGCACCAGTGCGGCCGTGACGCGGCGGATCGGCCGTACCAAGCCGCGCGCCAGCAACACCACCAGCAGCAACGACAACAGCGCCACGCCGCCACCGATCAAGGTGGTAAGCCAGACTGCCTGATGCATCTGTGCGTAGATCTCGGCCTCAGGCACTTCGGCGACCAAGGTCCAGTTCAGGTCGCGCAGAGGCAAGCCTAGTGCCAGGTAGCCTTCGCCATCACGCTGGAAGCGGCTGGTACGCAGGCCCTGGTCGCCACTCATCACCGCTTTCGCGGCCTGTGCGTCAAGCTGGTCGACAAGCTGGCGCTTGCCGCTGAAGGCGCTGTCCGGGTGCACCTGGATCAGCCCATCGTTGCGTACCAAAAATACCTTGCCGTGCTCGCCAAAGCTGAAATCGTGGATCAGCTTCGACAACTCAGTCATGCGCAAGCCCATACCCGCCACGCCAACCAGCTTGCCGTCTTTTTCCACGCGATAGTCGATGAACAGCGCCAACTCGCCCGTGGCACCGTCAATGTCGATATTGATCAGGCGCTCGGCGCCGCTGTCGATGTAGCCGTAGAACCACGTGTCCTTCGGGTTGGCCCGGCTGAGTGTGCGGTCCAGCCCCTTCTCGTTGTAGTAGTGGCCGGTTTCGGTGGAGGCGAACAGCGTGGTAAAGGCTTTGTTGCGCTGCTTGGCAGCCTCAAGGTATTCGACAAAGCGTGAGGTTTGAGCGGGGTCTTCGCCCTCGGCAAGCCAATCGCGCAGCAGGGTATTGCCGGCTATGTCGGCGGCCGCCACCAGCGGCTGGCCGAGCATGCGCTCGATATCGTTGCGGATTGCCTCGACACTGGCTGGCAGCGCTGTGTCGACCAGGTAGCGTTCGGTCAGGCGGTTGAGCGCCACCGTGAAAATGATCACCACCACCAGGATGCTCGCCAGCAGGGCTGCGCCCATGCTTGCGATCAATTGCCACTGGATACTTTGCCGCCAGATACGCATGCCCGTGCTCCCCGCCAATTATTGTTTTGGGGGAAGTGTATACACTCACGTATCCAGTTATTCCAGTGATCTGGGACATTGTAGGAGCAGCCTTGTGCTGCGAAGAGGCCGGTGACAGCAGCGGAAATCACTGCGTTTTCACCGGCCTCTTCGCAGCACAAGGCTGCTCCTACAAGGGATCGCGGAGTGCTTTATTGTTCGGCGATAGTCCGAACGATCGCGTCCACCGTGGCGTCGATCTGCGCCTGGGTACGCGCCAGCGTCTGCTGATGCTCTTTTTGCAGCTCAACCTGCTTGGAACACAGGTTCAGGGCCGCCAGCACCAGCAGCTTGTCACCGATCAAGGTCGGGTAGGAACGCTTGGTCTCGGCCAGGGCGGTGTTCAGCATCCGCACCGCCTGCGCCAGGGTTTCTTCCTGGCCTTCGGGCGCCTTGATCGAATAGTCGCTGCCGAGGATCGACACGACATTGACCGGCTGCGCTTGCAGACTCATGCGTTGACGACACCCGCATTGGCGCGGTCAACCAGCGCCTGAATACGCGCGGCGGTGGCGCCGTTCTTCTCTTCCTGCTCCATCAGCGACAGCTGCAGGGTCTCGTTTTCTTCCTTGGCCTGGGCCAGTTGCTGACCCAGGGTAGTGTTCTGCTCGGTGAGTTGAGCGTTTTTCTGCATCAGGTCGCTGACCAGTTGCTCGATTTGATTCAGGGAGGCTTCCAGCATGGGGTCTATCTCAGGTTGTTGCAAAGGCCGCACACGATAAAGAAAAGCGTGAGTCCTCGCCATTAAATATCGGATTCTTAAGGTTTCTAACCCGCAGATTGACAGGGTAAGCGCCTGCTTGTTCCGACTTGGATCAACCGCCGGTCAGGAAAAGGTTAGCGCGCTCACAATTTTCACCGGTCTCGCTCAAGACTGACCAGTCACGACCGATAGCCAGGCAAGTCATATTTCGTCGCCCTCCCTTGCGACCTCTTCCCCTTGCCTGGATTACGCCCCTCATGTCCCTACGCAACATGAATATCGCCCCGCGCGCGCTGCTCGGCTTCGCGCTGATCGGCCTGTTGATGCTCGGCCTCGGCATCTTCTCGCTGATGCAGATGGGCAACATCCGCCAGGCCGGCGTTGCCATCGAAAGCATCAGCGTGCCCAGCATCAAGACGCTGGACGAACTTACTGCGCTGAACCTGCGCATGCGCACCCTTTCCTATCGCCTGCTGCTCAACCGCGACCCAGAGACGCAGCGCGACACCCTCAACCTGCTGGACCAACGCAACACCCAGATCGACCAAGCGCGCCGTGCCTACGAGCCCATGATCGGCGCACGCGACGAGCAAGCGGCTTACGATCAATACAGCCAACTGCTCAATCAGTACCGCCAGCTGGAGGCGCGCATGCGTAGCCTGAGCCAGGCAGGCCGCACCGACGAATTGCGCGACCTGCTCAACCGCGACATGCTGGCCAACTCCGAGCAGATCAACAAGGTCATGGACACCTTGGTGCGCATCAACACCGACCAGACCCGCGCCACCAATGAAACGGCTGCCAGCCAGTACGCCTCTGCCTTCGCCCTGGTGATTGGCCTGTTGATCGCAGCCACGGTGCTGACCCTGCTGTGCGCCTTCCTGCTGACCCGCAGTATCGTCAAACCGATTGAAGAGGCGCTCAAATGCGCCGAGCAGGTGGCCGACGGCGACCTCACCCACGTCATCCGTGCCGAAGGCACCGACGAAGCCGCGCGCCTGCTACGCGCCATGGCCCGCATGCAGGAGAAACTGCGCGACACCCTGCAATTGATTGCCGGTTCGGCGACCCAACTGGCCTCGGCGGCGGAAGAGCTCAACAGCGTCACCGACGAAAGCGCCCGTGGCTTGCAGCAGCAGAACAACGAAATCGAGCAGGCCGCCACTGCGGTCACCGAGATGACCAGCGCCGTGGAAGAAGTGGCGCGCAATGCAGTCAGCACCTCGGAGGCCTCTGGTGAAGCCAGCCGTTCGGCCGGCGACGGGCGCGACCTGGTACTGGAGACCGTCGGCGCTATCGAGCGCATGAGCGGTGATGTGCAGGCCACTGCCACGCTGATCACCCACCTGGCCGAGCAGTCGCGCGACATCGGCAAAGTGCTGGATGTGATTCGCGGCCTGGCCGACCAGACCAACCTGCTGGCGCTCAATGCCGCGATCGAAGCGGCCCGTGCCGGTGAAGCAGGCCGCGGTTTTGCCGTGGTGGCGGATGAAGTGCGGGCGTTGGCCCATCGTACCCAGCAGTCGACCAGCGAAATCGAGCGGATGATTGGTAGCATCCAGGGCGGGACCGAAGAGGCGGTGGAGTCTATGCGCACCAGCACCGAACGTGCCGCGTCGACCTTGAATATCGCCCGGGGTGCGGGCATGGCGCTGGATACCATTGCGGGTGCGGTGGCGCAGATCAACGAGCGTAACTTGGTGATTGCCAGCGCGGCGGAAGAGCAGGCCCAGGTGGCCCGTGAGGTGGACCGCAACCTGGTGAATATCAATGACCTGTCGGTGCAGAGCGCGACCGGGGCGCATCAGACCAGCGCGGCGAGTGCCGAGTTGTCGCGGTTGGCGGTGGATTTGAATGGGCTGGTAGCGCGCTTCCGCACCTGATCTGCGGCCCCTTTCGCGGGGCAAGCCCGCTCCCACAGGTTCACCGCATACTTCAGGCTTGCGCAGAACCTGTGGGAGCGGGCTTGCCCCGCGAAAGGGCCGGCACTGCCCTCCCTCCAACATCCAGCAACCATTTACAGTCTCAGGCCACTACCCGCTAACCTAGTGTTTCACCTGAATCTTATTTCAGGGAGCATCACATGGACCGTGCCCAATCCCACCTACTGCGCCGTGGCCGTTTTTCTCAGCCGGGCGGGATATACCTGCTGACCACGGTCACTCTTGAACGCAAGCGGATCTTCACTCAACTGCAGTTTGCCCGAGGCGTAATCCAGCAACTGAGACAGGCCGAGCTCGACGGGCACTGCCAATCCTTGGCCTGGGTAGTAATGCCTGACCATGTGCATTGGCTGATCGAATTGCGAAGTGGCACGTTGTGCTACCTGATGCGCAGGTTCAAGTCGCGCAGCAGTCATGCGCTTTATCAGCGGGGTATGCGGCGCGAAAAGGTATGGCAGCCGGGCTATCAGGACCGGGCTTTGCGCCGGGAGGAGAGTGTGCTGCAAATGGCGAGGTACATCGTTGCCAACCCCATAAGAGCAGGGCTGGTAAACCGTGCTGGCGATTATCCACATTGGGATGCTGTGTGGATCTGATGGCCCCTTCGCGGGGCAAGCCCGCTCCCACAAAATCACCGTAACCCTCAAGCCTGCCGCGAATGGGCCGCAGAGCGGCCCCAAAATCTGCAGATCAGTAATCGATCCGCACATCCCCTTTCGGCACACTGCAGCACGACAGGATGTACCCCTCGGCCTCGTCATCCTCGGTAATGCCGCCGTTGTGTTCCATCTCCACCTCGCCACCCAGCTTGAGCACCTTGCATGTCCCGCAAATGCCCATGCCGCAAGCCTTGGGGATCATCAGCCCAACTTTCGCCGCCGCTGCATGCACGGTCTCACCCGGGGCGATGCGGATGCTCTTCTCGCTGCCGATGAACTCCACCAGGTTGAGGTCCGAAACATCCACTTCCGGCGCATCGGCAGCCTGCTCGGCATGCTCCACCGCATCGGCCTTGGCTTCTGCGGGCGTCGCGCCGAACGACTCTTCGTGGTAGTTCTTCATGTCGAAGCCGACGGCTTCCAGCATGCGTTTGACCGCGGTCATGTACGGCGTCGGGCCGCAGCAGAATACCGTGCGCTCCATGTAGTCGGGCGCGATCAGTTCCATCAAACGCTGGTTCAGGTAACCGCGGTAACCGGCCCAGGGCTCGCCCAGCCCGTGCTTCTCGCAAATGATGTGCAGGCTGAAGTTGGGGATGCGCGAGGCCATCTGCTCCAGCTCGCGGTGGAAGATGATGTCTTTCGGCGAACGGGCGCTGTGCACGAAGACCATGTCGACATTGGCGTTGGTGTCGTAGAACCATCGCGCCATCGACATCACCGGGGTAATACCGACACCGCCCGAGAGGTACAACACTTTGCCCGACGGGAAGTCGATGGCGTTGAACAGCCCCACCGGCCCGTGCACGGGCAGTTCGGCGCCTTCGTGCATGGTGTCGTGCAGGTAGTTGGAGACATGCCCACCCGGCACCCGCTTGACGGTGATCGAGAAGCTGTATGGCACCGACGGCGAACTGGAGATGGTGTAGGAGCGCATCACCGGCTTGCCTTCGATCTCAAGCTCCAGGGTGACGAACTGCCCTGGCTTGAAGAAGAACATGATCGGTTGGTCGGCCATGAAGCAGAAGGTGCGCACGTCCCAGGTCTCCTGGATGACCTTGACGCAGCGCACGATGTGGCGGCCGTTGGCCCAGGTCTGGGTGGTGACCGGATTGAGGAAGGTATCGGACATGTTCATCTCCAGCAGCCGACTATTGGCCTTTTTATGGCGTCGATAATGCGCAAGCTGAAGGCGACGTACATTCCTGCCTGCGACATCGGCGTACTTATCGCGACCAGCCCCATGCTACAAGGGCTGTGGCGTCGTTATTCCAATCGGCCATGTCGCCCATGGATACGGTTCACGACGCCTTCGGACGCACACTCCACGGCAAAAGAACCTGCTGTTTTTGTAACGACAGCCTTGCGGCACCACAACAATGATTAGCCACCTTTTGCCGGCCGCACACGGCCCCGAGGACCACACGATGGACGTCACCGCAACCCTGAGCCTGGGCGATCCACTGGAAGCAGCACGCAAGGCCACCGCCGAGATGCTGCAAACCCGCGAGCGCACCTATTCGCTGCCCCAGCCTTTCTACACCGACGAGCGTCTGTTCCAGATCGACATGCAGGAGATCTTCCACAAAGAGTGGCTGATTGCCGGCATGACTTGCGAGATTCCGGCCAAAGGCAACTTCATCACCCTGCAGATCGGCAAGAACCCGATCATCGTCATCCGTGGCGCCGAAGGTAAGGTACACGCCTTCCACAACGTCTGCCGCCACCGCGGCTCGCGCCTGTGCACCAGCGACAAGGGCAAGGTGGCCAAGCTGGTCTGCCATTACCACCAGTGGACCTACGAGCTGGACGGCCGCCTGCTGTTCGCCGGCACCGAAATGGGCGCCGACTTCGACATGAAGGAATACGGCCTCAAGCCTGTGAACGTGAAGGTCGCGGGGGGTTACATCTTCATCAGCCTGGCGGAAAACCCGCCAGCCATCGACGAGTTCCTGGCCACTTTGGACCATTACATGGAACCGTACGACATGGAGAACACCAAGATCGCGGTGCAGACCCAGTTGCTGGAAAAGGCCAACTGGAAGCTGGTACTGGAAAACAACCGCGAGTGCTACCACTGCAGCGGCTCGCACCCCGAGCTGCTCCAGACCCTGCTGGAATGGGACGACACCAACGACCCGCGTGCCAGCCAGGAATTCAAAGACCACGTGGCTGCCTCTGCCGCCGCCTGGGAAGCCGAGAAAATCCCATACCTGCACAAGAGCCACGGCCTGCGTAACCGCATCGTGCGCATGCCGCTGCTCAAGGGCACTGTGTCGATGACCATGGACGGCAAGCAGGCCTGCCAGAAGCTGATGGGCCGTATCAAGAACCCGGACCTCGGCTCGATGCGCATCCTGCACCTGCCTCACTCGTGGAACCACTGCATGGGCGATCACATGATCGTCTTCACCGTGTGGCCGATCAGCGCCCAGGAGACCTTGGTCACCACCAAGTGGCTGGTGCACAAGGATGCGGTTGAAGGCGTCGACTACGACCCGGAGCGCATGCGCAAGGTGTGGGATGCCACCAACGACCAGGACCGCCGCCTGGCGGAAGAGAACCAGCGCGGGATCAACTCCACGGCTTATCAGCCAGGGCCGTACTCGAAGACTTATGAGTTTGGTGTGGTGAACTTCATCGACTGGTACAGCCAGCGGGTGCTGGAGAACCTGGGGGCGGAGCCGGCGCCGTACCTGAAGGAAGTGCAGGCGCAGTAAGTTGATACAAGCCCGGGTGGCAGCAGATGCGGCTGCCTGGGCGACCCCTCGGGATCACAAGCGGGTTTCTTGATGCGAATCAGGACTGAGCCCCCTGATCCTGATCACAACCTCCCGCACAACATTACCCCCTGCGTGCGCCACTGCGCGTCCTACCAAATCCAAGCCACTCGCCCTCGAAGCGCCTCTCAACGCCAAGCCGGCAAAATCACTCACGTTCGCTGAGTTCTGCCACAGCTGGTTGATTCGCCCTGGCAACTCAGCATAAGCAGCAGTGCCCGAAATACCGCTGCTGAATGCAAAGCGGCTGCTGTATGAGATCACCTCAAGTTGAACCGGCGAGGCTGATATCTCCTGGAACGATGAAGCACGGGTCCCAAGCGATATCGTATAACTCCAGAAGTCACCTATCGTCGCAATTCTGTTGGTTGCCGTTTGGTTGCCAATCAAGTCACCCTGGATCACCTCCATTTGCCCGACGATGGAATTGATTACGCCAGCAATGTTATTGGCCGTAAAAAGACCCTGGACAGCATAATTCATGATGTCGCCCTGACCGATTGCTCGCCCTTGATCAGTCGCACTTGATATTGGGTTTGAATTGTTCCTGGGCCGGAAAGCCCGCCCCGCTGCACCCGACGGATCTATCCGGTTCACTGGGTCTCCATTGCAATAGACATAGGCGTTGCTCCCTCCTGCGCCGAACGGGCTCAGACGATCCGGGCTGCAGAACCTCATCAAGGATGGGCTATAGGCTCGATAGCCATTGCCAAGCAGGTAGCAGCCGCTTATCTGGTCGCGATGAGCATTGGCGAATGACTGCCAAGGCCCTCGGTCAGGCCTGAAGCTCCCATGAGGGGTATAACTGCGTTTCAGGTTAGATCGGGTTGGCATTGCCTTACGCATGTCAGGCCCCTGGAGACGATTCACCCGTTACGCTAGCACCCCGATAGCACTGGAAGAACTAGCAGAATTGATAGGATGGATAGTTATCCACAACATCAGCCCACGGCTGACTAGGCCACCGTGCTGTCGCCATTGTTCAAATAATGATCAACTCTATGCAGCCCATTCAAATCAATGGATACAGCCGTTACCGAACACCTTGCCCACAGATTGGCCAACAGACTTTGTGAGCAAAAAAGGGCATGGTTCAGAAAGCTGTAGATAACTTCATGAAAAACCTGAAAATCAGGCATTTAAGCGTCAAGCAGGATCGATTGGCTATTTTTTGAACAAATAGCTGAAAGCCACGTATTTCGCGGCACTCGTGACTTGCTGAACATATTATCCACAGAGCCGCCAACAGCGATTGTGGGAAACTTTAGAAGGCACGATCTGATTGGGTATGTTTTTTCTACGACTACGCTTGATCATTTCTTGATCAAACCTGCGCACTCCTTGCAGATCGTGGCCTGCAGAGAAGCACGAACACTTTATCCACACCTTGGCGAACAGATTCCGTGGGCAAAATTCCTGCCCTGAATTGACCTTCTGGCATTCAACCACCGAACCGGCCCTGTAGGAGCAGCCTTGCGCTGCGAAGAGGCCGGTGACAGCAGCGAAGATCCACTGTGCATTCACCGTCCTCTTCGCAGCGCAAGGCTGCTCCTACAAAGAGCGCGCATGATGCAAGGCAGCTAATTCAGCGCAGGACCCCTTCCTCCACCAATAGCTTGAGGATTGCCTCAGCGCCCTCTTGCGGGGATACATCCTTGAGCACCTTGCCCCCGCCGCCACTGGCCTTGGCCGTTGCCGCTTTCATCCGGTCGGCGCCGCTCTTGGCCTTGATCACCTTCAGTCGCTTGGGCCGTGGGCGGGCCGGTTGCAGCTCTGCCTCGGCCAGCAGGTCGTCTTCGACAATCGCCACGTTACGCGCTGCCAACACACCCCGCCGCGCCGGCCCGAACGCGCTCTGGCGTGGCTTGGGCGCGGCGTTATCCACAGTCGCCAACAACGGCAGGCGCACCTTCAGGCGACGCCGCTGCCCGCGTGGCAGTGCCTGCAGCACCTGGGCGGTGCCATTTTCAATCGACTCCACTTCTGCCAGGCCAACGATCAACGGCCAGCCCAGCTTCTCGGCCAGCAGGAACGGCAACATGCCCGAACCTTCGCCCGTTTCGGCCTGAGTCCCGGTCAACACCAGCTGGGCGCCAGCGTCGCGCAGGTAGTCGCCAAGCACGCCCAACACATCCGCCCCGGCTGGCTGTTCCAGTACGTCCAGGTGCTCCAGCCCCATGCCCAGATAGGCCCGCAGCGCCTCTTCCCGCGGGTCACCGGCATGCACCACCTGCAAGTTATCCCCAGCCAGTTGCAACCCCAGCTCCACGGCGCGGGCATCTTGCTCGGCGCGGCGCGCGCGGCCAGAGCTTGGGTGAGCACCGATGGAAACCAGGCTGATGACTTTCGTACTCATGCTCGTGCCCTTATGCCGCGTCGCGCTGGGCGCCGCTGCGGAAGTTGTCCACAGCCTCAATCAGCGCCTTGAGAATCGCCGAACTGTCGCCAATCACCGACAGGTCAGCCCGTTTGATCATGTCGCAGCCAGGGTCCATGTTGATCGCCACCACCTTGTCGCAGGCACCGATACCCTGCAGGTGCTGGATCGCGCCAGAGATACCCACAGCCACGTATACCCGTGCCGTCACCCAGGTACCGGTAGCACCGACCTGGCGGTTGCGCGGCATGAAGCCGTCGTCCACCGCCACCCGCGAGGCGCCTTCGGTGGCGCCGAGGGCCGCAGTTGCCTTGTGGTACAGGTCCCAGTCCTTGACGCCGTTACCGCCCGAAACGATGAACTCGGACTCGGCCATGGCAATGGTGGCCGGGTCCACGGCTACCGAGCCGAGGTCTTCGATACGCGACAGGCTGCGGGCGACGCTTGTGGACAACTCTACGGGCAGCGCTTCGTGACGGGTTTCGCTGACCGGTTCCGCACATTCTGCCGCAGCCAGGATCAACCGTGGCACGGCGCGTTGCAGGTCCTGTTGACCCGCGCCGGCGCGGCCGATGCATTGGCCGTCCTTGACCTGCCAAACCCGCGTCGCGGGCCGTTCGCCCAAGGCGGCACCGAAGCGCCGCCCCAGCTCGCCGCCACCGGTGCGGCTGTCGGGCAGCAGCCAGTGGCGCGGCGTGAACTGGTTATCCACAGCCCGCAACCCTTGCACAAGCTGCTCGGGTGCATAACCCTCGAACGCTTCGCCTTCGATAACCAGCAGGCGGTCGACGCCGGCTGTGGAAAAGTTGCTTTCCTTATGTTCGCCAAATACCACGGCCAACACAGCACCGTCGTTGCCGGCCAGGCTATGGGCCAGGCCCAGCAGGTCGCGGTCGTGGCTGCTCAGGCGGCCACCGACCATGTCCGGCACCACAGCAATGTAGAACGCCGGCGCCGGCACCTGGTGCAGCGGCAACTGGACGGCCGCCGCCGCTGTGCGTCGCCCGCCGACACCCGTGCCCTGCTGGGCACCGCTGCGGTCGATACGCTTGATGCCACTGGGGCCGATGAAACCGGCGGCGATGGCATGCGGGTTCTTGCGCATGAGGCCGTTGGGCCCCATCCAGCTGGTTTGTTGCGTCTGCATGGCCGCGTGCAGCGGGTGCAGACGGTTACGGGCGATCCACTCGGCGCGTGGGTCGCGGCGGATGATGTCGCTCATCAGTGCACCTCCGCAGGTTCACGTTTAACCGTTGGCGACTTTGGGGCCGCAGGGGTTTCCTCTTCGATCAGCACATCGGCTACCAACTCGGCGAGGTCCTTGATCTGTGGGCGCGGTTCGACAACGCCCTCAAGCATCGCGGTGCACTGTGGGCAGCCCACTGCAACCAGCTCCGCCTGGGTCTCGCGAATGTCGTCCATGCGCATGTCGGGGATACGTTGCTTGCCCGGGATGTCGGTGATCGGCGCACCGCCGCCGCCGCCACAGCAACGGGAACGGAAGCCCGAGCGTTCCATCTCGCGCACTTCGATACCCAACGCCTTGAGCACTTCACGGGGCGCTTCGTATTCACCGTTGTAACGGCCCAGGTAGCACGGGTCGTGGTAGGTGACGCTGCCGCCCTTGTGTTGGCCGAGGTTGAGCTTCTTGGCTGCGATCAGTTCGGCGATGTAGGTGCTGTGGTGCTGCACCTGGTAATCCCCACCCAGCGCGCCGTACTCGTTTTTCAGCACATGGAAACTGTGCGGGTCGCAGGTGACGATGCGCTGGAACGTATATTTGGCCAAGGTCTGGATATTGCGTTTGGCCAATTGCTGGAAGGTTGCTTCATCACCCAGGCGACGTGCCACGTCACCGCTGTCGCGTTCCTCCAGGCCGAGCACGGCAAAGTCCACACCCGAGGCCTTGAGCACTTTGACGAACGAGCGCAGGGTGCGCTGGTTGCGCATGTCGAAGGCGCCGTCGCCCACCCAGAACAGCACTTCGGTGGTTTTCACGTCCGACAGCAGTTTCAGGTTGAGGTCGGCCGCCCAGTTCATCCGCCCGCCTGGGGCGAAGCCGCCTGGGTTGTCGGTGGCGATCAGGTTTTCCAGTACTTCCGCGCCTTTGTTCGGTGTCGCACCTTTTTCAAGGGTAAGGTGGCGGCGCATGTCGACGATGGCATCGACGTGCTCGATCATCATCGGGCATTCCTCGACGCAGGCACGGCAGGTGGTGCACGACCACAGCGTTTCGGCGTCGACCAGGCCGTTGACGATCGGCTGGTGCGGGTGGCCACCATGTTCGCCGATCGGCTTGCCCGGGTACGGGCTGCCAGCAAACTTGGCGTCGGTGCCACCGGCCAGGCCGATGACCATGTCTTGAATCAGTTTTTTCGGGTTCAGCGGCTGGCCGGCCGCATAGGCCGGGCACATGGCTTCACATTTACCGCACTGCACGCAGGCATCGAACCCGAGCAGCTGGTTCCAGGTGAAGTCCACCGGTTTTTCCACGCCCAGCGGCGCATTCGGGTCTTCCAGGTCCAGCGGCTTGAGGCCGGTAGAGCGGCCGCCACCGAAACGTTCGGCACGGCGGTGCCAGGCCAGGTGCAAGGCACCGGCGAAGGCGTGTTTCATCGGGCCGCCCCAGGTCATGCCGAAGAACAGCTCTGACACGCCCCACAGCACACCCAGGCCAAGCACACCGACCATCACCCAGCCACCGGTGTTGGCGGGCAGAATGCCGGCGACCGGCAAGGTGGCGATGAAGAAGCTTGCAGCAAACACCAGCAGGCTTTTCGGCAGGCGCATCCACGGGCCCTTGGACAGGCGCGCAGGTGGGTTAAGGCGGCGTTTGAAGACAAAGATCGCACCGGTGAACATGATCACCGTGGCGACCAGCAGCGCGTAGCCAAGGATCTTGCTCTGCAGGCCGAAGCCGTGCACGAGGATCGCCAAGGCCGCCGACAGCACAAAGCCGCCCGCCGTGGCGACGTGAGTCTTGGACATGTACTTGTCGCGTTCGACCACGTGGTGCAGGTCGACCAGGTAGCGTCGCGGCATGGCCAGCAGGCCGCCGATCAAATTGACCTTGGACGCTCGGCCACGCCGCCACATACGCACCCGGCGCAGGGCGCCGAGCACCGCCAGGCCAAGGGCAGCGAACAGCAGAATGGGTAGAAGGGTGTTCAACATGGGAGGCTCCCACAACAGCTGGATTCTTGCGCCACTCTCTAGGGCAGCGCGGACCCTGTGGGAGCGGGCTTGCCCGCGAATGCGTCAGATCAGACAACTCTGTTGTTCATGCTGACGCTTTCGCGGGCAAGCCCGCTCCCACAGGGGGCCAGTCCCGCCCCAAAAGGGGCGGTGTTCATGCCCGCTGGATCAGAAATCCTTGCACAGGCGCAAGGCGTCGTAGATCGCCGCATGCACGTTGCGCTGGGCCACGCAGTCGCCGATGCGGTACAGCAGGTAGCCCTCGCCCGGCTGGCTGAGGATCGGCTGCGGCTTGATGGCAAACAGCGCCTCCACATCGATCTGGCCCTTGTTGCGCGAGCCATCCTTCAGCGCGTAGTACAGCTCCTCGTCAGGGCGCACGCCGTTCTCGACCACCACCTGGTCAACCACGCGTTCTTCCTTGGCACCGGTGTATTCGTTCTCCAGTACCGCCACCAGCTTGTCGCCTTCGCGGTAGACCTTTTCCAGCATCATGTCGCCGGTCATGATCACTTCTTTGGGGTACATGCTGCGGTAGTAGGTCGGGAAGGTCGTGCCGCCCATGGCCACGCCTGGCTTGATGTCGTCGGTGACGATTTCGACCTGGCTGCCCTTGTCGGCAATGTAGTCCGCCGTCGACATGCCGGTGAACTCGCAGATGGTGTCGTACACCAGCACGTTCTTGCCCGGCGCAACCTTGCCATCGAGCACGTCCCAGCTGCTGACCACCAGCCCTTCGGCCGCGCCCCAGTGCTCGTTCTGCTCGACGAACGGATGGCCGCCCACCGCCAGCACGATAACGTCCGGGCGCAGGTCCTGGATCGCGTCCACGCTGGCAGCGGTGCCCAGGCGCAGGTCGACTTTCAGGCGTGCCAGTTCCAGTTGGTACCAGCGGGTGATACCGGCGATCTGGTCGCGCTGCGGTGCCTTGGCGGCGATGGTGATCTGCCCGCCGATCTGGTCTTTCTTCTCGAACAGGGTCACGTCGTGGCCGCGCTCGGCAGCCACGCGGGCGGCTTCCATGCCGGCAGGGCCGGCGCCAACCACCACCACCTTGCGCTTGACGCCGGTGGTCTTCTCGATGATGTGCGGCACGCCCATGTATTCACGGGAGGTCGCGGCGTTCTGGATGCACAGTACATCCAGGCCTTGGTACTGGCGGTCGATGCAGTAGTTGGCACCGACGCACTGTTTGATCTGGTCGATCTGCCCCATCTTGATCTTGGCGATCAGGTGCGGGTCAGCCATGTGCGCGCGGGTCATGCCGACCATGTCGACATAGCCGCCTTCGAGGATGCGCGTGGCCTGGTTGGGGTCTTTGATGTTCTGCGCGTGCAGCACCGGGACCTTGACCACTTCCTTGATGCCGGCCGCCAGGTGCAGGAACGGCTCCGGCGGGTAGCTCATGTTCGGGATAACGTTGGCCAGGGTGTTGTGGGTGTCGCAACCCGACCCCACCACGCCGATGAAGTCGAGCATGCCGGTCGCGTCGTAATAGGCGGCGATCTGCTTCATGTCCTCGTGGCTCAGGCCATCGGGGTGGAATTCGTCGCCGCAGATACGCATACCCACGCAGAAGTCGTCGCCGACCTCAGCGCGCACCGCCTTGAGCACTTCCATGCCGAACTTCATGCGGCCTTCGAACGTACCGCCCCATTCGTCGGTACGCTTGTTGACCCGCGGGCTCCAGAACTGGTCGATCATGTGCTGGTGCACGGCCGACAGTTCGACGCCGTCCAAGCCGCCTTCTTTGGCACGCCGCGCAGCCTGCGCGTAGTTGCCGATCACCCGCCAGATCTCTTCCACCTCGATGGTCTTGCAGGTGGCACGGTGCACGGGTTCACGGATACCCGACGGCGACATCAGGGTAGGCCAGTTGAAGCCGTCCCAACGCGAGCGACGGCCCATGTGGGTAATCTGGATCATGATCTTGGCGCCATGCTTGTGCATGGCGTCGGCCAGGTTCTGGAAGTGCGGAATGATGCGGTCGGTCGACAGGTTGACCGACGCCCACCACTCTTGCGGGCTGTCGATGGCGACCACGGACGAGCCGCCGCAGATCGCCAGGCCGATGCCGCCCTTGGCCTTCTCTTCGTAGTACTTCACATAGCGGTCGGTCGTCATGCCGCCGTCAGTGGCGTAGACCTCAGCGTGCGCGGTGCTGAGCACGCGGTTGCGGATGGTCAGTTTGCCGATCTGGATCGGCTGGAACATTGCTTCGAATGCCATGACGCTATCTCCGGCTTACAACGGCTTTGTAACGAACAGGCCATCTTCGTGGCCTTCTTCCGACCCGCCATAGACCTGCTCGGCCACGGTGCGGATCTTGCTGCCACGGGCAGCGAGAATCTGGTCCATTGCGCCGGCGAACCAGCCGGTGAACATGTAGTCGACCTTGCGGCCCACCTTGCCGTACACGTACACGAACGCAGAATGCTTGAGCTTGACGCTGCAGGTGCCTTTGTCCAGGTCGATGTCCTGGATCTCGAACAGGCCCCAGCCACGTTGGGACAGGCGCTTCATGTAATGCTCGAACACCGCCACGCCTTCCAGGCCATGGCACTCAGCTTCTTTTTCACACCAGTGCCAGGCCGACTTGTAGCCCGCCTTGTAGAGGATCTCGGCATAGGCGTCGGCGCCCAGCACTTCCTCGATACCGATGTGGTTGTTAACGAAGAAATGGCGTGGCACGTACAGCATCGGCAAGGCGTCGCTGGTCCAGACACCGGTCTCGCTGTCGACTTCGATTGGCAATTGCGGGGCGATCTTGGCCATGGAAACTCAACTCCATAAAATTTTTTATTGGGATGCCCCGGCGTTGCTGGCAGGGGCTTTCAGGCTTGGAGAGCGGCTTACTCGCCCCAGACATCCTTGAGGACGTTTACCCAGTTCTCGCCCATGATCTTGCGCACCACACGCTCGGAGTGGCCGCGCTTGAGCAAGGTCTCGGTGAGGTTGGGGAACTCGCCAACGGTGCGAATGCCCAGCGGGTTGATGATCTTGCCGAAATTGGTCAGGCGACGGGCGTAGCCCTTGTCGTGGGTCAGGTATTCGAAGAAGTCCTGGCCGTGGCCCTGGGTGAAGTCGGTGCCGATGCCGATGGCGTCTTCACCAACGATGTTCATGGTGTATTCGATGGCTTCGGCGTAGTCGTCGATGGTCGAATCGATGCCCTTGGCCAGGAACGGCGCAAACATGGTCACGCCAACGAAACCGCCGTGGTCGGCGATGAACTTCAGCTCTTCGTCCGACTTGTTGCGCGGGTGCTCCTTGAGCCCCGACGGCAGGCAGTGCGAGTAGCACACCGGCTTCTTCGATTCGAGAATGACTTCTTCAGAAGTCTTGGAGCCCACGTGCGACAAGTCGCACATGATGCCGACGCGGTTCATTTCGGCGACGATCTCGCGGCCGAAGCCCGACAGGCCGCCGTCACGCTCGTAGCAGCCGGTGCCGACCAGGTTCTGGGTGTTGTAGCACATCTGCACGATGCCCACGCCCAGCTGCTTGAACACGTCCACGTAGGCGATCTGGTCTTCGAACGCGTGAGCGTTCTGGAAACCGAAGAGGATGCCGGTCTTGCCCAGTTCTTTCGCCTTGCGGATGTCGGCGGTGGTGCGCACCGGCATGACCAGGTCGCTGTTGTCGCGGATCAGCTTCTGGCTGGAGGCGATCTGGTCGACCGTGGCCTTGAACCCTTCCCAGACCGACACCGTGCAGTTGGCCGCAGTCAGGCCGCCTTTGCGCATGTCTTCGAACAGCTCGCGGTTCCATTTGGCAATGATCAAACCGTCAATGACGATGCTGTCGGCGTGTAATTCGGCTGGGCTCATCAGGCTGTCCCCTTTTATTGAGTTGGGTCACGCCGAACATTGTGCCGGCGCTTTGGGGCCAGCATATGCCTGTGCCCCGCGGCGCCCCGATGCAAAAACGACAGGGGGTTTGCCGAAAGCGTCAATGCGCGACATGAGCACGTCTGGCACGCCGTTCGGGGATGAGAGACAGTCTCGATAACGACCTTTGCGGCCCTTAGATGAACATTTGGTCAGGGAGCTTTCGCGCGGCCTCTGGCTGAGCGAGAATCCCAGCGATTCCACAGCCTGTTGAGGAGATAAAGGATGAAATCAATGGCATGGCTGGTGCTGCTGGCCGTCGTGAGCGGGGCCCAGGCCGGTGAGGAAGAAAGCACGCCTTGCGACAATGTCGAGACCGACCAGCAGACGTTCGAGTGCGCGGTGTTCAACAAGCAGACCGCCGAGCGTGAGCTGAAGTCGGCCTATGACGACCTGCTTCAACGCATGCGCGAGCAGTATGGCGACGAAGCTGGCCTGCAGTCGCGAATCGAATCCGCCGAAAAACTCTGGAGCCAACTGCGCGATGCCGACTGCAAAGTCGAAACCCATGCCGAACAGCCAGGCAGCAAAGCCTACCAGGCTGCATTGAACAGCTGCATCGCCCAGCGCAGCGATGAGCGCTCGGAATACTTGCGCAGCCTAGGCCCACAAAACAGTGAAGAGCCGGCACCTGAAGACTGATCCAGACGGGTTCGAAGGATCTCCTCCAGAGGAACAACGTGCTGCTGATAGTCACTGCGCCATTTCCAGATAGTGCGCCAAGACCACGGACTTGCAACGTGTGTCTTGGTCCCCTCAACTATCAAGGAACAACGAAATGGCTGACATCAAAGTTGAAATGGAAAAAATCCGCAAAGAAGGTCAAGAGCGCGTAGCCGCTACCGGCCAGACGATCTGTGTATTCGCTGAAAATGTGCCTGCTGGCATTGCCGAAGACATCCTGGCAGGTATGCGGTTGATGACCGAACTGGCCAACAAGAAGTTCGACAAGGAAACCCAGCAGCGCGAGTGGTACAACTTCTACAACGATGGTTTGATCAAGTTCGGCTGGACCATGACGGGTGCCGCACATGCCGAAGATGCCATCGATGAGGACAACCTGACCCTGGCAGAGCTGATGACCAAATCCATCACCATCAGCGTGGCCCGTGACCCTCGTCGCACCGCCTGTGCCAAGCGTGTTCTGCAAGTCGTCGTGCAGAAGCCGGAAATCAAGGCACACCTGGAAAAGCACAGCCATAGCGAGTCCGGCAAGTCGAGCAACTTCGTGGTAGCCCAATGCGAAATGACGCCACAAGGCTTGCCAACGATGCACATGACCAGCTTCCAGGCCAGCTACAACTCGAAAATCGAACGTGAAGGCGCCCTGACCCGCAAGGTCGACAAGTCTTCGACCCGCGTCTATCGCGCGTCGCAACAGGGTACGTTCAGCGTTCGTCACTTCAATGCTGCGCGTGATCTTGTGAATGAGAAGATCAAAGGCGACATCGCCGCCTTCCTCGCTATCTAACTAGCGAGGCTGGGTACCAGGATTTGCTGGTACCCAGTTCCCCTCATCAAGGAGCGATGCCGCATGAGCGATGCAAGCCTGGACACTCGGATATTCGAGGAGCGGCTGAGAATCAAACCCGCTCCATGGCTGACACTCGAAACATGGGAAGACTTGCAGCTGTGCCTGCGTTATTCACAGGCCATGGCCAATGAAAAATACTCGATGGAAACCCAGCCTGAGCAATGGTTTACCGTCGTTATCGCCACGTTGCAAACACTGCAATTCACCGTGTTTGAACATACGCATAAAGCCATTGCATATGAGCCGCACCTGCTCGCTTTAAGCGATGTGTACAGTGGTTATCTGCCACCGCTGCGGGCTAAAGGCCCCTGGTTCAAAAGCCTTGAAGCAAACGTTAAAGCCGCTTTGCAATCTGCGGGCAGGCACACCTTTAACGTCATGAACGCCTCTTCACATCTGAGCATCGAAATGGATCATGAAGGGGACAAGATCCCCGTTGCGATCCTGTTTTTCGCCTACTGCGTAACCGACCCTGCCCAACCTACCCGGAAGTTGAACCTGGTATTTGACCATCTGGGTGCACGCTTCAACCCGGGCGACTTCGCTCCATTGCGCAAGGACCTGCAGGCCAGAAACCGTGAAAAGCTGCTGGCCATTCTCAAACGCGAGCTGGAATGAAGCTTATTTTGCACGGGCAGGTTGACGTTCCTCCCGTGGGCACTTTCCAAACCTCAACTTGTAGCGCCGCGTGAAATACGATGGCAGTTCAAAGCCACACGCAAGGCTGACCTCGGTCACCGACATGTCTGTCTGGGCCAACAGCTGACGCGCCTTGTCCAGCCGCAGTGCAAGGTAAAAACTGCTGGGCGTTTCATTGAGGTGCATACGGAACAGGCGCTCCAGTTGGCGCCGTGTCACTTTGATCGCAGCGGCCAGGTCCAGCGTGCTCAAGGGTGGCTCGGTGTGTTTTTCCATTTCGCCGATGGCATGGACCAGCTTCTTGTTACTGATACCGTAACGCGCACCTATCTGCATGCGCTGGTGGTCCTGGCGCTGACGGATGCGACCCAGCACGAATTGCTCGGACACCTTCACGGCCAGGTCGCTGCCGTGAGACTGGGCGATCAGGTGCAGCATCAGATCAATCGAAGCAGTGCCGCCGGCACAGGTAATGCGGCTGCGGTCGATTTCGAACAGCTCCTGGGTCGCCTGCAGGCCCGGGTAGCGCTCCTTGAACGCCTCCAGCGCCTCCCAGTGCAGTGTCGCCCGGTAGCCGTCCAGCAAGCCCGCCTCTGCCAGCACCATTGCTCCCGTGTCGATTCCCCCGAGCATGACCGCCTCATGGTTCAGCCGACGCAGCGCATGCAGGAGCTTCGGTGGGATATTGGCCAGTGGCTCGAAACCCGCTACTACCAGCAGGATGTTGACGGGCTCACCCTCCCCCAGTGCGGCGTCGGCATTCACCGACATGCCATTGCTCGCCAGCACCGCCTCACCGTCCAGGCTGAGCACCTGCCACCGGTACAACTGCCCGCCAAAACGGTTGGCCACCCGCAGAGGCTCCACCGCCGAAATGAACCCCATCGCGGAAAAGCCCGGCACCAACAGAAAGGCAATCGTCTCCATCATCCGCTACTCCACAGAAACTGGTCGCCCAGGTGCTAATTCCTGTCGCCAGCGTGCGCTTGGCCAAGGTGCCGCCAGCGTAGCGTATTCACACGGTCCGCAGAGGCCGCCCTCAATAACAATATGCACTGCCGATGGAGAGCCACCATGCACAGCTTGATCCGCCGCAGCCTGTTGTCCCTTGCCCTGAGCAGCATCGTTGCAACCCCGCTTTTCGCCGCCGAGCCCGCGGCCTGCAAGAACGTGCGCCTTGGCGTGGTCAACTGGACCGACGTCATCGCTACCAGCGCCATGGCCCAAGTACTGCTCGATGGCCTGGGTTACCAGACCAAGCAGACCAGCGCTTCGCAGCAGATCATCTTTGCCGGCATCCGCGACAAACGCCTGGACATGTTCTTGGGTTACTGGAACCCGATCATGACCCAGACCATCACTCCGTTTGTCGATGCCCAGCAGGTCAAGGTGCTCGACAAGCCCAGCCTGGAAGATGCCCGCGCCACCCTGGCAGTGCCTAAGTACCTGGCTGACAAGGGTTTGAAGACCTTCGCCGATATCCATAAGTTCGAGAAGGAGCTGGGCGGGAAAATCTACGGCATCGAGCCGGGGTCCGGCGCCAATACCCAGATCAAGGCGATGATCGCCAAGAACCAGTTCGGCCTGGGCAAGTTCCAGCTGGTCGAGTCCAGCGAGGCCGGCATGCTCGCCGCGGTCGACCGTGCCGTCCGGCGCAAGGAGGCGGTGGTGTTCTTCGGCTGGGCGCCGCACCCGATGAATGTGAACATCGACATGGCCTACCTGGGCGACAGTCAAGGCGCGCTCGGCCCTGATGAAGGCCGCGCCACGGTGTGGACGGTCACCGCGCCGGACTACGCCGAACGCTGCCCCAACGCTCACCGCCTGCTGGCCAACCTGAAGTTCAGCGCCGAGGACGAGAGCCGCATGATGCAGCCGCTGCTCGACCACAAGGACGCGCTGGAGTCGGCCCGCCAGTGGCTCAAGGACCACCCCGAGGACAAGGCCCGCTGGCTTGAAGGGGTGACCACCTTCGATGGCAAGCCCGCTGCGGACAACCTCAAGCTTACCGCCAACTGATCCGGCCCTTTCGCAGCACAAGGCTGCTCCTACAGGTACAGCGCTAAGCTCAGGGTCACTGCTGACCCTGTGGGAGCGGCTTGCCCCGCGAAAGGCCACCACCGACATCACAAGGAACCGCCATGAACCACGACGTCATCATCACCTGCGCCCTCACCGGTGCCGGCGACACCGCCTCCAAAAGCCACTTGGTCCCAGTCACCCCCAAGCAGATCGCCGAAGCCGCCGTCGAAGCCGCCAAAGCCGGCGCCACCGTGGTCCACTGCCACGTCCGCGACCCGCAAACCGGCCGCTTCAGCCGCGACGTGAACCTGTACCGCGAAGTCATGGAGCGCATCCGTGAAGCCGACGTGGACATCATCGTCAACCTCACCGCTGGCATGGGCGGCGACCTGGAAATCGGCCCAGGCGAAACGCCCCTGGAATTCGGCCCAGGCACCGACCTGATCGGCCCGCTGGAGCGCTTGGCCCACGTCGAAGCGCTGCTGCCGGAAATCTGCACCCTCGACTGCGGCACCCTCAACTTCGGCGACGGCAATTCGATCTACGTCTCCACCCCGGCCCAACTGCGCGCCGGTGCCAAGCGCATCACCGAGCTGGGCGTAAAAGCCGAGCTGGAAATCTTCGACACTGGCCACCTGTGGTTCGCCAAGCAGATGATCAAGGAAGGCCTGCTCGACGACCCGCTGTTCCAACTGTGCCTGGGCATCCCATGGGGCGCGCCGGCCGACACCACCACCATGAAGGCCATGGTCGACAACCTGCCCGCCAACGTCACCTGGGCCGGCTTCGGCATCGGCCGCATGCAGATGCCCATGGCGGCCCAGGCCGTGCTGCTGGGCGGCAACGTGCGCGTCGGCCTGGAAGACAACTTGTACCTGGACCGTGGCGTGCTGGCCAGCAACGGCCAGCTGGTCGAGCGCGCGGTGGAGATCATCTCCCGCCTCGGCGCTCGCGTGCTGACCCCGGCCGAGGGCCGGGAAAAAATGAACCTCAAACGCCGCTGATCCCACTGGAGACCGCTATGCCTTTCATCACCGAGATCAAGACCTTCGCCGCCCTGGGTAGTGGCGTGATCGGCAGCGGCTGGGTCGCTCGCGCCCTCGCCCACGGCCTGGATGTCGTCGCCTGGGACCCAGCCCCCGGCGCCGAGCAGGCCCTGCGCAAGCGCATCGCCAACGCCTGGCCGGCGCTGGAAAAACAAGGCCTGGCGCCAGGCGCTTCGCCACAACGTTTGACCTTCGTCAGCACCATCGAAGCCTGCGTGCGTGACGCCGACTTCATCCAGGAAAGCGCCCCAGAGCGCCTGGACCTCAAGCTCGAACTGCACGCGAAGATCAGCGCTGCGGCCAAGCCTGATGCAATCATCGGCTCCAGCACCTCGGGCCTGTTGCCCAGTGAATTCTACGAGTCGTCCACCCACCCAGAGCGATGCGTGGTCGGCCACCCGTTCAACCCGGTCTACTTGCTGCCGCTGGTCGAAATCGTCGGCGGCAAGCGCACCTCGCCGGAGGCCATCGACGCGGCGAAAACCATCTACACCGCCCTCGGTATGCGCCCGCTGCATGTGCGCAAGGAAGTCCCCGGCTTCATTGCCGACCGCCTGCTCGAAGCGCTGTGGCGCGAGGCGCTGCACTTGGTCAACGACGGCGTGGCGACCACCGGCGAAATCGACGATGCAATCCGCTTTGGTGCCGGCCTGCGCTGGTCGTTCATGGGCACCTTCCTCACCTATACCCTGGCCGGTGGCGATGCAGGCATGCGCCACTTCATGTCGCAATTCGGCCCGGCGCTTAAACTGCCCTGGACCTACTTGCCAGCCCCCGAGTTGACCGACAAGCTGATCGACGATGTTGTGGACGGCACCTCGGACCAACTGGGCGATCGCAGCATCGCCGCGCTGGAGCGCTACCGTGATGACACCCTGCTGGCAGTGCTGGACGCGGTGAAAACCAGCAAGGCCAAGCACGGCATGGCCTTTGGCGATTGAGGAGACTCCAATGCCCGCACTGATCACCTACCGCACCCCGGTCCAGGAGGACTGGGTGGATTACAACGGGCACCTGCGCGATGCCTATTACCTGCTGATTTTCAGCTATGCCACCGATGCATTGATGGAGCGTATCGGCCTGGATGCCGACAGCCGCGGGCAAAGTGGGCATTCCCTGTTCACCTTGGAGGCGCACATCAACTACCTGCATGAAGTGAAGCTGGGTACCGAAGTGTGGGTGCAGACGCAGATCATCGGTTTTGATCACAAGCGCTTGCATGTTTATCACAGCTTGCACAGGGAAAATGTTGAGGGGCCTTTGGCAGCCAGTGAACAGATGTTATTGCACGTCTGCTTGAAAGCGTCGAAGGCATCTCCATTCGGTGATGTGACCACCGAGTGCATACAACGCCTAACGAAGCTCCAATACGGCATTCCACCACCCGCCTACGTCGGCCGCATCATTGGCCTGTTGCCACGGTAATGCAGGGGGGGCGAAGTCCAAACCAGGTACCGCAGCCCCACCTGTTCCCTAATATACATTTTAGACGGTCAGGGTATAGTTTCCCATCGAGCATCATCTCTGTCATAACAATAGCTGAATTTAGGGCTGGCGCTTCTTCCATTACCTTCCATGCAGTTGGAGATACCCAAGGCTGAAAACTTAATCACTCCCCCCGCAAAACTAAAGTTTGAACGCAGACCTGAGCATGCACCCATGCCTGCCGCCTCACCATTTGCCGTCCATTGAAGGCATGATAAAACATCGCCTTGCTGGACGCGAATGGTCGTCAGCGCATTGTTGTTCCAGTACCAAAAATCACCTTCACTGATATTTCCGCAATCCGCAAAAGTCAGCGCACCCCTTGATGTGACCGTCAAGCAGGCTGGAAGCCCTGATTTGGCGCGTTCGACACTCCTGATTCTCTTACCCGTAAAAGGAGGGTAGAAATTCTCAACCGTTTCTCTGCGTTCATTCATCGCTCTAGCAACATCATGGTTCGCTACCGTACCCAGAGCTTGCCCTTGATAACTCAAGCGTGGATTGGAGAAGAACAATTGCCGAGGGCAGGCCGGGCTGCACTCGCCAGCCATCTGCGTGCGGAACCTGAGGGAGCCCGACGCAGGTTTATACTGATATCCATGCGTGTAGGCATTACTCACACCGTCCCAGCTATGGGTCATACCAAAGTTATGACCGATCTCGTGCGACAATGAAGGGATGCAATAGATTGCCGTAAAACCTAAATGTTTTTCTGGGCCTGGTTTACCGCCACCACACAGCTCGTTATTGGTCACTAACATCGAGACGAGATCAGCGCGCACCCGATCCCGCACAACTTTCACCTCCGGCATCCGGTACGTCAGATCATTGAGAAGCGTGACAAAATCTTTGCCGGTCTCATCGTGATTAGCGTCCATAAAACCGGCTAACTCATACGTTATAGCGACCTGGCTATTTTTTGTGATCTGATTGGCATCCTGCAATCCAAGGGTCAGCGCGGCGCGGTAGTTTGGATTCTTAGCACGGGCCTGATTGGTAGTGACAAACAGCAACCTGATCGTACTGTGTGCTGATTTCGGCGGTAGGTTGGTCTTGACTGTCGATACTTCACTTGCATGCCCCTGTGGAGGTTGACTGTCTTCAGGCGGCAACTTCGAACCGTCAATCTTTATTAACGCATGCTGTCTGCCTCCGAGGTATTCCAGTTGATAGCGCTGGCCATCCACGATCAAGTTACCGACCAACTGGGTGCCGTGGCGCACGATCGACAGGTAATAGCGAGGGTCGAAATCGATCTCAGCAGGTGAAGGGTGATTCAGCTTCCACGCCGAACGTCTATAACCCACCCAGCCTTCGTAACCACCGGCCATTGAATTAAAGTCGCGCAGGTTGAATTGGGCTGTTTTACCATCGGGCAATGTCACTGCCAAATGTTGAGTGCTGTTGTTGATCAGCTCCGCACTGACGTCAACCAGCGTAATTTCGTCGTTAGCTGGGTTCGCCAACAGAGTAGCCAGATACCCCGTGGCTGTTTTCTGAAGCGTACTGCGATCTGGGGTGGGTTCAAGCGTGAACAATTGCGTAACCGCGCTTGAAGTTCCGCTCTCTCGCGGTGTCGATGACGAGCAAGCCGCGAGCAACGCGCACCCGGCTATGACGAGCCATGCCCTATAGGCAAATATTTTCATGATTCCGCCCCTCTGGAAGTCCATCGCCTATAGCAGAGCAGGTGTCACGCAGGCTCGTCACCTGGCAGAAATGTCAGGTAACCGCATACAAAACAGCGAATGACGGGCAATAAATGCCCCCGGAACGCCGGTAGCCAATGAACAACAACCCCAGGGGCTTACGCCGCCGGGGTCAGATGTTCGGTCACGGTAGCGGTGTTACTCCACGCCCTTCGAAATCCGATAAGCATTACTGTTCATGTAGCCGCTTCGGGTAGCCGCCAGGCCTTTGGGTAAATTCAGGTTGCTGGTGTCATAGTTTCGAATGCTGAAATCGCCCTGATACTGGCCGCTGTAACAGTGCATTCTCTTGGCGTCTGCGTTGGTGAAACATACCTGGCTGCCATCGAAACCCAGCACCTGGGCAGAACGGGACCTGCCAACATTGGAGGGGCATTGGCCTTCGGTGTTCAGGGTCACCGTTTTCCCCTCCCCTATTGCAACCGTGCAGAGCGGCCTCTTGAAGTCCTCTTGCGCATAAAGCCGAACGAAGGTGTCACCGGCTTTCTCGTAAGTGACTTGGGTCACCGACCCATTCATCGGCCAGCCTTTTACACTGCGCTTCAGCTCGCCCGGCCAAGCCGAATCGAGGTCAAAGTTATTGATTTCGAAATCACCTGTATAAGCCCCCGTAAAGCAGCGGTTCCTGGAGTCATCCGTATTACGTAAGCACACCGTGTTGCCGGCCTGGAAATTTTCGATTTTAGCGGAGCGGGAGGTGGTCAGTGACCGACAAAGGCTGTCTTTCAGGGGTGTAACGCTTCCCTTCTGGAGGTACATTTCGCAACGCTTGCCCTGGAATCGAGATTGCTCGAACAAGGTAATCTTGGCGGCGTTCGCTGGAGAGGGATAAAAATTCTCTACGATGCTACGTCGCTCATTCAATGCGCGTGCAACGTCATTGTCCTTGACGGTCCCCATGGGAACGCCAGCGTAGCTCAGGCGCGGATTGGAGAAGTATGCAATGCGCGGGCAAGAGCGGCCTGTGCATTCATAAGACATTTGCGTACGGAAGGGTAAGAGGCCCTGATTCCAGCGGTAGCCATGTATGTATGACGGTGTCCTTGCGCCACCCGAGTTGTGCACCATACCGAAGTTGTGGCCAATTTCATGAGCCAGCGAAGACAAGCACGTCACCGCAGTAAACCCAGCGGCTTTCGAGGGCCCAAACTTTCCGCCGCCACACAGGGCGTTATTAACCACGATCATGGAGACCAGGTCCGCCAGCATCCCGTCCCGGGCCTGCGCCACGTCTTTCATGTAGTAGGTTACATCGTTGAGCAACTTCGAATATTCCTTGCCCGACTCATCGTAATTGGCATCGTAGATGCCGGCCAATTCAAAGGTGATGTTGACCTTGCTGTTCTTCATGGTCTGATTCACGTCTTGCAACGCTTGATTCAAGGTCAGTCGGGGGTTGGGGTACTTGGCCCTCGATTGTTGGGTGGTAACGAACATCAGGCGGATGGTGCTGTGCTCAGAGGTGGCTTGGGGCTGAACACTCGCCACTTGCGCTGCTACCGCCTTAGCCTCTGGGAGGGCATCCAGGGGCGCAAGCTTGGCTTCATCGATCGAGACAAGGGCATGTTGACCCGGGCTCACATACTCCAAACGGTAACGCTGCCCGTCGACCATGATCTCCCCTACCAGCTGATCGCCTTGGCGCACAATCGACAGGTAGTACAGCGGGTCAAACTTGAGCTCCGAGGCAGATTTCGATTTCACAGCCGACGGTTTGTAACCCACCCAACCTTCCAGCCCCTCGGGCAGGGCACTGTAAGTTTCCAGGTTAAAAGTCGCCGTCTTGCCGTCTGGCAGGGTGATTGCCAATGTGCTTGTATCGTTGCTGATGAGCGCCGGCTTCACATCGACCAGCACGACGTCTTTGTTAGCAGGGTCGCCTAGCAAGGTCCGCATATAACCCGCAGGCTTCGTTTGCAGGGCACTGTGGCGCTGCTCGAACGAGAAGAGTTGGGGAGTGGGCGATGAGGCATAGCAGAGCGAGGAGAACAACAGCCCCGCCCCCATTAGGCAGGTTTTGGACAGCATCTGTTTCATGGTTCAGTTCCTGTGGCATAGAGGAACTGAATTAATCAGCTGACGCCGCGACCGCCTACTCGTAGAGTCGCTAGGGAAACGGCAGCTAGGGAGAAAAAAATAACCCCGGAAAGCCGTGAGCATCCGGGGCCAAGAGCGAGCAACATCCACTGTGCACGAGCGAGGGTGACCAAACCCTCCGTTGCGGTAGATGGCTTGAGTGTGCGCACTTCAGGGGCGGGTGATTTAGCCGTAAACGACCTGTTCTTAGCCAAAGCAGCCATTGCGACATTCTGCCCTTGCGGGCCTGTCGCGGTGGACACAGAATCGGTCGTAAATCACAGCAGCACTCGCTTAGCGATAAAAGGGACAACAGCCATGATGCATGCGGATTTGATTGACCAGGACGACCTCGCCGGCCACCTGCGCGCGCGCGGTTTCGACATCCCCGCCGGGGCCAGCGCCGAGCAGGCCTGCGAGGCGGTGGTGCGTGGGCTGACCGAGCCCAATGCAAAGGCGCTGAAGGGCATGGTCGAGCAGATGTATACCGGCAGCGCGACCATATTGCCGGCGGTGCGACAGGCGATCGACAAACAGCTTTTGCCTGCGCTGGCACAGTTCAGCAAGCGCGCCTGACCGATTATTCCTGCACCGGCCTCTTCGCGGGCAAGCCCGCTCCCACAGGTATCGCGCTGCTTTCGAATTCAGTGCTGTACGTGTGGGAGCGGGCTTGCCCCGCGAAGAGGCCGGCTCTGTTTCAGAGCCTTACGCTGGCGAACGTCGACTCGTTGCGTGCCTGGCTCAGGGCCGCCATCGGCCCGCTGTGCGGCGACAGGGTCATGGCCTGCGGGATCGGCATCATCGCCACCTGCTGGGCAGTGTTGGAGCCCACGCGCTCATCACGCGGCGGAATGCCGAAATACTCGCGGTAGCACTTGGAGAAGTGCGGGGTAGAGACGAAGCCGCACACCGAGGCCACTTCGATGATCGACATCGGCGTCTGCTTCAGCAACTGCCGCGCGCGGATCAGGCGCAGCTTCAGGTAATAGCGCGACGGCGAGCAGTGCAGGTACTTCTGGAACAAGCGCTCGAGCTGGCGCCGCGACACCGACACATACACCGCCAGTTCGTCGAGGTCGATCGGCTCTTCCAGGTTGGCCTCCATCAGCGCGACGATTTCCTGCAGCTTCGGCTGGTTGGTGCCGAGCATGTGCTTGAGCGGCACGCGCTGGTGGTCTTGCTCGTTGCGAATGCGCTCGTAGACAAACATTTCGGAGATCGCCGCCGACAGTTCACGGCCGTGATCGCGGCTGATCAGGTGCAGCATCATGTCCAGCGGCGCGGTGCCACCGGAGCTGGTGAAGCGGTTGCGGTCGAGGGTGAACAGGCGGGTGCTCATGTTGACCCGTGGGTAGGCCTCCTGCATGGCAGCCAGGCACTCCCAGTGCACGCTGCAATCGAAGCCGTCGAGCAGCCCGGCACAGGCCAGTGCCCAGCTGCCGGTGCACACCGCGCCCAGGCGCCGCGACTGGCGCGCCTGCGCCTGCAGCCAGGTCACGTGTTCACGGGTAACGGTGCGCTGAATGCCGACACCACCGCAGACAATCACGGTGTCGATCGGCGGCGCATTGTGCATAGCCGCGTCGGGGGTGATCTGCAGGCCATCACTGGCCCAGACCTGGCCGCCATCGACGGTCAGGGTGTGCCAGCGGTACAGCTCGCGGCCGGAAAGCTGGTTGGCCATGCGCAGCGGCTCGACCGCCGACGCCAGGGAAATCAGGGTGAAGTTGTCCAGTAGAAGAAACCCGATGGACTGGGGAGCTGTGCGGTTCTGGGTTGGATTCCCGGAGGTGTACGACGTCATCGCGATTTCTCCTCACACAAATGCAGGGTGTGCCTCAGGCGGGCACTGATTTTTTTGTTATGGCCCCTTCTTCGTAGGTAGGGGCTTGTTGCCAATCTCAACGCAAACGCCGTGCCTGAAATTGAACGGCTATCCGAAAAAACCTGAAAACGACGCCTTAACTCGGCAAATCAGGGCCTTCGGTGCGAGCTGACCGAACTTCTGGAACCGCCGTGCTAGGCGCGCTCCTTGTAACTGCTGAGCACTTTGGTGACACGTGCCTGGTGGGTTGCCCAGAAACGACACTCTTAAGTGTCACCGACAATGCCCACACTCATCGCGACATCTGACGGCCGGTCATGCACAAACGCCCCATAGTGGGGCGTCGTGGTAACAAGCAGCGCGTGATTAGCGCATCAGCATTCGATGGCGCTGACCGCCAAGCCGCCGCGCGAGGTCTCTTTGTACTTGTCGTGCATGTCGGCGCCGGTGTCACGCATGGTGCGGATCACCTGGTCGAGGGAAATGAAGTGTTCGCCGTCGCCGCGCAGGGCCATCTGCACTGCGTTGATCGCCTTGACTGCGGCAATCGCGTTGCGCTCGATGCACGGCACCTGCACCAGGCCACCGACCGGGTCGCAGGTCAGGCCAAGGTTGTGTTCCAAAGCGATTTCGGCTGCGTTTTCCAATTGTGGCGGTGTCGCCCCCAACACTTGCGCAAGGCCTGCCGCCGCCATGGCACAGGCCGAACCGACCTCGCCCTGGCAGCCGACTTCGGCGCCGGAAATCGAAGCGTTCTTCTTGCACAGGATGCCGACCGCTGCCGCCCCGAGGAAGAAATCGGTCACGTTCGACTCATCCACCACATCACTGAAGCGCATGTAGTAATGCAGCACCGCCGGGATGATGCCCGCAGCGCCGTTGGTGGGCGCGGTCACCATGCGCCCGCCGGCGGCGTTTTCTTCGTTGACCGCCAGGGCGAACAGGTTGACCCACTCCATGGCGCTCATGGTCGAGCCGATCACGTTGGGTTTGCCGATCTCTTGCAAGCTGCGGTGCAGCTTGGCAGCGCGGCGCCGTACGTTGAGGCCGCCGGGCAGCGTGCCTTCGTATTTCAGGCCGTTGGTGACGCACTCCTGCATGGCTTGCCAGAGCTTCTGCAGGCCGGCGTGGATCTCTTCCTCGCTGCGCCAGACCTTCTCGTTGGCCATCATCAATTGCGACACGCTGAGGTCGTTTTGCTTGCACAGTTGCAGCAGCTCGGCGGCACTGTTGAAGTCGTAGGGCAATACGGTCTGGTCGGCGTCCAGCACACCGCTGGCGGCCTGCGCGGCATCGACTACAAAGCCACCGCCCACCGAGTAGTAGGTGTCGCGGTGCAGCTCGCCTTGCGCGCCTTCGGCGATCAAGGTCATGGCGTTGGGGTGGTACGGCAGGTTCTCGTCCAGCAACAGCATGTCGCGGGCCCAGACAAACTCGATGGGCAGGCGGCCGGCCAGCAGCAGGGTGTTGGTTTCGCGCAGGTCGGCGATGCGAGGGACGATCTGGGTGGGGTCGATGGCGTCCGGCCACTCGCCCATCAGGCCCATGATGGTGGCGTTGTCGGTGCCGTGGCCGATGCCGGTGGCCGAGAGCGAACCATACAGCCGCACCTCGACCCGTTTTACCTGCTCCAGTTCGCCGCGCTCGCGCAGCCCCTGCACAAACAGAGCGCCAGCCCGCATGGGGCCAACGGTGTGGGAGCTGGAGGGCCCGACACCAATCTTGAACAGGTCGAACACGCTGATGGCCATTGTCGAATCACCTCTTGCTGGGCTTGTCTCTGCGCGCCATGCGCAGGGCGGGGCAACTGCTAGGCTGAAGCTGCGAGCCGCCATGAATGCACGCATCATCGGCCTTTTGCCTACCCCTTCGCCGTCTGCAACCGACGTAGTTTTGTCCACCTGCGCCGTGCTGTTTTTACCTGAGGTACGGCCGTCTTCACGCCGTTTTCCAGCGGCCTGGTGACGCAAAAACGCGGCCGAGGGGGTGGAAAAATCCATATGCGACATCGCCAGTACTGGATACGACCCGTTCCGTACTGGATACGACCCCACCAGTAGGCGATTGCCCGGCGCTGGAGGATTATCAAAAGCGACTCGTATAGCACGGCCACGCAACCTGCCCTCTGCAGGCCTGGTCGACCGGACCTTCAGAACGCCCGGCGACCCACGCGAACCCGAAGACAAAATCACAGGAGTCCATCCATGAAAGGTTCACCCTCGCTGTTGTTGGTTGCGTTGTTGTCCACCCCGCTGCTGGCCCAGGCCGCCGAGCCTGAGCAGTGCCAGACGGTACGTTTCTCCGATGTTGGCTGGACCGACATCACGGTGACGACAGCCACCACAAGCGTTGTGCTCGAAGCCCTGGGTTACAAGACCCACACCACCATGATCTCGGTACCGGTGACCTATAAGTCGCTGGCCACCGGCAAGGACCTGGACGTGTTTCTCGGCAACTGGATGCCGACCATGGAGAACGACATCAAACAGTACCGCGACGCCGGCACCGTCGAGACCGTGCGCGCCAACCTGGAAAACGCCAAGTACACCTTGGCCGTGCCCCAGGCGCTGTATGACAAGGGCCTGAAGGATTTCAGCGACATTCCCAAGTTCAAGAAAGAACTGGACGGCAAGATCTACGGCATCGAGCCGGGTAACGACGGCAACCGCACCATCCAGAGCATGATCGACAAGAACGCCTTCGGCCTGAAGGACGCCGGCTTCAAGATCGTGCAGTCGAGCGAGGCCGGCATGCTGTCGCAGGTCGACCGGGCGCAGAAACGCGGCGAGTCGGTGGTGTTCCTGGGCTGGGAACCGCACCCGATGAACACCCGCTTCAAGATGCAGTACCTCACCGGCGGGGATGATTTTTTCGGCCCCGAGTTCGGCAAGGCAACCGTATTGACCAACACCCGCAAGGGTTACGTGCAGGAATGCAGCAACGTTGGCCAACTGCTCAAGAACCTGTCGTTCGAGCTCAAGGATGAAAGCACCATGATGGGCTATGTCCTGGACGACAAGATGAAACCCGAAGCAGCCGCCAAAAAGTGGCTTAAAGACAACCCCGGCAAGCTGGATACCTGGCTGGCGGGCGTTACCACCGTTGATGGCAAACCCGGCCTTGAGGCGGCCAAGGCCAAGCTGGCGCAATAACGCACCACGCAATAGCGCTACCTCGGGGCGGGACCGTGCCCGCCCCGGACTGATTTCAATCTTTGCAGGTGGAAGCTCGCTATCATGCTTATCGATCAGAAAATACCCCTGGGGCAGTACATCGCGTCGTTCGTCGAATGGCTGACCCAGAACGGCGCGAATTATTTCGACGCCATCGCGCAAGGCCTGGAGTTCATGATCCATGGCGTCACCAGTACCCTGACCTGGTTCAACCCGTTCGTCCTCATCGCCCTATTCGCCGCCCTGGCGCACGTTATCCAGCGCAAGTGGGGGCTGACGGCGTTCGTTGCGCTGTCGTTCCTGCTTATCTTCAACTTGGGTTACTGGCAGGAAACCATGGAAACCCTGGCGCAGGTGACCTTCGCCACCGTGGTCTGCGTGGCCATTGGCGTGCCGCTGGGCATCGTCGCCGCGCATAAACCGATGTTCTATACCGCCATGCGCCCGGTACTCGACCTGATGCAGACGGTACCCACCTTCGTTTACCTGATCCCGACTCTGACCCTGTTCGGCCTGGGCGTGGTCCCGGGGCTGATCTCGACGGTGGTGTTCGCCATCGCCGCGCCGATCCGCCTGACCTACCTGGGCATTTGCGATGTGCCACAAGAGCTGCTCGACGCCGGCAAGGCCTTTGGCTGCTCGCGCCGTCAGCTGCTGACCCGCATCGAACTGCCCCACGCGATGCCGAGCATCGCGGCCGGTGTCACCCAATGCATCATGCTGTCGCTGTCGATGGTAGTTATCGCGGCCCTGGTGGGCGCCGACGGCCTTGGCAAACCTGTGGTCAACGCACTGAACACCGCCGATATCTCCCTGGGCTTCGAAGCGGGCCTGGCGATCGTGCTGCTGGCGATCATGCTCGACCGTATCTGCAAGCAACCGGAAGTCACGGTAAGGGGTGAAGCATGAGCATCATTCGGTTCGAAGACGTCGACGTCATCTTCTCCAACAAACCGCGCGAGGCGCTGTCGCTGCTCGACCAGGGCAAAACCCGCGAGCAGATCCTCAAGCAGACCGGCCTGGTGGTGGGTGTCGAAAAAGCCAACCTGGATATCGAGAAAGGCGAAATTTGCGTGCTCATGGGCCTGTCCGGCTCGGGCAAGTCGAGCCTGCTGCGCTGCATCAACGGCCTGAACACGGTCAGCCGCGGCAAGCTGTTCGTCGAGCATGAAGGCAAGCACATCGACATCGCCCACTGCACCGCGGCCGAGCTGAAGATGATGCGCACCAAGCGCATCGCCATGGTGTTCCAGAAGTTCGCCCTGATGCCCTGGCTGACGGTGCGCGAGAACATCAGCTTTGGCCTGGAAATGCAGGGCCGCCCAGAGAAAGAGCGGCGCAAGCTGGTGGACGAGAAGCTTGAACTGGTTGGCCTGACCCAGTGGCGCAACAAGAAACCCGACGAGCTGTCCGGGGGTATGCAGCAGCGGGTGGGCCTGGCCCGGGCGCTGGCGATGGATGCCGACATTCTGCTGATGGACGAACCGTTCTCGGCACTCGACCCGCTGATCCGCCAGGGCCTGCAGGACGAACTGCTGGAGCTGCAGCGCAAGCTGAGCAAGACCATCGTGTTCGTCAGCCACGACCTGGACGAAGCGTTGAAGCTGGGCAGCCGCATCGCAATCATGAAGGACGGCCGGATCATCCAGTACAGCAAGCCCGAAGAGATCGTACTGAACCCGGCGGACGACTATGTGCGCACCTTCGTTGCCCACACCAACCCGCTGAACGTGCTGTGCGGCCGCAGCCTGATGCGCAGCCTGGACAACTGCAAACGGGTCAATGGGTCGGTGTGCCTGGACCCGGGTATCGACTCATGGCTGGACATTGGCGAAGGCGGCTCGCTCAAGCGCGCACGCCAAGGCCAGAACGGCCTGGATATGCAGAATTGGGCGCCAGGGCAGAATGTAGAGTTGCTGGAGCGCAGGCCGACGGTGGTGCACGCCGATATCGGTATGCGTGAGGCGCTGCAGATTCGTTATCAGACGGGCAACAAGCTGGTGCTGCAGGATAACGACAAGGTGGTAGGGATTCTTGGGGATACCGAGCTTTACCACGCGTTGCTGGGCAAGAACCACGGGTGATGCCATTGGGGCCGCGTTGCGGCCCATTCGCAGCACAAGGCTGCTCCTACAGGGGGGCGCGTATTCTTGTAGGAGCAGCCTTGTGCTGCGAATGGAGGGCAACGCCCTCCCAGCAATGGCTCAGCGAACGACAATCCCGCGCGAAGCCATGTAGGCCTTGGCTTCCGGAACGGTGTACTCGCCAAAGTGGAAGATACTGGCCGCCAACACCGCGCTGGCATGCCCTTCCAGAATCCCGTCCGCCAGGTGCTGCAGGTTACCCACCCCACCCGACGCAATCACCGGGATCCCCAGCGCATCGCTGATGGCCCGGGTAACGCCCAGGTCAAAACCGTTCTTCATGCCGTCCTGGTCCATGCTGGTCAGCAGGATCTCACCGGCACCCAGGCCTTCCATCTTCTTCGCCCACTCCACCGCATCCAACCCGGTCGGTTTGCGCCCGCCATGGGTGAAAATCTCCCAGCGCGGCGTTTCACCCGGCGCGGAGACCTTCTTGGCATCGATGGCAACAACGATGCACTGCGAACCAAAACGGTCCGCCGCCTCGCCCACGAACTCCGGGTTGAACACCGCAGCCGTGTTGATCGAGACCTTGTCGGCACCGGCATTGAGCAGGTTGCGGATGTCCTGCACGGTGCGCACGCCACCGCCCACAGTCAGCGGGATGAACACTTGGCTGGCCATGCGCTCGACGGTATGCAGCGTGGTGTCGCGGCCATCGACGCTGGCGGTGATGTCGAGGAAGGTGATTTCGTCGGCACCCTGCTCGTTGTAGCGACGGGCAATTTCTACCGGGTCGCCGGCATCACGGATGTTCTCGAACTTGACGCCCTTGACCACCCGGCCGTTGTCCACGTCCAGGCAAGGGATGATGCGCTTGGCCAGTGCCATGGTTCAGTCCTCAGCCTTGGTAGTTGTCGCAGAAGGCCTGGGCCTCGGCGACATCGAGGGTGCCTTCGTAGATGGCACGGCCGGTGATGGCGCCGATGATGCCGGGTGCCTTGGCCTCCAGCAGGGCCTTGATGTCGCCCAGGTTGTGGATGCCGCCCGAGGCGATGACCGGAATGCGGGTGGCTTCAGCCAGTGCCTTGGTGAAAGGCACGTTGCAGCCCTGCATCATGCCGTCCTTGGCAATGTCGGTGTAGACGATCGCCGAGACGCCATCGGCCTCGAAACGCTTGGCCAGGTCGATGACCTGCACGGTGCTCACTTCGGCCCAGCCGTCGGTGGCGACGAAGCCGTCCTTGGCATCCAGGCCAACGATGACCTTGCCGGGGAAGGCCTTGCACGCTTCGGCGACGAACTCTGGCTGCTTGACCGCCTTGGTGCCGATGATCACGTAGCTGACGCCAGCCTTGACGTAGTGCTCGATGGTTTCCAGCGAACGGATGCCACCGCCGATCTGGATCGGCAGGGTCGGGTAGCGCTTGGCAATGGCGGTAACCACTTCACCGTTGACCGGCTGGCCTTCGAAGGCACCGTTGAGGTCGACCAGGTGCAGGCGGCGGCAGCCACCCTCGACCCACTTGGCGGCCATGCTCACCGGGTCGTCGGAAAATACCGTGGAGTCTTCCATGCGGCCCTGGCGCAGGCGCACGCAAGCACCGTCCTTCAGATCGATAGCGGGGATAATCAGCATCTTGGGAACCTGTCTATTTGTTGGGTTTCAGGGCTTCTCGAGTGCCCACAGGTCGCTTTCGATGCTCTCGAACCGCTCCTTGAGGTGCAGCTGAACATCGGCAATCGCCCTGTTGTAGTAATGAGGTGCAATTTCTTTGCTGAACAGGTCGAGGACTTCGGCCACCTCGAACGACCCCAGCTGCAGCTCGAAGCGGTCTTCCAGGAAGCGCTTCAAGGTGTCGAGCGCCTCGCGCTCTTGCTCGGCGGCCAGGGTGATGACCGGGGCCTTGGTCTTCGACCTGCTCATTTACCAGCGCCCGTCCCAGGCGACGAAGTTCTGCAGCAGCTGCAGGCCATGGGTATGGCTCTTCTCCGGGTGGAACTGCACGGCAAAGCGCGAACCGTCGGCCAGCGCGGCGGCGAAGTCGACGCCATAGTGGCCGCGGCCGACCACCTGGCCCGGCTTGCCGGCATTGATGTAGTAGCTGTGCACGAAGTAGAAGCGCGCGCGGTCAGAAATGTCGTGCCACAGCGGGTGGTCGATGGTCTGGGCGACTTCGTTCCAGCCCATGTGCGGCACCTTCAGGTGCTCACCGTCTTCACGCAGGTCTTTGCCGAAAAAGCGCACATTGCCTGGGAACAGGCCGATGCAATCGACACCGTCGTTTTCTTCGGAATGGTCGAGCAGCGCTTGCATGCCGACGCAAATGCCGAGGAACGGGCGGTCCTGGCTGACTTCACGCACCAGGCTGTCGAAGCCCAGGCGGCGGATTTCGGCCATGCAGTCGCGAATCGCACCCACGCCGGGGAACACCACACGGTCAGCCTCGCGGATTACCGCGGCATCGCTGGTGACCAGCACCTTGCCGGCGCCGACGTGCTCAAGCGCCTTGGCCACCGAGTGCAGGTTGCCCATGCCATAGTCGATTACGGCTACCGTCTGCATTTACAGGCATCCCTTGGTGGATGGCATTTGCCCGGCCATGCGCTCGTCGAGGGTCACGGCCATGCGCAGCGCGCGGCCGAAAGCCTTGAACACGGTTTCGATCTGGTGGTGGGTGTTGTGGCCACGCAGGTTGTCGATGTGCAGGCTCACCAGGGCGTGGTTGACGAAGCCCTGGAAGAACTCCTGGAACAGGTCGACATCGAAGCCACCGACCGTGGCACGGGTGTACGGCACGTGCATCTGCAGGCCCGGGCGACCGGAGAAGTCGATGACCACGCGCGACAGCGCTTCGTCCAGCGGCACATAGGCATGGCCGTAGCGGAAGATGCCTTTCTTGTCGCCGATGGCCTGGGCGAATGCCTGGCCCAGGGTGATACCGACGTCTTCGACGGTATGGTGATCGTCGATATGCAGGTCACCCTTGCACTCGATATCCAGATCGATCAGCCCGTGTCGGGCGATCTGGTCGAGCATGTGTTCAAGGAAAGGCACGCCGATATCAAATCGAGCCTTGCCACTGCCATCGAGGTTGATCGAGCACTTGACCTGGGTTTCCAGGGTATTGCGCTCGACGGAAGCCTTACGTTCGACCATCACCAGCTCCGCAAAATCATTGGGCGAAAAGGGCTCCATTATAGGCCCAGAACGCGCCAGCTTGAAACGCGGATGACATATGGCAAAGCAAGCAATGACGGGGGGTAGATGCCGTTACAGGTCTATACAAGCTGTGAATCTGGGGCTGCGTTGCAGCCCTTTCGCCGGCTCTTGCACCCAACCACGCCCTTGTAGGAGCGGCCTTGCGCCGCGAAAGGGGCGCACAGCGCCCCCCCTTACCTTCAATGGAACAGTACAGCAGTCTTTTGCAGCGTAATCCACACCCCCCAAGCCAGCGGCACAACCACCGCAGCCCAGGCGATCAGCACTAACGGCAAGCTGCCCGGCGCGGCATGCCACTCCAGCGAACGCGCGCCATCGGCACCCTTGTCATGGCTCAGCGCACGCTCGGCGGCCAGTTGCTGGTCGCTCATGAAGTGCTTGTCGGCCACCGGGCGAATCAGCATGTTGCAGATAAAGCCCAGCACCAGCAGGCCCGCGAGGATATACAGGGTCATGTCATACGCCGCCGCGCGCTCAACGCCCGCCGCCAGCTGAGACTCGCGCAGGTAGGTGATCAGCACCGGCCCCAGCACGCCCGCCGCCGCCCAGGCCGTCAGCAGGCGCCCATGAATCGCACCGACCATCTGCGTGCCGAACAGGTCGGCCAGGTACGCCGGCACTGTGGCAAAGCCGCCACCGTACATCGACAGGATGATGCAGAACGCCGCCACGAACAGCGCCACGTTGCCCAGGTGACCCATGTTCGGCACCAGGCTGTAGAGGCCCACGCCCAAGGCGAAGAAGGCAAAGTAGGTGTTCTTGCGGCCAATGTAGTCAGAGAACGACGCCCAGAAGAAGCGCCCGCCAATGTTGAACAGGCTCAGCAAGCCGGTGAAGCCCGCTGCGATGGCGGCAATTTGCGCCAGCTGGGTGGCGTTCAGTTCGCTGAAGCTCAGCTCGTTGCCCAGCAACTTGCCGGCAAACACTTCCTGCAACAGCGGCGACGCCATGCCCAGAATACCGATGCCGGCCGAGACGTTCAGGCACAGCACCAGCCACACCAGGGCGAACTGTGGGGTTTTCCAGGCCACGCTGACGTGCACATGGCGGTCGGTGACCATGCCATTGCCGGCCTTTTTCGCCGGGGCGGTCCAGCCCTCAGGCTTCCAGCCGGTCGGTGGCACGCGGTAACCCAGGGCGCCGGCCGTCATGAACACGAAGTAGATCGCCGCCATCACCACGAAGCTCTGCCATACCCCGACGTCTTCTGCGCTGCCAAAGTGGCCCATCAGCGCGGTCGCCAGGGGGGCGCCGACCATCGCGCCACCGCCAAACCCCATGATCGCCATGCCGGTAGCCATGCCGCGTTTGTCCGGGAACCACTTGATCAGCGTCGAGACCGGCGAAATGTAGCCCAGGCCCAGGCCAATGCCGCCGATCACACCAGAGCCCAGCCACATCAGCCACAGCTGATGGGTCTTTACCCCAATCGCCGAGATCAGCATGCCGCCGCACCAGCACAGCGCCGACACCAGCCCGGCCTTGCGCGGCCCAGCGTGTTCCAGCCAGCCGCCAAGCACGGCGGCCGAGCAGCCGAGGAACACGAAGAACAAGGTGTAGATCCAGCTCAGCATCGAAATCGGCCAAGTCGCACTCGGCGCTGAACAGGCGGGCGATGAACCCCATGTCCGCCGAGCAGGCCACCGGCGCGGTGATGCCGATGGCTTGCGACAAGGGCAGCCAGAACACCGAGAAGCCGTAGGCCATGCCGATACACAGGTGGATAGCCAAGGCGGCCGGTGGCACCAGCCAACGGTTGAAGCCCGGACGGGCGATGATGCGCTCCTTCGACAGGAAGCTCGGCGCACCGGCCAAGGTGCCCGCCGTGACGTTACTGCTCATGGGTTTGATCCTTTTTGTATGGCCTTTACTGGGCGACGCACCGCGACAATGGGTCGCGGGCACACCGAAAGCGGCGCAAGGTTACCAGCACCCGGTGGGATGAAAGCAATCTGATATCGTGGATTTTTCTGTAGCTGAAACGGTATTTCGGTTCGCCTGTACCGGCCTCTTCGCGGGGCAAGCCCGCTCCCACATGATGGACTGCCCCCAGAAAGTTGGACAGTTTCAGCTAGCAGCCTGAGCCCTGTAATCAACAGGGCTCAGGCCGTTAAGCCTTAGCTTGATGCGGTCATGGTTGTAGTAATGAATGTACTCATCCAGACC